>Ga0181520_10000108_pt1 | contig 160830 bp, 136 predicted proteins | sample PEATcosm2014_Bin_29_FD_132451 | JGI IMG/M metagenome (GOLD analysis project Ga0181520, IMG submission 132451) | Peatland microbial communities from MTU Mesocosm Facility, Houghton, MI, USA - PEATcosm2014_Bin02_30_metaG | ecosystem: Environmental > Terrestrial > Soil > Wetlands > Peat | place... | reverse complement strand
ACCACGCGCTCGCGGGTAAGCTTCTTCCTCAATCGGTTTCGCGACCTCGGCTTCATCAACTACAACGGCAGCGGGATGAATATTAATAGCTCATTGGTCAGCGTCGTGCTTCACGACTAACGGAAATCTAAGGAAGATCGACGCCCGAAGCAACACGCAGCCGCATTGGCGTAGATCCGGTTGTTCTTCTTCTTGGCTGCTAATAGCACGCAGCACCAAAGGTTGTGCCGCCTTCGCATGGGCAGCGTCCGTACGCAGATGCTTATAGTCCGACCGCTGAAAATCGTGGCCTCCATGGCCGCTGGCCATGATTAAGGCAGAGTCTCCAGCCGGCAGTCCAACCGCTGAACCGATCCCGATTTTCTTACAGACAGGGCCCACTCGCGTCCTTCACGCGGTAGCTGATCGCTTCTGGTGTACATCCAATCCGATGAAATGTGACGCGACAAAAAATGTGTATTTGTAGCCGGAGAGAAAGCCATCGGCGACACCCTAATGTGGGGCAAGAAAGGCCGGAGAACTCAAGCGTTTTGAGTTCTTCCCGAGACAAAGCCGCCCGGCCCGCACATGGCGAGCCTGCGAGTTCAATCGGTGCAGGTTTGTTTATAAGGCCGACTCAATCGGGAAGCCCCACGCCTCGAGAAGTGGCTCAGGAATGTATTTTGAGTTTTTGTTGCGACGCGCCCACTCGCGAAGACGAGTGGAGCGGATGTACTGGTCTGGTCGCAGTTTGAATTCGCGGACGACCCGCTCAAATTCAACAATGGTTGGAATCACTGGTCCAAGCGGTTCCGGCTTGCCCCAATTGGGATTGCCACGTCTCTTTGCCATCTACTGAGTCCTTCCTTGTGATCAAAAGTGAAGTTTTCAGGTGAATTTATTGATCTGCCCGCAGCCAACCCTGACGGGTTGCGGCAGTCTCGAATCTTACCGAACACAGAGATGTGTTTCTGTTCAATATTGCTCAGTGATCGAAAAGCGTTGAGCTGTTTGCATGATGCCGACCGACACGCAGTGGAAGCAGATTGGTCCAGCGCGGTTCCTCTCCCGTAGTCTCGGATATCGGCCGCTTGTGCCCGCGAGAGAATGCACAAAATGAAAGCGGGTTCTGAGCTCGTGGTTTTCGCTCAGATAATTGGCACTATGAGCAAAGTTGCTCAGATCAAGGGCGGTGGGGGCAATACCATACGCTAATTGAGCAATTCCCTTCCTGGACCCTGGAGGCGGCAGACATGAAGAATCCGCATGAGCGCGGGCCTGTGTTTTCACGAGATACCTCTGCGAAGTATCCGAGTGCGCCAGTGGGGAAACCACTTGATGGGAAGACCTTCGCAGATCTGATCGCAGGCCGCAGGTCGGAATTCTGGAAAGCTGATGAGACTACTCTTTGTACAGCGTTATGCATATGAAATGCGAGACGTGTTGAGGTAGGAGGACTGTATGCAAGTGTGGCCGGGAAAACGCTCCCCGCTGGGTGCAACCTGGGACGGACAGGGAGTGAACTTCGCGCTCTTTTCAGAAAACGCCAGCAAAGTGGAGCTATGCCTGTTTGCGGCACCAAAAGGAAATACGGAAACGGCCCGCATAACTGCCCTCGAACAGACCGGCAGAGTGTGGCATGTTTACCTGCCCGAAGTGCGCCCTGGGCAACTTTACGGCTACAGAGTGTATGGCCCTTACGAGCCGACACAAGGACATCGTTTCAACCCGGCCAAACTTCTGCTGGACCCCTATGCCAAGGCGATCGCTGGCGATTTTCTGTGGAGTGACGCACTTTTCGGCTATACCGTAGGTCACCCGGATGCTGATCTGTCTTGCGACGGCCGCGACAGCGCGGCGAGCCTGCCAAAGTGCATGGTTGTGGACGATCAGTTCGATTGGGAAGGAGACGAACGTCCTCGGACCGCCTGGAACAATACGATCATCTACGAGATGCACGTCAAGGGATTCACGGCAGCGCACCCCAAGGTACCCAAGGAGTTGCAGGGAAGCTATGCTGGCGTGGCATGCCCGGCGGCTATTGACTACCTTCATTCATTGGGGATCACAGCCGTAGAGTTGATGCCGGTGCAGTGTTTTGTGCAAGACAAGTATCTCGTGGATCGAGGATTGACGAACTATTGGGGATATAGTTCGATCGGCTTTTTCGCGCCGGAAGCAAGATATTCGAGCTCCAAACTCCCTGGGCGGGAGGTGGCCGAATTCAAGACCATGGTAAAGGCGCTCCACAGCGTTGGGATTGAAGTGATCTTGGACGTCGTCTATAACCACACCGCCGAAGGAAACCAGTTAGGTCCCACCTTTTGTCTGCGTGGGATTGATAACGCCAGCTACTATCAGTTGTCCCCGGAGAATCCGCGCTATTACCTCGATTACGCGGGTTGTGGCAACTCTCCTAATATGATGCACCCTCGCATGCTCCAACTCATCATGGACAGCCTGCGTTACTGGGTCAACGAGATGCACGTGGATGGGTTTCGGTTTGACTCGGCAACCACTCTGGCCCGGACGCCGCACGGAGTCGATCAGCTAGGAACGTTCCTCGACATCATCCAGCAGGACCCCGTCCTGTCGCGGGTGAAGCTTATCGCCGAGCCATGGGATTTGGGCCCAGGCGGATATCAGGTGGGACGCTTCCCGGTTCTTTGGGCGGAGTGGAACGGAAAGTATCGGGACACGGTCAGGCGATTCTGGAAAGGGGATAGCGTCCAGGCCGCTGACCTGGCCTACCGGCTTACCGGCAGCAGCGACCTATATGAGCTAAGCGGGCGGCGCCCCTTCGCCAGCATCAATTTCGTGACCGCTCACGATGGGTTCACCCTGCGCGACATGGTCAGTTACAACGGCAAGCACAATGAAGCCAACGGGGAGGAGAACCGTGATGGCATCAATGAAAATCTGAGTTGGAATTGCGGGGCAGAGGGACCCACGGACGACCCGTCCATTCTGGCTCTTCGGGCACGTCAACAACGAAACTTTCTGGCCACACTCCTTCTCTCAGTAGGAGTGCCGATGCTGCTGGCGGGCGATGAAATCGGACGGACACAAAAGGGAAACAACAATGCTTACTGCCAGGACAACGAAATTTCCTGGATCGACTGGGATTTGGATCAGCCTCGCCAGCAATTGCTTGAGTTCACCCGGTTCCTCGCCAAGTTGTTTAAGCAGCACCCTTCGCTGCGCCGCCGCAGGTTTTTTCACGGGCGGAAGTTACGATATGACAAAGTCAAGGATCTCAGTTGGTTCCGGCCTGATGGAAAAGAAATGACGGATGAGGATTGGCGTAATCCAGAGACTCGATGTATCGGCGAGCGCCTTGCGGGTGACGCTATTGAAGAAACTGACGAACACGGCGGCAGAATCGTTGACGACACTCTGCTGCTTCTGCTCAATGCTCATTACGAATCAGTCCCATTTGTTTTGCCGACCCACCGGCCGGAGCAGCGCTGGGAGTTGGTTTTGGACACTCAGGAATCCACCGGCAAACGGGAACCCTCGCCAGCGCTTGGAGACGATTCGTACGTGGTCGCACCCCGCTCTTTTGTGATGCTCCTCATCAAAGCGAGCGCCTGAGCTGTTTGGATGCTGTCCAGCATCTAACAGTGCTCCTCAGCCGATCATGAGCAGGCGAGGTCCATATGATGAAGTATTGGGGGGAGCGAAGAGCAGGTAGTTCGGGTAGCTCATGAAGACGTGAATCGCAGCTAAAAGCAAGGAGAAATGCAATGAAAGTAATGCATCGTGTTGTTCAAATGGTGGCGGCCGTCGCTCTGTTAGCGATCAGCATGCCTGTGCACGCATCCAAGATGGATGACCGCATCGAATCATCCGCCAGGAACTCGTATGTATTCAAGACCTACCTCCAGACCGATGATATTAAAATCCATTCGGTGAATGGCGTTGTGACCTTAACAGGAACGGTCACCGATGAGTCCCACAAATTATTAGCCCGGGAAGCCGTGGCGAACTTGCCAGGGGTTAAGAGTGTGGACAACAGTCTGGAAGTCAAAGGTGAACGCCCCGCTGAGAACTCGGACACATGGCTCATGATGAAAGTGAAAACCACGCTCTTGCTTCATCGTAGCGTGAGCGGCTTCAACACTGAAGTGGGCGCCGTCAAAGACGGAGTCGTCACTTTGCGAGGCGAAGCGACCAGCCAAGCACAAAGGGAACTGACAACCGAATACGCCAAGGGTGTGGAAGGAGTCAAAGACGTAAATAATGAGATGACCGTGTCGGGAGTAGAGGCATCGAGAACGGTAGGTCAAGATGTTGACGACGCTTCCATCACTGCCCAAGTCAAGCTGATCTTGCTATATCATCGCTCGACCAGTGCCCTCAATACTTCAGTCACCACAAACAAGGGTGTGGTTACATTGGGCGGCAAGGCGACAAACACAACCGAAAAGGACCTCGCCACCAAGCTCGCCGGCGACGTAAACGGCGTAAAGAGCGTAAATAACCTTATGACCATCGAGTAGTCCGAATCGACTCCGACGACTTTCCTGCCTATTTGCAAAGTGGCCAACAGCCGCTAGGAGGTGCGCAAGCAATGCCTCCACGTGGGTGAGCATTTACCTGGGAAGAATTGGCTTGGAGAGCGGCGCGAATTGATGGAAGTTCTGAAGCGTTGAAAAACTCGATCGTCACGGGGAAAACCTTTGGCATAGTCTTTCCACTCCGCGGCGGCGACGGGGTCTTTCATCCCTTCGGCGTTGCGCGACGCGCAGCACGCCATCGTTGTTCCAGAGGGATTCGTCTGCGCGATGTTCCATTACTACGTAGACAATTCGGTCCCAGTCCCGGTTGGATTTATATCGACTCGGCCGGAATTCAGTTCCGCGTAGTATATATGTACGTCATCCTTAGGATCAGTTACTCAACTGTCACAGACTTGGCGAGGTTGCGCGGTTGATCAACGTCGCAACCGCGGCGCACGGCGATGTGATAGGCGAGCAGTTGCAAGGGCACGATTTCGAGAATTGGCAGCAGGAGTTCGGGCGCCTCGGGGATGAATATTACGTGGTCGGCCGCCTCGCGAATGTCTTCATCGCCTTCGGTTGCAACAGCGATCACGCGGCCGGAACGGGCTTTAACTTCCTTTAGATTCGAAATCGTTTTTTCATAGCGCAGCACCGAACCGGTGTCACTCTTGTCCTGGGTAGCGATGATTACAACGGGAAGATCTTCATCGATCAGCGCATTCGGGCCGTGCTTCATCTCGCCGGCAGCATAGCCTTCGGCGTGAATGTAGGAGATCTCCTTGAGTTTGAGCGCACCCTCAAGTGCGATCGGGAAGTGGATGCCGCGGCCTAGGAAGAGGAAATCCTGTGCGCGCTGGTAGGTACGCGCGAGTTCCTCTAGTTCTTCCTCGCGGGATAGTACGGCCTCCAAACGTCCGGGCAGGCGCGATAGCTCCTGGGTCAGTTTGATGGATTCTTCCTCGCCGATTGTGCCCCGCACCTGAGCGAGGTGCAGCGCGAAGAGAAATAGGGCGACCAGTTGCGCGGTGAATGCCTTGGTGGACGCCACCCCAATTTCCGGACCGGCGTGGGTGTAGATGGTCCCGTCGGCTTCGCGCGCGATCATGGCGCCGACAACATTGCAGATGGCGATGGTCTTGGCGCCGCGGGACTTGGATTCGCGCTGCGCGGCGATGGTGTCGGCGGTCTCTCCGGACTGGGTGATGACCATCGTCATTTCATTCTTTTCAATCAGCGGATTGCGATAACGGAATTCACTGGCGTAATCCACCTCGACGGGGACGCGCGCCAGGCGCTCGATCATGTATTTACCCGCGAGGCCGGAGTGCCAACTGGTTCCGCAGGCCGCGATGTTTAACTTGCGCAGATTGCGGAACTCTTCTTCGGAAACATCCATCTGTTCGAGGAACACCTTGCCGGTATCGAAGGAGACACGGCCCATCGCGGTGTCACGGACAGCGCGCGGCTGCTCATAGATTTCCTTGAGCATGAAGTGCTTGAAGCCGCCTTTTTCCGCCATAATCGGGTCCCAGGTAATGTGCTGCACCTCGCGCTGAACGGGCTTTCCATCAAAGTCAGTAAGGGTCACGCCTTCCGGGGTAAGGACGGCGAGGTCGCCATCTCCCAGGAAGAATAAGTCGCGGGTGTGGTAGAGAATCGCGGGCACATCACTGGCAACAAAATATTCGTCTTTGCCCAGGCCGATGACGGCGGGCGGGCCATTGCGCGCGGCAATAATCTTATTGGGTTCGGTGCTGCAGATGACGGCGAGAGCAAAGACACCGTTCAGGCACTTGACGGTCTTGCGCACGGCTTCTTCGAGAGAGACCTTTTTGTCCGGATTTTCGAGCAGGAAAAACTTCTCGATCAGGTGGGCGATGACTTCGGTATCGGTCTCGGTCTTATAGGTATGACCTTCCCCGCGAAGCTGTTTCTTCAGCGCAAGATAGTTCTCGACGATGCCATTGTGGACGACGACGATGGTTCCACTGCAATCGCGATGCGGGTGCGCATTCTCTTCACTGGGGCGGCCATGGGTGGCCCAGCGGGTGTGTCCGATGCCATAGGTGCCATCGATCGGATTGTGGCGGATCACCTCTTCGAGGTTGCGCAACTTGCCTTCGGCACGGCGAATCTGGAGGCCATTTTCTCCGCCGGCAACGGCGATTCCAGCGGAGTCGTAACCGCGATACTCAAGACGGCGCAAGCCATCGATAATCACCGGAACAACTTGCTTCTTGCCGACATAGCCAACAATTCCGCACATGAGCGATCCCCTTCAGGAACTATTAAGTTGTGGAACCCGCCGTGGCGGGAGGTGTTGCAAAAACGGTGTCCCGGACTAATCTTCGATTGAGTAATGGAACTCTTCGATAACGGGATTGGTGAGAACTTCGCTTGCCATGCGCTCAACTTCTGCGCGAGCCGCATCGCGGTCGAGGCTACCGTCGAGCAACAGCTCAAAGTACTTGCCCTGGCGGACATCCGCGACGCCCTTGTAACCCATTTTGGTTAACGCGCCCTGAATGGTTTTGCCCTGCGGATCAAGCACGCTTTTCTTCATTGAAACGTAGACGTAGGCTTTCATAGACTCCTTCAATAATTATACAGCTCTGCCTTCGGCATTTTCTTTTGTAACAAAGCTTTCATAAACGCCGAATATCACAAGCCGAAAAGGTCGCGCAGCCGCCGTGTCTGGGCGCGGCTCACGGGAATCTCGGTCTGTTTCTTGTCGTCCATGCGGATCTGGTAGCTGCTCTTGAACCAAGGCACAACTTCTTTGATGCGATTGATATTAACGAGATAGGAGCGGTGGGCGCGCCAGAAGAGGTTGGCATCCAGCGAAGTCAGCAGTTCTTCCAGAGTACGGCAGTTCGACTGGCCCTCCATATTCTGAGCCACCACGGTGATGACGCCGTCCTCGATGGAGGCGAAGCAGATTTCTTTCTGGTCGACCAGGAAGAGACGGTTGTTGGCCTTGAGCAGAACCTTGGTGGTCTGGGGCTTTTGCTGCTCCAGCAGTTTGACCAGGGTATCCAGCTTTTCGTTGGGAGCCGCGTCGGACTCTCGTGTCTTGCGTGCTTTCTCAACCGCCTGAATAACCCGCCGCTTGTCGAATGGCTTCAGGACGTAGTCCAGCGCGCTGACCTCAAAGGCCTTTACCGCGTACTGGTCAAAGGCGGTGGAGAAAACGATACTGGGCAGCGGAATCTTCTTCTCCAGCAGCTTTTTGATCACTCCGAAGCCGTCCAGACCGGGCATCTGCACGTCAAGAAAGACCAGGTCCGGCGAAAATTCCTTAATCAGGTTGACGGCTTCCAAACCATTTTTACCCTGGCCAATGATGTCGAGGTCATCCATCTCACGCAGCAGATAGGAGAGTTCATCGCGTGCAAGTTGTTCATCGTCCACGATGATGACTGATAGCGGCATGGGCATCCTCGATCCGTACAGACGAGTATAGAACGCCCAAAGCACGTGGAGAAAGCGGGTGTGTCATTTTTGCAACGGAGGCTAAGCGCAGGTGCCGTACACTAGATGAGTTATGAGTGAAGTGATCTATGGCATCCATGCCATTGGCGAGGCCCTGAAGCGCGGTGGCCGCCGCTTTGACTATGTTGCGATCTCGCGAGACCGCACCGACAACCGTTTACAGAACATTCTGGATGACTGCCGGGCGCAGGGGATCAGCGTGCGCTTTGTTCCGCGGGAAGACATTGACCGCGAAACCCGGACGAACACTCACCAGGGAGTCATGGCCGTCACCTCTCGGAAGGAATACACCGAGGTGGAGGATTTGCTGGAGAACAAACTCGGAGAATATACCTTCCTTCTGGTGCTCGATGGGGTGGAAGACCCGCACAATCTGGGCGCACTGATCCGCTCCGCCGACGGCGCGGGGGTGGACGGCGTGGTGATTCCGGAGCGCCGCGCGGCGGGCATTACGGGAACCGTGGTGAAAGCCTCGGCCGGGGCCAGCGAGCACTTGAGCGTGGCTCGGGTAGTCAACATCGCACGTACGCTGGACGATCTGAAGGCAAAAAACGTGTGGGTGGTTGGTCTCGACGAGCGCGGCGAAAAGAGCTACGACGAACTGGATTACAACATGAATTGCGCCATCGTGATGGGCGCGGAAGGCAAGGGACTGCACGACCTGGTGCGTCGCAAATGCGACATGCTGGTCTCCATTCCGATGATGGGCGCGGTGTCATCGCTGAACGTGTCGGTGGCTGGAGGCATTGTGATGTATGAAGTACAGCGGCAGCGCCGCCAGGCCCGGAAACCCGCCACAAAGAAATCCGCCAAGAAGAGGAAAGAGGAATAATATTGCGCCGTCTTGCGCTAGCCGTTTTGGTATATGCGCTGGTGGCGCTGCCCGCAATGGCGTTGGACCGCAACGCCTTCCTCTTCACCCGCTACGATCTGCAGGTCAGGCTCGATCCGCACCAGCATGGGTTGTCGGTGGAGGGAACGGTCGAGGTGCGCAACGCCTCGCGCTCGCCGCAGAGTCAGGTGGCGCTGCAGATTTCGAGTTCCCTGCATTGGCTGTCAGTACTGGCGGACGGGGCTGAAGTGGAGTGGCTGGAGCAGGGTTATACCAGCGACATCGACCACACTGGTCTGCTGCATGAGGCCATCGTAAAACTCGACAAGCCGCTAGCTCCAGGCGGGAGCCTGCGGCTGAACGTGCGCTATTCGGGCACCGTGCAAAAGGACACAACCCGGCTCGAACGCATCGGAACTCCAGCCGACATTGCCCGGCGCAGCGATTGGGACGAGATCAGCGACGGCTTCACCGCCCTGCGCGGGGCCGGATTCGTGGTCTGGTATCCGGTATCGATGGATGCGGCGAATCTGAGTCAGGGCGACGAGCTGTTTGAAATACTGCGCGACTGGCGCGAACACGAGGCTTCGGCTCTGCTGCGCGTGCATCTCTCTCGGGCAGCTCCCGCCGAGGGAGATGGGTCAAAGTACACCTTCGTGACCAATGGCACCGAGAGCGCGACCGGGCCGGAGATTACCAGCGAATTTCGCGGGGTAGATCCGGTGATCGTGCTGCTCGGCGATCCTGCCGAATCCACCGACCGGCCGCGCGTGGCCGCCTACTGCACCGTGCCCCACAGCAACTATGCGCGCGACTACATGGCCGCGGCAGAGACGGTAATTCCGCCGCTGGAAGTGTGGTTTGGCACCCCCCGGCGCAAAGTAGTCATCGTGGAACTCACCGACCCGAATGCGCTGCCTTATGACGCGGGAGCCTACTATTTTGTGCCCATGCGCAGCGTGCTCCCCGCCGCCGCCGCCGAGGTGGCGATGGCACGTCCGGTGGCCCATGCCATGCTCGATTCGCCGCGGCCGTGGATTCGCGAGGGGCTGACCGGATTCGCCCAGGCGTTGATCCGCGAACGGCAGGCGGGACGCCGCGCCGCCCTTGCCTATCTCGGCCAGTTTAGCTCGGCACTGGTGGTAGCGGAGGCCGAGTCGAATAATTTGCAGCCTAGCTCGCGACCACCCGGCGAAAACAGTTCCGCGCAGCCGCCCGTAATCGCTCCGCAGTCGCTCATCAATACGGCAGACGATGTGTTCTTTCGGACCAAGGCCGCCTACGTCTGGTGGATGCTACGCGATATGGTGGGCGACCGTGGGTTGCAATGGGCGCTGGCACGCTATCAACCGGCGGCTGACCATGACACCGCATACATGCAGCGCCTGATCGAGAAACAGGACGGCGGGAAGCGCGATCTCGAAGCGTTCTTCGACGACTGGGTGTACCGCGACCGGGGTCTACCGCAGTTGCGCGTGGTCTCTGCCTATGTGCGGCATACGCTTGGAGAGCAGACAGTGACCGCCGTGACCGTTGAAAACCTCGGCGGCGCCTGGTGCGAGGTTCCGGTGACGGTGCGTTCAGCGATTGGCGAAAACACCGTACGCCTAGTGGTGCCGGGCAAGAGCACGGCTATGATACGGGTGCCCTTCGAAGCCGCTCCGAACGAAGCCGAGGTGAACGACGGCAGCATTCCCGAGGCCGAACGCCGCGACAACGTGGTTCCGGTGACAGTTGCGCCCCCGGCGGAGCACTGACCTTTTGCGATTGCAAGTTTTCCCTGCCCGGCCTAAGGTGAAGAGTCGTGAAAAGGGATGGTTGAAATCAGGCAAGGGAGAAGCGTGAGCTACATTCAATTCCTCGGCGCGGCAGGCACGGTCACCGGCTCCAAACACCTCGTCAGCACAGCGAAAACCATCGCCGCAGCGGGAGGCGCGGACGGCAGCGCCTACCAACTGCTGGTCGATTGCGGACTCTTCCAGGGACAGAAGGAATGGCGGCTGAAGAATTGGACTGACCTGCCGGTTCCGGCCCGTGAGATCCACGCCGTTATCCTGACCCACGCTCATCTGGACCATTGCGGATGGATCCCCCGGCTCTACAAAGAAGGCTTTCAGGGAACGATCTACGCGACTCCGGCGACCGTGGACTTGTGCGGCATCATCCTGCCCGACTCCGGCTATCTGCAGGAAGAAGACGCGGCTTACCACAATAAGCAAAAGAGCTCAAAGCACCGCCCTGCGCTGCCTTTATACACCATGGAGGAGGCGCAGCAGTGTCTCGCGCGCTTCCGCGCCGTGCCGTTCGGCGAGGCCGTGCAATTGGCCGATGGCGTGAGCTTCCGCTTCGTGCGCGCGGCACACATCCTCGGCTCGGCAATGGCGGAGATCACCCTCGCAGCAAATGGCACGCGGCGTTTCCTGCTCTTTACCGGAGACATTGGCCGCGTGCACGACAGCACGGTTGCACCCGGGAAGGTTGTGCACTCCGGTCCCACCGAGGGCGAAGCGCCGGATGTGCTGGTAATGGAGTCCACCTACGGAAACCGCCATCACCCTCACGAGGACGTAATGCCGGAATTGGCGGCGCTGATCAACGCGACGGTAAAGCGGGGAGGCAGCATCGTGGTCCCGGCCTTTGCCGTGGAGCGCACCCAGAAATTCCTCTTTCTACTGAAGGAACTGATGGAGCAGAACCAGGTTCCGCGCATCCCGGTCTTTGCCGACTCTCCCATGGGAATTCACGCGGTGCAAATCTTCCTGAAGCACAGCGAGGAGTTCAGCGCGGAGACCAGGCAACTGATAGCCCGCCACGGCACGCCCTTAAAATGGCCGGGGTTCCACTTTGCCAGCACCCCAGAAGAGTCGAAAAGAATCAACGCGAGCCACTTCCCAACCATCATCGTTTCATCGAACGGAATGTGCATGGGAGGACGGATCCAGCACCACTTGATTCAGCGCCTGCCCGACCTGCGCAACCTTGTGCTGTTTATCGGCTACCAGGCGGTGGGCACGCGCGGCCGTCAGATCAAGGACGGGGCGCACGAGGTGAAAATTTTCGGCGAGATTGTTCCGGTGCGCGCCCAGGTCGCGGCCCTGGAACAGTTCAGCGATCACGCGGACGTGGATGAACTGCTCGAATGGCTTGGCACGTTCAAAAAAACTCCGCAGAGTACGCACATCGTGCACGGTGAACCGGAGTCAGCCGAGGCCTTGCGGCAGGCCATCCAGACGCAACTCGGTTGGCCGGTGGACACGGCGCGATACATGGGCAAGGTGGAGATACCGTAGTTCTTTTGCCGGACAGATGAGGTCTACGCTCCGATCCAAAGCAAAGGAATGAGGCCGGCTACGGCTAGACCGGCCAAGAACAAGAAGCTCTGCAAGCCGGTTTTCCGCCCGGCTAAGCTGTAGGCGTAAACGCCCTTGATCAGATTGTTGCTGGCGGCGGCAATCAAAACCGCGGCGGCGGCAACTTTCAGAGGAGTGAGTGCACCGGCAGCCTGGGTCATTCCCAGAATGAACGGATCTACATCGGTGACGCCCATGACGGCAGCCAGCGTGTTGACTCCCGCAGTTCCAAGATAAGTGACGGCCAGTTGCGTAGCGATCAGCATAGCGAGAAACAACCCGGCAAACAGGAACGCAGCGAGTAGTTCAAGCGGATTCTTAGGCTCGAACTCGCCGAGTACCGCCGGCGCGTCGGGATCAGTGCGGCGCGTCCAGAGCCAGCCAATGCCGACCGCCAGCCCCGCCAATACAAGAAAAGGGAGCCACAAGAAGGACATCAGTTGCCGGTTAAACAGAGCCAGCAGGGCGATCAAGCGCAAGTACATGACTCCCGAAGCGATCAGGATTCCGCCGGCGAACAGGTGGGGACGTTGTTCTTGAGCCGCTCGGCGTGCCATGACGACCGTGGTGATGGTCGAGGAATATGCTCCGCCAAGCAACGCTGCAAGCACGACTCCGCCTTGTCCCTTCGTCAACTTCTGCAGAACGTAGCTGCCATAGGAGATTGTGCTGACGGCGACCACCACGAGCCAGGTCTTGAGAGGGTTGATGTGAAATCGGCTAAATTCCTGATTCGGCAGTACGGGTAGGATGACGCCAGTCAAAAGCAGAAACTTGGCGAAGGTGAGAATTTCGTGCGGCGCAACGCGGTCGGCAAGTTTCTCAAGAGCTACTTTGAGATCGAGTAACAGCAGGCTGGCAACGCTCAGGGTGGTAGCAATCCAGAAATGCCCGTAGGAAACCAAGGCGCCCACCAAAAATGTGGTAAGACCTGACATCTCCGAGGTGACGCCGGCTTGAGAACAGGAAAGTTTGTGCCAGTAAGACAGCAGCAAAAATGCCGCAATGACCAGAAAGCCGATCGTCAGCGGCAGTAACTGCGTGCCCGCAAGAAGGGCAAGCGAATAGCCGATCAGTCCGATGAGCGGAAATGTGCGCACTCCTCCGAACGAGTACGCGCCCTTCGCTGTCGCCTTGTGCTCTTCCCGCTCCAGTCCTATCAGGAAAGACAAGAACAGGACCAGGACAATCTTCAGAGCCTCGGGAGGCAGCAGCTTATAGAGTTCCATTCGAATTGTCCTCGGTGCCACCGGCCACGGAATGGCATCGTGCAGATGCCCTACGACAATCACAGCAGTTTACATCTTGCTCCGGCCTGTCGCGCGAAAGAATCTAGCTCTTTCCCGTCGTCAACGACGCCACTGTGCTCAGGGCAACGCTCGGTAGCCGGGATACGCAGGAACCGGCAACTTCGCTCAGCAGCCGCGAATCTAACTAGTCTCATGCGCGCAATACTGGTCGGCTCGATGTGGGTTCTCGCTTCTGCGATGGCATGTTCGCACGCTCCAAAAGATCCGCCAGATCCGCAGACGCACTCCACGCCGACTCTCCTGATCGAGCAATCCGTGGCTCAGCCCGGTGCGCAAACGAGAATAGGCATCCAGTTTGAGATCGACAAGGACTGGCACATCTACTGGAAAAATCCCGGCGACTCAGGGGAGTCCCCGCAGGTGCATTGGCAACTTCCCGAGGGAGTGACCATGGGAGTGCTGCAGTGGCCCGCTCCGATGCGCTTGACCAACAGTGCGGGGACTGATTACGGCTACCAGGGAAATGTGGTTCTGCTTTCCACCCTGAATATTCCGGCGGCAGTGCAGCCCGGAAGCGATCTGCCGATCGCCGGCGACTTGCGCTGGCTAGTCTGCCATGACACCTGCATCCCGCAGCGCGCGGAGCTTAAAGCGAATATACGGATCGCCAACCCCACGACGGTTGATCCCCGGGCGCATGCGCTGCTCGATGCCGCAGCCGAACGCATCCCCCGGCCGTTGCCAGACGGCCTCCATCTCACGGTAACCAGGACGCGCGATACTCTGCGGCTCAGCATTGCCTCGGACACCAAGCCATCGAGCAGTACGATTGCGCACCCTGTCTTCTTTCCGGCGGAGCCGGAGCAGATCGACAATGCCGCTCCCCAGAAACTTGAGAACCTCGGAAGCAGCGTCGCACGGCTGGAACTCAAGAAATCAGATCACCTACAGCACGATCCCGAACATCTCAACGGGGTGCTCGTGCTGAACCAGCAAGACTCGTATCAGGTCGATGTGCCGATACGCGGTACGACCGCGCACAAGGAGAGAAAGCCATGAATAAGCTAGTACTGGCAGTACTGTTCGTATTTCTTACCTCGGCGGTTTTTGGGTTGCGAGTAGGGGACTCCGCACCGGCTTTCACCGCCAGCGACAGCCATGGCCGGCAGCACAGTCTGGCGAAATACAAGGGAAAGTATGTCGTGCTGGAGTGGACCAACCAGGGATGCCCGTTCACCAAGAAACACTATGACAGCGGCAACATGCAGAAGCTCCAGAAATACTGGACCGGCAAGGGAGTCATCTGGCTGACCGTGATTTCCTCAGCTCCCGGCGAGCAAGGTTACGTGACTGCCAAACAGGAGAATGACTACGTCAAGCGAATCAACGCCGCCCCCACCGCGGCGCTGCTTGATCCCAAGGGAGATCTAGGACATCTCTACGGAGCCAAGACCACCCCGCACATGTTTGTGATCAACCCGCAAGGCCAATTGATTTACGAAGGAGCGATCGACGACAAACCAAGTACTGATCTCTCCGACATTCCCGGAGCCACCAATTACGTGACCTTGGCGCTGGAGCAGGCGATTGCCGGAAAGCCTGTCGCTACCACGGCTACTCGCGCTTACGGATGTTCGGTGAAGTACGCAAAATGAGAGGAGCCGAGTCCGGGGCGCGTGCCGAGCGGCCTGCGTACCCGGAATGGACAACCTCATTCCGCAGGCTCTTCGCCTACGAGTACGGAGCCTCGGACCGTTTGATCCCCCGTTGGATTTTTCTGCGCGCGCTCGGTGTTATCTATTTCTCCGCCTTCTACTCCCTAGTGTTTCAAATTCGAGGATTGATTGGACCGAACGGAATTCTTCCCGCCGGTGAGTACCTTCAACTGATCGCCCTCTCATTCGAGGGGCGCATACGCTTCTGGTACGTCCCTTCACTGCTTTGGATCTCCAGCAGTTCGCAGATGCTGGTTGGACTGTGCTGGGCGGGCATGATTGCCTCACTGCTACTGGTAATGAACCTGTGGCCGCGAGTCATGCTGCTGGTGAGCTTTGTCTGCTTTCTGTCATTCGTCGCCGTGGCTGGCGATTTCTCCGGTTATCAATCGGACGGGATGCTTCTGGAAGCCGGATTCCTATCGCTATTTTTCGCTCCGCCGGGGTTGCATCCCGGCTTGGGACGGGCGCGTCCGCCGTCACGGTTCAGCCTGTTTCTGCTTCAGTGGGAGTGGTTCCGCATTTATTTCGAGTCGGGAATCGTGAAGTTGGCGAGCGGCGATCCGCAATGGCGTCATTTCACGGCGATGGATGAGTATTATCAAAACGGTCCTCTGCCCACCTGGGTTGGGTGGTACGTGCAACATCTTCCCCACTGGTTCCACGCGGGAACCGTGGGTGCAACGTTGCCCATGGAGCTGGGACTGGTTTGGATGATTTTCCTGCCTCGCCGCTTTCGCTACGTTTTGTTTTTTATTGTTACGTTCTGGGAGGCGGGTGTCATCCTTACCGCGAACTATGCATTCCTGAATTACCTGGTACTCGCGCTGGGCGTTTTATTGGTGGATGATAGTTTTTTTTCGAATCACATTCCGCAGCGTTGGAAATCGAAATGGAGTGCGCCTGCCGCACCCAGGATACCTGCGAAGGTTCCGGAAGCAGAACCGCCTTCTGTTGCAAAACCAGAGCCTGCCCTACGCAGGTGGAGAACCTTCATCGGTTCGTCCGCGAGGACAGTTAAGCTGGCTCTCTCAGCCGTGATGCTCGTGTGGGTTTTCTACGCCTCAACCGCAAGGCTGGTCCGGCTGCTTGTGCCGCGCGCTCCTCTGCCGGTAACTCCGGTGACCCTGCTGGAGCCATTCCGGGTTGCCGACCAGTATGGGCTTTTCGCGGTGATGACGCGCGGCCGCTATGAGATCGAGTTCCAAGGTTCGGAGGACGGAAAGAACTGGGTCGCCTATCCGTTTCGCTACAAGCCGCAGGCGTTGTCGAAAGCTCCTGGAATTTATGCGCCCTATCAGCCGCGATTCGATTGGAATTTGTGGTTCGCCTCGCTCGGGAGCTGGCGTGATAATGCAATTGTGCCGAATACCGAAGTCCGTCTGCTGTCGAACGATCCGGATGTGCTGAGCCTGTTCGCCGGTAATCCTTTCTCGCAGGCCGCGCCCAAGCAGGTTCGCGCGGTGCTCTGGCAATACTGGTTCACCACCGTGAGGGAGAAGCGGACTACCGGCAACTGGTGGCGCCGCCAATTCCTCGGACCCTATGCCCCGACTCTCGAACTGCAACCCGACGGTAAGGCCGCAGTGGTGAACCTGCCCGAGGCGATGAGGCCGCCAGAATGAACCCTGACGGTGGCAGAGCGGTTGTGGTCGGAGCTGGCCCCAATGGGCTGGCGGCTGCCATTGTGCTCGCCCAGGCGGGCATGCGGGTGGAAGTATTGGAAGCAGAGGAGCAAGCGGGTGGAGGAGCCAGGACCATGGAGCTCACCTTGCCTGGATTTCACCACGACTTCGGCTCCGCGGTGCATCCCTTGGCGGTGGCTTCGCCATTCTTCTCGTCCCTGCCCTTGCGCGATCACGGCCTGGAATGGATTCACTCCCCAGCACCACTCGCTCATCCCTTCGATGACGGCACGGCGATGACCCTGGAGCGCGACCTGGAGGCAGCCGTACGAGTGCTCGGCACGGACGGCAAAGCTTGGCACGAGCTGATCGGTCCATTGGTGGAGCGCTGGCCGGAATTCGCAGCCGAGATCCTTGGTCCAGTGATTCACCTGCCGCGGCATCCTTTTCTGTTGGCAAGCTTTGGTCTGAAGGCTCTGCTGCCTGCTGTGTCACTGGCGAATTTATGGTTTCGCAACCAACGGACAAAGGCTCTATTTGCCGGATTGGCCGCGCATTCCTTTCTCGCTCTGGACGAACCGCTGAGCGCCTCTTTCGGCCTCGTGCTTGGAGCCACGGCGCACGCCGTGGGGTGGCCGATACCGCAGGGTGGAGCGCAAGCGATTACGCGGGCTCTGATCGCCCATTTGGAGCAGTTTGGAGGCGTGGTAAGGACTTCGAGCCGAGTGGACAGTCTGGCTTCGATTGGCGAGTTCGACGCCGCGCTGTGTGACGTTACTCCGCGCCACCTGATGCAGATGGCCGGAGAGCGTTTTACCCCCGGGTACAGCCGCCAGCTCCAGCGTTATCGCCAAGCGCCAGGAGTCTTCAAGGTGGACTACGCACTCTCCCAGCCGATCCCATGGCGGGCCGCCGACTGTGCGCGTGCGGCAACCGTGCACCTGGGCGGAAGCATGGCGGAAATTGCCGAATCGGAAGATGCCATGCGACGTGGCCGTCACGCCGAGCGGCCGTTTGTACTGCTCGCGCAGCCGACCCTGTTCGATCCTGGCCGCGCTCCACAAGGCAAGCACATCGCGTGGGCGTATTGCCATGTTCGCAATGGCTCGACGTTCGACATGCTGTCCCGCGTCGAGGCGCAGATCGAACGTTTTGCCCCCGGGTTTCGCGACTGCATTCTCGCGCGGCACGCCTTTCGCACCACTGACCTTGAGGCCATGGATGCAAATCTTACCGGAGGCGACATTGTTGGGGGAGCAGCGGACTGGCGGCAATTGCTGCTTCGCCCCACGTGGAGACTCTATGCGACGACCGACCGCGCCATCTATATCTGCTCATCGTCAACCCCACCCGGCGGCGGAGTGCATGGCATGTGCGGCTATCACGCCGCCAAGCTTGCCTTGTCGCGGATGCATAAGCTACGGTGATTTTCTATCGATTTGATTCGCCGCCTACCGCAAACCAGCTCGCAATCTTAATTACGCCGCCTCGTTTTTTGACCTAGCGAGAATTTGCTCAATTTGTTGAATGTGATTCAGGTCGTGCCCCGAAATCATGTTTACGACGCGCTCTATAGTTTCTTTGCCCCGCTCGGAGTGCATGCCGTAGTGCTTCCACTGTTCCGGGGTAAGTGAGTGAAGTAAGGACAGATTCGCTTTGCGTATGGCGCGGAACTGTTCAATAGATTCGCGGGCATCACGTTCGGCATAATGTCCCGCGACCGCCCACGTGTTCTGATCGTAGGCCGCGATTGGCGATCCGGGCGCGCCCAAAATTGCCCGCAGTCTCCAGCCACAGACGATCTCGGAATCAGCGAGATGCGCGAGAATTTCGACCACTGACCATTGTTCCGGTGCGGGACGTTTACGCAGTGTAGATGCCGGAACTGCCTCTACGAGCTGGGCGAGTGTGCTTGCCGTGGCCGCCTGCACCTCCAGCGGCTTTCGTCCCTGCGTGTAACCCAAAATGCGATCGATATACTTCTGAGTGGTTTCATTCATCTGATGTCTTCCTGTTGCAGCAATATTGAACCCTGACGGGGCAAGGTAATGGATGCAGATCTCGCCGCATAAGTCTGCTCCCGGAATTGTCTTGTCCTCGGAAATTTTGCGGAGAGTTCTCCTGTCGTTCTCCGCGGCGAATGAAGTCGCGTCCGTTACAATGGTTCGCTGCGAGAAAATCGGAGTTGCGTCGGACTGAAGTTAATTCCATTCTGGAAGGTCGTATGATTCGTGTATCTTCACTTCGAAGTTTGTTGATTGCCGCCACTCTTTTGGCGTTCGCGCCCGCGGCTCGTCCTCAAACCTCACCGCTCACGCCTGACATCCCCGCCAAGTATGAGACGCCGACAGCGTCGTACGACTACGTAAAGCGCGAAGTCATGATTCCGATGCGCGATGGAGTGAAGCTGCACACCGTCATACTCATCCCGCGCGGAGCCAAGCGTGCGCCTATGATCCTGACGCGCACGCCCTACAACGCGTCGAGCCGCGCCGAGCGTGCGCGCTCGCCGCACATGTTGGCGACTTTGCCCCAGGGGGACGAAGTCTTTGTGGCCGACGGCTACATTCGCGTCTACCAGGACGTTCGCGGCAAGTATGGCTCGGAGGGCGAATATTTTATGACTCGTCCATTGCGAGGCCCGCTGAATTCGAGTCGTACGGACAACTCCACGGATGCCTACGACACCATCGACTGGCTGGTGAGGAATGTTGCCGAATCGAATGGCAAGGTCGGCATGCTGGGAAGTTCGTACGAGGGATTTACCGTCGTGATGGCCCTGGTGAACCCACATCCGGCCTTGAAGGTTGCCGCGCCGATGAGCCCGATGGTGGACGGCTGGATGGGCGACGACTGGTTTCACTTCGGAGCCTATCGGCAGACCAACTTCGACTACATCACGTATCAGAACACCGCGCGAGGGGAAGGCCACGAGATCCCACGCCAGGCGTATGACGACTACGACAACTTCCTGCGCGCGGGCTCGGCGGGAGACTTCGCAAGAGCCGCCGGCCTCGACCAACTCCCTTGGTGGCGCAAGATCAGCGAGCATCCTGCTTACGACGGCTTCTGGCAGGGGCAGGCGCTCGATAAGGTCATGGTCGCGCAACCGCTAAAGGTTCCGACGATGTGGATTCAGGGATTGTGGGATCAGGAAGACATGTGGGGCGCGATTCACTGCTATCTGGCGACGGAACCGAAAGACACCGCGAACAACATGAACTTCCTGGTGATGGGGCCATGGCGTCACAGCGGAGCGAACTATGACGGCTCTTCCCTGGGGACGCTGAAGTGGGAGGGCGACACGGCTCTGCAATTCCGCCGCGATGTGCTGAAGCCGTTCTTCGATGAGTATTTGAAGGATGGCGCGCCTCGGGCTCAGACTCCTCCAGTTTTGATCTACAACACCGGCGAGAACCACTGGGACCGGCTGCAATCCTGGCCGCTATCCTGCGAGAGCGGCTGCGCGTCGAAATCCAAGCCACTCTATCTGACGGCGGGTTTCGGCCTGTCCTTCGATGCCCCGGCGGCGGCCGATCCCAAGTCTCCCACCGGTTATGACGAATATGTTTCCGATCCGGCCAAGCCTGTGCCTTATTTGCCGCGCCCTGTGACCTTTGCCGATCGCGACCGGTGGAAGCGTTGGCTGGTTACGGATCAACGCGCAGTGGATGGCCGTCCCGATGTGCTGTCGTATGTTTCACCAGTTCTTACCGAAGAAGTGCGTATTAGTGGCGCGCCAGTGGTGAACCTGGCCGCCTCTACCAGCGGGACGGACAGCGACTGGGTAGTCAAGTTGGTCGACGTCTATCCCGATGTTGTTCAAACCCAGGAGGAGCTAGGCGGATACCAGCTCGGCATTGCCATGGACATCTTCCGTGGGCGCTATCGGGAGAGCTTCGAAACGGCGAAGCCAATTACGCCGAACATGCCTCTTACCTATAAGTTCGTGTTGCCGACCGCAAACCATGTTTTCCTGCCCGGGCATAGGATTATGGTGCAAGTGCAGTCGAGCTGGTTTCCGCTTTACGATCGCAATCCGCAGACATTCGTGCCGAACATTTTCAATGCAAGGCCGGAAGACTATGTGAAGGCGACACAGCGAATTTACCACGCAACCGGGGCGGCCAGTTTCATCGAGATGCCGGTGGTGTCGGCCCGGTAGCTCCGCATCAACGCATTGCTTCCGGGCCTGTGAGGATTCTGGATCGCCTCGCGAATGCTTGCTACGCTGCGTCGGAGACCGAAGGTTCTTTTGCCTTGACGAGCGGCATATTGACTAGATGCTCGCTCAAGAACCAGGTCTGGAGCTCATTGGTGCGCAGCACATCGCTGACCACGAGGTCGTTGGTGCCATCATCGCCTAAATCGGATGCGCGCTGTGCCAGCGTACGGCACTGCCCAATGATGATCTGGTGAGCGTCGAGCAATCGAGAGAGTTGGACGGGAACCTCTTCGCGACCGCGCGGCGGGCGCTCGATCTGGGTAGTCTCAGCCACGTCGGCTGCCATCGCTATGCTGATGCCGCCGAGTAGCTGAATGCGCTCGGCAATGGTGTCCACCAACTCGTCTTGCTCGTCATGATGTTTGTCATAGAGCAGATGGAGCTGATAAAACGTAGGCCCGGCAACCTGCCAATGAGACTTCTTGTACAAGTCGCGAAGCGTCATCGTATCGGCGAGTAGCTGGTTCATTTGCTCGGTCATTTCCAAACGAACCGGCTCCTCAAGTTCAAGCGGCAGATTATGGCTGACCGTCCCGTACGCCTGAATCTCTCTTGCGTGTTGATGAAGCCGGGGTTGTGCGTTGATGGTTTCCGGGGTGCTATCGGAGTTATGCTTTTTTGCCATTGGACTTCTCCTTCTTGGCATTCGATCATGGGTGAACCGGTTGGTAGGATTGATTGCCTTCAATCAAGCAGGGTGCGTTCATCACATCTCGTACAGGTTGACGTTCATTGGTTGTGGTCTATTCGACGCCCAGGAAAGATTTCAGGTTGCGTGTTATCGGCTCGCGAATGGAAGTGTTTCCGCCGGCTCAGCAGGAGCTGAAACTCTCGCGTTCCTAATCTGCCGCGTCGAAACGGATCTCACTCGCGGTTCGTGACAATCCCGCGCTCTGGGCGATGACCAGCGCCAGTGCCGACCAATCCAGGTCCCCGTATCCGTTCGCAATGGCGCTGAGAAAGCGGTCGTGAACGATATTTGCGAAAGGCATAGGCGCGGATAAACGCTCGGCGGCCTCCAGCATCAGCCGCACGTCTTTGAGTCCGAGCAGCATCTTGAATCCTGCCGGTGAAAATTTTTCCTCAATCATTCTTGCGCCGTAATTCTTGTAGGCAGGAGCACCGAACAAGGTACCGCTGAGCACCTCAAAGACGGTATTCGGATTGATTTCAGCCTTGCGCGCAACCGCGAACACCTCACCGAGGCCCTCCAGCACGCAGGTGAGCAGGAAGTTTCCGAACAACTTGATCATGTTTGCATCTTCTGGCCGCTCGCTGATCTCAAACGTGCGTTGCCCCAGAAGTTCGAACACCGGCTTTGCTTTCGCCAAAGCCTCCTTTGCACCGGCCGCCAGGATGAACAGTTGGGCCGCAGCGGCAGCTTCCGGTCTGCCAAACACAGGCGCGGCCACGTAATGCTGCCCGCGCTCCCGGTGAGCGAACGACATACGCCGCGACAAATCAGGACTGATTGTGCTCATCGAAATATGCAAGCCATCGCGTGGCATGCCTTCGAGAACACCATGGCCCCCAAACACCACGGATTCGACCGCGTTATCGTCGGCCAGCATCGTAATCACGATTTCCTGATTCGCCGCGTTGGCTGGGTGATCGGCGATGCGTGCTCCCTCCGCGGCCAAAGCCTCGGCGGAACGGCGGCTTCGGTTGTACACGGTCAGTTCGTGACCGGCATGAACAAGATTGTTCGCCATCGCTCGTCCCATGTTGCCAAGACCAAGGAATCCAATACGCATTGGGGATCTCCCCTTTTGGTGACCGCTGAACCCGGTGCGATGCGCTCGACGGCCGTTGCGGGTGCCCGCCAATAGCCTGAAAAAGTGAGTAGAATTGGGTATGGATGAAGCCTTGGCGCACTTGCCTCGCCGCCTGCTGATTCTCGCAACATTCGCGCTGCTGCTCGCCGGGTTCTGGCTGGAATTGCAGTCATTACCGCTGGCCCGCACGTTCTCTGCTCCACTGCTTCCGGCCTTTGCCGGATTCGCGCTGCTGCTGGCGCCGCTGTGGTTCTTTGCCTTTGGCGCTGGAGCGCTTCTGCGCCGGTGGTTGCAGAAGCCCTGGTTGCGGGTTGTGGCCCCATCCATACTGGTCGCGCCCTACCTTCTCTACGCGCTGCCGCTGCGGGAGTTCCAGTGGCAGTTCGCCTTTGCCTTGGCGATCACGCCAGTCGTCCTGAGTGGGCTGCTGGAGTTGGCTCCGAAGGCGCAGAGGTTGCTCTGGCAGGACGCGGCTGTGCTGCTGGTTCTGGCGCTCACGCTCGAACTGCGGGTGTTCAACGGCGCGTGGCCGCATCCCGGATTAGGCAGCCTGCCCAAGCTCTACCTCTGCGACGTCGCGCTTTATCTCTACCTGGTGGTGAGAAACCTGGAGGGCATAGGCTATTCGTTTGCACCGACCGCAAAGGCCTTCGCGATCGGGGCGCGCGAGTGGCTCTATTTCACTCCATTTGCCTTCGGACTTGGCTTTGCCCTTCACTTCATAAGTTTTCACCCGCGGGTGCACTCCGTGGCGCAGATTGCGGCGGGCGTGCTCGTCACCTTCCTGCTCACGGCAGTTCCCGAAGAACTCTTCTTTCGAGGTTTGTTGCAGAACCTGCTGGAGCCGCATCTGGGACGCCTACGCGCGCTGGCCGTCGCCAGTTTTTTGTTTGGCCTCTCGCATTTCCACAAGGGCGCGGTCTTCAACTGGCGTTACGTTCTGCTGGCCGCCATCGCCGGCGTTTTTTACGGGCGCGCGTGGCGAGCCCAGCGGCAACTACTGGCTTCCAGCATCACGCACACCGCGGTGGATGTCGTATGGTCGCTGTGGTTCCGGTAGGAGAAGCTTCATGCGGCGTGCAGCGTCCGGCCATTGACTCCGTTCAAGCCCCGTGTTCCGATGAGACGTGCTGCCCCGCAAACCTACTCTTCCGATAGACGCAATTCTGCCGGAGATTATCGCTTCCCTCGATTCGAAAGATTCGAAAGCTCGGCGTTCCAACGATCGGCATTCGAACCTCGTGATCGAAGCTCCGCCCGGTGCGGGGAAGACAACCCGAGTGCCGCCCGCGCTGCTTGGCATCGTCACGGGCGATGTGGTTGTACTGGAACCGCGCCGGATTGCCGCACGATTGGCGGCGCGGCGGGTGGCGTGGGAGATGGGCGAACAGCCCGGCGAGACCGTCGGCTACCAGGTCCGGTTTGAAGAAGCCGTCGGACCGCGCACGCGCCTGCGTTTTGTCACCGAGGGTGTACTGACCCGGCGCCTGCTTTCCGATCCATTCCTGAGGGGTGTGGGTGCGGTAGTCCTGGATGAGTTTCACGAGCGCCACCTCGAAAGCGATCTCGCCCTGGCATTGTTAAAACGTCTGCAGCGGACGCGGCCCGATCTGCGAATCGTGGTCATGTCAGCAACCCTCGATGCAGCTCCCGTGGCGCAATACCTTGGCGGTTGCCCGGTTATTCGCTCTGAGGGAACCCGGTTCGAGCTTTCGATCAAGCACCTGCCGTATTCGCCAAAGCCGCTCGAAGTGCAGGTGAGGGATGCAGCCGAGTTGCTGATCGGGCTGGAACACTCCGGAGACATTCTGGTTTTCCTGCCCGGGGCGGCGGAGATCCGTCGTGCGATGCGCGAGTGCGAGGCAGTCGCGCGCCGGACGGGATTGCTGATTCTGCCCCTGCACGGCAGTCTTTCGCCCAAGGAACAGGACCGTGCGCTGGCGCCGGCTCCACAAAGGAAACTGATCCTGGCGACGAATGTAGCGGAAAGCTCGGTAACGGTCGAGGGCGTCACCGCAGTCATCGATGGCGGCCTGGCGCGCGTCGCAACCTACTCCCCGTGGAGCGGGTTGCCGACTCTCCACGTCGGTAGAGTCAGCAAGGCTTCGGCGAAGCAAAGAGCCGGGCGGGCGGGACGCACCGCACCCGGGCGCGTGCTGCGCCTCTACACGGAGGAGGACTACCTGCGTCGTCCGGAGCAGGATGCGCCGGAGATTTTGCGCGTTGACCTCTCTCAACTTTGCCTTGACCTGCGAGCCATGCAAATTTCGAACGTCAACGACCTCGACTGGCTGGACGCCCCGCCCCTGCCATCGGTGGAAACCGCCGAGGCGCTACTGAATCGCCTGGGTGTGACGGATGACGGTGTGATGGACGGCGTGGCGCAGCGGTTGGCGCGCTATCCGCTGCCTCCCCGGCTGTCGCGAATTCTCGTCGAAGCGATGGAGCGCGGTGTGGGCGAGGACGGCTGCGTGGCTGCGGCGCTGCTGGGATCGGGCGTGCACGTGGAAAAGAATGATCTCCTGGCGGCGATTGAGTTGGAAAAGGACCACCGCTTGCGGCAGCATATCGAGCAGCTTCGCAGAATTGCGCGCCCTTCCAGACAGACGCATCATAACGACGACGCTCTGCTCATGTCGGTGTTGGCGGGCTTCCCGGATCGCGTCGCGCGGCGGCGCGCAGGCAACCAAGTCCTGCTGTCGACAGGCGCATCGGCGGAGGTGGCGGGCGAGCCTCCCCGGTACGAGTTCATGGTGGCACTCGATGCCGAGGACCGCAAAGATAAGCCGCTGCCGCTGGTGCGAATGACCGCACGCATCGAGCCGGAGTGGCTGATCGATCTGTTTCCGGACCATGTGCGGGAGCAATCCGGCGTGACTTGGAATCGCGTGGCCGAGCGCGTGGATGCCGTGAGCGCACTGCTGTACGACGAACTGGTGATCCAGGAATCGCGCGGGGCTGTGCCGGATGCGGAGGCCGCCGCCGAAATGCTCGCCCGCAAGGCACTGGAAGCTGGCATCGAGCGCTTCGTCGACATGCATGCGCTGGATGACTTCATGGGTCGCGTCGAATTCGCTGGCTTCGAGACTCCAGATCTTCCGCAGGCGCTGCGTGAGTTGTGCTCGGGACGGCGCAGCTTCGCCGAGTTGAAGAGTGCAGCGGCGGACTTGGCCTGCATGCTTGAACAGAAGATAGGCGGGCGTCGGCTCAACGAAATCGCCCCCGCGCGCATTCGCCTTCAGCATGGACGCCAGACCAAGGTTCATTACGAGCGCGGCAAGCCACCGTGGATCGCATCCCGCCTGCAGGACTTTTTCGGCATGCGCGATACGCCGCGGATTGGAGTTGAGCACACCCCGTTAGTCGTTCATCTGCTTGCTCCGAATCAGCGGGCGGTGCAGACAACGACGGATCTGGCAGGGTTCTGGGAGCGACTGTATCCGCAGGTGCGCCGCGAATTGATGCGACGCTATCCGAAACACTCCTGGCCGGAGCGGCCGTGAGCTTATATGGGCTCTCCGATGGTGAAATCAACGACGCCACTGGCAAAACCATGCCGGACGGGATTCTGCAATCCATGCGGCGGCCTTGCGCATTCCCCTACGATCACAAGGCTTGGCGCAGGCAGTGATTCCAGCAAGCTTACCGAAGTCAGGTCGGACCATCGCACCTGTTGAGTCGGGCGACCAGCGTGCGAGATCACCGCGCAAGGCGTGCTCGGAGCGAGTCCCGCGTCACAGAGTTGTCCGGTGAGTTTCTGGTAATCCCTTCCGGGCATGTAGATGGCGAGCGTTGAATGTGACGTGACCAGTTTGTCCCAGGCTACGGCCTCGGCATTCCGGCCGCGATGCGCCGTCGTGAAGACAACGCTGGCGGCAAAACGGCGGTCAGTCAGCGAGAGACCTGCGGCGGCGGCACCGGCGATCGCGGAGGTCACACCGGGGACGATCTCGAATGGAATGTTGGCGTCCAGCAGCGCCTCGATTTCTTCTCCTGCCCGGCCAAAGATCGCGGGATCTCCACCCTTGAGCCGGACCACGACCTCACACTCTGAGGCGTACGCGACCAGCAGAGAATTGATTTCTTCCTGAGTCAGTAACTTTGCGCCGCAGCGTTTGCCGATGTCGATCACTCTGGTTGTGCGAACCATCGTGAGTATCTCCGCACTGACCAGAGCATCATGCAGAACAATCTGCGCCTCCTGTAGCAATCGGGCCGCCCGCAAGGTCAGCAGCTCGGGATCCCCTGGACCCGCACCAACAAGGAAGACTTTACCCATTGCGTTCATCCTTACCTCTGCGCTCGCGAGAGCCCTTGAAGCGCTCGAAAACCGTGTGGCCGGAGATGCGGTGCAAGGTCCGGGTTCGCAACTCTGGTTCGACTTGGCGTTGAAAGAACAACTCGCGAACCTTGCCCAGCCAGTTCAGCCAACTGATGTAGCTCGCGTCAAACTGTACTTCCAGCTCCTTGCGAAGTCTCTGGGCGAGTGCGGGACTCTTGCCGGCCGTCGAAATTGCGATTTGGAGATCGCCTCGCCGAACCACCGCGGGATAGTAGAAATCACACCGCTCCGGCTCATCGACCGAGTTGCAAAAAACACCTCGCGCTTGTGCGGCCCGGTACACCGTCTCGTTCACCAAGGGATTTCCCGTTGCCGCAATCACCAGCAGGGCACCGGCCAGATGCTCGGACTCGAACTCCGTCGCAATCCACGAAACCCGACCACATCGCGCCAGCTCCTGAATCTCCTCTCTTGCCTCCGGCGCGACAATTCGCACATCGGCGCCGGACTCCAGCAAACCCTCAAGTTTTTGCGTGGCAATCACTCCCGCGCCGACCACAACACACCGGCGGCCATCGAGCTTTACGAACATGGGGAACAGCGCGGCCATTCAGCCCTCCACGCCGTGTGGCACCGGAGCAGCAGGGAGATCGCGCTCGGCAACCTCGGCCGTGCCATCGGCCAGAAAGCCTCGAATCTCGTCGTTTGATTTGCGTGCAAGAAACTGTTGCAGGCTCTCTCCGCTGTCTCGCAACTCTGTGTAGCGGGCGAGCAAGCGCGTGACGGATTCCGGAACCTCGGTTGCCAGGCAACGATAGCCCACCGCCCGGGCGATGGACTGCACGCGCCCCACCGATCCGCCGACGCAAAAGTAGTAAGCGTCGGCAAACTTTCCGTTCACCTTAATCTTCTTGCCCTCCAGTCCCAAGTCGGCGATCCAGTGCTGGCCGCAACTGTTGGGACATCCGGTGATATTCAACTTGAGCTGTTGGTCGAATCCCGGTACGCGCCCTTCGAGTTCTTCCACCACCCATCGCGCAAAGCTCTTGGTTTCCGTGATCGCCAGCTTACAGAACTCCGTACCGGTGCAAGCGATTGTTCCACGCCAGAACGGCGAGGCCTCAACCGACAAGCCTATGTTTTCGAGTTCGCGCCGCAATGGATTCACATTCTGCTCGCGGACGTTAATGATCAACAGGTTTTGCATCGCGGTGAGGCGGACTTCTCCACCGGCGAAGCGATCCGAAAGCTGCGCTGCTTCATAGAGCTGCCCGGCTTGGAGCCGGCCTCGCAATATCGAAACGCCAACGTAGAAATAACCTGGCTGCTTCTGCGTATGCACTCCGGTGTGATCCCGATACACATCCGAGGGCAGCTTCTCCTCTTCTGCGGCATCCAGTGCAAAGCCCAGCCGCCGATGAATCTCGCTAAGAAACGTCTCGGCGTTCCACCCATACTTCAGGAACAAGAACTTTAGACGGGCATAATCGCGGCTCTCCCTCAAGGCATCGGCATCCCGGAAGATCTCTGCAATACTCCTTACCACCGGAACAACCTGATTCAAGGCGACGAACGCATTCAGTCGCTGCGCCAGGTGTGGCTGAGTTGAAAGCCCACCTCCAACCCGAAGCGAAAAGCCGCGCTCATCGTAACCGTTGCGCTTCCGGAGCAGACCGGTGAGACCGATGTCATTGATCTCCGGATAAGAGCACCATGCTTTACAACTGGTAAGGGAGAGCTTGAACTTCCGCGGCAGGTTGTAGAACTCCGCGTTCCCGACAAAGAACCGGTCCAGTTCCAGAACCTGCGGAGAGGGATCAAACGCTTCGTCGGCATCGACTCCCGCCAGCGGGCATCCGGTGATGTTGCGAGTGTCATCGCCACACGACCCCATGGTCGTCAAGCCCGCTCTCCATAACTGCTCCAGCAAATCCGGGAGATCTTCGATGCGCAGCCAGTGGAGTTGAATGTTCTGCCTGACCGTGATGTCGACCAGTCCACGAGCGTACTTCGTAGCAACGTTGGCAATCACTCGAAGCTGATGGCTCAGCAGCAGACCATTTGGAATGCGGATGCGCACCATGAAATATGGCATCTGCTTCCCCACCCCGCCCTTGCCTCCAGTGACTCCCACACCATCTCCCTGCGTGTACACTCCCCAATACTTGAAGTAGGTATCGAGCCACTCTGGAGGTATGGTTTCGAAGCCGCGCCGGGCGAACTCACGAATCTCGTTAAGACACTCCCACGGATTCTTGTCGCGCTTCAGGCGCTCTGCCCGTTCTGCTTTGGTTTCGATGATCTCCTGCGCCATTAGTCCCCTTAAAACGAACGACCCACCGCGGAAGTTTCCGGCGGTGGGTCGATATCTCTGATCCTGGTTAGATGAGTGCTATACCACGATCTCCCGTGCGCCAGATGTGTTTTGGTCGCAACAACAGTTGCAACACATCAGTCGACAGGGCTGGCTGCACATCACCACAATCTTCAGGTTATACCTTGGAGCGCCCGCACGCGTCAATGTCACAGACAATCCTAAATCTCCCTAATCCTTGCGCTGGAGATAATTCCACGCGCTGCGAATGATTCCTTCCAACTCGGGATACCGTGGTCGCCAGCCAAGTTCGGCGCGTATCTTGGCCGCGCTGGCAACCAAGGTCGCAGGATCGCCCGCCCGGCGCGCCTCAACCGTGACTGGAATCGCATGTCCGGTGACGCGCCGCGCACATGCAATGACCTCCTTCACGCTGAAACCGTGACCATTGCCAAGGTTATAAATGAGTTGCACCGGTTCCGCGTGCGAATGCAGCGCGTCGAGGGCGAGCAGGTGGGCGCTTGCCAGATCGGATACGTGTATGTAGTCACGCACGCAGCTTCCATCCGGCGTTTCATAATCGTCGCCAAAGATGCTGATGTGGTCGCGCATCCCGCTGGCGACCTGCAAAATAATAGGGATTAAGTGAGATTCCGGATTATGACGCTCGCCCAGCGTTGCGGTGGCCCCGGCGGCATTGAAGTAACGCAGACTTGCGTAGGAGAGACCATGGATACGGTGAAACCAGCGGAGCATCTGCTCAACCAGAAGCTTCGATTCCCCGTAGGCGTTGGTCGGCAGCAGCCTGGCGCTCTCAGCAATCGGAGTGCTCTCCGGGTCGCCATACAGCGCGGCCGTGGACGAGAAGACAAAACAACGCACCTTGCGGACCAGCACGGTCTCCAGCAAAGTGAGAGCGTTGGCCGTGTTGTTGCGGAAAAACTTCTCAGGCTCGCGCATCGATTCGCCAGCCTCAATCCAAGCGGCAAAGTGCAGAACCGCCTCGGGCTTATGTTCCGCGAAAGCCGCGTCGAGCCGCGCGCGGTCGCCAACGTCTCCCACCACCAGCAGGGCAGCGGAGGCAACCGATTCGCGATACCCTTTGCTGAGATTGTCGTAGACAACGACCTCGTGGCCGGCTGCCACGAGTTGCGATACAACCACGCTGCCAATGTATCCGGCACCGCCCGTAACCAGAACTTTCATGCGTGCCCTTCAGTACCGCCAGCTCGTCAGGTGAGCCGGAGACCATGCGATAGTGTAACTCTGTAACTGCGCGACCCATTCTGTGATATAACGAACGACACTTAATCCATGATGGCTCATTTGCGGGAGCGGACAAAATGGCGGTAACGGCAGTAGCAAGGCCGACGTACTCTCCTGAGGAACTCGCCTCCATGCTGGCCCAGATTCTCGATGCGCAGCGCATTCTGGTACGCCCCATCGATCGGATTGCATACGCCTCGGATGCCAGCTTCTACCGGCTGATTCCGAAGGCGGTGGTGCAGGCGGCCAATGACGAAGAGGTGGCGCGGCTCTTCCAGTTCAGCCATGACCATTCCCTCCCCATCACCTTCCGCGCCGCCGGCACCAGCCTCTCCGGCCAAGCCATTTCCGATGGTCTTCTGGTCGAAGTCGCGCGCCACTTTCGCGATCTCCAGGTTCTCGAAAATGGGCGCAGGATTCGCGTCCGGCCCGGAGTTATCGGCGCCAGCGCCAATCGCGTGCTGCTCCCGTACGGCGCCAAGATCGGCCCCGACCCGGCCTCGATCGCAACCTGCACGCTGGGAGGAATTCTCTCCAACAACTCCAGCGGCATGTGTTGCGGCGTCGAGCAAAACGCCTACCACACGCTCTCCTCAATGCGATTCCTGCTGCCCTCCGGGACGGCCATTGACACGGCTGCGCCGGACGCCGAAGAGCTCTTCTTTGCCCGCGAACCGGCGCTGGCGCGCGGTGTCCTCGAACTCAAGTCGAGAATCCAGAATGACCCTGCGCTCGCCGAGCGCATCCGCCGCAAATATCGCACCAAGAACACCACCGGTTACGGCATCAACGCCTTCCTCGACTTCGAGCGCGCCATCGATATCTTTGCCCACCTGCTGATTGGCTCGGAAGGCACTCTGGCTTTTATCTCCGAGGCTATCCTCAACACCGTTCCCGAACTTCCGGTAAAGTACACCGGCCTGCTGCTCTTCCCCGATCTCTACGCTGCCTCCGAATCGATCGTGCCCCTGCGCCAGGCGGGCGCGAAGGCGCTTGAGGTTATGGATCGAGCAGCGCTGCGCTCGGTCGAGGATCAGGCGGGCACCCCGGCAATCATCAAAACACTCGCCGAGGGCGCGGCCGGACTGCTGGTCGAGTTTCAGGCTGCCCTGGAATCCGAGCGGACGGAGCTCGAAGCCCTCGCTGCCGACTCCACCTCGCAGCTCAAGTTGCTTGAGCCCGCGCAATTCACTCACTCTGCTCCGGCCCAGGCGGCACTCTGGAAGATCCGCGCCGGAATGTTCCCTTCGGTGGGCTCCGTGCGCCAGAGCGGTACTACCGTCATCATCGAAGACGTCGCGTTCCCCATCGAGCATCTGGCACCCGCCGCCCAGGAGCTGAACGGACTCTTTGGCCGCCATGGTTACGACAACGCAATCATCTTCGGCCACGCCAAAGACGGCAATCTCCATTTCGTCATCACCCAGTCGTTCAACGATCAGCGCGCCATCGATCAGTATTCGCACTTCATCGACGACGTGGTGGATCTCGTCGTCAACCGCTTCGACGGAGCGCTGAAGGCCGAGCACGGCACCGGACGCAACATGGCCCCGTTCGTTGAAACCGAGTGGGGAGCGGATGCTCATCAGATCATGCGCCAGCTCAAGTCGCTGGCCGACCCCACCGGCCTGCTCAACCCGGGCGTCATCATCAACTCCGATCCCCGCGCCCATCTCCACGATCTGAAGCAGCTTCCCACGGTCGAGCCCGAGATCGACAAGTGCATCGAATGCGGCTACTGCGAGCCCCGCTGCCCCAGCCGCGACCTCACGCTTACCCCACGGCAGCGCATCGTGGTGCGCCGCGAAATGGCGCGCCAGCAGCAACTCGGCGGTGGCGAGTTGCTCGTCCAACTTGACCGCGATTTTCCCTACATGGCGCTCGACACCTGCGCCGCGGATGGACTCTGCGCCACCACCTGCCCGGTCAGCATTGACACTGGACAACTCGTCAAACGCTTTCGCGCTCTGCGTAATTCGCCATTCGCAAAACTTGTCGCCAAGTTTACCGTCGACAACTTCGCGCTGATCGAAGCCCTGGTTCGCCTCTGTCTTCGTACCGCGCACCTTGCGCAAACGTTTGTCGGCCTCCGCGGCATCCGGGCGATCACCCAGGCCATGCGCAACGTGATCGGCCCCAACATGCCGGTCTGGACCGAGGAGATGCCGTACGCAACCAAAGGTGGCGTACCGGCGACCAACCGCTTTGCCGCCGAGGCCGTTTACTTTCCCGCGTGCATCTCAAGAGTTATGGGCCGTCTTCCCGGCGAACCCAACGACCAGTCCCTGATGCAAGCGACGGTCGCATTGGCCGGACGGGCGGGCGTTCCCGTGTGGATTCCCGAAGATGTTGCCGGAAACTGCTGCGGCACTCCCTATTCGTCCAAAGGCTTTGAGGAAGCGCGCGATGCCATGCTGAATCGGGTCATCGAAAACTTCTGGAGATGGTCCAGCGAAGGCCGCCTGCCAATTATGGTGGACACCAGCCCTTGCACCTATGGACTCATCCATGCGCGAGCGTACCTGACTCCGGAGAATCAGCGGCGCTTCGACCGCCTCACGATCGTGGACAGCATCGAGTTTGTTCACGACCATCTGCTCGGCAAACTCAAGGTGAATCATCCCGAGGCATCGGTGGCCCTGCATCCCGTGTGCTCCGCCGTCAAGATGGGACTCTCCGCAAAGCTCGAAGCCATTGCGCGCCGCTGCAGTAGCGATGTCTTCATCCCGCCCAGCCTTGGCTGCTGCGCCTTTGCCGGAGACCGCGGATTCATGTTCCCCGAGCTGACTGCCTCGGCCACCGCCAGCGAAGCTTCCGAGATCAAGGCTCACAAGCATGACGGTTGCTACTCCAGCAGCCGCACCTGCGAGATCGGTATGACCCGCTCGACCGGCGAAGTCTATCGCTCCTACATCTACCTATTGGAGAAAGTGACGCGTTCGTGAACCGCAAAGTGGCACTCTTCGTCCCCTGCTTCATTGACCAGGCGTTGCCGCAAGCGGCGATAGATACGGTGACTGTGCTCCGCCGGGTGGGCTGGGACGTTATTTTCCCGGAGGATCAGACCTGCTGCGGACAGCCCGGTTTCAACACCGGACATTGGGAGACCGCGCTGCCTTGCGCTGAGCGCTTCGTGCGCGTCTTCTCCGATTACGAATACATCGTCTGTCCCTCAGGATCGTGCACGAGCATGGTGCGGAAGCACTATCCCGAACTGCTCGCCTCCAGCCCCTCGCACGACGAAGCCGTCGCGGTCGGCAAGCGGGTCTACGAGTTCGCGGAGTTTTTGGTGCGCATTGCCGGCGTCACCGATGTGGGCGCAAGTTTTCCGCACTCGGTTGCCTATCATCCCTCCTGCCACGCCACGCGCGAGCTCGGGATCTACGCCGAACCGCTCGAACTCTTGCGAGCCGTGCGCGATATTGATTTGCGCCCCCTGCCCAATGAGGCCGAGTGCTGCGGCTTCGGCGGGATGTTCTCCACAAAATTCGGCATGATCTCCGCCGCGATGGGCGACACCAAGGCGGTGAATATCGAGCTATCCGGCGCCGAGTTTGTCACCGCCATCGACCCCAGTTGTCTCATGCATCTGAGCGGGGTCTTCGGGGCCACCGGCCGGAAGTCGAAAACCATCTACCTCGCTGGCGTGCTCGCCAGTTCGTCCGCCGCTACAGCCGGAGCGAGGGAGTAGTCGCCATGAGCACCGCAGCCCAAGAGTTCCTTCGCAAAGCCGTCATTAAGTCGGCGGACCTAGAACACCGCGCTACCATTCAACGCGCCGTCACGAGCTATGACGCAGCGGTCGCCAAAGGCAAGCTGCGCTTCGCCGACTGGGAAGCCGCACGCACCCTCTGTGCCGCCATCAAGGCGGACGCCATCGCCAATCTCGCGCAATATCTCACTGAATTCGAGCAGCACGTCACTTCCCGCGGCGGTCACGTGCACTGGGCCGAGAACGCAGAGCAGGCCAATGACTACGTCGTCGAGGTAGCCAAAGCGCGCAACGTGAAGACCGTCGTCAAATCCAAGTCGATGGTCACCGAAGAAATTCACCTGGCCGCCGCACTGCAAAAGATTGGCGTGACTGTCTGGGAGACCGACCTGGGCGAGTTCATCGTGCAGTTGCGCAATGAGCCGCCTTACCACATCGTCACCCCGGCCATGCACCTCAGCCGCTATCAAATTGCCGATCTCTTTCGCGATAAACTCGGCGAAAACGTGGAGGACGCCGATCCGGTTCGTCTCGTCGCTGCCGCACGCGTCGCGCTGCGGCGCGCCTTCTTCTCCGCCGAGATGGGCATCTCCGGCGCTAATTTCCTGGTTGCCGATAGCGGCATGGTTGCCATCTCCACCAACGAAGGCAATGGACGCCTCACCACCAGCATCCCGCGCATTCATGTTGTCGTCACCGGCATTGAAAAAATCATTCCCCGCATGAGCGATCTCGCCGCGCTGTGGCCAGTGCTCGCAACCTCCGGCACCGGCCAGCCCATCACCACCTACAGCACACTGGTCCGCGGGCCGCGTACGGCCAGCGAACCCGATGGCCCGGAGGAGTTCCACGTCGTGCTGGTCGATAATGGCCGCACCGGACTGCTCGCAAATCCCGAGACCGAAGAGGTTTTGAAGTGCATCCGTTGCGGCGCATGCCTCAACATCTGCCCCATCTTCAAGCAGGTCGGCGGACACACCTACGGAACCATTTACCCCGGCCCCATCGGCAGTATCTATACCCCGCGCACCGCCGGACTCAGCGAATGGGGACACCTTTCTTACGCGTGCTCACTCTGTACGGCGTGCAAAGGAGTGTGCCCAGTTAAGATCGACCTGCCGAAGCAGTTGCTCGGCACCCGCCGCGACTTCATCGCCGCCGGAAACGTCAAACCGGCCGAGCGTGTGGGTTTCGCAGCCTTCCGCTGGGCTGCCGCTGACCCCGCACGTTTCCGCTTACTGGCCTGGATGGGGCGCAAAGCACTGGCTGCGGTAAATGCGCTGGGACTCTCCGGCACGGCTCTCGATCCGATGCGGGTGTGGACGAAGTATCGCAGTCCGATGACACTTCCCAAACAGTCATTCCGCGAGTGGTGGAGGGAAAATGGAAACAAGTAAATCCAGTGCCCGCGAAAACATCCTCGCGCGAATCCGGGCGGCCAACGCGCGCCCGCACCCAGCGCCACCGCCCGTCGCACCGCTCGATGCGATCTTCCCTCCGATCACGAACCCTCGGCAGCGCTTCCTTGACGAATGTGCCGGCAACCTTACCGAGGTTTTCCAGACCACGGATGCCGCAGCCTCGGCCGAGGCGCTCGAAACCATTCTCTCCACGGTGCCGGCCGGACAAGTCTACGTGCAGGACGATGCCAGCCTGTTCCCATTCGTAGCCCTGCTCGAACAGTGGCGCCGGGTGCGTATGTCGTCGCAGGGTGCACCAGCGGAGAGCACGCAGGCCACGCTTACCCTCGCGCACGGATTCGTTGCCCAAACCGGTTCGGTCCTCACCTCGTCGGCCTGTGGCGGGCGTGGCGCGTCGATTGTCCCCCCGTGCCACATCGTCTACGGACGGGGCGAACAGATCGTACCCAACATTGCCGCCGCATTAGCCCGTGTGCAGGCTGAAATCCCGGGCGCATCTTACGTGGGTCTCATTACCGGATCGAGCCGCACTGCCGATATCGAAAAGATTCTTGTGCAGGGGGCGCACGGCCCGCGCCGTCTGGTAATCATTCTGGAAGGCTGACCCGTCCCAATTCGCTCGCGTTTGTCTCGTACCAAGGCTTTCCTTGCAAGCCCGGTTTCGGGCTCCGACTGGCCTCTGCTTCGGACGGTGGCGCTAAAATCGTTTCACTGTGAGCCTTTGAGCGCAGGATTTCATCTATTCTGACTAGCCTTCAAGCGTCTGCTTGCACTCTGCTTTAGAATGGCGGGGGCGATCAGGCCCTCAAGGAAGAACATGGAACACACCCTGCTTACTGCCCGGCTCATCCGCTCCGTACTGCTTTCGGAGAAGACGAAACACCTCGAGTTCGACATTGAGGAGGTCGATTCGTTTGACTTTGCCGCCGGACAATTCATCTCCGTGCGCGAGCCCCGCGGAGAGCGGTTCGTCACCCGCGCCTACTCGATTGCTTCGGCACCACGCGGCAACACCTTCGATCTCGTCCTGAACCGCGTCGAGGAAGGCTTCATGTCCAACTTCCTTTGCGATCGCAAGGTGGGGGAAACCGCTCGTTTCCACGGCCCCCATGGCCTCTTCTTGCTCAAGCCAGAGGTGGAGGACATGGTCTTTGTAGCTACCGGAACCGGCATCGCGCCCTTCCGCAGCTTTGTACAGTACCTGTTCGGGCAGGACGGCAGCGGGCAACAACGTCATCGCGGACGCCACATCTGGCTGATCTACGGGACGCGCTACCCCGAAGATGTTTACTACCAGGAAGAGTTCGAACAACTGGCCGCCGAGCATCCTAACTTCCACTACATCGTCACGCTCAGCCGCGGGCCCGAGAATTGGACCGGAAGCCGGGGATACGTGCAGGAACACCTCCGCAAGGTTGTAGGCGAGCGGAAAGACTTGCACATTTACATTTGCGGGCTCAACGACATGGTGTCGTCCGTGCGTACTCTACTCATCAACCAGTGCGGCTTGGACAAAACGCGCGTCATTTACGAACGCTACGACTAAGCGAGACAAGAATATCGGTGAGCACCCTCCGTGCCCTGCCGTGAAGCTATGCCGGGATACCGTGCAACTGTTTGCCGGGAAAAGGACCGTCGAACTCTTCGCACTCGCGTTGCATGTGCTCTTTGATCCAGTCATGGATGAGGAGCAGCAACTGGAAAACGGCGGCGGGCTTTTCCTGCCTCAAACCGTCCTCGATCGCAAAAAGTTGGGCGGTGATTTCCGCGTTGGCGCTACGTTGCCTCTGGAGAATCGGGAAGGAGAGTTTCTCCAGGAATAGCTCCTCATGAGAGAAGTGCAGCAATATCATTTGAACAAGGCTGTCCGCAGCTTCCGCAATGCCAGCCATGCCTTGCCCGGCCAGGATCGCCTCTTCGAGCGACTGATAAGTCTCACGAATCTCCGCGTGCTGCTGGTCCAGGCGATGCAAACAAAATATGTTCGGCTCGAATACTCGCGTCGGAATTCTCATCGCAGCCCCCGATAGCTAGAAGCAATTCTGCTTCCTAACCTCCCGTCGCCGGTCGGGAGCTACCTTGGTCGTCCGTAAATGACTAGAAATACAGGAGCATAGTCCCTATTTTGGACGCTGAGGAGCCGTCCCTGCGAGACCCAGGCACTCTCGTCTGAGGGGAGTACTGCAAGCACCGGGTTTCTTTTTTACACGGTGCACTACTTTGTACACGGTGGATCTCTCGACCCACAGCTCGCGGTCAAAAATGCAGGCCTCGCGATGAACTCATTGTGCATCTTCAACAGACTTTGGCTCATCTATTAAGTTGACAGTAACTCACTCAGGTTCTATCATCGTAATCATATTAGGTCTGAGTAGAGCATTCAAACAGCGCTTGGTCTGGTTCGGTGGCTCCTTCCGGAGTACCAACCTCAACATCTTCTATATTTAGCGGTAACGCAGGAGGCGGAAAGAACAATGGCAAAGATTATCGGGATCGATCTTGGTACCACAAACTCGGTTGTAGCCGTGATGGAAGGCGGCGAACCAAAGGTAATTCCCAACGAGGAAGGTGGTCGCACCACGCCTTCCGTGGTCGGCTTTACCAAGACCGGCGAGCGTCCCGTGGGACAGGTCGCCAAGAATCAAGCAATCACCAACCCGGAGAACACCGTATTCTCCATCAAGCGCTTCATGGGTCGACGCTATGACGAAGTGAGCGAAGAGATGAAGATGGTGCCTTACAAGGTGGTGCAGTCCGGCGACCATGTAGCCATCGAAGCCCAGGGCAAGGAATACACTCCGCCCCAGATCTCGGCCATGATTCTGCAGAAGCTCAAGAAAGCCGCCGAGGACTATCTTGGCGAACCGGTGACGGAAGCCGTCATCACGGTCCCAGCCTATTTTAACGATTCGCAGCGCCAAGCCACCAAGGATGCCGGCAAGATTGCCGGGCTCGACGTTAAGCGCATCATCAACGAACCGACGGCCGCCGCGCTGGCCTATGGTCTGGATAAGAAGAAGGACGAGACCATTGCTGTCTATGACTTTGGCGGTGGCACCTTCGATATTTCGATTCTTGAGGTCGGCGAGGGCGTAATCGAGGTCAAGTCCACCAACGGCGATACCCACCTGGGCGGCGACAACATCGACCAGCGGATAGTTGGCTGGCTGGCTGACGAATTCCGCAAGGATTACGGCCTGGATCTGCGCAGTAAGGGCAACGAGATGGCGATGCAGCGTCTGCGCGACGCCGCCGAGCGCGCCAAGATTGAGCTGTCGACCACCATGCAGACCGAGATCAATCTGCCGTTCATTACTGCCGATGCCTCGGGCCCCAAGCACCTGGTAAAGACCTTGACTCGCGCCAAGCTCGAAGACATGGTGCGCGACCTGATCGACAATTCGATCAAACCCTGTGAGCAGGCGCTCAAGGATGCTGGCATCGACGCCAGCAAGATTGACGAAGTCGTGCTGGTCGGCGGACAGACTCGTATGCCGATGATTCAGCAGAAAGTAAAGGACTTCTTCGGACGCGAACCACATCGCGGGGTGAATCCTGATGAAGTCGTTGCCATCGGCGCGGCGATTCAGGGTGGCGTTCTGCAGGGAGAAGTCAAGGACCTGCTGCTGCTCGATGTGACTCCGCTCTCGCTTTCGATTGAGACGTACGGCGGGGTGGCTACGACCATGATTCCCCGCAACACGACGATCCCGACGCGCAAGAGCGAGAATTTCTCCACCGCGGCGGATAACCAGACCTCGGTAGAGATTCACGTTTTGCAGGGTGAACGTCCCATGGCGAAAGACAACCGCACCTTGGGCAAGTTTCACCTCTCCGGACTGCCCATGGCTCCGCGCGGTGTGCCGCAGATCGAAGTTACGTTTGATATCGATGCCAACGGCATTCTCAACGTGACTGCCAAGGACGTTGCCACGGGCAAGGACCAGAAGATTGCCATCACTTCCTCCAGCGGCTTGAGCAAGGAAGAAGTGGAGCGCATGGCCAAGGAAGCCGAGGCGCACTCGGCCGAAGACAAGGAAAAGCGCGAGGAAGTCGAGACGCGCAACCAGCTCGATTCCATGGTCTACCAAGTCGAGAAGATGCTGAAAGAGAACGGCGACAAGATCTCTGGAGGCGAGCGTGGTGAAGTAGAAAACGCCCTCGGCGACGCCAAGAAGGCTCTGGATGGCGGCGATCACAAATCCATGCAGACCGCGCGCGACCGGCTGCAGACCGCCTCCCACAAGCTGGCCGAGGCAATGTATAAAGCAACTCCGCCGAATCCTGAAGCCGGGGCCCAGCAGGCCGAGGGTCAGCCGAAGACGGAAGCCAAGAAGGACGAAGGTGTAATCGACGCCGAGTATGTCGACGTGGAGGACAAGAAGTAAGCGGCGGCTCGCCGGAGTTGGGGCGGGCTCATTCTCGCGGCTGGAGCATCCGTGCTCTAGCCGCATCACAACCAGCCAGGCTGAGCGCAGCATAGGGCTCAACCTCGCTCGCAAAAGGGGAATTCATGGATTTTGAGGTCAAGGGCATCCCGTACTTTCTCACTTTCGATACCAGCGAGGCCCAGTGGTTTCTGCTGACGCCGTCTCGGACCGGCATCGAGTCGGTGGAAATACATAACGACGGCACGCTGATGACTAGCCCAATCCTGCTCTCGCCGTCCAACGACGGCGCGCGCCGCCTGAATTAAGCTTCCCCGATTAAATCTGCCTCTGCTCGCCGGTAACTCGAACGGCGGCAGGGTCGGCGATCGGCTCCGGACAGAAAAGCTTGGCAGAGTTGCAGATGGGTAAGTATGCTGGCACAAGGTGTTTTGATCAGCGGATCTAGCGGGAAGAAGAACAACCATGGCCGCAACCGACAAGAAAGACTATTACGGCGTCCTCGGCGTTAAGAAAACGGCCACGGCTGACGATGTGCGCAAAGCCTTTCGCAAACTGGCGCGCAAATATCATCCCGACGTGAATCCGGGAGACAAGAAATCGGAAGAGAAGTTCAAAGAACTCTCCGAAGCCAACGATGTTTTAAGTGATCCCAAGAAGCGCAAGATTTACGACCAGCTCGGCTTCTACTCGGACAACATCGACCCCAAAGCCGCCGAGGCCTATGCCAACAGCGGCGCGACCGGTGGCAGTCCTTTCGGTGGAGCAGGCGGCAATCCATTCGGCGGCTACAGCAATCAGGGCGGCCAGCACGCAGATTTCGACTTCCGCGATTTTGATTTTGGCGGAGCCCAGCAGCCAGGGAGCCGCGGCGGCAACTTTCGGGATATTTTTTCCAGCATGTTTGGCGGGAGCGCGGCACAGGAACCAGCCAATCTCGCTGGCTCTGACGTGGAGTACTCGGTTCAGGTTCCTTTCTGGGAGTCGATCCGCGGCGGCGAGATGAAGCTGAATATTCAGCGCCCGTCAGCCGGAGGGCGTATGACCCCCGAGCCGGTTTCTTTCCGTATTAAGCCAGGAACCCGCGATGGCCAGCGCATCCGCCTCGCCGGGAAAGGAAACCCTGGAGTGCGCGGCGGACCGCCCGGCGACCTCTACATCGTCGTGCACATCGTCGACCACCCCATCTTTCACCGCGATGCTGACGACATCCACATCACCCTGCCCATTCTGCCTTGGGAAGCCGCCCTTGGAGCCAAGGTCGAAGTGCCCACCATTGACGGCCGCACGGTGCTGCGGATTCCTCCGGGGACCCAGACCGGGCAGAAGCTGCGCATGCGAGAAAAAGGTGTGCCTTCGGCAACCCGCCCCGGCGTCATTGGAGACCAGATCGTCCAGATACGCATTGTCATTCCGGAGATCCCTAACGTCGAGGCCAAGGAGCTCTGGCAAAAGCTGGCAAAGCTGCATCCGGAAGATCCGCGCCAGGAGTTATGGAGCAAGGTGTAAGCATGAAGCGGTCCAAGCCGGTGAGGCGCAACCATGACGAAACGTAAAGGCAAAGGCGCGTACATGATTTCGGTGGTGGCCGAGATGTATGAAATTCACCCGCAGACGCTCCGCCTCTATGAGCGCGAAGGGTTGCTGAAGCCATCCCGCAGCGAAGGCAACACCCGCCTCTATACCGAAGACGATCTCAAGCGCCTGGAGTTCATTCTCTCGCTAGCGCGTGATCTCGGCGTCAACATCGCAGGCATCGGAATCATCCTCAACATGCGTGAGCGCATGGAAAACATGCAACTCCAGATGCAGGAATTTGTGAAGTATGTGCAGCAGGAAGTAATGATCCGCGCCAATCAGGCAATGCCCAAGGAAGGTCTGGTGCCGCTGCGGCGGCCGATGGTCATTCCGCCCGGCAAAAAGAAATAACCGGGATCGCAAACATTTTCAATTTACTTGATCCAGCCCACCCACACGGGCTTACCGTGATCGTCGCGCATGGTCATGATATCGCCATTGCGCGTCACTTCGCGGGCCAGCAGTACTGCATTGCCATCCACCGTAAGCTGTGAGCCGAGAACCTCGATCGCATCCCCCTTGGCGAAGGTGATTTCCATTTCCTTCAGGAAGTTTTCCGGGGCCACGAACACGTCGAGCAAGCCCTTATCATTTTTCAAAGTGACGTGGACCGTATTGTCGGCAGTGGTTTTTACCTCGTCAATCACGCCCTTGATCTTAACTTCGCTGCTCTTGTCGTACTTGGGCGCAGGCACAGTCCCGGCGCTTCCCACCACAAATACGAGTAGAACAATAAGTGCGACTGCCGATACCAACTTGAAGGAATCCGGTCGTGACATGGTTCACATCTCCTTTCGAAGTCAAAGGAACGGAGTTCCGCGACGGCTTCGAACTGGGTGTCGCGGGCTGCCGTCCGTTCGGTACGCATCCGTCCATCTTCCATCTCCTTCAACCGGCGGGCGGATTCTTCCTCTCTAACGGCCGCTTGAGCCATCGCTCGCCTAAGGTCGCAAACAACGTAGCCCCACCCTGCGGTTCACACAGTGAGGCCAGTCACAGTGGCCCGTGATGGCCGGGCAGCCCGGCCCAGAACTTGGCGTCCAGCGATCGCTGGAGTGACTAATTGCGTCACCAGACGAGGTGAGATCAATCACATCCCAACGCAGGCGATTGCGCCAGACTCTATACCTCTGTACGAGTAGCACAATTCGGAGAGCTCCCATGTCCCAGCAATTGAGCGATGTGCTGCAGATGCTCCGCTACGAGTTGAATTACCTCGAGCAGGGCGGCTTTGACCGCGACCGGGCGACGTTCGGAACCGAATCTCCATTTTTAGGTACGTTCGCCTGCATTAACTATGGCGATCCGCTGCGAGCCCACGCCTGCCGCGAGTGCCTCCTTCATCAGTTCGTTCCCGAAGACAAGCAAACCGAGGAACTTCCCTGCCACTACATACTCCTCAGCGCCTCTGGGGAAACGATCGCGGAGTTGATCAAGCAGAAAGATCCAAACAGGATGGTGTTTGCCCTCAAGCAATGGCTTCGCACCACCATCGCAAATCTGGAAGCGACGCTGGAACCGAAGGCTGAGTAAAAAATTGGCTGGCTGGACAGCTCCCAACCGGTCAACGAGCAGATTGTGAACTTCCCTTTGATCGCACGCTTCAGTGCGCCGTGCAGAAACGCGGGCAGACATGAAACGCAGCTTCCAGTCACTCTCGCCACAGGAAGCGCTCCACGTGGCGGTTTTTATCGAAGAGCGCAACTCGGAGATCTACCAGCAGTTCGCGGAAACGTTCGCCTCCTTCCCAGACTTCGTTTCGCTCGAAATTGCCAGCGCTCTCTGGGACATGGCGGCCGAAGAGCGTCATCACAGCACGCTGCTGCTGGAGCGCTACACGGCGCAGTATGGGCAGGCCGCTTGCGCGCTTACCGAAGCGGATATTTTCGAGATCATCGAATTGCCGGAATTGGGGAATGGAGAAATCCTTGACTTCTCGGCGGATGCGGCCACGGCACACCATCGTGCGCTGCGGATTGCCCTGAGCGCGGAAAACCAGGCGCGAGATTTTTATGCCGGCTTGGCCCAGACCGCGGACGACCCGGAACTTCGCGCCCTCTGCGTTGAGCTTTCCAGCTTCGAAGCCGATCACGTGGAATTTCTCGAACGCAGACTCGCCCGCATCAAGCCGAACCGGCGAGAGTCAAAACATTGAGGAGTTGTCCCGCTCCGCCGACCTTTGTTCTGCGCGCTGGAAATCGGAAGCGCGAGCAGCCGGACTCCAGACTCTGAACGGCCGCTCGATACGCGCTATTTCTTATCGTTCGTCCCCTGTGTCTCGGTTCTCGGCAGTGCATCCAGCTCCGCATCCTCCGGGAAGGACTTGAGCGTGAGTTCGTGCACTTTCCCGGTTGCTTTTCCGTCGGCGTGCTCCGTCAGAGTTCCCTTCACGGTCCAGTAGCCCTCATCGCTCGGAGTCTTCGCCGGGCCGCGCTCCACCCTCCCGGAAAACTCGAACCAGACGCCGTGCTCCGGGTCCGGTTTGGTACGAAATTTCAGAGTGGAGTCCTCAAGACTTGCCTGCTCAAAGTACTGATCCACGAATTCGGCTTTGTCCATATCCTCGTTTTTGAAACGCGAAACCAGCCCCGTAACTTTTCCCTCATTCACCTCGATCTGCACAAACTCACCTTCGTGAACGAACGAGTACAACCCAGTGATGTCTCCGCCCAGCTCCGGCTTGGTGGCTTGTTGTTGGGCCGGCCCGGCCGTGATCAGAGTGAGCAACAAAGCTGCAATTCCGAAAACGTGTTTCATAATTGGGTTGAGTATAGCCGAGCTCCAGAGCCTCAGCACAATTCTCCGCCTCGCGATATAATCTCGCCACTTGGTAGCCTTGCGAGCCACTCTCAAATTTCGAACTCCGAAGACGCCCGATAGCGAGCCAGCAGCCCCGGAGCAAGAGCTGCGCCTCCTGGTAGCCTGGGCAAACCCGCGCGCTGTCTTTGCCGGGAACCTCGCCGATCGTCTCCGCGGCCGCGTGGTACCTGGGTTGGTGACCACCTCTGCTCCGGATCACGGCTTCTGGCACGGCGTTGATCTGCGCACACCTTTTCCCCGCCGTGGATTTCTTGATTCCGTCCTGGCGCACGCCGCGCTGTTGGGACTGCTTTACGCCATCTCGATCTGGCCGCAGTCCTCCATCCACCTTGCCGATCCGCTCTCCCGCCGGACGCTCCATAGCTACGCGATCAGCCCGTATCTGCCCGAACTGCACGGCGCGCCCACTCATCCCCGCGCTAGCGGAAAACCGGACCCGGTCCTGGCAAAGCAGGAGATCCTGTCACTTCCCGAGACCCCGGACAATCTTCACCAGACCATCGTCGCTCCCCCCAAAATCAAGCTCAGGCAGGACCTCGATCTCCCCAACATCGTCGCTTACCAGACCACCGTTCCGGTGCAACCCCTTACCGCCAGTGAGCGCGACTCAGCCAAGCTACGCCTGCCAAATTTTATGCCTGAGGTAATTCGTCCAGCGGTCGATTCCAATGCGCTGCGTTCGCGGTCCAAGCTGCCGGCGTTTGAGCCGCAGGTCGTCGAACCTGCCCCGGAAGTTGCGCAGGGCAATCTCCGCCATGCCCTGCCCGCCTTCGAACCAAAGGTTGTGGAACCTGCTCCCGACCTTGGCCACGTCAGTCGCGGAAGCTCTGCCGCGCTCGCTCACCTTGACCCACGTATCGCCGAACCAATTCCTGAGACGCCGCACCTTCCCGAGGCGGAGCGCTTGGCTGGCCAGATCATCGCCCTAACCCTTCATCCTGCCGATGTCCACGGCCCCGTGCAAGTTCCGTCCGGCAACCGCCAAGGGGCCTTCGCTGCGTCGCCCGCCGGGCGCGCCGAGGCCAGCGGAGCCCCAGGCGCCGGTCTCGCCCCCGGAGCTGGCGCGCACGAATCCAAAGCTCCGGTCAACGCCCCCGCCGGCATCAGTGTGGCCGCTGCGCCTACGCCGGACAGCCCAGTCGCCAACAAAGCCGCGCCTGCCGACCCTGATGTGCGCGCCAAATTCATGGCTGCGATGCACCCTCCAGCAACTATCCCGACGCGTCAACCCATGGCACGCGAATCCGCCGGACCACGCACGGATTTGGAGAATCGGCTCTTTTCAGGCCGCCGCTCCTATACACTTTCCGTCAATATGCCCAACCTTAACGCCGCCACTGGTAGCTGGATTATCCACTTTGCCGAGCGGGACGGAAACCGCGACCCAGGCTCTCCCATCGCTGCGCCCGAGGTGGTCAGTAAATTTGACCCGGCTTATCCGGGCGATCTCATTCAAGATGGCGTACAAGGCACCGTCGTGCTCACGGCCACCATTCGCGCCGATGGCAGCGTCGGCGACATCGCGGTCGCCAAAAGCCTCGATCCGCGTCTCGATCAGAATGCCTCCGAGGCGCTCTCGCGCTGGCTCTTCCGCCCTGCGCTCAAGGACGGACGCGCCATTGACCTCGAAGCGGTGATCGCCGTTCCCTTCCACTCTAAAGCCGCTGGGCTCCGATAAGGATTGGTAACTGCGATTGGTAGCTGGTTGATGAATTCGACCGTGGGCTATATTGGCTGCGCTGCGGGCCGCCGCTCAGTGGCCGCGATCAGCTCCGGATTGGCGCACACTTCATAGTAGATATGGTCGGCCCAACGCACGAATCCAAAATCGCGCACCTCGACCTGTGCCGCTCTTCCCTCTCTGACCAGAATAGGATGAAAGACCCCGGGGCTCACCGGAACCAGTCCCCGAAAAAGCCGCACGCGTTCTGAGCCCCAAGGCATGGGCAACTCCATCGCGAACTCTTCCAGTGAAATCTCATCCTGCATCTTGTCGAACGCGGCTCGCGGCAAGTGGATTCCGCCCACATTGTAGTTGAGCAGGAAATCCTCCAGTGCGCCCGCCGCCGCATCTTCATCCGCCGTCTGGAAGACAAAGACGTTGAACAGCAGATTACTGTCCTTCACCTGCCGCCGCGCGCGCTTGTGGCAGGCACTCAGGCGGTCGCTCAGGTTCAAGGCCTCGGAAATCATAATCCGGTGCGCCCCGTCCATCAGGTAGAGCGGCGCGGAATTCTGATACGCAATGCCGATTCCGATCTCCAGCGGAGGCAGTCCGTTTTCCGTCGATGCGCTGTTGTAGGCACGCACGATGTTCAGAATTTCGCGGGCCAGTACGCAGGTGCGCGACACGCCGAATCCCCGCTGCCCTTCGTTCTCCAGCAGCGTCAGGATGACCGCGTCGCCTTCGATGAAGACCTTTTCCGCGCCGTATTTCGACAGCAGCTTGTTGACCGGCTCAAAAAAGTTGAGGCTGAAGAACGATGCCGGATTCAATCCGCGCTCCAGCAACGAACGCGTCAGGAACGTTGAGTCGCGAATGTCCGCCTTGAGCACAACGTGATCCTTCACCCGCTGCTCTGCTGGCTTTTCCTCTTCCGGCAGCAGAAACTCGTAGAGCGTTCCATTGATCTCGGACAGTTCCCGCAGACGTGCATTGTTGAGAAGGTTCACGGAATCCAGGGCGCGCTCCAACACCTCCATCTTGCGCAGGTCGCGATGGAAGCGCGACAGATCGGTGAAGTAGCGGGCCGCATACCTCATGCGTTCGGCCGTACCAGCCGAGCGAACGCGCTGGACCGCCGCGTGGAGTTTCTCCTGCGGACGACGGTCGTGCATCTCCAGCACTTCCTCCACCCGCCGCAACTCATTCTTCAGGAACAAGGCACACTTTAATTGTTGCGGTGAAACCACCGCTCCGTAGTCGCCCAGAATTGGAACTGTTTCGTAGGCAGCTACCGCGTAGTCCATGACCTTGGCGTCTTCTAGGGCCTCCAGCCACGCCAACGTGATCGCACGCTGCGCCTTGCCCCGGGGAGACTCATCCGCCAGTCCGCTGAACATCAGCACCTTGGCATTTTCCGGTACGTTCAGCAGAGCCTCCGCCTCCGGGTCACCCTGTGCCACGCCCAGTTTATTCAAAAATCCCTTGGCGATGGCCACCACGTTCCCGAACAGATCGGGATCGCGATCGAAACTTCCAAACAGCACGTAGTGCTCTGCCCGCAGAAAGGGGTCCTGGCTCGAATCTGCGAAGATAAGACGGTTCGCCAGAACCTCATAGCCTGCGGCTTCGCGATCGCCGAAGAGCGAACGCCGCGTGCTCGCCACTGTTTCCCGCTCCACCTCGCTTAACGTCGCCAGCACATCCTCGGAGGCACGGCGCAGCACCTGGCGCTTGTTCACCTGGAAGCGCATGAAGCGGTCGCGCACCACCATCTGTTGCAGTTCAAGATGCCGCTCGTCGCGTTTTTTCAGATTCTCGCGGCAGCGCTCCAGAACCTGCGCAAACTGCGCTGCCAATTCCGCGCGCAAGAACTTCACCAGCCCCACCCGGCACAGCAGGTCCAGTTGCAAATCGTCGGCCTCGCGCGCGCTCCGCAAGGACGCAATCTGCAATCCGCTCAGGCAGCGCTTAAACTCCGCCGGGTAGTCGACCTCCTGAGCCGGCAGCGCGTCGTGCTTGATGTGGGCGCGCCCGTATCGCGAATCGCCAAACGGATTTTCCTCGGGCGCGCGAGCCAGCTGCTGCACGTCCCCGTGCTGCTCAATCAGGTTTGACAGGTGGATTCGGGTGATCTCAGTGAATTTTGGGCTGAGGAACACGTCAGGATGCAGATTATCAACACCCGCAACCAGCCCTTGGATAGTGAGTTGCGGCGTATAGGAAGCCAGCGTTAGCTGGCTCGCCATCTCGCGCAATTTCGTCCGCCCAAAGAATGGAAACGACGACATTCTGATCCTTTTATTGGCTCATTTTGTGAGCTGACGTACGGACAGTATCACACGCCAAAGCCAAGCGGGAGAGCCAAATATTGTCGATCCACGTTACGTCGGGAAATTACTGCCTGGCAGTTTGCGCCCTCTCAAATTGATCTCCCGCCTTCCATTGCACCAGCGCCGGTTGCTCCGCCGCGCGGTACCCCAAGGCGATCCCGAAGCGGGCCAACACTGCGTTTGAGCGATAGTCGTACTCGTCTTTATACTCGTCGCTAGGTTGGTGGTAACTCTTGTCCATCGCGTCGCTATTGGCCTTCACCCATGACTCTGGATGGCCGCTGAAGCGCTCGCCCGTCTCGATGGAAAACGCCGGGACTCCCAGCTTCGCGAAGCTGAAATGGTCGGAGCGATAGTAGCCGCCATTCTCCGGATGCTCCGGCGTCAGAACCCTCATCTTGAAGTCCGCTGCCGTCTTTACAAATACCGCGCCAAAAGTAGTTCGCTCGTAACCCTCCGCCTCGACTTCCTGAGGAATTCCCAGCGGCTTGATCGCGTCGTAATTCAGATTCAAGCTAATGTCGGAGAGCGGAACCGGAGGATGCTTTGCCAGGTAAGCCGAGCCCCACAGCCCCTGCTCCTCGGCGGTCGTTGCCGCAAAGTACATCGAACGCTTCGCCTTCACCGGAGAGGCCGCCACCGCCCGCGCCATCTCGATCACCATCGCCGTCCCGGTCGCATTGTCCAGTGCCCCGTTGTAGATGTTGTCGCCCGGTTGATCCGGACGTATTCCCAGGTGATCGTAGTGTCCGGTGAAGATCACCGCCTGCTTCCTGAGCTCAGGATCCGAGCCGCTCACCTTGCCAATCACATTGCTCGACTCAAAATGGCGGACTGCGGAGACCACATGCGCGCTCACCGTCAGTGGCAGAGGCAGTGCCCGAAAACCCTTCACTTGGGCCGCTGCGATCAGCGTATCCAAGTCCCGCCCGGCATCTGCCAGCATGGTACGCGCCTGGGCCAGTTGAATCCAGGAGGCCAGTGCCAACTTCGGCTCTGAATCGTCGGCCAAACCCGAGCGCTCGCCCGACCACGAGTTGCGCACCACATCCCATCCATAGCTGGCCATCTCGGTCTGGTGAATCAGGATCACGCCGGCTGCGCCCATCCGCGCCGCCTGCTCGTACTTGTAGGTCCAGCGCCCGTAATACGTCAGCGCCTTGCCGCCAAAATAATTGGGGTCGTCGGAGGGCGGTTCATTCACCAGCATCAGCAGGACTTTGCCCCTCACGTCGACGCCGGCGTAGTCGTTCCAGGAAAATTCCGGAGCGGTGATGCCGTAGCCAACAAAGGCCACGCCAGCGTTCACATCGCTCACTTCCTGTTGGTCCAGGCTGAAGACCACAATGTCGTCCAGCATCTTCGGGTTCATCGTCTGCTTGGGAGTCTTCACCGAGAAGGTCGTTTCCCGCAGCGTCGTCACTCCCACCAAGGGAACCTTCTGGAAGTAGCTTCCGTTGTCGCCCGCCGGTTCCACGCCCGCATCCTTGAACTGCTTCGCAATGTAGTTGGCCGCCAGATCGCCACCCCTCGTGCCAGTTCCCCGGCCTTCCAAGGCATCGCTCGCAAGGTACTTTACGTCGCCGCGGATGCGCTCTGCCTGCACATTGCGCATCGCCGCCATCATCCCGTCAGGCTGTCTTCCAATGCCAGCCGCAGCCTTCTTCGCCGGGTGAGAACCGGCAACGCCTGCACCCGCCAGCGCCAGGCATAACACACTCATCATCAAAACTCTGCGCATGGTGAAAACTCCCAATCCAGCGACAACCAGAGTGGCTCGCGGTGAAAGCTCATTGTACGCTGTCCCCTGTACCTCACCTAGTGCGCGGCGTGCCCATTGCAGCCCAGCTTACGCAGAATCTTTCGCGTCAGCCCGGTCAGAGGTAGTTCCCCGATTTCCTCGTATTCCACCCACCGCCCCAGCTTCTTTTCCCTCGCGCCAAGCGCCTTCAGCCTCAGCCTTATCACTCGCACAACATAATCTGTGTCGGTGATCGCGTGCCGCAGCATGCACAACTCCTGTGCGCTCCCCCCCAGTGTGGAATCTGGTTTGCCAGTTACGTCCTGTTTCGCGCTTTGGGCTGCGCACGCCGGGAGCTCCCACATTCCGGCCATCTGTGCTGCATCCAAGGCGCGCTGCACCAGGTACACGCGACTGCTCCGCTCAATCAGCACTCGCGTCATTTGCACTCGTTTGCGCGTGGTCTTCGGCTTCTGTGTCTCCGCCCCCGGAGCCTGGCACCACGGGCGCACCGGGCAAACCAGGCACTGCGGACTGCGCGGCGTACAAATTGTCGCGCCCAGCTCCATCATCGCCTGGTTCCAATCCCCGGGATGACGTCGAACCAGCAACTCCTCTGCCCGCTTCCACGCCGCCGCGCCAGTGCGTGGCTCCCCGTCCATGCGGCTGAGCACCCGCTCGACGTTGCCATCCACCACGGCGGACGGCTCCCCGAAGGCGATGCTCGCCATGGCTGATGCCGTGTAGCGCCCAACTCCCGGCAACTTCCTCAGACCCTCCACCGCTCGCGGAATGACTCCGCCCAACTCGCTTACAACCAGCCTGGCCGCCCGGTGCAGCATTCGGGCGCGGCGATAGTAGCCCAGCCCACTCCACAGTGCCAGCACCCGCTCCTCCGGTGCCAAGGCTAGCGCCGCAACGGTCGGAAATGCTTCCAGAAAGATGCGATAGTGCTCCAGCACCGCGGCCACGCGCGTCTGTTGCAGCATGGTTTCAGAAACCCACACCCGGTAGGCGTCGCTGTCCTGCCGCCAGGGCAACTCGCGCTTGTGCTGCGCATACCATGCCAGCAGCGCCCTCTGCAATGCACCGGAGTTGTCCTGTGTGGTCATCGGTGAGCCGATTGTAACAATCCTTATTTCCCGTGTGCATTAGCCCAATGTGCTACGCCGTCGTGCGAACGTCTTCACTTTGACTTTGCCGTCTCTGCCACTTTGTGTTCTGATTCCTAGTATGAAAACTCTTCCCATGAAAGCAACTCTGACCGCGACCATTACGCTACTCGCCGTCGGACTCATGCTGGCTGGCACCGCTTTGGCCCAGCAGACACCCGCTGCGAAATCGCCAGCCGCCTCCACCCAGAAAGCACTTGCAGCCAAGAGCACTACCAGCGCTCCCGTGCTTAAAACTGAAAAAGAAAAAGCCAGCTACGCCCTCGGCATGAACATCGGCGCCAATCTGGAAAAGAGTCTGCAGCGCGACGGCATCGAAGTCGATTCCGCAATTTTTCTGCGTGGAATGAAGGACGCACTCACCGGAGGCAAGCTCCTGATGACCGATGAAGAATCTAAGACTGCTTTCACCACATATCAGAAGGAATCCCAAGAAAAACGGGAAGCCGAAAACAAAAAGCAAGGGGAAGCTTTCCTTGCCGCCAATAAATCCAAAGAGGGAGTCGTCACCCTCCCCAGCGGATTGCAGTACAAGATCGAAAAGCAGGGCGACGGCGCCAAGCCGCTCTCCACCGATTCAGTCGAGTGCAACTATCGCGGCACTCTCATCGACGGCAAGGAGTTTGACAGCTCCTACAAGCGCGGCAAACCTGCCACTTTCCCGGTCAGCGGAGTGATCAAGGGATGGACAGAGATACTCCAACTCATGCCGGTCGGCTCCAAGTACCAGGTCTTCATCCCCGCTGACCTCGCCTATGGCGCGCACCCTCCGGCTGGTGCTAACATCGGCCCCAATTCCACTCTTATTTTCGAGGTCGAACTGCTCTCCATCAAGCAGAAGCCCACGGCCGCCGCTCCTGCCCCGGCCGCAACCAAGCCCGAATCAACCACGAGCAAGCCCGCCGAACCGGCAAAGTAGTATTCCGGTTCCGTAGCAAGAGAAAGCCCGCCAGAATCTTCCGGCGGGCTTTCCAGTGGCTGCAGTCAATCCAGTTACTTCGCGATCTCCACCAGCTCAAAGCGCTCCAACTGGGCCTCGAATGGAATTGAGAATTCCTTCTCGATCTTCTCACGGTACGTCGGCCCGGAGTTGTAGGTGCAGAACGGATACAGTTTGCCGTCCGGTGCCGCGTAGTGAATTACACAGCGCTTTACCCGCTCAATGTCGTAATTGTACGAATCCTGGAAGTGCATGCCGGCCACCAGCAGTGTGCGATAGGTGAACGTGCCGTCCATGCCGTCGCGGCCAAGCTTCTTGTTGGTCATTCCCTGGATCGTGTTGAGAAACTTCTCGAAGGTCAGTCCCGGGGGCGCCAGCTCGGTCTTGAAGTGCTTCTTCATTTCCATCCAGCCCTTGGCGCCGTTGTAGTACTTCGACAATCCCTTAAATGACTTGCGCGACATCATCTCGATGTCTTGCAGCATCGCCGGAATATCCACAAACTGGGTTACCGGCACCGCCTTGCGCGAATTCTCATCCACGAACATGTAAGTTCCCAGCGAGCAGTGCGGATGGGCGGAAATCGTCGGAACCCCGCGATGCTCGACCGCCGCAATCAGTTTGCTGAACGGCGTGATCGCCGATAGCGGGAACCAGTCATTGTACTTGTCGAACATTCCCGTCTGGTCGCTCAGGGCAAACGCCAGGTCGGTCAGGGTGAAGCGCTTGGCTTCCAACTCCTGCTTGGAGATGCGTCCCGTAAATGCCACCGGCTGGAAGCTGATGCCGCTGACCGTGTCCACGTTATCGATGGCCACTTTCAGGATGTCACCGAGTTGATGATCGTTCAACCCCTTGACGATCGTCGGCACAAACACGATCTTCATCCCAGCCGCGCGGCAGTTCTCAATGCACCGCATCTTCATTTCAAACAGGGCTTCGCCGCGCGTCTTCAAATAAATGTCATCACTGACGCCGTCGAACTGGAGATACAAGGTAGCCAAGCCCGCTTCCTTGCATTTCTTTGCAAACTCAAGACTGCCCGCAATCAGGATTCCGTTGGTCGCCGCCTGCAGATGAGTAAACCCCATCTCCTTGGCCATCACCAGAATCTCGATAAACTTGGGATGAATGGTTGGCTCGCCGCCCGAGAACTGCACCACCCGCCCGTCCACCGGACGCTCATTGCGCAGTGCGTTCAACATGGTCCGCACCTGTTCCATGTCCGGCTCGTACAGGTACCCGGCGGAGTTCGCGTTGGCAAAACACACCGGACAGGTCAGGTTGCAGCGGTTGGTCAAATCAACGTTCGCCAGCGCGCTGTGCGAGGTGTGCAGCGAGCACAGTCCGCAATCGTCCGGACAAACCGCCTCCGCACCCTTGTTCACCGCCGGATTGCTCAGCCCCTGGTTGTCGCCGAACTCCCACTCCTCCATCTTCAGATAGAGAGCTACATCCGAGTACACGCAGTCCTTGAAGTCGCCATGCACCGGACAGGTCTTCTCCATCATCACGCGGCCGTTCTCTTCAAATATGCGCGCCGGGATTCGTGTCGTCGTCTCGCATTCCGGACAGAGCGACACCGTCGTCTTCGGAAGCCCCTTCTGCAACTGCTGAATGGGGCCACCTGTCAGCGTCGTTTCAGGTTGCAAAATCTTCAGGTCCGACCGCTTCGCCGATGCAAATGGAGTGCTCAAGGATATCTCCGCTCAACTGTGGAATTAGTGGGAGCAAACCTACCCCCGCGTATATGTAGTTTGCCTCGACCAGAGCACTGGCACCGTACCCTTTTCAGCGAATCGCAATTTCACGCATCCAGTGGCGATTTCAGGAACTTAGTGCGTGGGCTCGGGGTCATACCCTGTAGGTGGGCAAGATCGCCCGAAATTTCACCCGTCGATCACCATTGTTTCGCAGCCTTGCTACCGTTCCGCACCAGTACCCGCGTTCTTAAGGAGACCGCATGAGACGACTGCTCGCAGTGCTTCCCCTTGCCCTACTATCTCTGCTCGGGGCCGGGTTCACCCAAAACACCCCCCAACCCGCCCCTCGATCCGCCGCACAGCGTGCCGCCAAACTTCCGGCCAAGTCCCGCACCGCGGAAACCCGGGAGGCCGCAGCCACCGAACTCCCCATCCGCCGCGTCGTCCTCTACAAAAATGGTGTCGGATATTTCGAACACCAGGGCCGCATCACCGGCGATCAGGAGCTCAACATCCATTTCAGCACCGCGCAACTGAATGATGTGCTCAAGTCCCTTACCGTGGTCGATCTCGGCGGCGGCAAGGTCGGCGGCGTGCGCTACAACTCCATCGCCCCGCTCAGTCAGCGACTCAGCACCTTGCGTCTCGCCCTTGACGGCAACTCCGACCGCGCCTCGTTCCTCAGCGCCCTGCGCGGCGCGCGCGTCGAAGTCCACACCGCCGCCGCATCGGCCACCGGACGCCTGCTCTCCGTCGAAGAGATCACCCGTCAGGACAAAGAAGGCGGCGAGCTAAAAACCACCCAGATCTCCCTCGTCTCCGACTCCGGCGAACTCCACACCTTCGACCTCACTCCCGCAACCTCGGTGCGTATCCTCGAAGCCGAAATGACCCATGAGGTCGCGCGCTACATGGCCCTGCTCGCCAGCGCCCGCGACAAAGATATCCGCCAGATGACCATCTCCACGCGTGGCGAAGGCGCGCGCGATATCGTCGTAAGCTACATCAGCGAAGTTCCCGTCTGGAAGTCAACTTACCGGATCGTCCTCCCGAACCAAGATGGCCCGCAGAATTCCCAATCCAAGCCGCTCCTCCAGGGCTGGGCCGTCGTCGATAATACGGTCGGCGAAGATTGGCGCAACATCCAACTGTCGCTCGTCGCTGGAGCCCCACAGTCCTTTGTCGAGCAAATCTCGCAGCCCTACTATGTCCGCCGCCCCACCGTCGAACTTCCCAAAACCGCGCAGCTCACCCCACAAACTCATGAGGGAGCGGAGTATGAACCGCCAGCAGCTTCTCCGGTTAAAGCGGCAAAGGATGGCGCAATCGGCAGCGGAAGCGCCGGTAAAATCGGCAGCGGAACGGGTGCTGGCGTCGGGCCTAGTCGCGGCGGCGGCATCGGCGGCGGAATTTACAAGGCACGCGCCGCAATCAAGATCGACGTCTCAGCGGCCAAGGACGAAAATCTCGAAGCCTATGCAAATCCTTCCAACGCTCCTACCGAAGCCTACGAGCAATCCTTTGAAGCCCAGTCCTCCGGCGAAGCCCTTGGCGATATGTTCGAGTACGCCATCAAGCAGAATGTCACCGTACTGCAGAACCAATCTGCGCTCGTTCCCATCGTGCAGGCCCGGGTCGATGCCGAGAAGGTCACCCTCTGGAATGAGCGGGAGCGTACCCCCGAACGCGCTCTCTGGCTCACCAACTCCAGTGGCTTCACCCTCGATGCCGGAAGTTTCAACATCGTCGAGGGCGGAGCCTTCGCCGGAGAAGGACTGCTCGCCGAGGTTCATCCCGACGAACGCCGTCTCATCTCTTACGCCGCCGACACCGCCGTCCGGGTCAAACTCGGCGGCCAATACGAGGAGCGCCCTTACACCCACTTGCGAGCCGCTCGCGGTATCCTATACCTCACCCGCGAGTTGCGCGGAACCCGCACCTACACCATATCCAACTCAGATATCGCCGCCCGTAGCGTTGTCATCGAGCATCCGGCGCGCACTGGTTGGCACTTCCTCGATAAGGATCTGAAGCCGGAGGAGACCTCGAACTCCTATCATCGCTTCCGCGTTCAGGTCGCACCCGCTTCCAGCGAAAAACTGGTCGTCGCCGAATACTATCCCCAGGAGACCACGTACGCACTCAACACCGTTGACGACAAGCTGATCGCCTTCATCCTCAAGTCGAGCGGAATCCACCCCGAGGTGGAATCCTCGCTGCGTACCCTGCTCACCAAAAAGGACGAGATCGCAGCCGTCGAGCACCAGTTGCAGGAGCGTCGGGATGAAATCGCACGCCTCGACAAAGAGCAGGCCCGCATCCGCGAGAATATGAAGTCGCTCAAGGGCGGCGCTGAGGAGAAAGCCTTACTCCACCGCTATGTCGCCGGCCTCAATCAGCAGGAGGATCGGCTCGCCTCATTAAATTCTGAAATTTCTTTAAAAGAAGTGGAACTAAATGCCCGGCAGGGTGAATACCAACAGATGGCTGAGTCGATAACCTTCGATCAAGCCGAATAGAGTTTTCTCCTCCCGAAACGATGTCCGCCGGAAAACCGGCGGACGATTTTTTTGCCCGGGTATTACCGTCGGCCGGCTAGTCTCACATCACATCTTCCCGCTTTTCGTCCACCTTTGCCGCCGTCTTTACTCCTAGGCTTTCCACAGAGACGAATCCGCCCATCTCGTGAGCCTTCTCGCCCAGAACGTGCTGCTTGTAGAGTGCCATCATCCTGGCGTCCTCGGCGCTCTGTTTCAGCTTGGCGTCCCGGGCGTGGAGCTTTTCTTCCCGCGCGGTCTTGGCTATCCCCTGATCGTCCAGCGTCATATTGCGTCCGGCGCGGACATGTTCCTGGTTCAGCGTCAATGAATGCTCCGTGCTCTCCAGTGTTACCGGCTTGCCGCCCGCGAAAATCTCATGTCGTCCGTGCTCTTCGTACCACTTCGTCAGAGTCGCTGTCATGTGCATCTTCTCGATGATGTTCCGCCAGCCCACGCCCGTGTTGTAGGCGCAGAAGCTGATCTCGCCTTCCTGCGTGGCGTAAGGAATGATGCACTGTTCCGTGCGCCGGAAGTCATAGTTGAACAGATCCTGAAACCACATCCCGGCAATGAACAGGAAATTCCAGCGGTCCGCCCTGCGCTTCTGGATATCTTCCAAGGTCCGGTCCGGGCTCGACTTGCCATACTTCACCTCCGCCTTCTTGGTCGCTGCAAAGGTTTTGTCGAACTTCTTCAGCAGGTCGGTGAATTTGAAGTGGGTTGGTGACTGGAATGGATCGTAGTTGCGTGCCAGCGCCAATGCCATGCCCAGGTTTGACCAGCGTGCGCCGCGTCCCGCATCGTTGACCTTGGCCACATCGCGAGCCACCTGATCCGCCCAGATGAACTTTGTGACCGGAACGGCTTCCTTGGTCTCCTTGTCGATCATCAGCGCCATCCCCACGCCGCAGTTCGGGTGGCATCCGCAGTTCACCGAACCCCAATCCTTGGCCGAGCCGTGCACCACGTCGGCCCAGTCGCTGAAGGTACCCATGAACGAAATCGGGAACCAATCGCGCGCCGGCTCTCCCAGTCCGGTCTGATCCTTCACGTCATGTGCCAGATGGCTGAGCGTGTACCGCTGCGCCCGGCGTCTTTCGTCGGTGATTCCCTCATCCCGGCCGGTGAACGAAACTGGCTGGAAGGAGAGGAACGAAATGCGCTTCGGATTATCCAGCGCAAACTGAATAATGCGTCCCACCTGCTCGTTGTTCACCCCGTTGACGATCGTCGTCACCGGCACGATCTCCACCCCCGCGCTGTGCAGGTTCTCAATCGCCCGCAACTTTACGTCGAACAGATTACCCACCTTGCGGTGCGAGTTCGCCGCATTGCCGATGCCGTCAAACTGCAGGTAGGCGTACCGCAGACCGGCCTCTGCAGCCTGCTTGCAGAACTCCGGAGACTTCGCAAACTCAATCCCGTTCGTCGCTGCCTGAACCGAGTTGTAGCCCACCTTGCGGGCGTACGCCACCGCTTCCAAAAAATGCGGAGACAATGTCGGCTCGCCGCCGCTGAACTGCACGCTCATCTGACGGCGCGGCTTGATCGTGATTGCGTTGTCCAGCATCGTCTTGATGTCTTTCCACCCCAGTTCGTGCACAAAGCCCACCTGGTTGGCGTCCATGAAACAGGGATCGCACATCATGTTGCAGCGGTTCGTCAGGTCGATGGTCAGCACCGAGCCGCGCCCATGCTTTATCGTCGAAGTGCCGTGACGGTGCAGCCGCTCGTCGTTGTGCGCCCGCATGTCGCGCCCCGGAAACATCTCTTCCAGGTGCCGGAAAAACTCCACGTCGACCGCCATCACGTCTTCAAAGTGACCGTGCTTCGGGCAGTCCTTCACCATCAGAATCCGCCCGTCGCGCTCGATGATCTCGGCCTTGATCTCGCCAACTTTTTCGGTCAGCAGGATCTCATGCGGCAGCCTTCCCTCCACAATCTGCCGGCGGATCTCCGGTACGCACTTCGGACACAGCGAGTCGGTCGTGCGTGGCCAACCCAGTGGCGGCTTCGTCTTCTCATAAGACTTCAGCAACGGTTTGTCCGCCCACTTCGGCGTAATCGATGGCCTCGGGCGGATGCGGTTCAGCTTTTCGAAGACCACCCAGGCTCCCTTCGCCACATAGGTAAATGCCTTTTCCACGTACTTGATCGGCTTGTGCATGAACCGCTGCTCCTTGTCGGGTCCACCCGAATCATGTAAAGACAAATCCTAGGGTGTTCCACTGGCATTCCCAACATGGAATCCACGAACGGCTGCGTCCCGCCGCCGATCTACGAAATATCACATCAAGCAGTGACCTAAGTCACACATTGAACAATTGAAAACAGGCGTGTTCCGCTGGTGAGAATACCCGCTCCCGTGGCATCTGCCGCCGTTAGCAGATGTGGGTCTTCGTCCCTTGGCACGACGGCTTGCGGCAGTGCTCCCGAAAGTGTAAAGTTTGCCTTGCCATGAATGGAGACATAGGGTTATCGCCCAGCGCGATTGCCGCTGGACTCGTAATCAGTTCAGTGATTATCGGTATGCTTCTACTAATTGTGACTGGACGTTCACGGAACCGATAGAAACCCCGTGCCAGTCTGGGCTCTTTGAACTTTGCGCATCCCTCTGACGTATCATGTTCCAGCGCTTGCTGAGGAACCTGAGATTCGGCCCCGGCAAGGCAGGAGAGACCATGTACTGCTCCAATTGCGGCAAAGACATCGGTGAGCACCCAGTTTTCTGCCAGTTCTGCGGAACCCGTGTGGCCCCACTCCCGCAGGCGCTGCAAAAACGCCCATTCGCCCGCTTCAGCGCGGACAAAAAAATCGCCGGCGTCTGTGCCGGCGTCGCCCGCTACCTCGATATCGATGCCACCCTCGTACGCGCCATCTGGCTGCTCTGCGTTCTGCTCGGAGGCACCGGTCTGCTCGCCTACATCGTGCTCTGGATCATCATGCCCCTCGACCCGGAGTACCCGATGCTGCCCGCGTAAAAGCAGCACGCAACGTGGAATGGCCGCCGTCTTGTAGTAATCAGTGGTGTTCCACCTCATTGACCATCCCCGGCCGGGAGCCCAGAATCAAACTGCCTTGGAATTCTCCGTGCTGCCCGTGAACCAACCATTGTGGTTATCGTCGGCTCATGCGACTACCACTCGCGCACGCCTCCCGCGCGGGTTGCTGTTCGCCGGATTGCTCTTGCTCACGCTGCTGGCCATTGGCTGCGGCGGTAAAAAGCAGACGGCGCGCAACGTTCCGCCCGCACCCTCGCTTTCCGCAGACGCTTCGCCCTCCGCGCCGACCGGCAGACACTCCGCTCCGCTCGCCTCCGTTCCCGGAATTCATGTTGATCCCAATGCCCGGGTCATCTGGAGTGAGATGGGTTACGCCAGTTGGTACGGCCCCAACTACCACAACAAAAAAGCTGCCAACGGAGAGCTCTACAATCAGTACGAGATGACCGCCGCCCATAACACCCTGCCGCTCAATTCCATCGTGCGCGTGGTCAATCTCAGCAGCCATCAGTCCACCGTAGTCCGCATCACCGACCGCGGCCCCTTCGTCGGCGATCGCATCATTGACCTCTCGATCGCTGCCGCCAAGGCCATCGACGTCTACCTTCCCGGAACCGCGCAGGTGCGCCTCGATGTCCTCGAAGCCCCACACTCCATCGAGACTGGTGGCCGTTGGTGCGTGCAGATTGGCGCCTTCAAATCGCAGTTTGACGCGATCACCCTGAAACAAAGTCTTCTCGACCGTTATTTCGGCTCACAGGTGATCGAGTTCAAGGGCCCCACCGGCTACTGGGTCCGCATCCGCGTTCCGCAGGACGACAAGGAGCAGACGCGCAAAGTCTACCAACACACCCACGTGGAAGAAGGCGGAGTCTTCATGGTCCGCCTCGACTAAATTCCCAACTCCTCCTATTCCGTCCAAATACCGTTCATGTTGTCCGTGCCATGCGCCACAGGCGCATCCGCGCGAGTGAGACCTACCCTCCCCGACTGTGCTAAATTGGCCTCGCAAGGAGCGTTCATGAGCGACTGTCTTTTCTGCAAAATCATCGCCGGAGAAATTCCATCGAAGAAGGTATACGAAGACGAGCAGGTCTACGTCTTCGAGGACCTGAAACCGGCTGCCCCGACTCACGTTCTGATCGTGCCCAAGCGTCATCTCGCCGGGCTCAAGGAGGCCTCACCCGAGGACGCAGCGATCATCGGCTACTGCCACATTATTGCCGCCAAACTCGGACGCGAGCGCAACATTGAGGATGGTTACCGCACCGTGCTCAACGTTGGACCGCGCAGCGGCCAGTCGGTCTTTCACCTCCACCTCCACCTCCTCGGCGGACGTGACCTCAAGTGGCCCCCGGGCTAATCCGCCGCCGACCAGCGATGCGTAGTGGACGAACAAAAGTTTTCAAGGGTCCCTTCGGCGCGATGTTTTTGCGCGGCTAAGGTGGGAAGCAATCCTCCTCCACTCGGCAGTGATGTTGCTTCTGCCGTTGGAATTGCGCTTGCCTTCGCTCTCGCCTGTCCCGTCGGATACACCTTCCGTGAAACCGCTCTAGCTGGCGATTGGCATGAATCCCTGTGGCCGCAACTCTCCGACAGTAACCTCATCGACGTAGCACCATACCCACGCTTCCCCCGGTTCGATGGAGCGAATCAAGGGATGCTTGCTCCGGTGGAAATGCTTGGTCGCGTGCTTGTTCTTCGATGAGTCGCAACAACCAACGTGGCCGCACTCCAGGCACATGCGCAGGTGCACCCACGTGTCTCCTGTTTTAATGCACTCTTCGCACACATGCTTATCCGTGCTGGTAATCCTGATCTGATCAAGATGCGAGCATTCTACTGCCATCGATTTCTCCTCTGCGGGATGGCAGGCGTACGCTGAACCCGCCTACGCTGCCTGCCTTTCTTTCGCATCGTAAAACGATTTTCGCCAAACCACGCTCAACAGTGCCAGCGAGGGCGCGGTCCTGACGAATTCGTCCACTGTCCCCCGGACCTCGCGTGCCTGATCGGGGCTCAGTGTTCTGATTATCTTTTCGTGATCGTGCACCGGGATACCTCTGACCAATGATGCCGCGCGTTGCGACACCTCCTCGGCGGCGCGTTGAAAGCTCTTGTCGGCGAGCACGCTTTTTGAATCCACCCACGCCGAAGCCAGGTAGCTTGTAAACGGTGAGAGTGCCCGGTATAGGCACATCACACTTTTCGTCTTCATCGTGCGTCGGATGTCCGCGTAGAGCAGCCAGACCCGCAAACCCGCCTCGCGCTCGTTGGGAACGTGCAGCGTCACCAGCCGTGACAGCGCCGGGGCCTGTTTCCCTGGAGAGACTCGACCCCGCTGACCGCCATAATATCCCCACTGCATCAGACGCGCAAACAGCAGCAGGCGTGGCAAGGCGCGCACAAAAATTCCAACCACTCCAGCCAGCACTGGCATATCGTTGGTGGAGATCTTCTGCTCGGCCAGCATGCGTTCCTGGTCGCGCAGCCGCCATCCGCCGCCAAGCGCTTGGGCGCGCACAAAATCATCCAGCGTATCCGAGGCAGCGTGGAATTCCCGCGAGGACGCAACCGGCCCCAAGTCTCGCCACATGCCTTTCAAATACGGGGGCACCGCGGCCAAATTCTTGAACAGAGTGGGTACAAACGGCAGGTCGAAGTTGCCCCGCAGCTCCGCGTAGATTCGGCGCAGCTCCGGTCCCACTTCGTTTTCTTCGTAGGCGCGAGCAAAGGCCATGGGACTCAGCGCCGGACTGCTGGCGCTTCCCTTATTCAGATACTCGAAGGCTCTAGCCGGTTGCCGCTAAGTCGGGTCAGTATTCCTGAAGCTCAGCTTCGCTGGTGGCGTGCCGCCGCAGCAGTTGCGGCAGGTTCTGCGAAAATGCCGAGCGGGGCAGCACCATATCGCAGCCCACTTCCTGAGCCTTCACCTTCAGCTCTCCCTGCAAATGCGAGAGGAAGCCGATAATGTTGGTTTCTTTCTTGAACTTCGACTTAAGCTTCGGAATCACCGTCAGCGGCTTCACCGTGTGGTGGTTCAGGTCGATGATGATCAGCGATGGCTTCTCTTCTCCGGCTGCCACCATCTCCATCACTTCCTTCTCGCTCTTGACGAAGTCTACTTTCACATTGAGCTTTCGAGCCGTTTCCTGGATCTTCGCCATGAAGAACAGGTCATCCACGAAGACGAAGATGGGCTTGGAACTTAAGTTATCTGTCACAGGCATCGCCTCATATCCCGGGCGTCCGGTGTTACCCTCATGCTGAAGGGATCGGTAGGAGTGGTCCATCGGGGCGCTGTAAATACTGGCGTCAGGAGTCTTCTGATTTACCACGGAGCGGAAGGTGCGTTTGCTGCCGTTACCATCTCCATTGCCATTGGCATCGGTAAAGGTCTTCCGCGCCACTGGTTTGGATTTGAATTGTCTTTTCATTGCTGGCTTCCCTTGCATCACTGGCTTTCCCGGGGAAGCTTGCGACAGGGTCTGATTGGCTTGTCCTGTTCCAGCTTGGGGCTGGGCTCCGATTTGCACTCCCACACCCTGGTCACCACGGCGCCCGCGGCGCCGCTTGCGTCCTCTCCCGCCGTTGCTGGCGGGACGGTTCGTTCCACTATTCATATTGTCAGGCTTCTCTAGTATTAAGTAGCTGCTTGCGATCATATCCGCCAGGCACAGGGCTTGCTGTGGTTCGGGCCGCGTACCGGCTGGATGTCTGGTATTACCTGGTCTTGCGGCCAAGCTTGGATCAACGCCGCGACCCTAGGGTCGTTCTTCCTTTAAATCCGGAGGGATACCCGATACTACTCAACGCCCCCTGCACGGGCAAGCCAAATGTTTCACCCGGCTGTGGATATCGGCTGATTTCAGAAATCCCGCCGATACTGGTTCAGATGCTAAAAACCCGGCGCGGGTCGCTAATTGCTGGCACTCTTTGCTTCCCTGCCGAAACATTCGGACCACTCTACCGGGGGAATGGGAGTGGTGGGCGCTGTAGGATTCGAACCTACGACTTCCACCGTGTGAAGGTGACACTCTACCGCTGAGTTAAGCGCCCGTACTGCCTGCTCACCTTGGATTGTAACAAACCCTTCCGATTTCGCAAATCCTTCCCTGGGTGACTTTCCCAAGCGATCCCTGCCCGCCTTCGGGCATAATAGCGCAGTAGTGTTCCCCATTGGCATGATCTGGAATCGCAGGAAGCCCGACAATCCGGAAATCGCAAATACCGGTACTGAATCCGGCGAGCCCCCGCAACTTTCGCCCGTCGAAGGGGTTCCTAACGACATGAGTAGTATGGCCATCGGCGGCGCTTTCCCTGCTTCCAGCAGCGTTGGCAGCGGGCAGCAACTTCGCTTCAGCGATCCCCGTACGCTGACCGAACTCGACGACGCTCAGGTCATGCTCCGGGTGCGTGATGGCGACGATGCCGCCTTCAACTATTTGGTCAGCCGCTACCGGCGGGCGATGATTAGCTTTATGTACCGCATGGTTCACAATTCCGCGATCGCCGAGGAGCTCTCGCAAGAGGTTTTCCTGCGTGTCTATCGCTCCCGCGCCAGCTACTCTGCCGACGCCAAGTTCACCACTTGGCTCTACCGGATTGCGACCAATTTAGCGGTGAACCACGCCCGCGATAACAAAAACGAGCGCCCTGAGGTAAAGGCCAGCCTCGATGAGAGCGATGAGGAAACTGGACTTTCGATTGATGTGGCGGACGAGCGGCCCAATATCGAACAGGAGATTCTCCGCCGCGAGCGCCTTCGCGCCATCCGCAAGCATGTCGAAGCCTTGCCCGAACGCCAGCGTATGGCCGTCATGATGCACAAGTATCAGGAGTTGGATTATCGCCAGATAGCCGAGGTCTTGCACCTCAGCGAGTCTGCCACCAAGAGTTTGCTCTTTCGCGCTTATGAAACGTTGCGCGAGTGTTTGAAAGATTTCGTCTAGAGGCCCTTATGAATTGCCGGAATATTCACGATCAGTTGCCGGACGTCGCCATGGGCATTACCCCAGTGCCGCCCGAAGTCGAAGCTCATCTCGCCGGATGCCGCGATTGTGCCGGAACCGTGGAGGCACTGCGCGCGACCATGAACCTGCTCGATGAATGGAAGGCGCCCGAACCCTCACCCTTCTGGGATGTCCGCATGCAGGCGCGTCTGCGCGAAGAGCAGCAGAAGGCTGCCTCGGGATGGTTGCAGTGGCTCCGTCGTCCGGTGCTCAGCGTAGCTGCCGCGCTCAGCCTGGCCGTCGGCATCGGTGTCTATCAGGCAGGCCGATTCATCCACCCTGGCGACAACCCGCCAGCGACCGCTACCGCTCATGTCAGCGCTCCGACCGGATCGGCAGTGGGCGACTTGCAATATCTGGACAAGAATTCAGACCTGCTTCAAAATTTCGACGCCCTCGACGCCATGGACGGCGACGATGACGCCGATAGCAGCAACTAGCTTAAGGGCCTGAGATTGTGATGGCGATGCGCACGAACTACATCCCGGCTCTTCTGGTCACGCTGGCACTGGCTGCGCCCCTCTGGGCGGCTCAGCATGGGTTTGCCGGCGGCGGGCAGCATCGTGCGCCGGGATCAGGGCCACGCTCCCAGCCCGCGCTGCGTCATCAACCGGCCATGCGGTCCCAAGCACCAATGCGGTCCCAACCAGCAATGCGATCACAACCAGCAATGCGGTCACAGCCGGCGTTTCGGGAGCAACCTGCGTTTCGGGATCAACAGGCACAGCGATCTCAACCAGCGATGCAGGCACAAGGTTCGCGTCCAGTTCCCGCCGAACGCAATGAAGCTCCCGTGCGGCCGCCCATGAACTCACCTGCCCCGCCAGCTCCCGCGACGCCCCACCAGATCATTCGCGGAGAAGGCCCGCACAACGGCGACTGGCTGCGCAACACCATGCGGCTTCCGCCCCAGGAGCAGCAGAGAAAACTTGAACAGGATCAGCACTTCCGGCAGCTTCCGCCACAGCGCCAGGAGCAGCTCAGGAATCGCTTGCAGAACTTCAACTCCATGCCGCCGCAACAGCAGCAGCGGGTGCTGAATCGTATGGAGATGATCGAGCACCTGCGGCCCGAGCAGCAGCGGCAGGCACAAGCCTTATTCGGGCAGTTCCGCGGGATGGACCCACAGCGCAAGAACATGATGCGCAATACTCTGCGCGAGATGCGCGCCATGCCTCCCGACGCCCGCGAGCGGCTGTTGAATTCACCCGAAACGCAATCGCGTTACTCCCCGCAGGAGATCCAGATGCTGCGCGGCTTCAACGACATCGGCTTCGCCGGACCGTAAACGCTTGCGGAGCGGGTTTTTGAGGCGGGGCCCACATCCGCCCGCCTTTGGCGAATGTGGGAGAGCGACGCGGAGCGCCATCCGCCGCACACGTCGTGAACCCCAGTCGGCTACCCCTTGAAGTAGTTTTTCGCCAGAAACAGCACATTCGCCGGACGCTCCGCAAGGCGGCGCATGAAGTACGGGTACCATTCCGTGCCGAACGGAATATAGCAACGCACGCCCCATCCTTCTTTCGCGAGGCTCTCCTGCAACTCGCGCCGCACCCCGTGCAGCATCTGGAACTCGAAGGCCGTCTTCGGAATTCCCTCTTTCAGCGCCCATTCCTTCATCGTGTTGATGATGTTTTCGTCGTGGGTTGCGAGGCCGTGGAACACTCCGCTTCTGAGGATCTGCTTGGCAATTTTGAGGTAGTTCGCGTCCACGTCCTGCTTGCGCGGGTAGGCGATTCCAGCCGGCTCCTCATACGCGCCCTTGCACAGCCGAATCCCGATTCCCTCTGAACACAGCAACCTGGCGTCTTCCTCCGTGCGATAGAAATAGGCTTGCAGCACGGTGCCAATATGTCCGGCTGCGTTCGGCCGGCGATGCAGTTCGCGCACCAGATCAAGCGTCTTCTGCGTGTAACGCGAGCCTTCCATATCGATCCGGATGAAGCTGTGGATGGCGATCGCATGATCCAGCAACTCCTCCACCACCGCGCGCGCCAGCGCTTCGTCCACCTCCAGTCCCATGTGGGTCAGCTTCAAACTCACGTTGGCATCGAGCTTGCGCTTGCCAATCTCATCCAGCAACTGGTGGTACAGCGCTTTACTGCGCAGCGCCTCTTCGCGATTGGTTACACTTTCGCCCAGGTTATTCACCGTGACGCGAACCCCCACGCGGTTCCTGGCCACCGTTGCCAGGATCAACTCCTCCATCGAAACCCCGGCCACAAAGCGCTTCGAAACCTTCTGTCCAACCGCCGAATGCTCCGCCACGGAACGAATGCCCGCGCTTTGCGACAGCGTGCTAAACAAGGACCGCAACATGGCTCAATGCCCCGTCATTTCCAGGTATCGCTCCACCTCGATGGCCGCCATGCAACCGGTACCCGAGGCCGTAATCGCCTGCCGGTAACGCCGATCCGCCACATCGCCGCAGGCATAGACGCCAGGGACTCCGGTGTGCACGTATTCCCGCGTTTTCAGGTAGCCATCCGCGTCGCTCTCCAGCACGCCGTGGAAGATCGCGGCGTTCGGGATGTGTCCAATACCGAGGAACATCGCGCTGGTGGGGAAATCCCAGACCTTGCCGGTCAGCACGTTGCGCAACTTCAGGGCGGTCACTTCCTTGGCCGCTACGTCCATCACCTCTTCCACCACGGTGTCGGTCATGAAGTGAATCTTGTCGTGAGCCCGCGCGCGGTCCAGCATGATCTTGCTGGCTCTGAATCCGTCCCGCCGATGGATCAACGTCACGCGACTGGCGAAGCGGGTGAGGAACAGCGCTTCTTCCATGGCGGAATCTCCACCGCCGATTACTGCGACTTCCTTGCCACTGAAGAAGAAGCCATCGCAGGTGGCGCAGGACGAAACCCCGTGCCCGATCAGTGCTCTCTCGCTCGGCAACCCCAGCCAACGCGCGCTGGCCCCGCTGGCGATGATCAGGGCGCGCGTCTCAAGCCGCTGCTTGCCGACCGTCAACACAAATGGACGCTGCGTAAGGTCGGCTGCCGTAACCTGGCCAATGCAAAATTCGGCGCCGAATCTTTCGGCCTGCTTGCGCATGTTCTCGATCAGTTGCGGCCCCTGGATACCCTCCGGCCAGCCCGGGTAATTCTCCACCAGGGTGGTCATCGAGAGCTGCCCGCCGGGCTCATGTCCCTCGAGGACCAGAGGCTTCAGGTTGGCTCTGGCGGCATAGATCGCCGCCGTCAGACCGGCGCATCCAGCGCCCATAATCACTACATCACGTATTTCGTCTGCCATCGTCTCTCACTCTCTTTATCAATGATTCCCGGAGGCGGCTTTGGATTCTTTGTGTCCCGGCAGGTGCGCCAACTCCGAGGGAACCACGCGCTTCACCGCCATCGCCGCACGGTACTCCTCCAGGATGTTCGCCGCCGTCTGGAATAGCGGCTCAAATGCCGACTGATCGACGGCGCCGCAGCGCGCCAGCACGATCGAAGCCTTGCCGAAGCGCTCGATGCGTATGCGATCCGGCGGCGTGTCCACCTTTACGACCTGCGCCGCGCCGCCGTCCACCGAATCCGAGATCAGAATCTGCAGCACTTCCCGGCTGTCGCGCAGATGCAGGGCAAGTACCTCGCTAGCTGAATTCCCCTCCACGCTGAGCGAATATTGCGCGTCCGTAAGCACTGCATTCTCTGGAAATTCCTTGCGGATTCGCACATACGTCGAGGGCGTGTTGCCGCTGCCGGCGGGCGCTCCAGTGGCGCGTGCCTCGGCCTCGGTCAAGGTGGTAAGCCCGCGCGAAACCTCGAAGTCCGCGGCAAACAACGGGCGCTGCTTGACCCGCGCCAGCGCCCGTCCCATTTCTTCCAGATCGCCCGGCGCCGGACGGCAACTGTTCAGAAAATTCACCTGAATCTTGGTCTGCGGTGCGGTCGCGGATTCCTGGGCCGCTGCTGACATCGTCAGCAGAGCGCACAGTGATGCAATCAATGCCGGTGACTTCCCCATGGATTTCGTCCGAAGTTTCCGCACTGCTGGATTGTAAACGACTCCGCAAGGAATGTGCTGTGAACTCCGGCGAGGGATGCGGTCGTTAGCTGGCGCGCACGGAGGAAGGTGGAAGTTTTGTGATGGAGGCATTAGTGGCTTCGTCAGGGCTGATCTCTTCTCCGGTACAGGTCTCGTCGTCGGTGCGGTCTTCGCAATCAGGCTCGGCACAGTCGCGGCAATCGTCCTGGCAGAGGTCGTCGCGCTCATCGTCGGCGATGCAATCGTTAAATACCTCTTGGTCATTGCTGCCGATTTTGATGATCTGCGAGCTGTCGGCGGGAATCGGCATGAGGTTGCGGATGTTGGAGCTGGCGAGTTGGAGCGAGTAGAGGAGAAGTCCGGCGCGCTTGTTGTCGAGTCGGCGGTCGAGAATGGCTTGCATGATTTCCTGAATGGTGACCTGAATGGCGTTGGAGTCTTCGAGAAAGGGCAGTTCGAGGCCGGAATTGGCTTCCATGCTGATCGGTCCGCCGATGCGTTCGTAACGGCGTCGGCGCGCGCGCGCCTTGTGGTGCCAATAACAGAAATTGGAGTCGCGCATGGGAATGGCATTGCAGACTTCGCCGTTGGTGAGGACGTGATTGCAACTTTTCTTTTTGTTTCGCATATAGGAAAACCGCGCTTTTCGGCGCGGTGTGTCCCCCCTCTATATTTCCCGGTAAAAATTTGAAAACAGGAGAGATAACTCCTGTCGTCCGGGCTTCTTAAGTTCAGGATAGCAAAAATGGAGGGTGATTCCATCAATTGGGAACAAACTGTATGTGGTGTGGAATCAGTTGGTTGGGAGGAAATGGAAAGATATTATGCTTGACAACGGTGCGGAATTGTCGATTTCGGAGCAGAAAAGTGCGTTTTTGAAGTACAAAGGCTCGGGTCCGGGGCGTTTCGGGGTGTATGGAAAACGGTGGTCTGCACCAGGGCCGGTGCAGCATGATTAGCGAGGTGGTTAATGCGTGGAAGGCGGCAAATACTGACTGGGTAATGGTGCGGGCTCGGCTAACAGTTCTGTTTCGGGATTGTGAGTGACATAGCGTGATTTATCGCCAAATGAAAAGGAATAGAAAATGCATCTGTATCGGTACTGGAGGAAGTAATGTTGAAACGAACCACGACCATCGCTGGGCTCCTGTTGGCGCTATCGCTATGCACGTTTGCGACGCCAACTCCACCACCTTGTACTATTACTGGACCTGGTCCTAGTAATATTGCAAGGCCTAGTACCGTCGGCGACTGCACACCTTCCAAGGCAGTTCCCGAGCCTGGCAGCCTTTTGGTGTTTGGGACGGGACTGTTGCTGGGCGTTGGATTCCTGCGACGCAAGCTGGGCGTTCGCTAACGAATGCCCTCAACCTGAGCAGAGTGGCGAATTTGCTGCTCTGCTCTTCTGCATTTTGATGCTCAATGAGAAGAAGTTTTCGTCCTGAGTTCGGGCGTCAATTGTCGGTCTCCGGTTTTCCAGCAGACGGCGCATCGTCTTCACGCCCGCCGGTCGGTTCGTTCTTGGGCTCCTCAGTAGCTGCCCTTTTCATGCCTCGGTTCAGTCGGCGCAGCCACCCTGCGCGCACCAGCGCGTGTCGCGCCCGGATCACCGACAGATCCGCCTGCGCCTGAGCACTGCGATGTTGAATCGGCGACAGTAACTGCGGATCGATTCTGGGCAGCTTGGCCAAGTTCTCATCCAAGTATCCACCTATCTCCAATCTCGAGTCGAGAGCAGCTCGTTCAATTTTTGGCAGAAGCCTTTAATTAGGCAAAATCAACTGCCCCACATTCGCCAAAAGAGGGCGGATGTGGGCCACCCGCGGGTAATGGCGCGAAAGGCAGTTATATTTCTGGCAGCGAGCTGAAGGCCCCAGAGTTGGAACAAACAGCGCCAACTCTGGGTCACCTGCCTGAGTTGGTCTGGGACTCGGTCAATTGCGGGCGTTCAATGCCCCGGCTAGAAGCGCGGCACAACCCGTGGAGGGTAGAGAGTATTCAAAATAGCGATCCCTAACAAAGAGAAGGTGACTCATGTCCCATCACTACTCCGGTCCCAACTTTGGGTTCCCTCATGGGGACGCCCGTCTGGATTTCACCGATCTTTACGCCTTCCCCAAACCAAGTGACTCCGGCAAGTCAATCCTCATCATGAACGTACACCCATCCGCCAGCGTGGAGCCGCCGGGGACCACTACCGCAGAGCCATTCTCCACCCAGGCACTTTACGAACTCAAAATCGACACCGACGGCGATGCGGTCGCCAATATCGCATACCGGGTGCGCTTCTTCGCCTCAGAGGGCGGGACGCAGACCGCGACGCTGCGCCGCGTGGAGGGAGCGCAGGCCGCCGGCACAGGTGACGCCGGGCAGATCATCGTCGAGCGGACACCAGTCTCCACGGGCCGGGAGGCGCACATCACGGACGCGGGCGACTATCGTTTCTTCGCGGGCTGGCGCAGCGACCCCTTCTTCTTCGACGTGGAGGGCGCCCTCAATAACCTGCAGTTCACCGGCAACGATTTCTTTGCCGACAAAGACGTGTGCAGCATCGCGATCGAGTTGCCGAACTCCGCACTGGGGGCTGGAAAGGTCGGCCTCTGGGCACGCACGCTCGCCAATGAGGGCGGCCAATGGGTGCAGGCCGACCGCGGGGCGCGGCCCCAGCAAACACCCTTTCTTAGCGGCGAAGCGAACGCTGCCTACCTCGCCGGTGAGCCCGCAGGTGATGCCCGTTTCGTGGCGGTCTTTGCCCACGCGCTGGAGCACGCAGGTGGCTACACACCAGAAGATGCGAAGCGGGTGGCAGGAACACTGCTGCCCGATATCCTTGCCTACGATCCCAGGCGTCCGGCGTCGTTCCCGAACAATGGCCGTTTACTCACCGACGACGTCGTGGCCGTCTTCATGCCCATCCTGAGCAATGGAAAGGTGAAGGGAGATAATGTAAGGCCGCACAGGGATGTGCTCGGCGCATTCCCTTACGTGGGCGCGCCACACAAGGTTTGGTCCGTGGAACGGGCCGCCTGAAAGACCGAATCTAATTTTTGGCGTAAACCCTCAAGCAGGGCAAAGTCAACTACCCCACATTCGCCGAAAGCGGGCGGATGGGCCACCTGCGGGCGAAGATGGGGCACGAGAACCACTGCGATCAAGGCGGTTAGTTGACGAAGCCGTAGGCTTGCTCGTGCGATCCGAGGTCCATGAACATGGGCGCGCCGGGGGAAACCAGGGCGACACGGTCTCCGGGGCGGATGGCGGCCCGGGAGGGTGGATGGGCTTTGCCGTTGACGAAAATCACGGCAACCTCTTCCTCGGGGATGTCGAGTTGGGCTAACAGTTCGAGGGCCGGAGTTTCGGTTTCGACGGTGAGGCGGCGGGGGTTGGTCCAGCCTCTCTGGCGGAAGGTGTCATACAGGAAAAGATACCCGTGCAGTTCAATGGTGTTGGTCATGGTTTCTCCTCTTTGCCGGAGCCTTGCAGCCCGGAGAATCTCTTCAGAAGCCTATGGATATTGATATCCGAGGGCACGGCAATTGCCGACGACTTAAGTCACTGGAGAGGAGAAAAAGGATTGCGCGCGTTAGATTTGCTCCAGTTGGGCGGTGAAGTGGCGGAGGAACGGGGGTTCGTGGGTGAGGCGAAGGCCGCGGATTTGGTCGCGCTTATGCCAGACCTCGGTGATGACCTCGATGACGTAATCGATGTGGCTCTGGGTGTAGGTGCGGCGGGGAATGGCGAGGCGGACCAGATCCATCTTGGCAGCCTTGCCGAACATCAGGGAGCCGATTTCGACAGAGCGGATGCCGCCCTCGAGGTAGAGTTCGGCGGCGAGGGCTACGCCGGGAAACTGTTCGAGCGGAATGTGCGGGACGAAGGCTCGGGCATCGAGGTAGACGGCGTGGCCTCCGGGCGGCAGGACGATGGGAATGCCTTGCTCGGCGAGGTGATTGCCCAGGTACGCGGTGGAGGCGATGCGGTAGCGGAGGTAATCCTCATCGACGGCTTCCTGGAGACCGACGGCAATGGCTTCGAGGTCGCGTCCGGCAAGGCCGCCGTAGGTAGGATAGCCCTCGGTGAGGATGAGCAAATCCTTTTCCTGTTGGGCGAGAAGATCATTGTTGGTGCAGAGGAATCCGCCGATGTTGGCCATGCCGTCCTTCTTGGCGCTCATGGTGCAACCGTCGCCGAGGGAGAACATCTCCTGGGCGATCTGCTTGGGAGTTTTGTCCTGGTAGCCGGGCTCGCGGAGTTTGATGAAGTAGGAGTTCTCGGCGAAGCGGCAGGCGTCAAAGTATAGGGGAATGTTGTGGCGGTGGCAGAGGGCGCTGACCTGGCGGGCGTTCTCCATGGAGACCGGCTGGCCGCCTCCGGAGTTGTTGGTGATGGTGAGCATGACGAGGGGAATGCGCTCGCGGCCAACGCGGGCGATGGTCTGCTCGAGGGCGGCGACGTCCATGTTGCCTTTGAAGGGATGAATGAGGCCGGGCTGGCGGCCTTCGGGGATGACAAGGTCAAGGGCCTCGGCGCCGGTGGCTTCGACATTGGCGCGGGTGGTGTCGAAGTGGGTGTTGTTGGGAACCACGTCGCCACGCTTGAGCATGACCGAGAAGAGGATGCGCTCGGCGGCGCGTCCCTGGTGGGTGGGTATGACGTGGGAGTAACCGAAGATGCTCTGCACGGAGTCGCGGAAGCGGACGTAACTGCGGCTGCCCGCATAACTCTCATCGCCCTCTTGAATGGCTCCCCACTGGTAGATGGACATGGCCCCAGTGCCGGAGTCAGTCAGCAGATCGATCAACACATCGTCAGCCGCGAGGAGGAATAGGTTGTAGTGCGCAAGCTGAAGAAAACGCTCTCGCTCGGCGCGCTGAGTCCAATGAATTGGCTCAACACTTTTGATACGGAAAGGCTCAATGATCGTGCGGATGGGCATGGGAACCTCGATGATTTCGGGCGAACTGAACATTGTAGTTCCGGGAGAGGGTTTTCCGCAGGAAATGAAAAACCCGCAGCCGGCCAGGGCTACGGGTGAGAGATGCAGAAGGAGAGAAAAGCTATTGTCCGAACTCGCTACTGTTTGAATTCGAAGACCGCAATGCAGGCTTCACTGCCCTCGAACTTAGACTGCTTGACGGCCTGCTGGGCGGCGGAGGCCAGCACGGGATTGCCACCGATCACGGTGCTCTCACGAACGCTGCCGGAAGAGGTGAGTTCCAGTTTTAGACGCACGACACCAGCTATCTTCATCCGTCGGGCGATATCGGGATAGGCGACCCGGAGATCACCTTTGCTTTTGCAGGCAGGCTGCTGGGCATAAACCGAAGCGAACGAGAGCAGCAGTGCCACGGCAAAAAAGAGCACGGACTTTCGACCGATCCTGCTTGCTGCCCCGGCTTCTGTAGTCATCATCTTCTTCATAGGGTGCACAGGTAGAACTAAGCGAAGATTGATACTACATAATTTCGGCGCAAACGCACGATTACGTAAGGTCCGGGACTTGTGGGGATGCATCCTTTGACGCTGGTTTCCGGTTATTGGGTGATGACGCCGCAGGCTATACGATCTCCGGCATCGCCCGCCGGATCGCTCATCATGTCATCGGCCCTGGCATGGATGACGAGCGCGGTGCCACCGTTGGCGAACAGTGAGTTGGGAGTTCCCGGTTCCAGAGTCACACGCTCATCGGCAACGGTCTGGGTGGTGGTACCGTCGGGGCTTACGGTGATATTTTCCATGTCTCCGGCGTGGGGACCTGCGGGATTCTTAAGACCGTGGTGAGCGCCGGTAGGATTGAAATGTCCACCAGCGGATTTGAAGTCCGGGGCATCGCACTTGGCCGTCTGATGAAAGTGGATGGCGTGCTCTCCGGGAGTGAGGTTCTTGAGGGCGAGATGAACTTCGACGCCGGTCTCTTTCTGCTCGATGGTGGCGGTTCCGATTACGGCTCCGGCGGCATTCTTGAGGACGACGGTTTTGGAAGGTAGATCAGCGGCGCGGGCACCGGCGCAGATGAATGCCAGGGCGAGAGGGACATACATCCAGATACGTCTGTTCATGGGAGATCCTTTCCATTGAAACTCAGAGTTCGCCGGAGAGCAACGCCTGGTATTGCGCCTCGGTGAGGGGAACAACCGAAAGGCGTCCCTGGCGCAGTAGCGGTGAATCGGCGAACAGTGCACTCTGTTTGATGTCGGCCAGAGCTACGGGATGCGCGAGAGGTTTACCGGCGGCAATTCTCACGAGGGGAACTTTGGGATCGGCGGCATCGACCGAGAGCACGTGGGCGGTTCCGACGGCGCGGCGTTCCTCGCCGGTATGGTAGAGGACGAGTTTGTCGCCCTTGTGCATCTCACGCAGATGCTTGACGGCGGCGGGATTGGTGACGCCATCCCAGACGGTTTCGTGATCCTGCTTGAGTTGCTGGAAGGAATAGACGGCGGGCTCAGTCTTGAGCAGATAGTACATGGGCAAGAGTTGTAGCACAGTTCGCGAGGCAAATCACAGATAAGCGCTCAGCGTGAATCCCAATTCAGGCCAGGCAGCGGGAAGGCTGTTATCGTCCACAATCCTCAGGTGCTTCCGACTGCCCACCCAAGCCCAAAGGAGTGCTTGAATGGGGCAGCCGCGCGCAAACAGCAGGCGAGGGAGATGGACTGACTCCCACCTTAGCGCCGAAAACGGCGCTAAGGTGGGGCACCCGGCGGCTCGCCTCTACTGCAACTGTGCCTGCGTCAATTTGATCGCGTCGTTTCCATAGGTGAAATAAATGCTGGCTGCTTGCCCACAGGTTTGCTTTCCGTCTGGTCCGCAGGTACTTGAGGTTGGGTTGACGGTGTTGTCGACAATGATGCCGCTGGTGTAGTTGTTGTACCATGCACCGTTATCAACCTTATTCAAGCCATAGCTGCCAGTCTCGGTCAGCGAGTATGTGGCCGGGCTTCCGCTCGAAGCTATCGTGAATCCCGCAATGCAGCTAGCCTGATCGATGCAGGTTCCAGTAGACAAAGCGTACCCGTAATAGCTGCTGGCAAAAATGTGGTCCGTTCCCACACTGTCCAAGACTTCGGATAACGGCGCGCAAGGAGTGTTTGAGCCAGGCGCAATATTCTGTGGCGAAAGCTGCGCATAGACTTTAGAGACATCGGGAGTGACCGTTGTACCACTGATGCCGAAACGAACCACGCCCAGAGGGTAGTCGTGATTTGGCGTATTCCACCCGCCGCAGGCCCACATATTGCCATTTCTATTGGTATAGAACGCGTTATCGAACGTGCCCATGTGTACGGTGGCGGTAGCGTTGCCCCAAGGGGTCGATGTGGTTGTTGCGCCGTTCAGAAGCAGGGGATAGTTATTGATACTCGTTAGCTCATGATTGGTCTGAACCATTTGTGGTTGCCGCACGGTGGGTTTCGATACGGCAGATTGGCTGTTGGAGAACCAGTAGATAGCCTGCGTCGTTCCAGTGCCGTCGATATCAATCGTCGCCCCATCAACAATGCTGTTTGGCATGAAGCTCTGGTTTGATGTGGTGACTGCGCCGGTAGAACTGACAGCGTAGAGCAGGCCGCTTTTTGCGCCTGCTACGTAAATGACGCCAGTCGCATCTTCCACGGGGCTGGTCAGCGGTCCCGCACCGGTCAGAGCGACGGGCCAACCTCCAGTCGTGATCTCGCTTGGAGCAACCGGGGACGCGAGGCAGGACGCAGTGGTGCAGAAGATGTTCTGGATTTTGTGCACAGAGCCGTCGTCGGTGCCAACGTAGGCGAGGTCGTTGGCGTAGTCCACCCACACCGATGAATACGAGTCTGCTGCTGCCCAAGAGCCCGAACTAGGTACAGTGCTGATTTCGGGCGGTGCCACTGCAGCGGCACTTGTCCAAGTTAATGTGCCCAAGTCACTCGATCCTGGATTGGTAGGAACAACATGCAGCGCGCTGGCGGTTCTGTTGCTCTCCACGTAAGCGACTTTGGTGCCGTCCTCCGACATCACCACGGAGTTCGAAATGGAGCCGCCAATCGTGCTCCCATTGAAGGCGAACTTCAGGGTTGCGGCGTAGACCGTGGCACCGTACCCGTACTGCTTCTGAGAGACGCCCGTATTCTGATTGCATAGTCCGCTGGCTGAGGTAGTGCCGCCGCTATAGAGGTTGGTTTCCGCCACCAGGTTTGGTTGTCCGCCGGTGACTCCGGGGGTATTCAGTCCGTAGACGACGAAATCCGTACAAGTTGGGGTTTCGCCGGGCAGGTTGAAATTGTATTTGGCGGGATAGGTGCCATCGGCCATCTGCGCGCCGAGGGGAACATCCCAATCGATTTGGGGCGAATCTGCGGAAGTGGGGACGGGCGTTGCAGTACAGCTCTCCTGCATCCGATTCAGATACGCATAAAGAAGGCGATGCTCGCGTTGGCCAACAGGTCCCGTTGCCCGGTCGCCGGTCGCAACCACATGTTTATGGCTCCAGTCGAAAGGAACGCCTTTTGATGGGAGATTAATTTTCGCAGCTGCAGTTCCACAAAGCGCGCTTTGCTGGGTGCCAGTTCCGCAAGCTACGCTTCCGCAAACGAATAGTATTGCCAGAGAAAGCACTATGAAAGACTGACGTGAGTTTGCTGCTGAAGTTTCCTTGGTTCTTGGACGCATGGCTTCTCCCAATGGCGCGGGCGAACGGGCGCAGCACCGTTGTTTCCAAACAGGACTGTTATGAATGAACTGTTATTGGTCAATTGGCATCGTACTTACGATGGCTTACGGCAGTCAACGGGGAGGGACTCTCCTTAGTCACGAGGTAGGCGTTACCGGTGGAGTAATTCGGAGACCAGCTTGCATGATGGCGCAGGATCGATCATCTTTAGTTGAGCTATGACCGATGAACTATTTTCTGAGGAAGCAATTCGGCGGCGGTTGCAGACGATTCCCGCCGTGCACACTTTTGGCTACCGGTTGGAAGAGTTGAGCCATGGACGAGCTGTAATCGTGGCGCCCTATGATGCGAGTCTGGATGGCATCTTCCAATCCTTCCATGGGGGGCTGCTGGCGACGCTGGCGGACTCTACGGGTGGGGCCGCGGTGCTGACGGTGGCCGGAGCAGAGACTCCGACGGCAACCACGGACCTGAGCATTCGATTTCTGGCACCCTGCCGCACGGATGCCCGGGCCACCGCGCGGGTCATAAAAGCGGGACGAACCCTGGTGTTGTCCGAGATCAACATTCACGACATGAGAGGGCGGCACGTGGCCGTGTGCCAGGCGAGCTATATGCGGCTGCATAGCAATCGCTGAGGGCGAGTGCTTCGCGGCGACAGGACGACCCCTCAAAACAAAATCAAAGAACAACAGCACAGATCAAGAACAAGCAAAGATCAGCACCTCAACCGCGAAGCAGGCAAATCGAGCTTGGAACGGCTCTACTGCACGGCAGATTTGGGGACCGCCATTTCGAGCATCAACCGTTGCACCTGGGGCACGAGGACTTGAATCTGTTGGTGCAGACGCTTCCATTCGCGCTGCACCTGGCGCGAGCGACCACTGCGCACAGCGGCATCGAGCATCTCCGCCGTGATCGAGACCGGACCGGAGCCGAAGACGATGAGGCAGTTGCGCAACTGCTGCAGGGCACGCCCGGTGCTCTGGCGATTGCGAAGCTTGATGGCATCGTCGAGGGACTGGATGCGGATTGGAAGTTCATCCAGAAAAGTGCCGCAGAGCTGTATCAACAGCACTGGATCGCCTCCAGCGTGAGTCAGAATGTGATCGCAGTCGAGAATGATGGATTCGATTGGTGCGGATTCCTCTTGCATCGGCTTCGAAGAAAGCTGGTTCATGGCAGATCCCATTCAAGCCCCGCCGACGGTTCTCCGAGGAGAAGCCTGCCTTGGGTGGCGGATGGCCTTCATTAGGAGTTATCGGCTGATCGAAAGAAAATCTGAAGCGAGCGCAAAAAAGCCGAGGCGAAAGACGGAATCAAAAAAGGCCGGCATCGCTGCCGGCCAACGGGATTGGAGGAAATATGGGTTACTGCATTCGGACGCGGCGGCTGCGCTGCTGCAACAGCGATGGGGGGAGTCCGAACTTGGCGCGGAAAAGATTCGAGAAGGTGGGAGCACTGTGATATCCCACGGCACGGCAAATGGCAGAGACCGGCGTGTCGGTGGTCTCCAGAAGCCGATGCGCCATCTGCATGCGGCGGTCGGCCAGAGCGCGCAGCGGAGTAATTCCGTAGACCTGGCTGAATACGCGATGGAAGTGATGCGGCGACATGCAGGCGACGCGGGCGATTTTTTCCAGGCAGAGTTCCTCGTTGTAAGCATCCTGAATACAGACGTAGGCGCGCTGGATGCGGCGATAGAGTTCGGCGCGGGTTCCGGGACGGACGCTGTCAATGGATTCAATCTGGCGACTGGCGGCACTGTAGACCAGCACGACACATTCGGTGACGGCACGGAACTTGTCGGCAATGCTGTCAGGGCTATCGGCGCGCAGGCAGGCTGCGCTGAGCGCGCGAAGTTTAGGACCGATTTCAAAGGCAGTGTCGTGCTGAATGCATTCGGGGAAACGAACCACGACGCCATCGCGGTCGATATCGAGCGACGAAGTCAGAGGAGCGCTGAAACTGCGCGCGATATCCGACATGTACTTCTGCTCGAAGACCAGAGTGACAGCCTGCGGGGAGGCGTTGGGGTCGACGATAATATCGCCGTGCTGACCTTCATTGAGCACGACAAACGTGGTGGGAGAGACAGTGTAATGGCCGCGCTCGGTACGGATCCTATACTGATCCCGCAGCGAATAACGCAGCGACAGAGGGCTGACCAACGGATGTGTTCCGGGACGGAGATGGCCGCTGGCAAAAAGATTCTTGCCCACCAGGGTCTGGTCGGTCACCCTATTTGGCATCTCGTGTTCATCGACACACACCATACTCAGATCGTTCATCTGCAACGCTTCCATCTCAAGACCGTTTAACATTCTGCGACTCCCAGGCTTAGTGATCATTTGCCTCTACCCATTGGATTGCCATCAGCCCTTGTCAAAGTTCCCGGAAAAACGCTTCTTTACAAACATTTACAAACGGCGGAACTGCTGAACAAACGAGAGACGGACAACATTCCGCAGGGTTTACATGGCAAACCCGGAAAAAAGACGGGGTTCCAGAACGGAACGCAGGGGGCGAGCGTTTTAGTGTCCCATGTGGGCTTCGCCCGGCTTGGGCTTGCGGGCGAGCAAGACCAAGGGCATCACGGCGACGGTCAGGATCGCCATCACCACGATGGTGTCTTTGTAGCCAAGCACGGAGGCCTGTTGCTGCATGGTTCCGTAGATGCTGCCGTAGGCCTGTTGCAGGGCTTGCGGCCCGGAACCCAGACGGGTCGCGAAAACGGAACTCATGGTGTGCAGCAGGCTTTGCATCTGGGTGGAGTTAGCAGTATGGGCGGCGAGATTGGCCTGATGCACCTGGGTACGCCGGGAGAGCATGGTGGCGACAAAGGAAATTCCGAAGCTGCCGCCAAGATTACGGGTCAGGTTGATCATGGACGAGATCTGGTTGTTCTGTTCCTGGGGCACACCGACGTAGCAGAGCGTGTTGATGGGGACAAAGAGGAATGCCAGTCCGATCGACTGAAAGACACGATACATCATCGCGGTGTGGAAGTCGATGCCGAGGTAGAGCGAGCTCATGTGGAACATGGAAGCGGCCAGAGCGATGAAGCCGAAGGTGATCAGTTTTCGCGGATCGACACGGGAGACCAAGGTGCCCACGATGGGCATCATGGCCATGACTACCAGGCCTCCGGGAGAGAGCGCCATGCCGGCGAGTTCCGCGGTGTATCCCATCACGGTTTGCAAATACTGCGGGATCAAGACGGTGGTTCCGTAGAGCACAAAACCGAGGGTGAACATGAGTATATTGCTGACCGCGAAGTTGCGATTCTTCAGCAAGCGCAGATTCAGAATCGGATGCTGCTCACGCCACTCCCAGAGGACGAAACCGAGCAGTCCGGCAACGGCGGTGGCGGTAAAAATCTGGATGAAGTGGGAGGAGAACCAGTCGTCACGCTGGCCTTTGTCGAGCACAACCTGCAAGGCTCCGAGGCCTACGGCGATGAGACTCAAGCCGAGGTAATCGACCGGGGAGTGTTTGGCTCGCTCGCGGGCGTCGTCAATCCAAGGCGGGTCCTCGACCATACGCGAGGTGAGATAGAGCGAAAGGATGCCGATGGGCACATTGATGAAGAAGATCCAATGCCAGGAATAATTGTCGGTGAGATAGCCGCCGAGGGTCGGTCCGATGGCGGGAGCAAGAACCACGGCCATGCCATACATGGCAAAACCCATGCCGCGCTGCTCAGGGAGAAATGTATCGGCTAGAATCGCCTGCTCGCTCGGTCCTAATCCGCCGCCGCCTGCGCCTTGGAGAATGCGGAATAAGATCAGCATGGGCAGGGTTGTGGAGAGCCCGCAGAACAGCGAACTGAGCGTGAACAACAACACGCAGATCATGTAGAAGCGCTTGCGACCGATGCGGTCGCTGGCCCAGGCGGAGACCGGCAACACAATGGCATTCGAGACCAAGTAACTGGTCAGGACCCAGGTGGATTCATCCTGTCCGGCGGAAAGCGCTCCGGCAATGTGGGGCAGGGCCACGTTGGCAATTGAGGTGTCCAGGATCTCCATGAACGTGGCCAGAGTTACGGTCATGGCCACGGCCCAGGGATTGTGACTGGGGCGCCATCGGGGGCTGGCGCCGGACTGCGTTTGGCTCATCGAACCCTCACGTCCGGTACCACGGAAAGACCCGGGCGTAATCTGCCATCCTGATTGAAGTCGTCCTTCTCCCGGCGGTCAAAATCGATACGGACAGGGATGCGCTGCACTACCTTGACGTAATTTCCGGTGGCGTTCTCGGGAGGCAGGAGACTGAACTTGGCGCCGGTGGCACCACCGACACTGGTGACCTTGCCACGGAAGGCCTTTCCGCCAAGTGCGTCTACCTTAATTTCCACGGGCTGGCCGGGACGCATGTGCTCTAACTGCGTCTCCTTGAAATTGGCGGTGACCCAGATGTCTTTGAGGGGGACGATGGAGAGCATTTCCTGTCCGACCTGGACGTTCTGGCCGACTTGGGCGTTGCGGTTTCCGACCACGCCGTCGACGGGAGCGATGATTTTGGTGTAGCTGAGGTTCAGCTCCGCTTGGTCGAGCGAGGCTTTAGCCTTGGCGGCCTCTGCCTCACCGGCACGGGCACGAGCCTGGGTGACGGAGATCTGCTTGGGAGTGATCTGGGCATTGGCCATCGCGGCCATCGACTGTCCGAGACGCGCCTTGGCCTGCTTTACGACTTCCTGGGCGGAGCGCACACTGGCCTGAAGGGCGGCGACGGTGGCATTGGCGGAAGTGGCGGCATCCACAGCCTGATCGTACTGTTGCTGGGAGATTTCCTTCTTGCCCACCAAGGTTGCGTAACGCGCGAGATCGTCATTGGCCAGTTTGGCGTTGGCTTGCGCTTGAATCAACCGGGCTTCGGCTTCCTCGACTTGCTTGGTGGCCCCGGAGATACCGGCTTCGGCGTTGGTCACGTCGGATTTTGCGGAGAGGATCTGACTGCTGGAGCCTACCTGGGAGATCGGCACATTCAACTGCGCGGCTTCGGAGCCAGCCACCGAGTCCATGTAATCGGCTTTGGCGCGCTCGACGGCAACCTGGTAATCGCGGTCGTCGATCTCGACGAGTACCTCGCCGGCCTTCACAAACTGGCCTTCCTCGACGTTGACCTTGGTGACGTGCCCGGTGACACGGGCACTGATGGGATAGATGTAGCCATCCACCTCGGCATCGTCGGTATCCTCATACTTGCGGCTCTGCCACCAGAAAAGCGCGGCCCCGATGATTGCGAGCACCAGCAGCAGGCGCAAGATTGTGGAAAGCCAAGGCTTGCGCTCAAATAGTCCGGGCTTGTGCTCGGCCTCGGCCGGTGTCTTCTGTTCTTCGTTCGCCATTCCGGTGTTCTCCAAACTTTCAGGCGGCCGCCGTGGGGCAGCGCGCAATTCGATTTCTATTTTGCTGGTGCGGGATTCTCCGGCGTGCGGGGAGCATTGTCATCACCGAGCACCTGGCGCAACGTCTGCTCGGCGGCTCCAACGGCGCGCGCCAGCAGAACCTTGGCAATGTTGTGGGAATAAAGACTGCCGATGTACTGCTGGTTCGCGGTGGCCAACGCTTCCTGGGCCTGGATCACCTCAATGTTGTTGGTGACTCCGGCGGAGAAGCGATCCTGGGACTGGGTCAGCGTCTGCTGGGCGTAATCCAGAGTGGCCTTGGCTACTTCTACCTGCTCACCAGCGGCGGTTACGTCGAGAATGGCGTCAGCGACATCCTGCTCGATGCGGCCCTTGAGGTCATCGCGCTGGGCCTTGCGCTGGGCGAGGACCGCCTCGGCCTGACGAATATCGGCCTCGATTTTTCCGCCCTGGAAAATGGGGATTCGCACCCCGGCGTTGACGGTCCAAGTGGAAAAGGCGTTGTCGGGCCGGGTTCCGAGAGCACCGTAATCTCCGCTGATTCCTAGGGTTGGCAGGCGCTCGGCTTGAGCTGCCCGCTTTTGCAACTCCGCGGCCTTGACCTGTTGATCGGCGGCCAGGTAGTCGGGTCGGGTTGCCAAGGCACGCTGCAATGCTTGTTCTTCGGAGACGGTGGGCAGGGGCCGGTAAGGGACTCGGCTGACCAGTTTGAACGGCTGATGCACGGGAAGTCCGAGGACGCGCCGCAGGGTGATGCGCTGCTTGGCGAGATTGTTGTTGGCCTCGATGAGATTTTGACGGCGCACCTGCAATTCGACACGGGCGCGGAGGGTATCGACGTTGGGAGTGAGACCGGCAGACTCGCGGTCTTCGGCGAGTTGATGAAGCGCATCGGCGGTATTCAACTCGGCGGTGGCGGCGTCGACCTGACTTTCAGCGGCGATTACGAGCAGGTAACTGGCGGCAACCGCCAGGGTGACGGTCTCCTTGGCGGAGATGAAGGTGAACCCGGCGGCACGAAGATTGGCATCGGCGGCTCGGATGTTCTCAATGTCATGCAGATCGACGAGGTTTTCGGTCATGGAAACGCGGGCATCCGAGTTGCTGAAGCGCACGGCACTGCCGATGTTGAGGCCGGGAATGTTAAAGCTGAAGCCTTCGGCGGGGAGGCTGGCTTTGACCTCGGACTCGCGCAAGCTGCCGTTGATCTGCGGCAGGATGTTGCTCAACTCTTTGAGGCGGGAGGCCTTGGCCAGAGCGGTCGACTGATTACTGAGGACGATGCCGAGGTTGTACTTGAGGCCGCGGTTAATCGCATCCTCGACGCTGAGTTCCAGAACACCTGGCTTCAGTTTGGCGGAAGGAACGCTGCCGGAGAAAGGACTCTGGTTGCCGGCGGAGAGCAACTGATCGAGCGACTGCGGAACATCCAACGGAGCAGCGCCGCCACTGAGTTGCTGCGCCGTGGCCGGAATCGCCAAGAGGGAGCACAGGAGCCAGCCGTAAATTTGCCTAACCTGGATCATTGAATCTCCAACCGACTTCGATTACTCTATACTAAGAAATCATACGCTTGATTTATTTGTCAACGTGGATTAGTGAAGAGCATCAAGATAAAAGAAGAAATGGCCAAGACAAAAACCAAATGCGCCCTCGGACGCTCTGCCTGCCAGGACCGGAGCGAACGGACCCGTCAGCGCTTGATCGAGGTGGCGGTGGAAGTTTTTTCCGACCTTGGCTTTGAAGCCGCGAGCACGCGAACGATTGTGGAACGGGCGCACGCCAATTTGGTTTCGATTCCCTACTACTTTGGCAGTAAGTTGGGGCTGTATCACGCGGCCGCCGAGTACATCGGGTCAAATATTGCGGAGCGCTTCCGGCCAGCCTGCGAACGCGCCCGCCAAGGACTGTTGCAATCCGGGCTGACGCACGATGAGACGCTGCGGATGTTTACCGAATTCATTGTCGAGTTCGCGCAGATCATGCTGGGGGCGGATACTCCGAGTTCGTGGGGACAGTTCATCTACCGTGAGCAGTTTGATCCGAGCGCGGCGTTTGAAATTCTGCATACGAAGTTCACACCGCTGCTGGAACTGGGCTTCGAATACGTTTCGCGGCTGACCGGGCGGCCAGCGGAGGCGCCGGAAACCCGCATCCAATTCATGGCTATCCTTTCCATGGTCAAGTTCACCCGGATCGATCGCGCGTCCGTGCTGCGGACCATGGGGTGGAAGTTCTATGGCGAAGAAGAGACACGAATTGTGGAAAGAATGCTGCGGCACAACATGCACGCGCTGTTTGCCCATTCAATCTGATATTTCTGGCATTTAATCCCGGATTCGCCAGCCGGACTACGCATCCGGTTGCGGTGGGTTGCGAATCGGGTACGATAACGGTGGAGGATGTTTCAATGGCAGTTCCGGTTTCTCAGATGTGGGCGGTGAGCAGCTATGTGCTCAAGAACCGGTTCCAAGGGCGCAAACAGTACCCGCTGGTGGTGATGCTGGAAGTGCTGTTCCGCTGCAATCTGGCTTGTGCCGGTTGCGGCAAGGTGCAGTATCCGGCACACGTGCTGAAAAGCCAGCTTACGCCGGAAGAATGCTTCCGAGCGGTGGAAGAGGCGGGCGCTCCGATTGTGAATATCCCGGGCGGCGAGCCTCTGCTGCATCCTCAGATTGGTGAAATTGTCGCAGGGCTGATCGCGCGCGGCAAGTATGTGTACCTGTGCACCAACGCGCTGCTGCTAAAAGAGAAGATGCACATGTTCAAGCCGAGCAAGTTCTTCACCTTCACGGTGCACCTGGATGGCGAGCGCGACCATCATGATTTCGCCGTCGCCCGCGAGGGGACCTACGATATTGCCGTTGACGCGATGAAGGAAGCGATCGCAAAAGGTTTTCGGGTAACGACAAATTCCACTTTGTTTGACGGCGCCGACCCGGCCAGCGTGCGCCGCTTCTTTGACGACATGATGGCGCTGGGCGTGGAAGGCATGATGCTCTCGCCGGGCTATAGCTACGACAAAGCTCCCGACCAGTCCCACTTTCTGGGCAAGCAGCGTACCCGCGAGTTGTTCCGGCAGATTTTGAGCAACCGGAAGAAGAGTTGGAAGTTCAACGCCACTCCGTTGTTTTTTGAATTCTTGATGGGTCGGCGGCACTATGAATGCACGCCTTGGGGCATTCCGACCTACACCATGTTCGGCTGGCAGAAACCCTGCTACCTGCTGCAGGATGGCTACGCGGACACATTCAAGGAACTGATTGAAGAAACCCACTGGGACGAATACGGCGAAAAGAGTGGTAACCCGCGCTGCGCGAATTGCATGGTGCACTGCGGCTTTGAGCCTTCGGCGGTGAATCATACGTTCGGTTCTCTTGACGGCATGATGGCCACCGTTAAGGGGATGCTCTCCAGCTACGAGGATGCGGAGGCACTGGCCGCCGTGGAGGCTCCGCACCAGGAAAGCCCAAAGGGCCCGCTGGTGCAGATTGAGCCTTCGATTGCATTACCGGTTGAATCCGAAGCCGCCCCGCAGGAGAGCCGATGAGCACTCAGGAGATGGAAGCCATGCCGCGCGAATCATTGCAAGGATGGGTACCGCCGGTGGCCGCGGAGAACGAACTGCGTGCGGCACTGGAACAGGCGTTCGACTATCGCGGCGACGTTACGATTACCCTGAAGAGCGGTGAGAACGTCGTCGGCTACGTCTTCGACCGTCGACCGGGCAAGTCACTGGCTGATTCCTATGTGCGCGTTCTGCCGCAAGAGAGCCACCAGAAGCGCGACATCTCCTACGCGGAGATCGCCGCCTTGGCGTTTACCGGGAGAGACAGCGCGGCGGGTAAAAGCTGGGAAGCTTGGGTTAAGAAATACGGCGAAAAGAAGGCGGCTGGAGAAACCAACATCGGCCTGCATCCCGACGAACAAGTGTAGAGCGTAAACAAGACGATGCTGAACCCTGCGTCCGGGAAAAAATCCTTCCGGCCGTCTACATTTGCAGAGACAGCGACGCCGCACAAAACATGGATAAAGGGTCGGCATGGTTTGGTGTTAGCCGCTGGTTTTGTTATATTGAATCTGGTTCGCGTGGCGCTATCGTCTAGGGGTTAGGACGTGAGATTCTCAATCTTAAAACCCGGGTTCGATTCCCGGTAGCGCTACCAGCTAACACCCGCTAAAGCCCGCTAAATCAGCGGGTTTTGTTTTTGCTCAAAAAACCTACTGACGCCCTCTAACCTCAATTCGCGGTCACAGTGGTACACAAAATGGTACACAGTCCATCCGGCTGTCGCTGGTGGGCGGGCAGTCAAATTCACCAACTTTGCCCCTATATGGCCCCCCGATCCCGCTTCGGCTGCCAACTTGTCCTGCCGTGCGGGGCGTACACTCTATGCCGCCCTTTGATCTGGCTGCGGTGAAACCGGAAAAAGTCGATCATCGGTGTACACGGTTGGTGCATACTGGAAGCATGGAAATCAAACATTGCAAGCGTTGTAATGAAGACTGGTGCTTCCGGGGTACGGGAAGGCCGATCAGGTGCGGAAAGTGCAAGTCTCCGTACTGGGACAAGGACCGAAAGCAGGGACAGGCTGGGCCTGTTGCTAAACCGGGAGAACAGAGGATTCGTAAACCAGAGCGGGCCTGTTCGCTCCCGGAGATGCCCATCAAGCAGGGTCACGAGTGAAACGGGATGCAGAGCATCCGCCAGAAAGGGCAAGCGATGAGGAAATTGAACTGGTACGGAGGGGTCGTGTTGGCTGGGGCATCTGCTGGGGCGGCTGGTATTGGTCACTACGACATCGCAATCATGCTGGGGTTGTGGTCGATTGGCGAGTGGCTTGATGGTGTGTGCCGGGCCATGAAAAAGCCAGACTGTTGATAGCGGCACATTGTGATTCCATGAGCCAACGGCGCTCTCGGATCGCACAACAAGCCGCCATCATGGCGGCATAATCTGGCTTCGTGAGTGAACGACCCGAATGGAAAAGGATGCAAAACGCGCAAAACCAGCAAAAACCGACACTGACAGGGCGGGGGTATGGGCCGTTTTCCGGGCATGATTTTATAAAGTAAACTTTTTCAGAGATAAATCGGCGGGAAATGCTCAAAACCTTCAGCGCTCAGAGGCGGTTGAACAATTCCGGGAGACTGATTTTCAAGCCCTTTGCAACCTTTCCGATATTCACCAGTGAGACGTTCCGCACTCCGCGTTCAATGCCGCTGTAGTAGGTTCGATGCAATCCGCAACGCTCCGCAGCCTCTTCCTGATTGATCTGCAATTCCTCGCGCACGCGCCGCACAGCGCGGCCAAACCGAATTCGGATATCGAGCGGCATTGCAAGCAATCTTCCCGGCTTGCAGCCGATGCGTACACATCCGATGAGTCACATCTTTGTGCTTGACATGCCGTACTCTGGAATTACGATGTTACCGTTCCGATTTCCACACGCACAAGGTGGCCTTATGCTGGGATTCCGTCCTGCTGTCCGAAGAGTGCCTACCGCGCTGTTGAGCCTTCCCACAATTTTTGCCCTTTCGATTGCCATTCTTCTTTCCGGCTGTGGTGGAAGTTCGGGCAATAGCACTCCCACGCCTACGCCCAGCACCGCCAACGAATGGACCTGGATGAGCGGGAGCAGTGTCGCGAACGCGTCGGGGATTTATGGAACGCAAGGCGTTTCCGCCGCTACGAACGCCCCCGGTGCGCGAACCACCGCCGTTAGTTGGATTGACAGTAGCGGCAATTTCTGGCTTTTTGGTGGCATGACAGCAACGGGGGACGGGCTCAACGACCTCTGGGAGTTCATTCCCACAAGCAAGAATTGGACATGGATGAGCGGAAGTAGCGCGGGGAATTCACCCGGAGTCTATGGGACGCGAGGTGTCGCTGCTCCAAGCAATGTTCCGGGAGGCCGATATTCCGCCGTAAGTTGGACCGACAGCAGTGGTAACCTTTGGCTCTTTGGAGGACTTGGTTTTGATTCCGCTGGGGAACTGAGTGCTTTTCTCAACGATCTATGGGAGTTCAATCCTACAACTAAAGAATGGACGTGGGCGAGCGGGAGTAACACGCCGGGTGCAATCGTACAAGGCGTCTACGGTACGCAAGGCACCGCCTCCGCCAGCAATGTCCCTGGAGCACGCAGTTCCGCAGTTAGTTGGATTGATAGCAGCGGCAATCTCTGGCTCTTTGGTGGATTTGGCGCTGGGTCCAATCCATTGGTGGCTGCGACTGGCTGGTTCAACGATCTCTGGGAGTTCAGCCCCACAACTAAAGAGTGGACATGGATGAGCGGTAGCAGTGCGCAGAACGCGGTGGGCGTATACGGCACATTGGGTGTAGCAGCTCCCAACACTACCCCCGGTGCGCGGGAAGGGGCTGTTAGTTGGACTGACAGAAGCGGCAATCTCTGGCTCTTTGGAGGCGAGGCTTTCAATTCAGCTGGGGCATACCCCCAGAGGCTCAACGATCTCTGGGAATTCAACACCACATCCGAAGAATGGACGTGGATAAGCGGTAGCAGCGGAGGAAACTCGCCGGGGGTCTACGGTACTCAAGGCGTTGCCGCTGCCAACACTGTCCCCGGCGGACGTGAAAACTCTGTTAGTTGGATCGACAGTACCGGCAATCTTTGGCTCTTCGGCGGCGAGGGGTTTGATTCGACGGAGGCACTTGGCGATCTGAACGATCTTTGGGAGTTCAGCCCCACAACTAAAGAGTGGACATGGATAAGCGGTAGCAGTACCGGAAATGCAAGCGGCGTCTTCGGTACGCAAGGCGTCACAGCAGCCAGTAATGTTCCGGGGGCACGGGAAGGGGCCGTCAGTTGGATCGACAGCACCGGAAATCTCTGGCTTTTTGGTGGGGACTTGTACAACGGGCAGGGAGAACTCAACGACCTCTGGCGTTTCCAGCCGTAGCCAATTCGCCCGAAAAGTCACGGGCTGGGCAGCGAAAGTGAGTAATGAATCTCCATGGCTGACAAGTACCGGCTCCCACTGCTTGTTAGCAAGCCATACAGCGTTCCGTGCGGGCTGAGTGAGGGTAAGGGCCGTCTGAGTAGCGACGGCCCGTTAAATCGAGTCTTTCAGGTTCCCCGGATTCCGTCTCCTGAGTTATGCTTTCCTTGAATCGGCTAGGGTAGCTCCCGAATGGGCAAGCTCTCCCGGCTTGCCCCGCCGATCTCTTCTCCACCGGGATGCCACTCGGGAGGTGGCCAGTGCCAGAGCGCAACCGCAGCAGGCGGAAGCCTGCCGGACTTTTCAATTGGCTTGAGTGGCTAGATCAAGAAGCGAAGACGCTGCCCAGAGCAACGAGTTGGCTCCAGCCCCACGGGCCGTTCATCCTTGCCAGATACCCCAATCTCCAGCCCCAGCCAACCCCCGACAACTTCCATAGCCGACTATTCGCGGAGTGGGAATGGCGCATTAGAGAAAACCCGGAGACAGCGGTATGCCTAGACGGGCTGAGTAGAGAGCTACGAAAGCAACTTTCCGCGCTCATGGAGGATATTGCAAGCGCATTCGAGCTGCGAACTGCCGACAAGCGCATTTCGACTTTTTACAAGCACATCATCGAGGAAGCAAGTGTGCGGGAGCGGATGTTAAATAGAAAGCTCAAGAAGGTCCGAAAAGCAATAAATGAACTGAAAGATTATGCGGAGGACTCGGGAGGGGATAGCAGCAATGCTCTTCATAGAGCACGGCAGGTATTAGGCACCACATATCGAATCGCGGCGGACGATGCCCTCAGAGCCTTGGATGCGAGAGGCCATAACAGTGCGAAGCATCATATCGAGACTGCAAAGGAATTTTGGGCACCTGAAGACCAAGAAGTAGTATATGGAATGATCCGACTCTATTGGCTCTTCAAACACGGATGCAACAACTTGAGCGGCCATGAGTCAGAGGTGCGCGTTGCACGGCTGAGAAACGCCTTTTGGACAGAGTACGGTGTCAGCAAGGTTGAGTACCGCCCGACATACGATACGGTTGAATCAACAGGATGTGGGGCGGTTCATCTTGCCGTGATTCGGTACAAGCCATCCAAAGGGTACAAGTCAAACGAAAACCCCGCCTAAAATTCTTTCGTTGTACCTTTCACAGACACCCCTCACGTCATTCAACATCAACTCACGCTAGCGATTGCTATTCGCTGCGAGAGGGGACAAAGAATGACGAATTCAGATCAAAGCACACTTCACGCTCTCAGCGAGAATCAGGCCGCGCGATACATCGGAGTCAGCCCAGCGGTAATGCGGCTGTGGCGAGCTAAGGGCGAGGGGCCGCGTCATTTTCGGGCCGGGTCGAAATTGATTCGGTATCGCACGCGCGACTTGAACGAATGGGTTGAAGCTAGGCTGAGCAAGCCGACTGAAGTGGAGGCACGATGAGTACCGCAGACACGCGGCGGGCGGCAAAGGTTCGCGTGGGCAAATTGAAACGAATTGTGAGGGAGTTAGGCAAAGCGCTTGTGCGTTCACCACAGAATGATGCCCTCGCGCGGCTTCACTGCGATGCTTGGCGAATGCTCCGCCGCAACGTGATCGAATCCAGGGCGGGGTGCGCCGATGGCAACTGAGAAACAACCGCCTCCAACGATTGTGTGGGATGGCGCGGAACGACCGCGCATCGCGCCCGGCGAGTACACGGCACGGTGCATTGGCTTTCAAGGGCCGGAATGGGTGCGAACCTTTGGCCGATGGGGATTGCGTCTTGCGTTTACGACTGACCCGGACGAGGAGATTGTATGCGCCTTCTACTCATTCGGTGAAAACCGCGAAAAACCGCATGTGGGTACGCGGTCGAAATACTTCAAGGATTGGGTGCGGGCAAGCGGCGGGCCGCCAAAGCACGGCCAGGCCATGAGTCCCGAGGCGTTCATGAACCCGGAGTTGACATTCACCGTCCATGTGAGCGATGCCGTGAAGGATGCCGAGAACACGGTGAAGGATGACGCGCTAGTGTACAGCCGGATTGACAAAATCCTCACGGTGAACACAAGCACGCAAGCAGACACGCGGGAAAGCTGGTAAGCAACCAAGCCTTCAAGCCTCTAAGCCTTTAAGCAGGTTTGACCCTATCGAAAGCCTTTAAGCCAGTAAGCCATAAAGCTACTAAGCTCTCACGCAGGTAAGCAGCTAAGCAGGTTTCACCCTAACGGAAGCCTTTAAGCCTTCAGGCTCTCAAGCTGTGAAGCCATCAAGCAGGTAGGCATCCAAGCAGGTTTGTCCTTGCACAAACCAGACACGCTAGGTATTATTGCGGGCATGAAGTGTCCGATTCACCATATCGAGCTTATCTGCTACTGCCCCGCGTGCCGTGGAAGTGTGACCACGGAGCGCAAGGCCGAATCGTCGCGAGAGAACGGAAAACGCGGCGGAAGGCCGAAGGGCAGCAAGAACAAACCGAAGGCCAAACCCGCAAACAAAGGAAGGCGCTGAGATGCTCTACAAACGCGGCAAAACCTACTGGTACAACTTCCGATGGTCAATCAAACAGGCAGACGGAACGGTGGAGAACTTCCGCATCCGGCAGACTGCCAAAACACAGAACAAGAACGATGCGAAGAACGTGGAAAACGAACATCGGCGGGCGCTGAGGCTTGGCGAGATTCACCCGAATGACCCTTGGCCGAAGCCCGCAACGTGTGGCCCGCCCGTGTTCCGCGCATTCTCCAAAGAGTTTCTCCAATATGCAAAGACGCACACGAAGGCAGGGACGCACACGTTTTACGATGTGTGCCTTGATAGGCTGCTGACGTTCGCTGCAATCGCAGATGCCCCTCTGGACGCGATTACAGGCGAAACCGTGAGCCGATATGCTCGCCATCGGCAGGAAGTAGCCAAGAACTCCGTTGTGACCGTCAACGGCGATCTGCGCACGTTGCGGCGGATTCTGCATCTTGCGGTGGAATGGGGAAGGCTGCCCCATGCGCCCGCTATCCATGAACTGCCACAACCGAAGGGCCGTGACCGCGTTCTGAGCTTCGCAGAGGAAGCGCTCTATCTTGCGAAGGCTTCCGAGAATCTCCGCGATGCCACGATTCTGGCGGTCGATACCGGGATGCGCCCGAATAGCGAACTGTTCCCGCTGAAATGGGCCGATGTGGATTTGACAGAGCGCACCGAGTCACCGAATGGAGTGATTCACATTCACCAAGGCAAGAGCGATGCAGCAAGGCGAAGTGTTCCCCTTACCCCGCGTGCCGCTGAGGCTCTACAGAGGCGGAAGAAACAGGCAGAGGCGATGCCGAAGCAATCCGCGTTTGTGTTTGCGGGCGCTGGCAATTCGGGGCACATCGTTTCGATGCAGCACCCGCACGAAGACGCCATTGAAGACGCGGGCTTGAATACCTTTGAGTTCTACTGCTGGCGTCACACGTTCGGCACCCGTGCCGCGCAATCCGGCATGGACCGTTTCACACTGGCCCGCCTCATGGGGCATAGCTCTCCATCCGTGGCAGCCCGCTATTACATCCACGTCACAGAGACACACGTTGCGGCGGGCTTCGGAAAGTTTGTGGAGTACCAGACAGAGAACACAGCGAAGGGATTGGCCGATGCCTTCCCGGAAGCAAGCGAAGCAGTCCAATAGGCTGTTTTGAGGTTTGTGGTACACACGGCGGTACACAGTATGGTTGAAATTGGCTGTAAGTTACTGAGGGTGTTAGCTACGTCGCTAGATTCTCAATCTTAAAACCCGGGTTCGATTCCCGGTAGCGCTACCAAGCATGATCCGCTAAGGCCCGCTAAATCAGCGGGTTATCTTTGCTCAAAAAAGCGCCTAGCAGGATGCTGAAAAACTACTCTCATTTCCACAGCGCAAGCTGGTAATAAATAGCTATGCGTGGAGACGACGAGCAGCCGTTGGACGTGTTCAGTTATGTGAGCCCCGAACAGCGTATTCCTCAAGAACATCCACTGCGGCCTGTGCGTGCCATGAGCTAATTCTCTTCGGGATACTTTCATCTTCACCGCACACCACACCCGCCCCTGTCTCGCCCGCGCCGCAGATCATCGCTCCGGTTGCACGCACGGTTACACCAAAGCCTGTGGCGAGGAAGCACAAACGGAAAGCAGCCGCTCATCATGTCGCCGCAGCACCTGAAAATGAAGCTCCGGTGACGCCGGAGATAAATCCGCCAGACGACACTCAATCCAAGTAGCCGCCACCCCGCAAGACACTCGGCGGCGGTTCTGCAATACCCAAAGAAACTCCTGCTTGGACTCTTCCACGGCGCGGCCATGACGAAGAAGAGCGTGTTCGACCTGCCGACCGGGCCTGACTACGTCGTCCTGTACCAGAAAAACATTGAAGCGGTGTGCTCGACCGAAGCCGAAATCCGCGCGCAAAATCCGGCGCGCGGTCATCCATGAGTCTGGTCAATATTTCGGGTATGGACGAGGAGCAACTGAGTGATGTTTAAATGACTACTCTGGCAGCGGCGGAAGTCTAAGCACAGTTTGCGAGAACAAACTTTGAGAACGCCTGAGTCAGCAAAAGTTCGCGGATACCAGCCATCTCGTGTGCAACCCTCTCCCTCAACTCTTGGTCAAGTACCTCGTTGCAAAAGTCGCGTACTAGTCCATCGAAGGAATCGCAACATGCACAGGGTACGAGTTGAACTTCGTTCATGGGTCCACGTTGCTCAACGACGACGTGCAGATGGCCTTCGAACTTGTAAGCCGCCTTCTTAATAGCACTAAGTCCGTAAGCAGCCGCATTCAGGCTCACAACCCTGAATCCATCGTTTTCTGTCTTCTCCACTTTGCCTCTACTCTCTTCTAATACGAACCCATCTGGACAGAAAAAGTTGTCGTCCGGGGCAAGACGCTTCTGGCACGCCATCCGGGCGTCTAAGAACTCCAGACGGCAATGACTTAGCTCTCCTTTGTGCCAGGTCATATACACCCGCCGCATAAGGTGCTACGCTTGTTCCAGCATCTGAATTGGATGGACGCAAGCGGTAGAAGCGCCCTGAAGCGAACAACCAAGCGCCTTCGGAACACTTATCTTCTTACAATATCCCTCCTATTCATTCAGCAGATTGAACACACAAAGGAACACGTATCATCATGGAACAAGGAACAGTAAAGTGGTTTAACGACGCAAAGGGATTCGGCTTTATCAGCCGCCAGAACGGCGAAGATGTCTTCGTGCATTTTTCGGCAATTCAGTCGAATGGCTTCAGGAGCCTCACCGAAGGCAGTGCCGTGCAGTTCGATGTTGTCAAAGGCCCCAAGGGCTTCCAAGCAGAGAACGTAACCATTCTCTAAGTTTTCAGTTCGTACAGTACTACAGGAGGGCAGCTTTCGAGCTGCCTATTCCTTTGGTGTACTGACGATATGTCATGCGAAACAAAGTTTGCTGGGCACTGCTCGTGCCTCTGGTCGCGGCGAGCGTGGGGTGAGCGTAGTTCGGTCCCACACACAGCAAAGCCCCCAGTTCAATCGCCTGAAGGGGCTTGAGAGGTATGACGCTAAGCTCTTAACGCCGCCATCCGTATCCACGCCAACCGCCATATCGGTAAGCATACGGTCTCGGATATTCCGTTCGCCAGTAGTTCGTGCAAGTCACGCGAGTACCTGCTCCGTACGGAGCCAGGACTGGCGTATTCGCCTTCTTCACGGGATGGCAGAATAGTGCAGCCCTAGGCGGCGGTGGCCGCAGCCCTCACGCCCCGTCCCGTCGCCATAGCCAATCGCTCCAGAGTCTTCATCTTTCGTGTTGCCCCGCGCCGGTTATTTTCAGCGCGAGCGACGTCTAGCACTTCACGTAGTTTCAGTCGCGCCTTGTGAAGCTGCGACTTGCTGTTACTAATGGAGCACCCCAGCAATTCGGCAATCTCTCCGTGCTCATATCCTTCTATGTCGTGCAGAATAAAAGTAATGCGATAGCCGGGTGGAAGGCTTTCGGTGGCACGCTCCAGAAGTACACGGTCAATAGAACCAGCAAGAAGCTTATCCTCAGAACCAAATTCCCTCTTCTGATCATCGTCTTCTATGGAGCGCAGAGTCTCTTCAAGGGAAACCTCAATGAGACCCTTTTTGCGAAGCCGCATGAGGATGATGTTGACAGTAACGCGATGCAGCCAAGTCGCGAACGAGGAATCGCCACGAAAGCTTGCGATCTTGCGATACAGTTGGAGAAAGACTTCCTGTGTGACATCCTCCGCTGCATCGATATTGCCGATCATCCGCAGACACAGCGAGTAAACGCGCCTTTTGTGGCGGCTATAGAGAAACTCGAAGCACTCGCCATCGCCTTGCTTGGCTCCTTCAATGGCTTCGGCTTCTGACGCCCCGTATGCCAGTTCCCCTCTTGCAGTGGTCAATAGAGTCTCTCCTCGGAACGCGGTTGGATTCAAAATCGCACTTTCGGCCAAGGAAATGGACACATCCAGTTGGCTCTAAGCAAGACCGGAGCCTCCATAGGGAAGTCCGCCTGATGTTGTTCTAAGCCGTGGAATTCGGCTTTAAGGGCACACCCACTTGTAATCTCGTGGGTTCCCAAAAAATGAGCAATATTGACCATCATTGCCGTTGTGTTTCAGCTCTTTCCCGAAACGGGAACCGGCACCGGCACTCCGCCATATTCGCACTTTCAAGACGGAGACCCATGGCAAGTTGAACCTTCAGGGTCGCGTGTTGCGCTTCGCCTACTCCACCCGGCAGAGGCACCCTAGACTATCCGAGTGGGAGGTTCCTGTTCCTGTGGCCGTCCAACATGGCGTTGTCGCCGCGAAGAAGAAATGCCTTTACTTCCGGCGGCACATCCGTGCAATGAAATCCAGACCCTCTACGCTCTTAAGGGTGGCAGCGATGAAACCTTTGGCACATAGATCGCCCACTTCCCGCACTCTGGACACTGTTGGCAGGTGTGGGTTTTGAGCAGTTTCTGCACGGCTTTGCTTCTTGTCACCGTCCCAGCGGGTAGCTTCGTATGTCGTTCAACGCATTTGGTCGTTTGATTTTTCATCGTCTCCATTCAATTCAATGGACGCTAGGCTCAAACCGCCTCCCGTGAGTGGTCGATGTAGTCTGCAAACCTCAGCTTGACGAGAAACGAGCGGCGCGGCTTGTTGCGGTCTGCTGCTGGTGCGCGATTTCATCTCACGAAGGATTGGGCACGAGTGACAAATCTTGCCTTTGCGCCCGGTTCGCACCGGGCGTTCATTTCCATCGCTGACTGGCGCTCCTTGCGTGCAAGCGTGGCCTTGGTGAAGAACGGTTTGCTGCTGACTTTGTCCGGCGCATTCAAGCCGCTGACGATTGGCAACAGCATATCGACCACGCTCGCCGCGTCCTTCACTTTGTGGAAACTCCCTTTGATTTTGTCTTCCGTGCTGTTTGTCATATTTCTCCTCAGTCCTTCCAAAGCTTGAATTACCGCTTTCAGGGCTTTCATCTTTGTAATCTCATGCCATTTCCAAACATGAGCAACATTGACCATCTGTGAAGTAGTCTTGGTATCACCCGTAATTGAGACAGGTAAACGCCACAAAGCATGGCTGATACCCGCTGTTTCAAATCGGGAGCACGAAGACGAATATTCGCGGATTCGAGTTCCGCCTGGGCTACACTGTGTCGGCTCGGCAAGAGCCCCGGACGAACCCGCCCGAGTGGGAGACTCCGATGGCTACCAAGAGCACCGCCGCCCCGATAAAGAGGATGAAAACTCACCGCGGGTAAAGGGTGCCTTTGCTTGCGGCGTCACCTCCCGCAGCGAAGTTGCGCTTATTAGAGATACCGACAGAGCGGGCCGGCTGGTTCGACCCGCACCTCCTGCTGACGAAACTCACCGCGAAAACCAGCAGGGAAACTTATTAGCTTCCAAGAGGTCGCCCACTGCCTTACGCCGTTGAACGTTTGGCCTATCGAATACTGATCACAATTTGACCAGCGTGAGTAGGTTGTGGCGGGAAGCAAGATTTCGATATTAAAATCCGCGAGTCGGCCGCCGCTTTAAGCAACCTCGACCATTCCTGCACTTGCTTCCCGCCGAATTCAGCAGTTAATGGGTTAGTGGCGTCCACCACCACCATGCGAGCCTCCACCATGCGAGCCTCCACCATGCGAGCCTCCGCCCCCACGCGCCATCGAGTGCGAAGCACCACCGGCGCGAGAACCACCACCGCTACGCGCTGCTACAGTATGGGTGCCACCACCACGGTACCCACCGCCACGACTAGCGCGCATTGCCGATGAGCCGCGTCCACCGCCGTATCCTCGCCCGCCGCCGTATCCGCCCCTGTCGCGATAGCTTCCTCCTCCGCCACCGCTGAAGCGGTGACCACCCCAGCCGTGGCTATAGCCCCAATTCCCCCACGGTCCCACGCCCAGGAAGATGCCGTTATAGAAATAGCCTGGCCCGTAGAAACCCATGGGTGCACAGCCATACGGTGAGTAGTCATAGTAGCCGTAGGAACAGACTGGCGGATTAACGCTGATAATGACTTGCGCGTTGGCCTTTGGCACTACGACCAAGGATGCGAATAAAGCTGTTGTACCGATCAGGACCAGACTGCGCATTGCAAACTTGTGAGTCCAAAAAGCTAAACGCTTGACTTGCCACATTTTGTTTCCTCTTTGTTGTCCGAAGCATTCGATGTAGCGTTCCAGAATCACACGCTCGATAGAGCCACCAATCTTCGGACCCGATTTTTTTTCTTTAGGCTACGGCCTGATGATGACCGTGGTGTGATGGTGATGATGATGGCGATGGTGTCTTCCGGCGAATGCTGGCATCGCCGCGCTCAGCAGCAGAATACAGGTCAGTATGGCAAACACTGTTGTTTTCAAATCAATCCTCCGGCGAACGCCCTTAGGAGCGTTCAGCTCTGGCGGATTCAGTATCCCAATACTCCATGCCGCTACGCTGAGCAATCCGGTACAGTCGCGGCAAGTTATCGAAATAAACATTCACGGGCAGGGGAACTTCGCAGCATCTTCGGCCCCACACATCCAGTTTGAGAGCAGAAAGATTCAAATATGCCGTGAGGGTTCGGAGGGACGCTGGTGTTGCGCAAATGCAAATATGCAGAGGAATGGCGATGAAAAATAAAACTTGCTTCAAAACGTCGCATCGAGTCGGGTGCAGCGTTGGTTGAGGAAGGCTACCGGGATACCGTGGATACTGTATACCATTTAGATAGATGTTCCCGGATGCTCGATTTCTTGCGATTGTAATAAAAGGAGTTGCCAGAGCCCCTTGCGAGCGGTAACGTGGTGACGGGTGGCGAACCTATTTGGGAAAGCCGACTCAAGAGGTATTCAGGCGAGGATTCGCCTGTCATAAGGAACAAACGCAATTATTAGTGCAGTAGATGAATTGGAGACAAGCGTGAGCGGAATAATGCATACTGACTGGTGTCTATCGAACAACGTCGATCCGAATACAAGTGAGCCGTATGTGTGTAACTGCGGGGCGGAATCAGCATCCTTGGGCGAGATACAGCAGGCGATAGAGTGGCTGGAGGTAAATACCCGGTTAAGAGGTGCTTCCACGGCTGAGTTGCTGGCGAAATACGCCGCCGCGAAAAATGCTGAGATTGCACGGTTACGAGAAGTATTGCAAGGCAGTGTGGCTTAAACAAAAGGAATGAGTTGCTGGTCCAAGCACCCTGCGGGGTGCTTTCTTATTGGTTAAACAGGTGAGGTGCGGGGCAAGACAGTGCACGAATCTTCTGTCATTTCGGTTCAGCAAATTGTAAGACCCCGCCATCCTGCAGGCGAATGACGAGAAAGCCGGCGAATTGTTCCTCTGCCTCCGGCAGGTGGAGTTCCCGTGGATCGCAATAGCGGCACAGATGCACGGAGTGCAGCGGCAGGTGAAGGCAGGCGGATTCATCGGCGGTGTACATGAGGATTGAGTCTGGCTCAATACGGTCGATGGTTCCGGTGATTCGCAGCCGCAATCCTCCGCCGAGAAACGTACAGGTGATTCGGGTACGTTCGGTCCACCACTTGTCGAACAGCAGCAGGGCCTCTTCGATTGTCATTCCGCCGCTCCGCAATGGCTACGACTGCGTCGTAGGGTTCCGTGGTAGCACGAAGTCCCGAATCGGGAGCATTCTTAGACACTATTGTGCATTTTAGTTGCGCGCTAGTATGCGGGGTGCGCGATACTTCCGTAATTGCATTATGACATTCATAAACATCATAAGACCTCCTGATTTTATTCCCGGTTCGCGCCGGGATTTTTGTGGAGTGGGCAGTGGCTCGGTTGAATCAGCGCAGCCGTTCTAATCTCGCTGGGAAACTTCTTGAGAAAGAAATTCGGCGTTTGTGATTCGAGTCCTAGTCCGGAACGTAATTTACCACTATTCTGATCGTGTATTCTCCCTGATGCCTTCCACTTTTGCTTGAGGACATCACAACGAACCTCAACTCTGCCTGGACTACGGAAGGTGACGGTTATGCGTTCAGATATTGTTTTTGATGCTCTACAGACGAAGAATCGTTTTGTGTTGTGCCACGAGGCATTCAAGGCTATCCGCTTGCTTCACAAAAGCAATACTCGGATTGAGGATACGACCAACGACGCCCTGATGCGGCTGGCGGGTACAGAGCAGCAAGAAGGGTTAATCAGGCCGGAAGATGCAGCGACGCCTACTCTGGAGCCCACCTTGGATGCTTTCGAAGTTGATTAGGTGCCTATCCGGCAGCCCTGCATTTCGGTGCTAACCGGGTGGATGTGGCCACCCACCCGGTAGCGCTAGACGGCATCATGCGTACACAACATAACCCGGAAACAGATTATTCATATCGATAAGGTCGATCCTTTGCTCGCCCTCGCATAACTCGGCAATCGTTGCGTAGGGACTCGTGGTCTGCGCGAAAGCCAGAGTAATGAGATACGCTTTTTCGGCCTCTACCTGAAACGACAAGCCCGATTGCGTGCAGGTATGCGAGACTTCAACCGGGGACGCCGAATTGGTGATGTCCTTCACGGTGGCTGAATCCAGATTGGTACTTCCATTGATATCTTTCAAACTCAAGTTCAGCATTCCCGGTTTCGCGTCAAACCGGTTCAGATGATCTTCCCTCGCAGTCAGCAGGCGAACCGGTGCAATAGCTGCGCTTCCCATAAAGCCATCCTTTCTTGAAGCTGTGCAATGGAACACAACACACAGAAGTGTCCCCTGGGCAGTTTCAGCCGAATAAAGTCAATGGTACTTCTTGTGCTCCGGGGAGTGGACGCACCGCTACCCTGCGGGGGCCCACACCCGGAGCCAAGAATCGGATGGGGAGGCCGTCGATGTTGCGCCGTAAGCTGCTTACGAATTCGGTGCGCACGTCCGTGACCTCCTGGTAGACAAATTACGGGAGGGAGGCTAGCAATTCTGGACGACTTCAGCAAGTGAATTGATCGGGTATAAATTATTTATTTCGCGAAAGAACGCATTCGGGACTGACCTTCGTTCGCGCCGAGCCTCTACACATGTTCTATTCAGATACTAGGATAACCAGGCCCATCCTGATGAGCGGGCCTGATTGGTACGGCAGGCGTGAGGGCTGCAAATTACGCCGCTAACTGATTTGCTTGTTTCACCTTCTGCTCCAACGCACTCCACTCGGCGGCACCCAGTTTCAGCTTGGCCGCGCCAAAGTTCTCCTCTAAGTGCCGGACCGACGAGGTGCCCGGAATCGGCAGCATGACATGAGAGCGATGGAGCAACCAGGCTATTGCCAGTTGCGCGACCGTGGCCTGGTGCTTTTTGGCGAACTCGTCCAGCACGCCACCGGGTTTCGTCAGTTTCCCGGCTCCGACCGGAAACCAAGGGATAAACGCGAATTGGTTCTTCTCGCAATATTGCAATGTATCCTCATGGCTGCGGTCGGCAATGTTGTACAAGTTCTGCGCGCTGACAACGGGAATTGTTTTCCGTGCATTTTCGATCTCGGCAGGCTTTACCTCCGAGAGTCCAATGTGGCGGATCTTACCTTCCTGCTGCATCTTCCCCAGTTCGCCAAACTGATCTTCGGCCGGAACCTTGGGGTCGATGCGATGCAACTGATAAAGATCGATGCGCTGCAGTTTCAAACGGCGCAGGCTCATTTCGACGCATTGCCGCAGATACTCCGGCCTGCCCAGCGGTTGCCATTGGTTAGGTCCGGAGCGTGTCAGTCCGCCTTTGGTGGCAATCACCAGGCCCTCGGGGTAAGGATAGAGCGTTTCACCAATCAGGCGCTCGCTCACCTCCGGACCGTAGGCATCGGCGGTATCGATGAAGTTGATCCCTAACTCGACAGCGCGTCGCAGCACCCGCTTGGCTTCTGCCGGGTCCTTCGGTTCTCCCCAGATACCTTCGCCCGTGAGGCGCATGGCACCAAATCCTAATCGATTGACGGTTAAATCGCCGCCAATGGTGAGCGTATCGGTCGCGTTAATTGTATGTGTGGCCATAATAGCTACGTAAGATTCCTGGGGCCCTCGGAAAGTTGAAAAAAATGAGGATAATTGCGGAGTTTCACGCCGGGAACATTTTGTTAGGTTGGGTAAGGATTGGGCAACATGGTTAGCGATTATGCGGCGGGCTCACGCCAGTTCGCCCGCTGTACCTTTTGGTCTTTCTCGATGGCCTTCATCTCAGCTTCGTGCTGGATGACTTTCACGCCACAGCGATCTTTGGCTGCGCCCAGCTTGGTCTGGGCAAACAGACCGAGGTAAAAGTTGGCGATGAAGGGCAGGGCGAGGAACGAGAGCAGGTAACCTCGCCAGTCCGGAAAGAGCAGCTTGTAACGGGTCACGACCAAGAGGAATGCCGTAACCCAGTGGCTGAAGCAATACTCGCAGGTGAACAGGTAGAAGAACTTGCGGCGCAGCATGGAAGAAGACTGCCGGCTGCGGTTGACGCAGAATTCGCGCACCTCGCGAAGGATCTCTTCGTGGGTGATGGTCCAGGCGACGGATGCAACCGGAACCGCCAACACAACTAACCATACAACCTGCTCACCGAGGGTCATCTGAAAAGTTGGATGCGGCAGACCGTGGCGGAAGATCCGGTGCGGTCGAGGGATGCTGGATGCGCTCCGCTGCCGGGAGCGGGGTGGTTTATGGATGTAGCTGGAGGAGCAGGTCAATCTGATTCTTCAATCGCGCATACTCGGAAGCTGTGCAGGCTGCTGCATTGCTCCAACGGAGGTGGCCGTCCGGAGCTAACAGGACTACGTAAGCCCGGTTGTTATCCGAAGCCGCCAGGCGCGTCCTCCAGAGCTTCTCATCCTGGTACAACACGATGGTTCGGTCCTGCATGGAGAGCGGCATACCACTCCGGATGCCTGACAGTGCGAGTCCGCGAAAGAGCTTTGGAAGCGATTCCAGTACCACCACATCGTACGCTGGGACTGCATTGGAAAAATCTCTCGCTAAGCGTTCTTTCCACAAATGTGCATCCTTGCCCGCCGCGCGGCTGAACGAGAAGAGCAGCACTGCCGGTTTGCCAAGGGCAGCCGCGGGCAGTTCCAGGGATTTTCCGGTGAGGGTTTTCGCGGAGAGTCCGGGAAAAGATTCCCCGGCACGGAGCGGATCAGGCTGGGCAGCATATAGCCGTGACGGGGGAAAAGCGATGATCAGTATTACAAAAATCGCGTACCGCGACAGGTGCTCCAGCGACTTTAGGATTCGATGAACGGACAAATCTTCCCCACGGCAGTTTAGTTTTCGGAGCTACCCGGTGTTGTGCCGGCGACGCTCTGGCCCTTGCCGCGTCGCCCTTCCTTGCTCCGTCCTGCCTACTGCGGAGCCGGACCCCTGACTACCTGAACGAAGTCTCCGGTACGAACCTTCTTCGCGAAAGCCGCTTTCACTTCTGCGGCACTGAGTTTGGAGTACGTCTCGGCCGCCCGGATCGGTTCATCCAGCGGCAGACCGATCTCGGCTCGACGCAGTAATCCTTCGGCGACCGCATCTTCGCTGGATTCACTGAGAGGAATTTGCCGCAGCAACAGGGCTTTGGCCTGGTGCAGTTCATCGGCGGGAACCTCGTCCGTACGCATCTGATCCAAGTCGCGCTGAATCAGTGCCCGTGCTTTGGAAACGTTTTGGGGATCGCAGCCGTAGGTAACAGAATAGCTGGCCCTGGTCTCGGAGGCCGAGAGGCTGACATCGACGTTGTAGACGTAGCCTGCCACCTGGCGCAAATCATGGTAGAGACGAGTCGCATAAAAGCCTCCACCCAAGACATGATTGCCCAGTTGCAGGGGGTAGTAATCCGGGTCGAAGCGGTTGAGGTTTAATTGCTGTGAGAGATCGACGGAGTCCTGCACGGCTTCGGGATCGGGGACATTCGACGCCGAAGGTTTGTTCGACGGGACTGGGGGCAAGATGGTGTTTGGCTTGGGGCCGATTGCTTTCCAATCGCCAAACCACCGCTCGATCACCGCCTCGGCATCCTTCGGTGAGACGTCGCCGATGACTACGATGGTGGTCAGGTCAGGCCTGAAGGTGAAGGTGAAGTATTGTTTTACCTGGTCCAAGCGAATCTTGGCCAGAGTGGCTGGCGTGACCTCCCGCAGGACAGGATCGCCTGTAGGTAATAACGCGATATCAAGCGCCCGCGAGGTTCGATACTCAGGGGTAATCAGGTTGCCGGCAACGAACTGGGAGGTTTGCTGTTTGACGATGGGAAAGGCCTGCGCCGGGAGCGCCGGATGCAGTTCATTGTCGGCCAGCAATTGGACCCCGCGAGAAAAATTATCCTTCAAGACTTTTACCGAAAAGCTATAGCCTGCACTCTCATTGGCGGCGATGTCATCGAGCGCCTTGTGGAAAGCCAAGCGGTCCAGGGTTTGCGTTCCGTAGGAGAAGAGGTCCTCCAGCAGATCGGAAACGCCCTCCTGCCCGGGGGGCGTTTGCAGATCGGAATTATGCCTGATCGATCCTATGACCGTGACCGTAGGACTGGTTGCGTCAGCCTTGACGATCAGGCGAATGCCGTTCGGCAGGATGGTATCCGACGCGGTGATGTAGTTTGCGGGTACTTTGAGCTGGGCTAACGCGCTTGCCGCCCACTCGGGCAGTTGGACCGGTTTGGTTGGAGCCGAGGTCACTTGCTCTGCCCCGCCGAAGCCTTTCTCGGCAACAGGCTGTCCGCTCGGCACCGGCTTTAGCGTAGCGGTAATCGAGTTCTGGCTGACCAGGTACTGCTTCGCGACCCTGTTGACGTCTGCCAAGGTGACGCGGCGGATGGCTTCCACGTCTTCGTCAGGAGAGTTGCGGCCTTCGGCGGCAAGAGCGTTGGACCAGACATCGGCCAGTCCCGGAATCGAGTTGCGTTGAAACTCCGCCGCAGCCAGTTCGCTTCTTTTGGCTGCCGCCACGAGGTCTTCGGGAAAGCCTTTGGCGGCATAGTTTGCCAGGATCTGGCGCACCTCGTTGATCGCAGCCGATGAATCGGCGTCGGACGGGAGAGCCACCATGGCGTAACCGACGCTGGCTTTGGGGTAAGTCTCCGCCAAGCCGAATTCGGCGTCCAGCGCCTTGCCTGCCGGTACCATCGCGTAGAGGTCACCGCGCTGGCTGGACAACACGTCGCTCAACACCTGGGCGGCGGCATAGTCCGGAGAATCTGTTCCTGGAAGGCGATAGGCGATGAAGCTGAGTACGTAGGGGAGATTGCTGTCAAGGGTGAAGTTTTCCGGCTTCACCGGCTTGAGGTCTACGGCTGGGCGTGGCGGCATCGGATGATTGGGAATGCTGTCGAACAACTGCTTGACCTTGGCCAGGGTTGCTGCTGGATCGATATCGCCGGCGATGACCAGAATGGCGTTACCGGGCGCGTACCAGCTCTCATAGAACCGTTTCAACATTTCACCGGTGGTCGCATCGAAGGACGTTTTGGAACCCAAGGGATCGTGTGCGTACGGAGTGCCGTCGAACATATTTTGATTCAGGCGGTCGATGAACTTGTAAGTCGGATTGGAAAGATCGCGCGCCACTTCCTGCTCGATTGCGCCTCGTTCCTGCGCCCATTCCTGCTGGAAGTCGTCGATGCCCTGCAGGCAGGCGGCCTGCGCCCGCAGCGCGACGTCAAGATCGGCTGCTGGAACAGTGGCAAAATACTGGGTAATGTTCTGCTGGGTGTCGGCGTTGTTCTGGCCGCCCAGCAGCGCGTAAATGGCTGCGGTCTGATCGGCGGACATGCCCTTGCATCCGCGAAATGCCATGTGCTCCTGGGCGTGGGCCATGCCGGGAAACCCCGGGGGAGTCTCATCGCCTCCGACCTGGAAATTCATCTCCACCGTGACTACCGGAGCGAGCGGGTTGCGGATGAGAACGACACGCAAACCATTGGAGAGCGTAATCCGCGTGACCTGAGTCTGCTCCTCGGCGGGGATGAAAGGGACGGCAAGGCTGAGCAGCAGAAAAACAAATGCAAGGCGTTTGAGGATCACGCTGAAATTCCTCCGCGGTCATGAGCCGGTTCGACACTCGCCCACCTAGCGGCTAGAGAACGTGCAGTCGATGGCCTTGGTTAAGAGTATGCGCGGAACGTTGCAATCGCAAACTTCGTTGCAATCGTCATCCGGGCGCGACGGGTCTGCCACAATGCCCAGTTGGGCTGACTAGTTTGAGCGGGGCATTTTGCTGGACAATCGAATCGGTAGGAGGCATCATTTGGTGGCACAGCAGCATCTTAGGACGCAGAGCAGTGTAGTCGCTCAAACATTTATTCTGCCTTCCAGTGGGGCATGCAATGAAATCAGGCGAAGTCGCTCATCAAGCGGACACGATTGTTGACATTTTTCTCAACGCCGTGAAACACAACTCCGACCAACTGATGCTTTACAAAGAAGACGGCGAGTGGAAGCGCATTTCCAGTCGCGAGTTGTACAGGCGCGTGTCTGGCGTTGCACGCGGACTGCGTGCCTGCGGCATCAAGCCCGGAGACCGGGTTGCAATCCTAAGCGAGAACCGGCCCGAGTGGACGATCGCCGATTTTGCTGCACTGATGATTGGCGCAGCTACGGTGCCGATCTACTACACGCTGACTTCCGAACAATGCGCGTACGTGCTGGAAAATTCAGGCGCGAAGGTCATCTTCGTTTCAACCAAGGAGCAGCTAGAGAAGATACTTCGCATCCGCGCGTTGACTGAACTCGAACGCATCGTGGTGATGGACCATGCCGCGCCATCCGATGAGAATGTGCTTTGGATGGGCGACCTGTACGGGAATGGCTCGACTGAACGCGATCCGGAATTCGAAGCGATGTCCCGCGAAATCACTCCGCTGACTCTGGCAACGCTGATTTACACCTCAGGCACAACCGGAGTACCCAAGGGGGTGATGATCACCCACGGCAACCTCGCGTCCAATATTGGAGTTTCGTTTGAGTTGTTCAATATCAAACCGGGCATGATCGCAATTTCCTTTCTGCCGCTGGCTCACATCGTTGCGCGGCATGTTGATATTGGGTTGCTGAATCGGGGTTGTACGCTGGCTTATTGCCCGGTGATCGATGATCTGCCAAAGGTCATGAAAGAGATTCGTCCCACGCTTTTCGTTGCCGTGCCGCGCGTCTACGAGAAGATTTACAACCGGGCAAGCGGGCACGCCTCGCAAGGGATGAAGGGCAGGATCTTCAATTGGGCGATTAAGGTGGGCAGCGAGCACGTCCACGAAATTTTTGCGGGCAAGCGTCCCAAGGCGCTGAGTTGGCGGGTGGCCGACAAACTTGTCTTCTCGAAGATTCGCGAGGCGATGGGCGGGCGGGTTCAGGTCTTTCTGGCGGGCGGCGCGCCGCTGGGCCGCGAACTCGGCGAGTGGTATGCCAAGGTCGGGATCGAGATCTTTGAAGGCTACGGGCTCACCGAAACCTCTCCGCTGATTGCAATCAACAGTCCCGGTCAAAACAAAATCGGAAGTGTTGGACGTCCGCTGTCCAACGTGGAAGTACGCACGGCCGACGATGGCGAGATTCTGGTCCGCGGACCGAACGTGCTGCAGGGCTACTGGCGCATGCCGGAGGAGACGCAGGACTCTTTCGATGGAGATTGGTTCAAGACCGGCGACATTGGCAACATCGACGCGGACGGTTTTCTGACGGTGACGGACCGGAAGAAAAACCTGATCAAAACCTCCGGGGGCAAGTTCATTGCTCCGCAGCCGATTGAGAACTCGTTGAAGAGAAACCCGCTGGTTGCGGAAGCCGCGGTGATCGGGGAGCGACGGCGCTTTCCGGCGGTGCTGATTGCGCCGAGCTTTGAGCAACTGGAAGAGTGGGCACACCAGAATCGGATTACGTTCAAAGACCGCGCTGACCTGGTTCGGCACCCGCGCGTGCAAGCGCTGTACGAGGAGATTGTGAGTGAGGTAAACCAGCATCTGGCGCGTTACGAGAAGTTGAAGAAGGTGTTGCTGCTTCCAGACGACCTCAGCATCGCTGCCGGTACGTTGACTCCAACCCTCAAATTGCGGCGCCGCCATCTTGAAGTGCAGTACCGGGATGAGATCGAACGCCTCTACGAGGAGGCCGCACCGGTGGGGCACGCAACGGCCAGCTGATCGGAAGTTTGTTACGGATCGTTGCGGCGCTTCAATGTGGGGCGGTCGTCTGTGCTCTGCGTCGTGTCGCCGGGATTCGTGCTGTCACCTTGGCTTGTGCTCGCGCGCCGCAGGCTTGGGCCCTTATTTTTTCCTTGATCCACCTTGCGCGTATTTTCCAGCGCCGCCAGCCGTGCCTTGACCTCCTGGAACTCCGATGTATCCACGACGTATTGTGGCTTTGGGGGAAGAATCGTGGCGATCTCATGCTGCATGTGTTCCATCCGTGCCGGCGTCGGTGGATGAGTCTCAAACGCCTTTGCCATGAATCCCGGTTTCTTTTTTTCCTGCGCCTCGATCTTCTCGAAGAACTCCGGGAAGGCTTGCGGGTCGTAGCCGCTCACGTATAGATATTGCACTCCGAGGTAGTCCGCCTGCGCCTCAAAGTTGCGCTGGAATTTCATGAACGTCAGCGGCACTCCGATGCCGGCTGCTTCGTACAATCCGAAGGCCAGACCACCTCCCACAAAAATCAGGGGAATGGTAGCGAGTTGCGCGAGGTTGCTGCGGGTCTGCTGGCGTGCCGCGTGGCAGGCGGCGACATGGCCAATCTCGTGAGCCATCACGGCCGCCAGTTCGGCCTCGTTGTCGGCGGCTAAAATCAGTCCACTCTGCACGTAGAAGTAGCCGCCGGGCAGCGCGAACGCGTTCACCGAATCATCATCCAGCACCTTTACCGTGAACGGAACCTTGGCATCGGAGTTGCGCACGATATTCTGCGCGACGCGGTTGACGTACTCGCTCACCACTGGATCGTTGACGACCTTCGCACCCTGCTCCACCTGCATGGCGAAGACCTTTCCCTGGCGCACCTGGCTCTCCAGGGAATACCAGTTACCCAGCCCTGTGTTGCACCCGACGTTGCGACTTCCGATCGCATTCACGTCCGAAATTTTTCCGTCGCGGGGAAAGCCCAGATTGTTCTTTTCACCTTTGCCGGAAGCGCCAGTCTTGATCGCATATGTGCCGTTCTGGTCTGCCGTGTCAGTGTTGTCTGTTTTGTTCTGTGCCGGTCCCTGGGCAGCTATCGCAAGCGTCAACGCGAGCAGCAGTGCGGTCTTTGCGTTCATCGTGGTGGCCTTCCCGAGCGTGACATATTAGAACTTCGTAAACGGCGGGGGTTGTACAGAACTTGTGTTCTCCACTGCGTATTCGAGGAGCACTGTTGTTTGATGACGGGCCCACTCACCGAAAAGCAACAGGAGGCAGGCAGGTGCAAATCAAATTCAATCAGTTGGGACGGTTGCACATGAGAATCAGACATTACGGTATGTGGGCGATTGGAAGTCTTGCACTGGGGGGCGTATTGGGCTATGCCGCACCCAGAGTTCCAGTCCAGATCAAGGTACTGAGCAATGAACAACGGTTAACAATCGGGGCTCCGTCGGTCGAGAAGAACTGCACCTGGCGCGACCTTTCTGCGTACTGCACTAGCTCCACCCCGGAAACGTATGTTGAGAAATCAATGGTGGTAGAGGAGAGGAACGGCCAGTCGATGCGCATTCGCTGTACGGTGCTGAATCGTTGGTCGAGTTGCGCGAACCTGCCCGTAGGGAAGACATTTGAGGCCTGGTCAAAGAAAGGTGCTCTCATCGTCCGCTACACAGATAGCCGGGGCAAGCAGCATGAGCAGAAATATGATGTCGTCGACGTGAATCGCTGAAGCAATCGCTGGCGCGGCACTTGCTTGACTTCTACTCTGTGGGACAGAACTGCGGTCTATCCTGAGCCGTTCAACCGCCGCGGCCTCTCACCAATCTGAGTGCTTCGCATTGTCTTAGAAGTGCTGAAAAAGGTCTATTAAGATCACGTGTTTCTCGCCCGCGTGACAACATACATTTCACATCGAGCATCAAGGCTGCAAAAGCGCACTTTCACGCCGCACTGCTGTTGAAACCGCATGCGCTTTAGAGGTACTCAGGCGATGTTTAGTCAAATACTTGAGCCTGCGAGCCAGAACCTCCCAATGACAATTCTGGCAGCGCTGGTTCCCCTAATCGTCTTGTTGTTTCTGTTGGCGGTCGTCCGCATGACCGCGTGGTTAGCCACGATCATCGCCAGCGTTGTAACCATCGGAATGGCGATATACGTATGGCAGGCGCCCGCCGGTTCAGTTGTGAGAGCCTATGTTTACGGGGCATCGCAAGGGGTGTGGACAATAGACTGGATTGTCCTTTGGGGACTCGTGATCTTCAACACCCTGGTACTGACCGGAGATTTCGAGCGATTCAAGAACTGGATGATCAACCAAGCCACGGTTGACATTCGCATTCAGACGCTGATGCTGGCCTGGTCGTTCGGCGCTCTACTGGAAGGGTTAGTCGGCTTCGGGTATCCGTGGGCAGTGGTGGTTCCTATTCTGGCCGGCTTGGGAATTGCTGACCTGGAAGCGATACGGGTGGCCGCACTGGCGAATAACGCGCCCGTATCCTATGGTGCACTGGGAGCTCCCATTCTGGCTTTAGCCGCAGTCACCGGACTGCCGATGCTGCAATTATCGGCGTCGGTGGGACATATTGTCGCAGTATTAGCCCTGCTGCCACCCTGGATACTGATGTACCTCGTGACTGACTGGGCAGGGATGAAGGAGGCGTGGCCGCTTGCGATTGTAGCCTCGCTCTCCTATATCGCCGGGCAGTGGCCCGTGGCGCGCTATCTGGGACCGTACATGCCCGATCTGAGCGGCGCAATACTTTCCTTCTGGGCAATGTTCTTCTTCATAAAGGTCTGGCGGCCGAAGACGGTACGGGTATTTGGGGGAAAGCGGCTGACCCAGGAAGAAGCCGACGCCGCCGATCCACCACTGTTGCAGAGCGAGGCGCTGCGGGCGTGGATGCCGTATGTGGTGTTGCTGATCGTGGTTGTTCTGTGGACCGGGCCGTGGTCGCACTTGCCGTCGAAATCGCTGTACATGGCTTCCGAGCGTGCCATCAGTTCGATCACGCATAAGCCGATGGCGTCCACCTTCAATTTCAACCCGCTGAGCGGTGGAACTTCCATTCTGGTTTCCTGGCTGGTGATCCTGATGTTGTTGCGGCCCAGCTTAAGTACGCTGAAGCAGGTGTTCGCACGGACGTTTAAGCAGATGTGGGGAGCTTTCCTAGTGGCTCTTTTCATCTTCGGCCTAGCTTATGTGTTCGTGTTCAGCGGCATGGCGGCTTCGCTGGCCTATGGACTCTCGAAAATCGGGTGGGGTTTCGTGGTATTGTCGCCAGTCCTGGGGTGGATTGGGGTAGCCTTGTCAGGTAGCAACACCTCGACGAATGCAATGTTCGGGCCGGTGCAGGCGGCGACCGGAAGATTGTTAAATATGCCAATCCTGTTATTGCCCTCGCTGAATTCGGTGGGCGCGGAAGTGGGCAAGCCGATTGCTCCGCAAACCGCCAGCGTGGGTGTCTCAACCAGCCGCTTTGTGCGTAGCGAAGGTGAGGTGATCCGGCACAACATGGCTTGGACGTTGTTCATGCTGGGATACCTGATTGTGATCGGATTGATTTTCTACTTTGTCTTCCCGAATGTGATGAGCCACTGAGTAGCCGCGAAACTGCAGGTGCATTGCGAGAGCGGGCTATGGATATCGCCGCGCGATAGGTGCGCCCGATTGCAAGCAAAGTTGAAAGCTGCAACCAAACGAAGCTACGATATGGCCACTCATTCCAAAGTTATGTAGAAATCAGACGATTTGCCGCATCAAAGAGGTGAGAAGCGCTTTGCGTAGCGCGCCCAGAGCGCAACGGCTCGTCGAAGGGAGTGCATGGTGTCGTCAATGCGGGCGAATTGCACGGTGCTGCTGATCGATGACGAACTGGCTGGCTTGCAACTGCGCAAACTTGTGCTGGAGAGCGTCGGATTTAAAACATTGGCGGCCACGAACGGCGACGAGGGCATGGACCTATTCCGCTTGCACGACGTCGACGTGGTGGTAACAGACCATCTGCTGGGAAGAACAACGGCTGCTGGGGTGGCATTGTCAATGAAGCGGTTGAAACCGTATGTCCCGATTATTTCCTTTTCGGGCACGACGAATGCCAATGAAGCACTCGGGTATGCCGACCAGATCGTCGGGAAGAGCGAGGGACCGGAGGGCCTGATTACCGCTCTCGACCAGATTCTGACCCAAAGAGTTTCCCGTGCAGAGCCGGTTCCGATTGCGCAACCGGCAACCCCGGCCGACCTTCCAACCCAGGCCTTGCTGGCGGCCATCATCGATGATTCCTCCGACGCCATCCTGAGCAAGACGTTGGACGGAACGATCACAAGCTGGAACCACGCTGCCGAAACGATGTACGGCTACAAGCAAGAGGAAATGATCGGCCAACCGATCGCCAAACTCCTCCCAGCGGATCGGCCTGACGAAGTAACTCATATCCTGAACCGACTGAGGCGCGGAGAACGAATCCTGCACTTCGAGACCAAGCGGGTCGCCCAGGATGGGCGCAGGCTTGACGTAGCTTTGACCATCTCTCCGATTCGCGACGGACAGGGACGGTTGCTGGGTGCATCCACAATTGCCCGGGACATTACCGAGCAGAAGAATGCGGAAGAGGCGTTACGGAAAGCGGAAAAGCTCGCCCTGGCTGGGCGCATGGCCGCAACCGTGGCACACGAGATCAACAATCCGCTTGAGGCCATCGGTAATATTCTTTATCTGCTGCGGAGCCGGGGCGATCTCGATGCCGAGGTACGCAGGTACATTGACCTGGCGCACGAAGAGCTCAGACGCGTGGCCGAGATCACCAAGCTCACGCTGGGGATGCAACGCGGTGCGGCCGGGGCCCGGGAGCCGGTGCAGATTTCGCAACTGCTGGAAAATGTGCTCACCCTGTACCAGCGCAAGACGATGACGTTGGGCGTTGAGGTGAAACGAAAATACCGCTACGAAGGTACCGCGATGGGCTCGCCTGGAGAGCTGCGGCAAGTTTTTTCCAATCTCATTGTGAATGCGATGGATGCATTGGCAACCACCGGAGACACGCTCGTCGTCGGCATACGTAAAGCGCGGCGACTGAAAACCGGTGAGCAGGGCGTGCGGATCAGCATCGTGGACAACGGCCCGGGTATTGCGCCGGAACACTGTTCGCAGCTTTTTCAAGCTTTTTACACGACGAAGGGTGAGTTGGGAACCGGGATTGGGCTCTGGGTCTCTCGAACTATCATCCAGAAGCACGGCGGAACCCTAAGACTTCACAGTTCGGTTCGACCGGGGAGATCCGGAACGTGCTTCTCCGTTTTTCTTCCGCTCGAAAGCCTTCCCAAATAAGCCGCCATTGATGCGGCCTGCTGTTCCCTACACCTGTGGATCACGGCTTGATATTCGGATAGCGCCATTGCAGTTCTCCTGCCAACGTGACGTACAATTGGTTGCGGTTTGAGATTTTGACAAAGGCCCCAGCTTGCATTCACGCTCAAGCTATAGGGAAAACCGGTCACGTGTGCGATTGACTTGGATGTGTGCCATGTTGCTCATCGTCATGAGCTCCATCCAGGCCGTGCATGTGTGTGGGTTGGGAGAAGGATTCGTTCCTCAACCTGGCGCAACAGCCCAACTAGTCGATGTGGGGCCACCGGCTACGTTCTGCGCAATCTGTGCCAGTTCTCATTCGCCTTCTTTCGCCGCTCCACTGGTTTGCCTTCCTTCTATTGCCCATCTGGCGGAAGCCCCTTTACACGGGCGGCTGATCAGGCGTTCTGTTTCCCAGGCATTCGCGTTATACATACGTCCCCCGCCGTCCTCCTGGTAGCATTTCCCGCTAAATCGTGAAATCGTGACATTTTTCGGTGCGGTCGGATTTGCTCCCGTCACATTTCCAGGCATGGACGTTAAAGTGAGAGTTTCTACTGGTGCTCGTATGGAAAAGCCCGGCTCGGGATTTGTCAGAGTATCCATCTGTGCGCTTGTTGTGTTGCTGCTCGCAGGCCTTGCGACCGCGCAAGCACCGGCGCGTATCAGCCTGGAGCAGGCCATTAACCTGGCGCTGGCTCATAATCATTCTCTCAAGGCCGCCCGCACCCAGATTCAACAGAATCAAGCGCAGGAGATTACCGCGTCGCTGCGGCCGAACCCGACGCTGGCCTGGGATGCGCTGTTTATTCCAACGTTCAGTCCACAGAACTTCACGACCAATAATCTTTCCAACAATCAGCAGTTTGATATCGGCGCCAGTTACCTGATCGAGCGCGGAGGAAAAAGGCAACGCCGGACGGACGCGGCCGTCGATGCCACGGCGGTAACCCGGTACCAAGTCAGCGATTCCGAGCGGATGCTTGTATTCAACGTGGCCACGCAATTTATCAACGCTCAACTTGCGCAGTCGGTGCTGGATTTCGCTGTCCAGGATTTGAAGAGCTTCGAGGAGACGGTCAAGATCAGCGACTACCGATACAAAGCGGGGGATATCAGCGAAGGTGACTTGCTGAAAATCCAGTTACAACTACTGCAGTTTCAGACGGACGTGTCCGGCGCCGAAGTGGCAAAAATACAGGCGCTCGCGAGCCTGAGACAGTTGCTGGGTTTTGATGCGGTTCCCGCTGATTATGAAGTGGAAGGAGAGCTGGCATATCAACCGCTGGCCGTGAATCTGGATGATCTGCGATTGCGCGCCTTGAAATTGCGGCCGGACCTGCTGGCTGCGATGGAGGGCGTGAAGGCGGCACAGAGCCAGATCGCGCTGGCCAAAGCCAACGGGAAGGTGGACCTGACCGCTGGAATTGCCTATAGCCACGTTACCGATGAAAGTTCGCTGAGTGCGAGCTTTTCCATTCCATTGCCGGTGTTTGACCGCAATCAAGGGGAGATTGCGCGCACCCGTTATGCCCTTACGCAATCGCAAGAAAATGCCGAGGCCGCGTCGGACGCAGTACTGACGGACGTTCGCAACAATTACGAAGGTTTCTCGACGAATCGGAAGATTCTTGAGCTCTATCTTTCGGGATACTTGAAAAAGGCACAGGACTCGCGCGACATCAGTGAGTACTCCTATAAACGAGGCGCTGCGGGCCTGCTGGATTTTCTGGATGCCGAGCGCAGTTATCGCTCGACCCAGCTTGCTTATCGCCAGGCGTTGGCTAATTACCTGGTGTCAGTCGAACAGCTAAAAGAGGCAGTAGGAACGAGGGTATTGCCATGATGACCTATTCAGACCACGGCCTAGCGAGAGATCTTCCGCTATTGCTCTTTGGCATGCTGTTATTGTCGGCAAGCGGGTGTAACCGGCCGGTGCAAAGCTCGGGGACGATGACTTCTTATTCCAGTAACACTGGCCAGGCGAGCGACAAGGCTCAACTGTTCACTGTACCGCAGCAGCAGTTGGCACACCTCCAGATCGTCACTATTGCGCCCACCTCGATTCCGCGCACGTTGCGCTTGACGGGTGCGGTCGCCTTTAACGCATTCACTACTACTCCGGTGATTTCGCAGATTGGCGGCCCGGTGAGCCGGATCGTTGTAACGCCGGGAGAGCAAGTGCGTCGTGACATGCCATTGCTGTACGTCACCAGCCCAGACTATTCGCAACTGCTGGCAAATTACCTGAAGGCGCGCGATGCGTTTCAATTGGCGGACAGGAATGATAAGCGGGCGAAAGATCTCTACGAGCATCACGCGATTGCGGAGCGTGATCTGGAGGCAGCCGAATCGGTGCGCACACAGGCGTCCGCCGACCTTGGCGCAGCCGAGCAGTCATTGAAGATACTGGGAGTCTCAAGACCAGAGTCAGTGGTTGGTAAGCCGGCGGTTTCCGAAATTCCCGTGCTAAGCCCGATTGCAGGCGAGGCCGTGGAGCGGCTGGTATCGCCGGGGCAGGTAATCCAGGCCGGAGCAACCCAGGTGTTCACCATTTCTGACATGAGTTCAGTCTGGGTGCTGGCCAATATTTATCAGAAAGACATGCCATACGTTCATCTGGGCGACGGGGTATCGATTACCACGGACTCTTATCCAGATACCGAGTTTCGCGGAAAGATCTCGTACATCGCGGCGGCGCTCGATGCCAACACGCGGACTCTGCAGGCACGCATCGATGTGAAGAATCCGCAAGGAAAGTTGAAGAAAGATATGTACGTGGTTGCTACGGTGCAGGCCGAGACCATTCAGAATGCGTTGACCGTGCCGACGGCGGCAGTTTTACGCGATGCGGAGAATCAGCCATTCATTTACGTGGTCAACCCGAACAATGAGTATGGCCGGCGTGCAGTGACTCTGGGAGTGAACGACGGCGAGAATACGCAACTTCTAAGCGGAGCGAAAGCCGGGGATCGTGTTGTGGGCGACGGCAGCTTATTCCTGCAATTTGCGACATCAGTGCAGCAATGACGACAGAAAATCAAGACCGAGGCAACGAACGCAACGGACAGAGCGGGATGATCCACCGGATCGTTCAAATGTCGTTGCGGCAGCGATTCCTGGTGCTGATGCTAGTGCTTTTCATGAGCATCTGGGGCGTAATGTCGTTCCAGCGCATGCCGGTGGATGCGTATCCCGACCTCTCTCCGCCGATGGTTGAGATCATTACGCAATGGCCCGGCCATGCTGCCGAGGAAATGGAGCGACTGGTCACTCTACCGCTTGAGGTGGAGATGAACGGCGTGCCGAAACTGGTTGTGATGCGCTCGATTACGCTCTACGGGCTCTCCGACATTATCCTCACGTTTAACGACGATACGGATAACTATTTCGCGCGTCAAAATGTATTTGAGCGGCTGGGAAATGCGCAACTGCCGAGCGGTGTCGCGCCGTCGCTGGCGCCCTTGTTCAGTCCGAGCGGATTGGTCTACCGCTACGTTCTGGAAAGCCCCGACCGCAGTCCGCAGGAACTGAAAACTATTGAAGACTGGGTGGTGGAACGCGCCTATAAGTCTGTGAATGGCGTGGCCGATGACTCCGGTTTTGGTGGCACGGTAATGCAGTACCAGGTTCTACTCGACCCGGCGCGCTTGTACGGATATCACCTGACAGTGCCGCAGGTAATGCAGGCGCTGGCGAATAACAACGCGAATGCTGGAGGCGGTTTCTATTCACAGGGCGGGCAGTTCTATTACGTGCGCGGCATTGGGTTGGTACGTGACACAAAGGATATTGAGAATGTCGTGGTCGGAGCCAACAAAGGAACTCCGATCCGCGTTCGCGACATTGGCCAAGTTGAGATCGGGCACGCGCCGCGGTTGGGACAATTTGGTTTCCAGAAAAATGATGATGCAGTAGAGGGCGTCATTCTGATGCGGCGCGGCGAGCAAACACAGACCGTGCTCGGCGATGTGGAGAAGAAGACAGAGCAACTCAACCGCCAGATCCTGCCCAAAGACGTGAAGATTCATCCCTTCTACGACCGCAGCGATCTGGTCGATCTAACGACTCACACGGTTGAGGACAATCTTCTACGCGGCATGATCCTGGTCTTCATCGTGCTGATATTTTTTCTCGTCAGCTTCAGGGCAGCGGTAATTGTGTCACTCACCATACCGCTGTCGCTGCTGTTCGCATTCATTGTTTTGCATGCGCATGACGTTTCCGCAAACCTGCTCTCCATTGGAGCAATCGATTTCGGGATCATCATCGACGGCACGGTTGTGATGGTGGAAAACATCTATCGCGAACTGGCCGAACGTGCCGGCACGGAATATAAGCTGAACGAAGTCATCCTGGCTGCGGCGCATGACGTTGACCGGCCTATCTTTTATTCCGTTGCCGTCATCATCGCTGGATACCTGCCCATCTATGCTTTGAGCGGCCCGGCCGGAAAGCTCTTTCATCCGATGGCCGATACGATGTCATTCGCGCTGCTTGGCGGGCTAGTGCTGACCCTGACGCTCATTCCTGTGCTGGCTTCCTACTGGTTCAAAGGCGGCGTACACGAAAGGGTGAACCGCCCGTATGAGGCGGTCAAACGCTTTTACGCCGGCAAACTGGAGTGGTGCCTGGACCACCGAGGCTGGACGCTATTTGTTGCGGCGGCGATCTTCGGACTCACCTTGCTTCTTGTACCCTTCATTGGCGGCGAATTCATGCCGCATTTGGATGAAGGCGCGCTGTGGGTTCGCGCGACGATGCCATACACAATCTCCTTCGAAGAAGCCTCCAAGGTTGCACCGCAGATCAGAGACATCCTTATGTCGTATCCCCAGGTGACCGTGGTCGGATCCGAGTTGGGACGGCCCGATGATGGGACTGACCCGACGGGATTCTTCAACTGCGAGTTCTATGTGGGACTGAAACCTTATAATGACAAGGCTTGGAAGCAGGGTCAGCTTCGCACTAAGGATGAGTTGATCAAGTCGATCGACCAGCGGCTAAAGGCCTTCCCCGGCATCGTTTTTAACTACACGCAGCCCGCCGAAGATGCGGTGGACGAGGCGCTCACCGGATTGAAGAGCTCACTGGCCGTGAAGGTCTATGGCTCGGACCTGAATGTTCTGGAAGAGAAAGCTCTGCAGGTAAAAAATGTATTGCAAACTGTTCCGGGATTCACAGATTTGACGGTCGTGCGGGAACTCGGGCAACCGAGCCTGTTGTTGGAGGTGGACCGCGAGAAAATTGCGCGCTATGGCATCAATATTTCGGATGTAGAAACGGTGATCCAAGCCGCCGTTGGGGGACAGGCGACAACTCAAGTGATCCAGGGCGAGAAGTTGTTTGACTTGGTGGTTCGCATGCAGCCGCAATTCCGCAGCAGTCCTGGACAGATCGGAAATTTGCTGGTGGGTACGCCGGATGGTCTGCAGATTCCGTTGAATGAACTATCCGATATCAAGGAAAGCAACGGCGCGTCATTCATTTATCGCGAAGATAATTCGCGCTACATCGGCGTGCAATACAGCATCGAGGGACGTGACCTGGAGCGCGCCGTACACGACGGGCAAAAGGCGGTCGATCACAATGTTCACCTCCCGGAAGGTTATTGGATGAGTTGGGGCGGCGAGTATAGCCAACTGGTCGCAGCCAGGGAACAACTTAAAGTAATCGGCCCATTGGCAGTGCTGCTTATATTCCTTATTCTTTTTGCGCTGTACGGGAATTTCAAGTTTCCCTTCACAATTGCTTTGGGGGTGGTGATGACGGAGCCTGTCGGAGCGCTGATCGCACTGAAGCTGACGGGCACACCGTTCAGTGTGTCGTCGGTTCTTGGATTGTTGGCGCTGATGGGTGTATCGGTTGAGACGGCCGTGATCCTGGTGTCATACATCAACAAACTTCGATTGGAAGGCAAGAGTATTCGCGAAGCCACGTACCAAGCTTCACTGCTGCGCCTGCGTCCAATCATGATGACGGCTCTGGTGGCCTGCTTAGGGCTTTTGCCGGCGGCGATGTCACATGGCATCGGCTCAGACACGCAGCGGCCATTCGCGATTGTGATTGTCGCTGGATTGATCTCGCGTCTGTTGCTTGGCTTTTTCGTAAACCCTGTTCTTTACGAGCTGGTGGCACGCCAAGAGGACATCCTGCAGGTGTGACGAGGAAGTTAACCAGAACCAAAATAGGACTCCGGCGTTGACTGGAAGAATGGTAGGATAAGCGGCAGCAACTCGGGTTCGAAGTTCCCGTACGGATGGAGCCTTTTGTGAAGCCAGCCCAGGGAGAAATCACTTTGCTCCTGGCAAAGTGGAGAGACGGTGAGTCGTCTGCCTTCGAGCAACTGATGCCGCTCGTCTACCCCCACCTGCGCGAAGTAGCCGCAGCCTACATAAAGAGAGAGCGGAATCCCGGAGAACTCCAGGCGACCGCCCTGGTCGATGAAGTGTGTCTGCGTCTGATCGCGCAGAAAAAAGCTGACTGGGCCGATCGCGCTCACTTTTACACCTTCGCCGCCAAAGTCATGCGCATGATTCTGACGGATCACGCGCGCAGCCACTGTGCGCAAAAACGAGGCGGCGGAGTCCAGAATGTTCCCCTGAACAGAGATATTCCCTGGATCAGGATCGGGAGCGAGTCACTGATCGATTTGAACCGCGCGTTGGACGAGTTGAATGCAATTGATCCTTACAAGGTCCAACTCGTCGAATTGCGGTACTACCTTGGCTGCACTGCCGAAGAGACCGCTGCTCTTATGCAGATTTCCAAGGCCACAGTCGACCGCGACTTGAAATTCATTAAGAGCTGGTTGTACCGGCGCCTCTATCCCAATGCGGTGCCGGAGGGGGTCGAAAGTTCAGCTCAAAACTGAGCCACTTTGGCGGCGATTCTCGCAGTCTCTAGTAAGGGCGTCGCAGCGCGCCCAGAGGTTTCGATGAACGTCTCCACCGAATTTTTGCGGCGCATCGAATCTGTCTTTCACGAAGCGTTGGCCGCCTCGACATTGCTTCGCCCAGCACTGCTCGAAGCAATGTGCAAAGGCGATGCGAGGCTGTTGGAAGAAGTCCGTTCGCTGCTGAGAGCCTCCGAGTTTGAGGAGCTTGCAACCGCGACCTGCCAGTCGGAAGACTCAGGGACTTTGTACGGCAGGCGTATTGGGCCATACGAGTTGGACGGATTGGTTGGGCGCGGCGGCATGGGTGCCGTATATCTTGCGCATCGTGCCGACGGGCAATTCGAGCAGCAAGTAGCGATCAAACTAATTGACCTGCCGTTTCTGACAGACCTCTTCCGGGAACGATTCCGCCAAGAGCGCCAGATTCTGGCAAGGCTCTCTCATCCCAATATTGCAAGGATGCTGGATGGCGGCGTCAGCGAAGATGGCGAGCTTTACCTGGCGATGGAGTACGCCGATGGCTTAACAATTCAGCGGTACTGCCAGAAACACTCGCTTTCCATCCGCCAGCGCATCGAGCTTTTCAAGCCGGTTTGTACCGCCGTTCACTTTGCGCACCAGAATCTAGTCGTCCATCGGGACTTGAAGCCCGACAATATTATTGTTCTGGAAGACGGCACCCCGAAGCTTCTCGACTTCGGCACCGCCAAGCTGCTCACGCCGATGGATGCGGCCGTGGAAGGCGAGTTCACCCGCCAGGGCTTCCATTCCTTCACGCCGCAATACGCCAGCCCTGAGCAAGTGCTAGGGCACCCAATCTCGACCGCGTCAGATATTTATTCCCTTGGAGTGCTTCTCTTTCTTCTGGTCACCGGCGTAGCTCCCTACGAGTTGAGGGAGTTCACTACCGACGAAATGGTACGCGTGATCTGTGAAGAGCCCCCTCCGAAGCCGAGCGACAAGTGTGTTTCCGGCAGCTTGGACTCCGACATCGACTCCATCATCCTCAAAGCCCTGCGCAAGGAACCAGAAGAGCGCTATGCCAGTGTCGATCGGTTTATTGCCGATCTGCAGGCGTATTTAGACGGTCGTCCGGTGGCGGCGCACCAAGGCAGCTTCCGCTATTATGCGGTTAAATTTATCCGTCGGAACAGGCTCGCACTCATTGCTTCGGCGCTATTGTTTGTAACGATTTTGGTGGGAGTCGGTGGAGTGATGTGGCAGGCCCACATGGCAAATGTCCAACGTCGCAGAGCCGAGGCGCGCGCCGAAGACTTGCGCAAGCTTAGCAATAGTTTGCTTTCGGAAATTGACGAGGCTATCCAAAAACTCCCCGGCTCGACCGCAGCCCAGAAGCTGCTGGTGAACGCGGTCCTGGAGCATTTGGACCGTGCCGCCAAAGACGCCTCCAGCGATCCCCAGATGCAACTGGACCTTGCGAATGCTTATATTCGGTTGGCCAATGTGCAAGGCAATCCCTATGACCAGAACATCGGCGATGAGCAGGGCGCGCTCACCAGCCTGGACAAGGCCATTTCCATCACTAGAACTCTCGCTCTCCACCAGCCGCGAAATGCGGCCGTTGAACATGGCCTGGCGTGGGCTCAACAATCGCGCAGCGAAGTGCTTTGGGGAGCGGGCAGGACCCAGGAAGCGGTGGAAACAATGCGATCAGCCGCGGCCACCTACCAGGAACTCGCATCCCGGCCCGGCGCCAAGGTGGATGCCCTGATGGACGCAGCCACGGCTTACGGAGGCCTCGGCGACGAACTTGGACAAACTGGCATGGCAAGTCTGAGCGATCCGGTGGCCGCGCTGGCAGCGTTTCACAAGTCGCTGGAACTCGACGAACGCATCGTCCAAGTCGACCCTGGCTTCTCTCGTGGGTGGCGAGGAATTGCTGTCAATCACATGAAAATAGCTAACATCACGGCTGAAACGGATCCGGCGGCGGCTTTGCCGGATTACGATAAAGCAATCAAGGGCATGAACTCGCTTCCCGAGGAGGCCAGAAATTCCCTCTCCAGCCGGCGCACCCTGGCTGGTATTCTTCGTAAAAATGGAATGGCGCTGAAAGAGATCGGACGATATCAGGAAGCGCTTTCGTCCATGGAACAGGTCAAATCCTTGTATCAATATTTTCTTACTGCGGACCCCAATGACACCAGAGCTGAAAACGACTTGTTTGCAGCTCTGGAGAATGAAGCGGAGTGTCTTGAGGATCGCGCGGCAAAGGTTTTCACCGAAGGCAACAGGGATCGGAAAGCTGACGCCGCCAGCGCCCTCACAACTTTGTCGGAAGCCCGTCCTCTCGCCGAACACCTTCTCCAGATGCAACCAGGCAGCCTTTACTGGCGATCAACCCTGGGGCTGCTCCTAGTTCGTATGAGTGTGCAACAAAACGCCCTCCATTCCGAGAGGGAAGCATTGGAGTCGGCATCAAAAGGGGTTGCTCTCCTGAAGGCAGTGGGAAAACAGCAGAATGCCCATGGCGTTGATCTTGATGCGGTTGCGACCGGCTTAATCATTGTTATGCCGCAGCTTCGCGATCCCCAGTTGGCGGTGGAGTGTGCTGAGCGCATGGCGGACCTGGGTCATTATCAACAGCCAGGATTTCTTCTCACTCTGGCCCGCGCGTACCACGCTGCCGGTCAACCCGAAAAAGCTCGCGCCACAGCGCAGAAAGGACTGGCGCTTCTCCCCGCCGCAACCCGCGCCACAGTTCCCTCCCGAATCCGCAAGCAGTTGCAAGCTGAATCGGCCGAGTAATTTTTTGAACACGAGTTTAGGGGCACAGAATCAGTTTTCGCTCGCCGAAGCGCCTCGTGCCGTTTCACTTATTACGAATCGTCCTGCTTTTTCGTGAGGCACTCTGCGCCTTTTTCGCGCTGTCTCTTATGAGCGGAACGGAAAAACAATATGAGTGCGGCGGTAAGTGCAAGATCGCGGATTTTTGTCGTCGACGATGATGTATGCCTTGCCGATATGGTCTCGCTTATACTGCACGAAGCTGGCTTCCAGGTTTCTACGTTCTACGATGCTCTTAGCGCTGCGCAGTACGCCCTCGAATATCAACCCGATGCTGTGATCACCGATTACTCGATGCCACATATGAACGGCCTCGAGTTCGCCGCGTGGCTGCAGGAGCACTGCCCGGACTGCGAGATCGTCATCCTTTCCGGCGACGCGACGTTGGACGCGAAAATAAGAGAGGCCGAGATGGATTTCACGTTACTGCAGAAGCCAGCGCATCCTGACGCACTCATCGCGGCGGTCCGACGAGCATCAAGGCGGGTCTAATTGCTTCCTAAAAATTCTATTGGCAATAGGCGGGCAACAACTTAGCTCGCATTTGTGCGCTAAGTCATATACACCTTCCGTACAAGGTGCTACGCTTGTTTAGCATCTGATTTGGATGGACGCACGGTAGAAGCGCCCTGAGAGCGAACAACCAAGCGCCTTCGGAACACGTAACTGCACCCAATATCCCTCCGACTCACTCAGCCAGATTTCAATTCACAAAGGAACAGGCATCATCATGGAACAAGGAACAGTAAAGTGGTTTAACGACGCAAAGGGATTTGGTTTTATCACCCGCCAGACTGGCGAAGATGTCTTCGTGCATTTTTCAGCGATTCAGGCGAGTGGCTTCAAGAGCCTCCCGGAAGGTCAGGCTGTGCAGTTCAGCGTCGTCAAAGGGCCGAAGGGCTTCCAAGCAGAGAACGTGACCATCCTCTAAGGTTACGCGTTCGAATCGTTCGACAGAATGGCAGCTTTCGAGCTGCCTATTCCTTTGGCGCCGTGCATGTTTTGAAGATGGGCTGGCGTGGCAGGCTCTTTCCAAGGTGCTTGCAATCACTGCGTAGCCGAGCTATGCGGGAGTCGACGAGTAACAGCACAACTTCTCGAATCGCTATAAGTCTCCCGCGGATGGTCCGCACAGCGGCGAGCGAATTGTTGAGAGCTTCACCATAAAAGAAAAATTGCATCCAAGAAGGCAGGTGACAGATGACTGCTACTCCTTCAGATGCGCTGGTGCTCTTCGGTGTGACGGGCGATCTTGCCCACAAGATGATCTTCCCGGCACTCTATGCAAAGGCCAAACGAGGCACCCTTACGGTCCCGGTAATCGGCGTTGCCTTTCCGAAGTGGAGTCTAGCTCGCCTGCACAAACGCGCGACAGACAGCATAAAGCGATCGGGCGGGATCAATAACCAGCGTGCCCTCCAGCATCTCCTATCTCTGTTCCGGTATGTAAGCGGGGACTATAAAGACCCTGGCACATTTGCGGCAATCAAAGAGGCCCTGGGCAGCGCTCGGCGTCCGGCTCACTACCTTGCCATCCCGCCCTCGCTTTTCGAAACAGTGATCGAAGGCCTTGGTGCCGCGCATCTGGCCGAGCACGCGCGTGTCATTGTCGAGAAGCCGTTCGGACGCGACTTGGCCTCTGCGCGGGAGCTCAACCGAGTCGCACGCGCGGTGTTCCCGGAAGAATCGATCTTCCGCATCGATCACTTTCTTGGGAAGGAGGCGATCATGAATATCCTGTACTTCCGCTTCGCCAATTCCTTTCTGGAGCCGATCTGGAACCGCAACTACGTGGCGAGCGTACAGATAACACTCTCCGAGGATTTTGGGGTTGAGGATCGCGGTGCGTTTTACGAAACCGCCGGCTGTCTACGTGACGTGATCGAGAACCACCTCTTCCAGATCGTCGCGCTACTTGCCATGGAACCGCCCTCTGGTAGACACTTTGAAGCCGTGCAGATCGAGAAGGCCAAGGTCTTTGAAGCCATGCGTCCCCTGAAGCCAGATGACTTGGTGCGCGGTCAGTACGCTGGTTATCGGAAGGAGCCAGACGTGGCGAGGAACTCCGATGTCGAAACTTTCTGCGCCCTGCGGCTCTTCATCGACTCATGGCGCTGGGACGGTGTGCCGTGGTACTTGCGCTCTGGCAAATATTTGGCCGATACCGCGACCGAGGTCCTGGTAGAGTTGAAGCCGCCGCCGCAGAGGCTATTCGCCGACTCTGCGCCGACAAACGGCCGAGGCAACTATCTGCGCTTCCGGCTCTCTCCCAGTTCGGCAATCGCCCTAGCGGCTCGCGTCAAACTCGCAGGTAAGGAGTTCGTTGGGGAGCAACGAGAGCTCTACCTGCTCGAAGAGCAAACGGGAGAGGAAACTCCGTACGAGCGGCTTTTAAGCGACGCGATGGCAGGCGATGGAGCGCTCTTCACCCGTGAGGACGCCGTCGAAGCAGCGTGGGCGGTGGTCGATCCGGTTCTGAAGACCCATCCCCGGGCTCTCCCATATAAGCGTGGAAGTTGGGGGCCCAAACAGGCTGATACGATCATCGCTGCAGCCGGTGGCTGGCATAACCCCAGGCCCAAGGAGACATCCTGATGATTTGCACGGACCCTATTGCTCATGGACATCGTTGATCTCGTTGTCGGCAAACCCATCAAGACCAGAGACGAACGTGCCGAGCAGATCGGTCCGGCGAAGGGTATCCCCATCTTCGGTCTCGACGCGCTTAGTTCGGCTGCTTACGGCCCGGAAGCGGCCCTCAGCCTTCTGATTCCAGTTGGACTTGCCGGGGTGCGATATATCGTTCCCATCAGCACCGCCATTATCACGTTGCTCGTGATCGTGTACTTTTCGTATCGCCAGACCATCGCCGCCTATCCTTCCGGCGGCGGCTCTTACACCGTAGCGCGTTTCAACCTTGGCACACGCGCTAGCCTGCTGGCGGCGGCCGCACTTCTCGCTGATTACATTCTCACTGCCGCCGTGGGCATTTCCGCCGGAGTCGGCGCCTTGGTTTCGGCCGTTCCGTCCTTGCTGCCGCACACGGTCTCTCTTTGCCTGGGCATTCTGATCGTTATCACCATCCTCAATCTGCGCGGCGTACGCGAAGCCGGCTTGGCCTTTGCGGTTCCCACATATCTCTTTGTGGGCACGCTTCTGATAACCATCATCGCGGGCGTGATCCGTATTCTCCTCAGCGGAGGTCATCCGACACCGGTGGCGCCGCTTCCGCCGCCGCCCCGCGTAACCGAAGCAGTCAGCTACTGGTTGCTGCTGAAGGTCTTCGCCAGCGGCTGCACGGCATTGACCGGCGTGGAGGCTGTCAGCAACGGCGTCAAAGCATTTCGCGAGCCATCGGTAAAAAACGCTCAGCGCACGCTCACCGTGATTATCTTTCTCTTGGCAGTACTGCTGGCGGGAATTTCCTATCTTGTGAAGGTGTACGGCATCGCCGCTACCGATCCTGGTCAGCCCGGCTACCAGAGCCTTCTCTCCATGCTGATCGCGGCTGTTTTCGGCAAAGGCTTTTTCTACTATGTGACCATTGCCTCAATTCTCTTAGTTCTCTCACTCTCTGCCAACACGGCCTTTGCGGATTTTCCGCGCCTCTGCCGCGCCATCGCGCAAAACAACTACCTGCCGCACAGCTTCGGATACCGCGGGCGGCGGCTCGTCTATACTTACGGGATCGTTGTCCTGGCGGTACTTTGTGGCGGGCTCCTGATCTTTTTCGGCGGAGTCACGGATCGGCTCATCCCGCTCTATGCCGTCGGCGCTTTTCTGGCCTTCACGCTCTCGCAGTCCGGCATGGTCATGCACTGGCTGAAAAAACGGGGGCCGCATTGGCTGAAAAGCGCACTGGTCAATGGGCTCGGCGCACTCGTCACCGGCATTACAGTAATTGTGGTACTGGTCGCGAAATTCGTTCAAGGCGCATGGATCACGGTGCTTTTTATTCCATTGACGATAGTTTTCTTCGTCCGTGTCCGTCGCCACTACCATTCCCTAAAGATCCTCACCACCTGCAAGGTTCCGGTTCACGCCGCCGGACTCAGCCGGGCTCCCATTGCCGTCATTCCCATCGACCGCTGGAGCACCATCACATGCCAGGGAATAGAATTTGCTGCCCGGCTTTCAGCGGAGGTCATCGCCCTGCACGTTGAGCCCAGCGAGCACTCCGAATTGCTTCAGTCGGACTGGACGCGGTACGTTGAAGAGCCGTTTCTCACGGCCGGAAGGCAGCCGCCACGGCTCCGTGTCCTGCCCTCCCCATACCGCTTCATCATCGTTCCCATCGTTCAGTTCATTCTCGATCTTTCGAAAGAAAATCCCGATCGCACAATCATCGTGGTGATTCCTGAGCTCGTGGAAGACAGATGGTATGAATACTTCCTTCACAATCAGCGTGGCCGCCTTTTGGAATGGATTCTGCTTGCTCGTGGAAATGAACATATCTTTACGGTAAGTGCGCCCTGGTACGTGGGAGGGCGAATCTAATTCCGCGCCACCCAGGAATTCCGGTGGTGAGACGCTGAATCTGTGAGCCGCGAGTGCAATATTTACGCCGGGGATACAGGGTCAGCGTTGCCATAGAATATTCGCGACTTCCAGCGGGATCGCTATGTCTTCATGGTGCGGTATTAGTCGCGCTGTGTAATCAGCGGATGGGCGGGTAGCTGGAACATTCGTTATATAGATGTGACCGACGGCCGTGCCTTCCTGTTGTCTTATGCGTTTCATCTCTTGGCAGACAGCACCACTAGCGCCGTCGGCATATACCTCGACGCGAACCGCGTCCGGGTCAAGATCATCGAGATATACGTGAAGTTCAAAGATGTGCTGCCCATTTTCTGTTTCCACCTTCAGAGCTCCGAAACGCAGCCTCCCCCATTTCTGTTCCAAGTCATGCTGCCAATCGATCAGTTCCTTGCCCGTGGTTCCTTTGTTCGCGGAGCGCCCACGATAGGCCGCCGCAGCCGGGAGGTAGTGTTGCTCGGTGTATTCGCGCACCGCACGATCGGCGGAGAATATGGGGGTCAGGCGAGCCATGCTTTCCCGCATCCGCTTGACCCATGCGGTCGGAATGCCGCTGTCGTTGCGAGCGTAGAACTCTGGAATTACTTCCTGTTCCAGAAGTCCGTACAGGGCTTCGGCTTCGGCGGCATCCCACGCGGGGTCGTCGCCATGTTCCTGGCCGTCTCCCAACGCCCACCCTACTTCAGGCGTATAGGCCTCCGCCCACCAGCCATCCAACTCGGACAGATTGATACCTCCATTGACGAGCACCTTCATACCACTTGTTCCGCACGCCTCCCATGGCCGCCGTGGAGTGTTGATCCAGACATCGACTCCCTGCACCAGGTCTTCGGTCAGCAGCATGTCGTAGTCGGCCAGGAAGACGACATGGGGGCGGGCCTCCGGCCGGCGGATGAAATTTATCCATTCGTGGATCAGGGCCTGCCCCGGCCGGTCCTCAGGATGAGCCTTGCCTGCGATGACGAGTTGCACTGGATGCTGCGGGTTTGTCAACAGGCGAAGAAGACGCTGTGGGTCATGCAACAACAAGTTTGGTCGCTTGTAAGTCGCAAAGCGTCGCGCAAAGCCGAGCGTCAATGCGTTTGGATCGAAGTGATGTTTCGCGGCTTCGACCTCTTCGGGCGGTCTACCGGAGGCAGCAAGCTGAAGTGACAATCGCGCGCGAGCGTACTCGACCAGAGACTTGCTGGCGGCGCTACGAAATTGCCAGAGCTGGGCGTCGGATACATGGCGAATGTCCGGCTCGACGGTTTTGCTCGATCCCAGCCAGCGCTCCTTTCCGCAGCTTTCCGTCCAAAGATCGTCAGCCTGCGCCGACTCCCACGTTGGCACGTGAACTCCGTTGGTCACGTATCCAACCGGGACCTCGTCCTCCGGCCATCGCGGGAATAACGGAAGAAAAAGGTTCCGGCTGACCTTTCCGTGCAAGCGGCTTACCCCATTCACCGCTCCGCTCCCTCGAATTGCCAGATACGCCATGTTGAAACTCTCCGAAGAGTCGCCCGGGTTCTGGCGTCCTAAGGCCAGCAACTCATCCAGCGTTATACCGAGCCTCTTGGCATAATGACCGAGGTACTGTTCGATAAGCGCAGGAGCAAAACGGTCAAAGCCTGCGGCCACGGCCGTGTGGGTGGTAAACAGATTGCCCGCCCGTGTCACTGCCAAGGCAACTTCAAAGGGCTGACCTGTCTCTTCCATAAAATTGCGGGCACGTTCCAGGACGGCAAACGCTGCGTGGCCTTCATTCAGGTGACAAACCTCCGGCCGAAGCCCGAGCACGCGAAGCAACCTCCATCCGCCAATTCCCAAGAGCAGTTCCTGCTTGAGGCGCAACTCCGGCCCGCCGCCATAGAGTTCGCTTGTAATCCCTCGATGGCCGGGAAAATTGGCGGCATCATTGCTGTCCAGCAGGTAAAGCTTCACTTTGCCCACCTGCGCTTGCCAGGTGCGCAGCCATACGGAGTATCCAGGCAAAGCAATCTCCAACCGCAGCCATTCTCCATTCGGCTGACGCAATGGCGTGATCGGCAGCTGACCGGGATCGTTGTACGGGTAGAGGGCCTGCTGCTCGCCGTTTCTGTCGATCACCTGGCGAAAATAGCCCTGCTGATAGAGCAGTCCTACACCGACGACCGGCACACCCAGATCGCTGGCGGCTTTGAGTTGATCACCAGCCACGTTACCCAGCCCGCCCGAGTAGATGGGCAGGGCTTCGCTCAACATGAATTCCATACTGAAGTATGCAACCGCAGTCAGCAGAGCCCCTGGATGATTCAGCTGAAACCACGCAGGCTCTTTCGCCGCCTGTCGGCTGGCCTCCAGCAAACCATCGACGTTCTTCCTGAAAACCGGATCGGCCAACACGCGCGTGATCTGGTCACGCGAGACCGTCTGCAGTACAACCCAGGGGTTGTGCGTGATTTCCCAAAGCTTGGGATCAAGTTGCCGCCACACTTCGTCGGTGGCATGATTCCACGACCACCGCATATCCAAGGCGAGTTCTGCCAAGGAATCCACACCCTCGATTTCGGTCGGAAAAACGTTGCTTGCGGGGTTGTTCTCCATCTGGCTTTCCTCACTTATCTTGCAGGCATTGCCGGATATAGTCGTGATGTTCGTTCCGCTGCCGGTTGAACTCGAGGCTGCACGACCCTCCTCATCTGCGCCAGCAGCATTTTACCTCTCGCGGCGGTCCCTTGTGACCAGTATCAAACTCATAGATTCCATTGGATGATCTGGCAGCAGAGCGACAGCGACAGTCGCAACTGTTGTTTGTGGCTTCAGGATCGCCAGATTTCGCGCTATGGTTCTTAGAGTACGTGCAGCTTACTATGTATATGTAAAGGTGAGCGGGCTGATTATCGTTCCTGCCCGGAAAGATCGAAAATATGGCTCTTGTGACTCTCGTCCTTCTGGTCGTTGTGGCGGCCCTTCTTCTCCTGCTGTTTGTGAAAACATCCAAAGCAGGCAACCCGATGCTCGATTCCCGGCTAGATGCTTTCGAAAAGGCTCAGGAACGCACGGAGCGCGCAGTAAGAGAGGAAGTTGCCCAGAGCCGAGAGGAACTAGCCAAGGCGGCACGGGAACAGCGGCAGGAACTCACGGAGGCCTTCAAAGTTTTCGGTGATACCTCAGGCAAAAGAATGATGGAAGCCGCCAGCGTGCAGAAGGCACAACTGGATGCTTTTTCAGAGCAGCTTGCGGCGTTCGCCAAGGCTAGCGTAGAGCGTCTCGACGGGGTTCGTGCCGAATCTGCCACAGGGGCGAAGCAGCTACGGGAAGAAGTGGTGACGACGCTCAAAACTATCTCGGAGACGATGGCCAAGACGATGAAGGACCTGGCCGCTGCCGAAAAAGTTCAGCTCGATGCATTCTCCGGGCAGATTTCCTCGCTGACGAGAAGCAGCGGAGAGAAGCTCGATGGCATGCGAACGGAGTCTGCCACCGGGGGAAGACAGCTACGGGAAGAGGTCATCGCAGCACTCAAGGGAATCACGGAATCCACAACGAACACGATGGGCGAGTTGGCCAACGTCCAAAAGGGTCAGCTTGAAAGCATGACTTTGGCGATTGGGAAGCTCTCAGATTCAAATGAGAAAAAACTGGAGGCAATCAGGGGCACGGTGGAAGTCGAACTGCAGCGCATGCAAACCGACAACGCCAAACAACTTGAGCAGATGCGACAGACCGTGGATGAAAAACTTCAGGGCACGCTGGAAAAGCGTCTAGGCGAATCCTTCAAGCAGGTCAGCGAACGTCTGGAGCAGGTCCACAAAGGGCTTGGTGAGATGCAGACGCTTGCCACCGGCGTCGGCGACCTGAAAAAAGTGTTGACGAACGTGAAGACACGTGGAACGTGGGGCGAGGTTCAACTGGGCGCTCTGTTGGAGCAGGTGCTCAACCCCGACCAGTATGCCACCAACGTAAGCACGAAGGACGCTGGCGAACGAGTCGAGTTTGCGGTCAAATTGCCGGGGCAGGGTGCGAATAAGGATGAGATAGTTTGGCTGCCGATTGACGCCAAGTTCCCAGTCGAGGACTACCAACGCCTGGCTGACGCGCAAGAGCGGGCCGACATCGATGCGATGGAGATCGCAGGAAAGCAGTTAGAGAACCGCGTAAAGAGCTGTGCGCGTGAGATCAGTGAAAAGTATTTGAACCCGCCAAAGACCACAGATTTCGGTGTTTTATTCTTGCCCATCGAAGGGCTCTTCGCCGAGGTGATCCGCAGGACAGGTTTGATCGAAGCCATCCAGCGGGAGAGCCGCGTGATAATTGCTGGCCCAACTACATTGTGGTCGATTTTGAACAGCCTTCAGATGGGTTTCCGTACGCTGGCCATCCAGAAGCGTTCCAGCGAAGTCTGGAACCTCCTCGCGGCGGTCAAGACCGAGTGGACGAAGTATGGAGATGTGCTGGAGGCCGTACAGAAAAAACTACATCAAGCATCAGACACCATCGGAAAAGCGCAGGTTAGATCAAGGGCGATTGGAAGACAGCTCAAGGATGTGCAGGAGCTGCCAGCAGGTGCTGCAACTGCGTTCCTTCCTGCAAACATAATTGATGATGAGATCGAGGCAAGTGAAGCCGATGAAACGGAAACGGAAGATGAGCTGAAATCGTCCGCGGCGGTCAGTTCGAAGAGCTGATTGCAAATTGATATAACAAATGCGGGCGGCATGGCACGCCTAAACATTATCCAGAGCCCCGGCTTTTGACCGGGGTCTCCGTTGCGGAAGCCATTGGTTATCTACGCAGCTCTGGGGAGTTCAACTCGCTCATCGTAGGTATCTTGCGCCCTGCGGTTCAGAAAATTCAAACTCTTCCGCATCAACTCTTTTGCTTGCTGCAAACGCTCTTGGCGGCTGGCTGTTCCTTCATTCACAGCGGCAAAGGTATTCATTGAGTCGAGCATTCCTCTAATTAGCGAGTCTGACACGATCGGGTCGTCATGCATAACACTCAGTTGTTCAGGGCTGTATTCCTTCTCTATCACTTCAATCAGAGCAGCGTGTAGGCTTTCGTTGTAGCCGGGGTGGTTTCGAATTTTGGCAATCAGCTCGTTACCCACGTCTTCTCCTTAGTTCCCACAAATTGGGAGTGTGAAATTTAGATGCCCAGCCGATTCCTTCCGGCGCGATAGTAACCTAATCTCCTGCACTTTTTCTCTATACACCACGGTCCAGACACAACCTGCGTGACACACTCCGCAAGCAACCTCCCGCCCTGAGAAACGACTCTCGGCTGGCATGATGAGGGCGAACGCACAAATCTCACTCGCCTCAGGCCACCAATTTCGGTGACAAAAGAGCGTTGGGACGGGCATCTCGAATGTTTTTGAGCGAATCGTACGATCGTGCCATTGATGCAATGGGTGCATCAATGAAGAACTTGCTTCAAGCCATTCTGAGGCCAGTCAGTTATGGGCAATCGCAGAACTCTTCCAGACCAACTGAATTGAACCCATTACGAACGTCGAATCCCAGCAAACATCGAGGACAAAAATATGGTTGATATGAACTCTCTAAGGAAGCTCTCTGACGATATTCCTGAAGACATGAAAGAGAAGCTCAAGAAAAGCGCGATGGAAAAGCTCGGTCTGTCCAACTCTGACGGAGGGAAGAGTCCGGAAGAGACGGCGCCCACTTCCGCGCAGGAAGTTGACCAAGCCCAACCCGATGGCGCATCGGATGTGCAGGTGAACGACTCCGAGCAGTCAGGATCAACGGACGAAGACAAGTCGGACGCGGCGTAATCAGCTAAACAGAGTAGGTGTACGCAGAGGTTATGCCAATGGACGGATGTGAGAGCTTTGCTCGACAGAGGTGAGGATCAGTAAGCTCACCTCTAGTCCTCCCCAACCCGTAGCAATGCAGCCCATACTAAGAGGCTCACAAAGCTCGGGAACGTGATCTTCCAGCTTGGATACCCTGCCAAACTCGGGCGATCGCCGTTTGAACTTGGGGCCATCTGACCCTACGATTCATGAGGCGTAAGCTCACCGTTTCTTAACTCCGTTTGCGATGCGGTTCTGCTGGTTCTGCTCACGCCCTACAGTCGGTGCGACTGCTTCGTATGCGGTAATGATTTCGCGCCATCGCTCTGGAATTACGATGGACGACTTGGTTTCGTAGTTGAACGCAACCATCGTTGAATGACAGTGTGCCGCACGCGCAATTGCAGTCTCGCTCCAGATTTCGCAGAGGAACTCGAACGACTTGGTGCCAATCCGAGCCACCCGACAGCCGATGGCAACGTGCTCCCGGTATTCGAGTGTACGCTCGTAGTTGACTTCGAGCTTCGCCTGGATGTGCCCTGTAGCCCCGGTCAGTGATTCCCCGAGAACCTCATCAAAGTAAAGACACTTGGCGGTCTCCGCCCATACCACATACGCTGCGTTGTTAACATGTTGCAACATATCGATGTCGCAGAATGGAACACGAAAGCGAGTGATGCTTCGAAAATCAGATAAGGCCATTCTTATGCTCCACGGAAGTGCGCAAACCTCATGGCTGTGTTTGTCATTATGTGTCTTCTGATCCTGCGGAGACATCAGCGGGACTACGCCGAGCCCAGTGGAGGTCGGCAGCTTACGGCAAAGAATTATGGCTCCCCTGTCCCTGAACGCCCAAACGCTGAGTCGCGTCCTCATCAGCGTAGGAGGCCACAATCTCTCCGAAATAGATACGGTGAAAGTCACCCTTCTTGTAAAACTGCTCGCGCACGCTCTGCACCAGTGCATCGGGTACCATATCCACCCGATTGACGGTCCTGCATTCGTAATGCACGACGCATTCCTTAATAACTGGCGAACGCACTTCGCGGCTTGGAATGGGCGTCAGGTGTGCCTCCTGAAACTTGTCATGTTCCCGACCTGATACCGTTCCACACAAGATGGCAGCCGCGGCTAATTCCCTCGGGGGTACATTTACCGTAAAATCGCTGACCTGCTCCATTAGAGTGAAGCTGTAGCGTGAATGCCGTACGAGCACGACAAACATCGGGCGGGCCCAGATTGACCCCATCGTTCCCCAGCCAATCGTCATCACATCCGGTTTTCCGTCAGCGTCCGTGGTTACAAGTAACAGTCCTTCCTCGTCCATACGCTGGATTGTCTGGGCAAAGTAATCTGCGTATGGAACTAATACTTTCGCCATTTCGATTTCTCCTCCATTTCGCTGTATCTCTGGACGAATGCGGCAATCGCGCCGGTGGGAGGTGCCATTCGGAGGCACCTCCCGGCGATTCCTATGCCGTCGCGGCGTCCTTGGCCGCCTTCGCGGCCGGAGCCTTCGCCGCAGCCTTCTTGGCCCAACTTGCTTTCGCCGCCGCAGCGAGCTTCTTCTTTGTGGCAGGGCTCATAGGTTTGCGCAGTCCTTTTACGGCGTCAGCGGCGACCGTAGCAACCTTGGCTGATTTTGTCGCTGCTGGAGCCACCGCCGCAGCCTTCTTAGTGGCTGCCTTCACGGACCTCTTCTTCTTCGCCCAACGCTTCTGCTGTGCTTCCGCCATCCGCTGGCGCGCTTCAGGGCTGATGATGCGCTTCGTGGAGATTGGAGCAGCTACGGGAGTGGTCTTCGGGCCCTTCACCGCGGCAGGTTTAGCGGCTTTGGCGGCGGTGCTGGTTGTTAGTTTGGCGGCGGCAGTCCAACCCATTGCTTCAAGCGCGGCGATTGCATTGACGATACGGTCACGCTGGGCATGTAGGTAGGCGAGAACTTGTGCGGTATCCATGGGAAAGCTCCTTCAATCGGAGATGGTAACAGCAGATACTACCCTGCACAACAATTTGTGCATGCAGGTTCCACTCGGCGCAATAAGAAAGACCGACGCTTGGTCGGCCAGTTCTTGTTACAGGATGTCAGTGGTTACTGCTCCCAGCCGCTGCCTTTACGGGGGCAATGGCTTACTTGACTGCTTTCGCGATACAGAACTTTGCGCTATGCGTCCTGGCGGCGGAATCTACGTCCAGCCATCGCAAGTCTTCGAAGTCGCAGGGAGTCTCACCCCGTCGTTCGCAGTTCACCGCCCGGGGGACTGGGAAGCCATGGCATAGCCGGAGTACCTCTATGGGAGACACCAACCGGAAAGGCCAATCTGAAACCATACCTCAAATCATTAACAGTTCACTTTGACTTCAGTCTTGGAGATCAATGGTAGGATCTCGAAATCAACGTAGTTGGCGCTTGCTAACTTGCTTATTCTGTGCAGGCACAGCGTCCACTGCGAATGCGCCTTAATGTGTAGTGTGCGAAGAAACTCCGTAGACTACGTTAGTCGTTGGTAATTTGTTGAAAAACACCAGTTACACTGGCAGGGCGAAGCTTCGCCCGAGCTCAGAAAAGCGGGGTACACGAGCCTTGAGCATAACGGGAACACAGTGGATATCAGCAGTCGCTCCCGCCAACAGCGGCGCTCTGCAAATGAGCAACTCGCTGCTGTCCTGGTTCGCTGTGTTTACTCGATCCAATCATGAAAAGCGGGTTGCCGAGTATTACGCGGTACGGCAGATTGAGCATTTCCTGCCTCTCTATCACGTCGTGCACGCCTGGACAAACAATCGCAAGGCGGCTTTGGACCTGCCTCTGTTCCCTGGCTACCTCTTCGTCCATATATCACCCCAGCAGCGCCTGCGCGTGTTGGGGGCTCCTGGGGCACTGTGCCTGGTCGGACATGGCAACTTGCCATCGCCGCTTCCAGACTTTGAGATCGAATCGCTACGCGACGGACTCCGGCGGGGTAGCTTCGAACCCCACCCTTATCTTGCCACCGGCTCCAGTGTTCGTATCCGAACGGGCCCCCTGGCTGGCATGGAGGGGGTAATTGTCCGCAAGAAGAACAGTTTTCGGGTCGTAATCACCCTTGCACTGATTCAGCAAAGCGTCGCCGTGGAAGTAGACTGCGACGAGTTGGAGCCCATTACTTCGCAAACGTCCCACAGTTGACCTTGGAAGGAGACATTTTTTGAGACTCCCGAAATCCCCCGAAAGAAGTGTGACAAAAGTGCGCATTGTGGAAGCGGCTGCGCAGATATTTGCTCGCCAAGGCTTCAAGGCTGCCACTACCCGAGAGATTGCATACCTCGCAGATCTCAATGAAGTTACCTTGTACCGCTATTTTCCGCGCAAGCCTGATCTGTTTTGGGCAGCAGTAGAATCCAGGCTAAGCCGCGTGAGGATGGAGCGAGATCTGCAGATAAGTCTGGCCGATAGTGACGCCCCGGCGATTGTGATTCCGATGATCGCAAGGTTTTTAGTAATGACCTTGTCACAGCAGCCCGAGTTACAGCGCCTTTTGCACGTGGCCGTCTTCGAGTTGCCGGAAGCGAAGGGGTTGATTCGCGAGCATCTGGGACCGGTCTTTGACGCCGTTAGTGGATACTTCTTCAGGTGCGTCGAGAAAGGTGCCATCGCGAGTGTGGGGCCATCACTTGCCACGCTTGGCTTGGTCGGAGTTGTGATTGCCCACGAGACCCTCTACCCGTTGTTTAGCGGGGAAGTGATGTCGAAAACAGATACTGAGAAAGCGACCGCGGCTCTCGCACAACTCTGGCTAAGAGCTCTGCAGGCACCCACGGCGGAGGTTAGCAGTGCAAATGACCTACCTGGATTGGAAGCTGGGACGTTTTAGATGATGAACAAGAGACTCAAAGGTTATTTGAGCATGGCCGTCTACGATGATTACCCTGAGTACCTCGACTGAGTCGTTGTCCATGGCTGCCGGAGAGGACGCCACGCCCAGTTGCGCCCAACTTTCCCAGAGCGCATAAGCCTCAGATTGCAGCCCGGTTAAAAGATCGGTCCTCGGCGTTTCGTCTACTCACTTGCGAGCTGTTTTGCACTTATAAGTAATCGGCCGGCGAACTCTCGCCAGTGTCTGCACGGAGTCATTACTTGACACATTCCTCGTCGAAACTCATTGATACACCGCAATATTCAGGCGCCCCGGCTCGGGTAGGCAACGTTGGAGCAACCACGAATGACATATCCGTGGCGGAAATCTGGATGGTCATTCGTCGTCACAAGCTGGTCATCGCGAGTTGCCTCGCGTTGGCCTTCGCACTCGCGATCATTTACTGCCTAGTGGCACCACGGCGTTATGAGGCCATGGCTCGGTTGGTCATTAACCCCACCTCTGACAATCCGCTCGGAATGGCGGAGGGCGGAATGAGTAATTTATTCCAAGATCCGACATTAATGCAGGCGACCGAGGTGCAAATCATGCAATCGGACACGGTGATTTGGGATGTGATTTGCCGGCTGCGACTCGACAAGAATCCGGATTTTGCAAAGATTGGAGCAGACCAGTCGCTCGATAACATCAGCCCATCCCGCCGAATTGCAATGTTGGAAGAATTCCATCGCCGTTTGCGGGTCACTATGATTCCGAAAACCTCAATGGTCGAGATGCGCTTTCGCAGCAAGAATCCCAAACTCGCTGCAGAGATCGTAAATGCGACCGCAAACGCGTATCTCGAGCGCAACTTTAGGACCCATTACGACACCACAATGCAAGCATCAGATTGGCTTTCGAAGCAACTGAATGACCTCAAGCAGAAGGTCGAAGCCTCACAGCAGCAGCTCGTAGACTTTCAGAAAAAAAGCGGGATCATCGGCACTGACGAAACTCATAACAGCTTACTCACGCAACTTGACGAGTTGAACAAAGGACTCGCCGCCACGCAGGCAGAGCGCATCGTCCGTGAAGCAACATATCGCGAGGCGCTCGGCGGCAATCCCGACGTCATTGCCGAGATTGCACCGACCGTGACCATGCAGGCACTACGCGCGCAGCAGGTCGATCTCAACAACCAGTATGCGCAACTTAGTGCGCAATACGGCGATGCCTACCCGAGGGTGAAGCAATTGCGAACCCAGCTTTCACAGGTTGATGCATCTTTGCAGGCGGAGACCAATCGGGTGCTCAGACGCCTGGAATCCGAGTACAAAACGGCAAGCCGGGCGGAAAAAATGGCTATAGGCGAAGTTGAGAAGAGTAAGCAGCAAGCCTACAAGATGAATGAAGCCGGAATCGAGTACCTGATTCTCAAGAATGAACTCGAAGCCAGCCGTGACCTATACCAGGGGCTGATGAAGAAGCTCGAGGAGGCGGGCATCGTAGCCAGTTTGAAGTCGACCAACATAAATGTGGTTGATGCCGCCGAAATTCCGGTAAATCCCGCCGAGCCAGGAGTGCTGCTGACCCTGCTGATCTCGCTTATAGTGGGGTCAGCGGGCGGCCTGGGTTTGGCGTTCCTGCTGGAAAACCTCGATACGACCGTTAGCTCGCCGGAGCACGTCAAACTATTTTCGAGGATGCCTCTGCTTTGCACCGTGCCTCATATCATCCTCCAAGGGCACAATAGCACGCGGCCATTGGAGGAATGCGAGAAGAAAAGACCATTGTCGCTCGTTCGTCCACAATCAGCATTCGCGGAATCGTATCGGGCGCTGCGAACATCGCTGCTGCTGAGTACCGCAGGCTGCCCCCCAAAAAGTATTGTGATCACGAGCGCCGTTCCTGGAGAAGGCAAGACGACAACGGCGATTAATGCGGCGGTCGCATTTGCACAGAACAAGCACCGTGTTCTGTTGATCGACGCTGACATGCGGCGTGGCGGCCTGCAGGAGGCTTTAGGTTTCGCCGGTTGCCAAGGTCTGAGTGGATGTTTGACAGGCGCGTACGTCATGGAGACGGCTGTGGTTTCGATTCCAGAGTTACCTGGCTTGCATATTCTGCCCGCTGGAGCGCGCCCCCCCTTTCCAGCGGAGTTGCTGAGCTCGGATGAAATGCGCCGGCTACTGGAGCGGTGGAAGGCTGACTACGACCATGTCATCTTCGATACTCCTCCAATACTCGGATTGACGGATGCGGCTATCCTCGCGTCGATGGTCGATGCCGTATTGCTTGTCGCGCGCTGTGGTAAGACTGGCCGACAAGCACTCTCTCGGGCAATTGACGCTTTGGCTTGCATCAATGCTTCGAGGTCCGGGGTGGTGCTAAATGATCTGAATTCCTCTGAACATTACGGCTACTACGGCTATTACGGCAAGGAATATGAAGAGTACTACGGCGAAAGATCGCTGAAAACCGAGAACCAGAAATGAAAACCTCCGCTCGAGTTGTTGTGATCATTCTGCTTGTGGCGCTCGGCGTCGCAGCCCAAAGTCCAGGGCCGACACGTCCGTCACCCTGGAACACCACTCCCATACAGGACCCGGCGATGCGTACGGGATTGTCCAATCCGCGGCAAACGGGGGCCGTGCAACCCAGGGTTGCGACCGCACCGACTTTATCTCCCGCACCAGTACTCGATGTTCGCGGCGAGGTCAATTCACTGGTCACAACCACGACCGCTGGACCGGTCACACTTGGCCCCGGCGATTTGCTCGACATAGGTGTTTTCGATTCGCCGGAGCTAACGGCGCGTGTGCGCGTCACCAGCGACAAGGATGTTAGCCTTCCTCTGCTCGGTAAACTCTACGTCGGCGGAATGACACCGCAACAAGTTCAGAATCGGATTCAAGAGGAGTTGGTCAGAGGCGACTTTGTGAAAGAACCGCAGGTGACGGTGTTCGTTGCTGAATATGCCGATCAAGCGGTCTACGTGCTGGGCGAAGTCAACAAGCCGGGCGTGTATCCGGTCATGGGATCGCATCGCGTGTTCGACTTCATTTCCGCGGCAGGTGGCTTCGGTCCGCGTGCGGGAAGGTCCGTTATTGTGACCCGTCGCTCACAGCCCAATTCGCCTGAGATCGTACACGTGTCGCGCGATCCGAACACTACCGCCGAAAATTCTGAGATTGGCTCGGGAGATACGATCTTCGTGGGACAGGCTGGGTTGGTGTACGTAGTGGGCGATGTCAAGCGGTCTGGCGGCTTCTTGCTTGATTCTGACGAAAGCCTTACTGTCATGCAGGCATTGGCGCTAGCGGAAGGGGTCAACCCTACGGCATCGCTTAAGGGAGCACGCCTCGTCCGAACCACGGAGCAGGGCAGACAAGAAATCACGCTTGATCTTGGCAAGATTCTTCATTCCAAGCTACCGGATCCCGTACTTCAAGATCGAGACGTCCTGTATGTCCCCAGCAGTGCAACGCGTACGACCTTGCAGCGCGGATTTGAAGCCGCAATGCAGACTGCCGTCGGGGCTGCAATTTATCGATTCTAATGCGAACGTTGGATTTGGGCGCTCGCGCGGTTAATGTCGTAGAGGCCGCAACGCCAAACGTAGTGCTCACAACTGGAGAACAACGACCTGTGGCTGAAGTCAATGGCGATACGGCTAATGTAGCTGTTCAAGATGCGATGCAGGTCGACATGACCACGGCGAAGGGAACAGCGAGTCAATGACTTACCGGATTGCCTTGTTTGCACTTTGTCTCTACGTGTTTACCATGCCATGGGAGCACAGTACGGACATGGGCTCGCAGATTGGTTCTATCTGCAGGGTAATGGGCATCTTGGCCATGATTGCGGGGATCGGTGCGGTGCTGATGCGTGGCTCTCTGCGACGCATGACTGCTTTTCATGTCACGGCTGGTATTTTTTATCTTCTGGTCTTGGCGTCGTTCTTCTGGACCGTCGACGACGACGCGACCGCAACCGCCGTTCGCAGCTTTGCGCAGGCCATGTTTGTGGTCTGGCTGCTCTGGGAATTCGCGCCTGAGATGGCGCAACGACGACGCCTGATGTTCTCCTACATCGCCGGTGGATACGTCACCAGTTACCTGACCATGCGTGACTTTTTGAGCATGCGAATTACCACTCATAACGAGGTTCGCATCAGTGCAGAAGGATGGAACCCGAACGAACTGGCGGTGGTACTCTCGCTTGGAGTTCCTTTCGCCGCGCGACTCGTTCTGAAACCAAGCAGCCTGTTAGTACGCATCGTCGCACTTGGATATTTATTTATTGCTCCGGCCACTGTTTTGCTGACCGCCTCGCGCGGCGGCGCCATCGCGATGACGATCGCGGGTCTTTCTGTTGCACTCATTTTAGGCGAAGGTAGTGCGCGCCGGAAGATTGTCGCAATTGCGCTTCTGGTAATTATTCTGGCGGCTGCTGCGGCCGTTGCTCCACAGAACTCATGGGATCGCCTCACAACGATTGGTACGGAACTCAACGGCGGAGGAATGAATGACCGGCTGGCAATCTTGCGGACCGGTCTAAAAGTATTCTCTGCGAGCGTTCCAAATGCAGCCGTTGGCGTAGGTGCTGACGGATTCATGGACGCTGTAGGGCTCGGTTACGTTGCCCACAACACCTACCTCTCTGTCCTCGTGAACAATGGAATCGTCGGCTTTGCGATCTTCATGAGCCTTCTGGCGCGAGCGGCGATGAGTGCGATGCACAGCGCGAGTCCTGAGCGCAAGGCTATTGTGTTTTCACTGTTGTGCTGGACGGTGGCCATCGCAGCAGGTAGTTGGGACCACAACCGTGTCTCCTGGTTCCTGCTTGCGATTAGTTACACTGCCGGCGCTCCCGTGCTTCCTGCCCTCCCTTGAGGCAACCGTGGCTTGGAGTGAACACATAACAGTACGATAAAGCTGCAGTGGTAAAATCGGCCACATTCTTGCCGCGGAAGAATGATTGATTAAAGTCGGCGCGGCTCACAATCGTTGCGCCAGCTGTGAAACAAATACGCTTCCCCGCGTACTACTTGCCTATGGAATCCACAACGATCCTGCATGTTGCAAACTTCAAGCCAAACTATTCGAGTAATTTCATCGCGTCGATACGTGCTCTGAATCGCCAATCGCATGCGCTCGGTATCCGTCATTCATTGGCTTTTCCCCATGAGGCGCGGGAACGAAAGTGGATTTCTATGCTGCAGGACGACGACATTGCAGTTCATTTTCTGCCTGATCCCGCCTCTGTCACACAGAGCACGCGAGCAATTGTTCGTCTCGTACGTTTGGAAAATGCGGCAATCATTCATACTCACTTCAGCCGACAGTACGAAATAGAAGCTGCCGCCGCCCGTTTGCTGTGCGGTCGCGTGAACCTGCCGCTAGTGTGGCATCGCCATTCGGCTGGTCCCACGGCGAGGCCACTTGCAACCCGACTAAAAGATGTTATAGGAAATCGCCTGCTCGCGTCCGATGCGACAGTTATTGCTGTTTCTGATGAGCTAAGAGAGGCAGCAAGCCAAAGCGGTATTGCTCCGTCGCACGTTAGGGTAATCGAGAATGGCATCGACATCGGGCGTGTGACAAGAGTGTTGACGCCCGGGGCCGAAATGCGGAAAGCGTGGCAGATTGGCGAAAAGGTGTTTACGTTTTTGCATTTTGGCTGGGACCCGGTCACGAAGGGAGTGGATTTAGTTTTGCAGGCGTGCAAACAAATTTGTCGCCAGCAGCCTTCATTTGCCCTCGTGATCGTTGGATTGAAGGACGCAGACATTAGAGGTGCGGTGGGGTCCGCGATGCCGCCTTGGCTAAGAGTTGTCGCTCCAATCGAGAGCGTCGGCGATCTCTATGCTGCCGCCGACTGCATGCTGTCTTCCAGCCGGTGGGAGGGATTTTCCTACGCTGTGGCAGAGGCGATGGCTGCCGGCCTGCCCGTGATTACAACCGATGTGCGAGGCCTGCGGTGGGCAGCCGCAAGCTCAGGTGTGGTGCTGGTTCCGCTGGAGCCTTCCGCCCTAGCATCGGCCATGGTCGCGATGATTCATAGCACACAGCGGCCGGCATACGCACGAGCGAATCGCCAATTGATCTCGCAGAGCTACTCGGTAGACGGCTGGGCTAGTCGCGTCATTCGCATTTATACCGAGCTCGTGGGCATCGTCACCAAGCGGAGGCCCGCGGCGTGTCCATAAGTGAGAATGTAGCTGCGCGCGCCGGTGCGCTGCTGAAGGCGTTTCGCTGCCCCCGGACCACCAATCACCACATCTTTCGTGCCGCCTCGACAGTTGCTCTCTTTTCGGGGGGCGTGAAGGTCATTGCTACCGTTAAAGAGTTGGCGGTGGCGAGATTCTTCGGCCGTGGGGACGCGCTGGACGCGTTTCTCATCGCTTACATGCTGCCGGCGTTTGTGGTGACGCTGGTCGCAATCACCCTCAATTCCGCTTTAGTGCCCACCTTTATACAGGTGAGAGCGAACCATGCGGATGCGGCCGCGCAGAGATTGTTTTCTAGTGCCATGCTCTGGAGCCATGGTTTGCTGCTCACCGTCACGATTGCTTTGGCCATTGCAGGGCCCTGGATTCTTCGGCACATTGCTTTCGGATTCCCTCCGGCAAAACTTGCGCTTACGCTTCACCTGTTCTACGCGCTTTTACCGCTGATTTTGCTGAGCGGCGTTGCCAGCAATTGCGGTGCAGTTTTGAATGCATGCGGTGGCTTTGCGATACCCGCGCTCACGCCGCTGACGACCCCGGCGCTCACACTCCTGCTGCTGATGACGCGGGCGCGCCAGTGGAACATCTCGGTTCTCGTCGCGGGCGCACTAGGGGGTGCAGTGATTGAAGTTGCGAGCGTCACTTGGGCGCTGCGCCGTCGCGGGTTTCATCTGGAATTCCGCTGGTATGGGCTGAATGCCGAACTCCGCCAAGTCGGCGCGCAGTACTTGCCCTTGCTCGTTGCTGGATTGCTCAGCAGTGGCGTTGGAATTGTGGACCAATCGATGGCGGCCAGGTTGGAGCCGGGCAGCGTCGCAGCCCTGAGCTACGGAAATCGGATCGTGTCCGTAATCGTCGCCCTGACGTCTGTCTCGCTGAGCACCGCAGTAATCCCGTATCTGTCCCAGATGGTTGCCGCGCAGGACTGGAACGGTTGCCGCCGTACGCTGCAGACGTACACCCGGATTGTTTCCATCGTGCTGATCCCGGTTGTTATCGTCCTGGTTTTCAGTTCCCGCTCGATTGTGCGCTTGCTGTACCAACGCGGTGCTTTTACCTCCGCAGATACGGTACTGGTTTCGCGGGTTCAGGCCATGTACGCGTTACAACTCGCGTTTTGTTGTGTGGGAACGCTGTATGGACGTTTGCTGGTCGCCATGAAGCGCAATGACCTCATCATGCTAGGCGCCATGCTGAATCTCGTCCTCGATGTTGTCCTGAACATCATCTGCATGCGGTATTTCGGTGTGGCGGGTATTGCCTTGTCCACTTCGCTGTTCTACTTCGGCTCCTTCCTGTTCTGCCGCACCATGGCGAATCGTCTGCTGAGCCAAAAGGATACTCTCAGTTTGGCCGCAGTTGTACTCAGCGAGCAGGCAATCTGAACATGATCAGTGAACGCACAGGAGATTCATGCGATTGACACTAGTACTTCCGGGGCTCCGAGGAGGAGGCGCTGAGCGGGTGCTATCCAGCCTTGCCAACGCATGGGCAGAGAGGGGGCACGTGGTTACGTTCCTCACCTTTGACTCCGAAGGTTCAGTTGCGTTCGCTCTTTCGTCTGCTATCAAGTTCCAGCCACTTCCTTTGTTATGGGCCTCAGGCAGTTTGCTTGCGGGGTTGATATCGAATGTGCGACGCTTGCGAATCCTGCGCGCAGCAATTCGCGAATCGAACCCGGACGTGGTGGTCAGCTTTGTTACCTGCAGCAATGTGTTGAGTATTGTTGCCAGTGCGGGATTGCACGTTCCAGTGATTGTCTCTGAACGCAGCGATCCGCTCCACTTTGAGACCGGTCTTGTCTGGCGTTTGCTATGCACCTTCACATATCCCAATGCAGGGGCGGTGGTCTGTTTGACTGAAGACTCAGAGGCGATCTGCCGGGGATTCGCCGCGGGAAAGACATTGATCATTCCCAACCCGGTCGCCTTCAGGGAGCAGTCAATCCGTATCCGCACGGGTGATAAGTCCAAACAGATATTTGCGATGGGCAGGCTTGATCCGGTCAAAGGCTTCGATCTGTTGCTTGAAGCATTTCACCTGATCGCTCCTCGGCATCCGGACTGGTCGTTAACCATTCTCGGAGAAGGGTCCGAACGAGAACATCTTGAGGGCCTGATTGCGGACTCAGGACTTACTGGACGCGTTTCGCTGCCCGGATGGGTAGCTGACCCTTTCCCATTGCTGGCGGGAGCCGACCTGTTCGTGTTGTCATCCCGGGTCGAAGGTTTTCCGAACGCGCTTTGCGAGGCCATGGCTTGTGGCATCCCCGCCGTCGCATTCAACTGTCATTCCGGCCCCGCGGACATCGTGCGGCATGAAGTCGACGGCCTGCTCGTTCCGCCGCAGGACGTACATGCGCTGGCTGCTTCGATGGAACGCGTCATGAGTAGTCCGACCGAGCGCGCTCGCTTGGGTCGTCGAGCTTCTGAAATAGTGCAACGGTTTGGTTTCGAGGAGATTCTGCACCGTTGGAATGAGTTGTTTCAGCAAGTTTGTCCAGCTGAAAAGGAATTGCGTAAGCATGATTCCCGCGGGCCAAGAAATGACTACTGAAGTGGCGTCTCTGATCAACCCGGCCAGCTTGCTCCCTTGTCCCCAATCCCCCCGTCCGGTTATCGCGCTGTTTTCACCATCGCTAGCAGGCGGGGGCGCCGAGCGAGTGCTGCTCAATCTTGCCGGCGGCTTGATCGACGAAGGCATCGGCGTTGATGTCGTGTTGGCTAGTGCCACAGGTGTGTTTCTGTCGCAACTGCCGCAGGAAGCTCGGGTCATCGATTTGAATACGTCCCGCATTGGCTTTTCAGTACTGCCCTTGGCGCGTTATCTTCGCGAGATTCGTCCCGATGCACTACTTGCTTTCCAAGACCACACGGGTGTCGCCGCCATTGCGTCCGCCGCGCTCAGTCGTTCGCGCACTCGGGTCTTCGCAGCAAACCACAGCACGTGGACGAGAATGTTGGAGACTGGCGGTCGCAAGCTACGTGTACTTGCCCGCGTGGCGAGCTTTGCCTACGGGTACGCTGCTGGCGTTATTACCGTCTCCAATGGTGCGGCGGCGGCCTTGGTGAATTGTCTAGGCATTGAGCGTTCGCGAGTGCATGTTATCTACAACCCCGTCGTTAACAGTGACCTGTTCTCAAAAGCGGAGGCTCCGGTTGAGCATCCGTGGTTCAGTGCAGGTCAGCCCCCGGTGGTACTTGGCATCGGGCGCCTCACCCGGGCAAAGGATTTCGCAACCCTGGTGGCGAGTTTCGCTCGCTTGCGAGCACGCTGCCCAGCCCGGCTGATGATTCTAGGGGAGGGAGAAGAGCGCTCGGCGCTGGTAGCTCTCATAAGGAAGCTGAGTGTGTCTGAAGATGTAGCGTTGCCCGGCTTCGTAGATAACCCTTATTCCTACCTAACTCGGTCATCGTTGTTCGTGCTGTCCTCGGCTTGGGAAGGATTGCCAACTGTCTTAATCGAGGCACTCGCGCTCGGTACACCAGTCGTGTCCACCGACTGCCCGAGCGGCCCGGCAGAAATACTCAGCAACGGTAAGTACGGTGTCCTGGTCCCGGTTGGTGACATCGAAATGATGGCTGGCGCAATGCACAAAGCCATTACGAATGAGCGCTCACGACCGGATGAGGCCTCGTGGGCCAAGTTCACCGTACCCTCAGCCACCGCGACATACATCGACACGCTGCTACGATCGTCCTTCTCCAGCTAATGCATTAGCTATATTGCTCGATAACTTGGGGCCACGGCGTGAGTGACCGGAATTCTCTACCCGTTCTTTGATCGCCTTTGTTTCATTACTCGGAAGAGCGTCTTTTAAGCTGGTCACGCATGATCAATAGATCCGAAAGTTCAAATTAACACGTGGAGAGACAATGTCTTCCGAAGCGCCAAACTCGGTTCATGTCAAATCACATCCCCGTATCACGTTCGTCATCACCGGTTTAGGCATCGGTGGTGCCGAGATGCAAGTACTCGAGTTGGCTAAGCGGCTACACTCCCGTGGTTGGCCTATATCGATAATCTCCATGATTGCGCCCAAGCCCCTCGCAGAGCGCTTTACCGAAGCGGGCCTGAAGGTGGAGTTTCTGGGCATGAGAGAAGGAATACCGGATCCGATGGGATTACTTCGCCTGGCGCTCATATTAAGACGGCAGCGGCCGGTGATAGTCCACAGCCATATGGTCCATGCGAACCTGCTGGCTCGCGCCGTACGTATACTCGTGCGGGTCCCTGTTGTAGTTTGCACCGCTCACAACATGATTGAGGGTGCACGCTGGCGCGAGTGGGCGTACCGACTTACTGACCGATGCGCCACCTTGACGACAACCATAAGCCAGGCCGCCGTCGAGCGATATGTGCGGGTCGGAGCCGTGCCACAGAAGCGTTTGCGTCGCCAACCCAATGGCGTCGACATTCAGCGCTTCCACCCCGACCAAAGCTCGCGGGTGGTGAAGCGTGCAGAACTCCGCTTGGAGAATCATTTCACGTGGCTCGCGGTCGGACGCTTAGTGCCACCAAAGAACTATGCGTTGATGCTGCGGGCATTCGCGTCCGCGCGGAATCCGAATGCAAGGCTGATCATCGCCGGAGATGGGCTCTTGCGTCCGCAACTGGAATATCTCGCGAGACAGCTCGACATCTCCACCCGAGTTCATTTTCTTGGCACCCGGAATGACATTATGGAGCTGATGAATGCCGCTGACGCGTACATCATGTCATCCGATTGGGAGGGTATGCCAATGGTTTTGCTGGAAGCCTCCGCGACTGGACTGCCGATCGTTGCCACCCGTGTTGGCGGCAACGCCGAAGTCGTGCAGCACGGGCTTACCGGCCTGCTCGTCCCTCCCCATCAGGAAAATGCTTTAGCTGACGCGATGAGGAAAATGACGACACTGCATCCTGGGGAGCGTGCTTTGATGGGCCGCTCGGGCCGTGAACTGACATCTGTGCACTATAACGTCGAACGTGTGGTCGATTGCTGGGAATCCCTCTATTGGGGATTGCTGAACGAGGCAAACCCCCACGAACAACTCTTTACCGGTAATACAGTGCCATATAGCGAGGCATGATTTGTCGCCACGCTTGTCTTTGAGTGATCGAAAGACCCCAGGCAGCCTTCAATGCGTTCGCCCCGGTAGGCCGCTTCCCGCATCATGTGCCAAAACTCTAAACAATTGATAAAGGTGACGCGAGCCATTGTCTTGCTGCGTGCGAACGATTGCGGCGCTGACTTGGGCAAAGCCAATCCAGTTATAAGAGGGATGATGAGAATCCTACATGTAATCACGCGCTCTGAACTGGGCGGAGCACAGGCAGTGGTGCTCGCCTATTTGCGGAGCCTGAGGATTCGCATTGATCTTGCCCTGGCTACCGGCGAGGAAGGGTTTCTGACGGATGAGGCGCGTGCCTTGGGAGTTGCCGTGTTTGTTGTACCTGAACTGGTGCCGAAGATTTCTCCGCGCCTCGACTGGCAGGCCGTGCGTGCGCTCAATCATGTCATCCGCGAATATAAACCCGATTTGGTCCATGCCCACTCTTCGAAGGCTGGTGTAATCGGGAGACTAGCCGCAAGCCTGACGAAAGTGCCGTCGGTTTTCACCGCGCATGGATTTGCCTTTACTGAAAATGCCGGTGTCCGGCGAAGAATCATAGCCATTGTCGGCGAGCGGATTGCCGCCAGCCTGGGCAGCGCAGTGATTGCCGTTTCCGACTATGACAGTGATCTAGCGGTACGCTGTCGCGTGCTTGCACGCAACCAGGTGTGCGTCATTCACAACGGCATTGCAGACGTGTCTTTGCGTGCCGCTCCGGCAGTCGGTCGTCAGGTGAACATCGCGATGGTTGCGCGATTCGCTGCGCCAAAAGCGCACGATTGCCTGCTGCGCGCCCTCCATGGGTTGCAAGGCAATTTCAATCTCTGGCTCATCGGAGATGGACCAGACATTAGACAGGCGCGGGCCGATTGCGCCAGACTCGGCCTCAGTGATCGCGTGGTATTTATGGGCGCTAGAAACGATGTTCCGGAATTATTAGCGAAGGCGCACGTGTTCGTTCTGGCCTCCAACTATGAAGGTCTTCCTATCAGCATCCTGGAAGCTATGCGGGCAGGGTTGCCGGTGGTGGCGAGTGATGTGGGCGGCGTGTGTGAATCAGTTTCCGACGGAGAGAACGGTTTTCTGGTGCCCTGCGGGGATGAGCTGACCTTAAGGGAAAGGCTGCAAAGACTTGTCTCGAGTGAGACCCTGCGGGCGAAGTTGGGAGCAGCGTCGCGGCGGAGATATGTCGAGGAGTTCACGGCGGAGCGGATGGTATCCAAGACACTTGCAGTCTACGAGAAGGCCTTGGGGTGCGAGCACCACCACGACACACCTAGAACCGTGGGCACTGCCAACTCTTTTGGGCAAACGTCGTAGTTGAATTGTATCCCGCTCTCTCCAGATCACCCCGTTCATCGCACAGAAAATGGGCGCTATTCATTCCCGCCGTCTCGTTTTTAAATCAACGATTGGGTGCGCATTATGCGACGTCATTCAAACTTTATAGGAAGGCAGCTTGCGATGGCTGTAGTGGACCTATTGCTGCTGCACTGCGCTTTCCTCGCTTCGTTCTACATTCGATTTGGTTCGGACGTGCAATCAAGGCTCGTCAATCTACACGTTTACGCGGAGATATTTCCGCTCCTGTCAGCTTGCACCTTGCTGATCCTCTATGTCTCTGGTCTATACGCAAACTGGATACGCAAATCAAAGTCTTTCCTGGTCCACTCCGCCGGCGCCGCCTCGGGAATGATCGTGATCGCAGCCATCGTGCTAAGTTTCTGGAAACATGCGTTTGCGGTTCCGGGAGTCATCTTTCCGCTCGCATTTGCGATCCTTGCCGTCCTTCTTGTAGGTAGCCGTTTGTTGGGCCAGTATCTGCACAAGCTTCACCTTGGGGGGCGGCGCGTTTTGGTCATCGCTCGCGACATCGAGACAGCGTTCACGCTGATGCGGAAATTCAACGCGGAGGCTGGCTGGTACCGCGTGGACAAGGTTCTGACCTTTGACCATCTCGCGTTTCTGCCATCACTGTTGTCCGAGGTGGACACCGTGGCCATTGATGAGTTAATGGAAGATAAGAGCCATCTCGTCAGCATGTCGGCACAAGCCGGGAAGGAAATATTGTTGGTCCCTGCGGTCGGTGAGCTACTTCTGTTCAGTTCGAGAACTCGGCAGATGGACGATCTCCTATTGCTCTCCGTCGCACCCTTAACACTTAGCAGTTCCCAAAAGGCAATCAAGGGCACCATCGATTTGGCGGCCTCGGGACTTATATTCGTGCTGGTCAGTCCGTTGCTCTTGCTGGTGTATTTCGTGATTCGCCTGGATTCGCCGGGGTCTGCTATTTATAAGCAAGAGCGGGTCGGGCAAGGCGGAAAGCTGTTTTATATGTTCAAGTTTCGAACAATGAAATTCGATGCGGAAAAGTATTCCGGCCCGGTGCTCGCTTGCGAGAAGGATCCCCGAATCACGAGAATCGGGCGATTCCTGCGCGCCAGTCGGGTTGACGAGTTGCCCCAACTCCTGAATGTCATTTTGGGAGAGATGAGCTTCGTTGGCCCCAGGCCGGAGCGCCTGTTCTTTGTGGAGCAGTTTACGGCTGAAACACCGGATTACCACCTGCGATTTAATGTGAAACCCGGCATCACAGGGCTTGCCCAGATCTGGGGAAGGTACTCCACGAGGATGGAAGACAAGCTGCGTCTGGACTTGATTTACATGGCGAACTACTCACCGATGCTGGATCTCAAGATCATTATCCAGACGTTGGGGGTGGTGGTCCTTAGAGAAAATGCGGAGGGTATAGTGAAATCTTCTGGAGTCAAATTACCCAGGACTATCCCAGACCACCAGTTGACTCCTTTTAACGACTCGCGACGGTTGGGTAATGCCGATTAGGCTCCCTACGTCTCCCCGAACATCTCACCAATCTTGTATTCAGTGGTGTTCGAGCCGCTCGCCTTCAGCTTGAATCCAGCTCATTATCTTTTCGTGCACGTCGGCCCGGCTCAACAGGTCCCAATGATTCATGCCGTGCCCAATCCACTGTCGTGAAGACGCAAATGATAATGTCATTTCAGGGTATCTGTGCCGCCCCAGTGCGCTATCTACGGACACCATGCCATCCCCGATAAGCCCTCCAGCCTTCTTCCCAAGATTCGCGGCGACGGCATAGCTCAACACAGTTTCCGGCAACGGCAGTGGACGCCGAAGGTCCCCGACATGTCCAAACCTATCCACCCCTTGCCAATCTTCGTCAAGTACATTCCCATAGCGCATGTCGGTGATGCCGGCGCTGCGGACTTTGCCTAAGCGAGCAAACGGCGCCGAGTATGGGCTTACGCCGAGGTAAATGTCGATCAGGTTCCCCACCCTCTCCAGCGGAGCGCCATGATGCGGCGTCCCTAGAAATATCAATTTCTGCACTCGTCGAGGCCAGCGATGGCCAGCAGCCATACCATAGTGGTATGCACTGCGAGTCACCAGGCCTCCCATGCTGTGGGCCAGTATTCCGAATTCTCTTAGCGCCTCCGGCCATTGCTCCAGAAGATTCTCCAGCAGCGCGGCAAACGCGCGCCCGTTGGTGGAAACATGCAAACCACTGTTGTAATGCAGGTGGATTGTCGTATATCCCAATTCACGAGCGAGTGCCGCCTCAAAATTGCCACTCTTCTGTGACCATTGCAGGTCGTTCAAGCACAAGCCATGCACCATCACGAGCAACTTGTCGCGAGCTACTGGACTGGGTGCGGGAAATTGTGCAGAAAGCGCAGCCGCCAGAGCATCTCTTTCGACTATCAATGGCTGGCCATTGCGCCGCAGCTGCATCGTGATCGCCAGTGGGTTTTCGGTCGCCGCTAGATAGTCGCCCACAACTCCGTTCAGAGCCGCTAACCTAGCCTCGCGTTCCGGTGAGCTGGGTTCGTTGAGCATGGGCTCAAATTGATAGAGGACATCATCGGTCGCGTTCCCAACCAAGCTGGTCACGCCACGCACGCTTTCATAAACCAACCCAGAAATCGCACGCATGTGACCTTGCACGGGACTGCCGGCAATCCCCGGAGAGTTCGCGATGGTATTGTGCAGCGCCTCGGTCAGATCGGCGATTCCGATGGTTGCGCCAACCACCAACCGACTAATTCCTGCAAGATCAGAGAGATGAACCTGCATCTTCTTGTTAGACATTTGCAGTTCCGCCCGGAAAGGCAATCGCATTGCCAGAGTTACACTGATATCCCGTGTAAGACCCTATTTCTTGATCCGAGTACGATACTCCGAGTCATGATTGTTCTGCAACCGATGGAACCTACGCGAAGCTGCTCGATCAACTGACTCGCAAAAATCCTTACCGGCAGACGCCGTCCGAACTTCGACAGAACGTGCTGAATTTCGATTCCGACTCGAACGCGCCAGTTGAGACTAAGAAACATTCCCGGCGATGGAAGAAGGTGCGGGAAGAACTGGCTATTCTGGAAGCGAAGCTGTAACAATTGCTGGACACGGTCCCGCAAGCTTTTTGATCGCGATCTGGTTCTCACTAAGAAGACCGGCTTCTAAATTCCGGGATCCGTGCCCCGGCGACTCGTTGACTGACATTCCCGCCGACTGCTCCCAAGAAATTAATCCCCCGTCGAACTCGGCACCCAGAGTCCGAATCCTAAATACAGCGGCGCACGAGCCATTGTCGATGCGCCTGCATCTATAGATCCGTCCTACTTTCTATGCCTTCTCGCATCGAAGACTACGCTCTCATCGGCGATTGTGAAACCGCAGCCCTTGTCGGCCGGCACGGTAGCATCGATTGGCTTTGCTGGCCGACGTTTTCTTCTCCGTCGTGCTTTGCCGCGCTTCTCGGAGATGTCTCAAACGGACGGTGGCTCATTGCTCCCGAGGCAAAGGCGAAATGTACTCGCCGTTATCGCGAACGCAGTCTAATCCTTGAGACTACATTCGAAACTGAAGATGGTTTGGTAACCCTTATCGACTTTATGCCAATTCGAGGCCGGAACTCCGACATAGTGCGTCTGGCACGAGGTGTTCGCGGTCGTGTTTCGATGCACATGGAACTCGTCCTGCGCTTTGACTACGGCCGTTCCGTGCCGTGGGTAACTAGGGTGGAAGACAACGCACTTCGCGCCATCTCCGGCCCTGACATGGTCACGCTGCGCACTCCAGCCGAACTCAAGGGCGAGAATTGGAAAACGGTCAGCAACTTTACCGTCTCTGCAGGAGAGACGGTTCCATTTGTGCTGACCTACGGCGAATCCTACAGACGGCTTCCCCGCGCAATTGACCACGAGCGCGCGCTGCGCGATACCGAGAATTTCTGGACCGAATGGAGCGCGCGCTCGAATTGCAAAGGACGATATAGCGAAATCGTTCACCGCTCACTGATCACGTTGAAGGCACTGACGTATCGTCCAACTGGCGGTATCGTCGCCGCCGCCACTACTTCGCTTCCCGAACACCTTGGTGGTGTGCGCAACTGGGATTACCGCTATTGCTGGTTGCGCGATGCGACCTTTACCTTGCTCGCGCTGATGCACGGCGGCTTCTACGCGGAGGCACGGGCGTGGCGAGACTGGCTCGTGCGTGCCGCAGCGGGTAGTCCCGATCAACTTCAGATCATGTACGGCATTCGCGGAGAGCGGAGTCTGTTCGAGAGGAAAATCAGTTGGCTCCCAGGATATGAGAACTCCAAACCCGTGAGAGTAGGAAACGCTGCATCAGAGCAGTTACAACTTGATGTCTATGGCGAGGTCGCCGATGCGCTGCTGCACGCTCACACCGGAGGAATTCAGGCACGCCAGACGGATATAGATCTGCTGACAGCCCTCACCGAACACCTTGCCACCATCTGGGAGCAACCAGATGAAGGCATATGGGAAGTGCGCGGAGGCAGACAGCAATTTACATACTCGAAGGTGATGGCGTGGGTGGCCTTCGATCGGTCGATCAAAAGTGCCGAACGCTTCGGATTTATGGGACCGCTGCAGAAGTGGCGAGAGATCCGCGACATGATTCACCAGCAAGTCTGCCGCGAAGCGTGGAACGATCAACTCCATAGCTTCACGCGATCCTATAAATCGAAAAGCCTGGACGCATCGTTGTTGTTGCTGCCCTTGGTGGGCTTCCTTCCCCCTTCCGACCCCAGAGTGTTGGGCACACTGGATGCGATACAGAAATTTCTCATGCGTGATGGTCTTCTGCTGCGCTACGAAACGGATTGCGGCGACGATGGTTTGCCTCCCGGCGATGGTGCATTCGTCGCCTGCAGCTTCTGGCTGGTCAACGTCCTGTGTCTCGTTGGACGGACCGATGAAGCCAGTGCCCGATTTGAAGAATTGCTAAAGTTGCGAAACGACGTTGGCCTGCTATCGGAAGAGTACGACCCGCATCTCAAGCGACAAATCGGCAACTTCCCGCAGGCACTCTCTCATATTGCGCTCGTCAACGCCGCTTTCGAGTTCTGCGAGGGGAGTTCCCCGGTGCGACAAAGAGCTGGCTCGTAAGGTGCCCACGTACCCGTGCCGCAGACGGGTTTGGCGTGGACCCGCAGCAGCGACCGAGGAAAAAGAGACGGCCCAGAGCTGACCGCCGTCAAGTTCCGGAAGGCTCGCGACGGTAGGAGAAATGTCAGAGCAGTGATTCGCATTCCTGCCACGGCCGCCGTCTACCAGTGGAGACGTAAAGCAAGCTGCACTTGCCGGGCATTGGTGACAACGGTGGCAATGGTGCCCGCACCAGCCGAGCCGATATTTACATTGGGCAGACCGAAATTTGGGCGGTTCAGTAGGTTGAAGAACTCCAAACGAAACTGCAGCCAGAATCTCTCGTTCATGCGGAACTCTTTATCCACGCCCGAGTCCCAGGTGACGAGTCCTGGTCCGATCAGGATGTTGCGGCCCGCGTTGCCGAATGTGAAAGGTGGCGGATTCACGAAACACCCAACGTCGAACCAATCGTGGATGCTCTGCTTATCGGCTGGCAGATTGCCGTTGCAAATACGGTTGGGGCGCGTGAAGGTTCCGGTGTTGGCGGTCGGGGTCGCGAGGAACACCGAGAACGGTGCGCCTGACTGCGCAGTGACGTGCTAGTCATCTGCCATCCGCCGGCGACGGTCTCTGCCAGCGGCCTGGCATTATGCATGAACTTGCGCCCGTGGCCAACCGGAAGCTCAGCTACCGCACTAAAAGTGAAACGATGGCGGTAGTCGAAGCTGGAGAGGCCATAATTTGCCCGCAGATTGCGAGGATTTTGGATATTGATGCGCGGGTCGCCAGTCGAGGAGTTGCCGCCATTGCCTTCGTCCAGACTTTTGCTCCAGGTATAAGCAGCAAGGAAGGACAATCCGCGGCTGTAGCGTTTCTCCGCCGATAACTGGAGAGCGTCATAGTTTGAGAAGCCACGCGGCTCCCAACCTGAAATGATGCCGAAGGCTGGAAAGGGTTGGCGGGGAGTAGCCGGCCCCGGCCCTGGTATCGCAACATTTTCGTCAATGTTGAGATTCGGGTGATTGCCATGGGTGCCGACGTACGCGGCGCACACAACCATCGAAGAACTCAACTGGTGTTCCGCCGTGAGATGCCACTGCTGCAGGTTGGGCGTCAGATTGGCGAGGGGCTGATACACCACAGTGGGGAGGCTATTCGCGCTCGATGCCGGGGGGATGCCGACGGAGGTTTTCATGCAGGGCACCGTCGAACTGCATGTAACTGTGTACTGTGCCGCGAACGGGAAATTAATGAACAGACGCGTCGAACCGCCCGTACCTTGTTCATTGAAGTAGAACAGCCCATAAGCCGCTCGGATCACGGTTCTGTCACCGACGCGATAGGCGAGGCCGATGCGTGGGCTGAAGTCATGCATTTGCAACCCCAGGATGCTCGAGGAGACGCCGTTTCGGCCGGTCGACACGAGGGCACCGGATTTAAACAGGAAATCGGACTGCCGATTGTGGCGCTCCGATACTGGAGTAAAGAGATCATAGCGCAGGCCCAGGCTGAGGGTGAACCGCGTCGTCGCGTGCCACTGATCTTGCACGAAGGCGCCGTACTCACTGTAACGCTCGTAGGGCGTACCGAGAGGCAATGCCGATTTTCCGGCGCTGTCCGGCAGGCCGAACAGAAAATCCGCGAGTCCGGCGCCGCCGCTTCCTGATGGGCTTGTCGTGTAAATTCTGCTGTAGTCCAGTGCGCCGGACGGACTGGCCAGTTGGAAGAATCCGAATCGATTCTGTATGACGCTGAAGCCGAAACGCAGCAGGTGCGCATCGTGGGTATAGAAAAGGGTGTCGTTGAGTTGCCATGTATTCTGCGGGACAATTTCGGGCAGGCTCCCCGTGTCATAGCCCGATTCCCCTGATATGGTGAACGTGGACATCGCTGAAGCGTTGGGGTTGATCTGCCCCCCGTTATTGGTCCAATCATAATGAGAGTCCCCGTGGGTTGGACAGCTTAACACGACCGCCGCCGGAGCTGTGGGAAAGTGGTAAACGCGAAGCGTTTTCCAAGGCGGCGGTATCGCCGTCTTTTCCATAGCTCGTGACCGCCGCCATGTGCGCGAACTCCTCAGGCGTCCGATAACCGAGCGAGTTGTGCGGACGCCGTTGATTGTAATCCTGCCTCCATTCTTCGATCGTCTGCCTGGCGTCGGCCAGGGTGGTGAACCAGTTGTCGTTGAGACACTCGTCTCTGAAATGCGCGTTGAAGCTTTCAATGTAGGCGTTCTCGATCGGCTTGCCGGGCAGTCCACGCTCGATCTTCAACCGGTCGAGCACCCGGGTGACACGTACGCCTCCGAGACTGGTATCGACTTCAATCGCCGGTGCCTCGCGGGTAAAGTCGTCGGCAATGTTTAGTATGCGGAATCGCCGTCCCGTGGCCAGCGCATCGCTGACGAAATCCATCGACCAGACCTCGTTGACCCCGGTTGGGGCCCGCATTGGCATACGCGGCACTGCGATGCGCTGCTTGCGGCCACGTTTTCGCACCCAGAGCCGCTCCTCGACATACAGCCGGTACACGCGCTTGTGGTTCACTTCGTAGCCATCGCGTTGCAGCAACACATGTAGGCGACGGTAACCTGACAGCTTGAGTTCGGATCAGATTGTCGCGCTCTTCCGCGACCACGACCATAACATCTGGGTAGGGGCCACTGGAGGCGGTCTGGATCGATTTACCTATCGGCAGCTACCGTTTAAAACCTACCGGCACGAAAAATTCAATACCAACAGCCTGGACAGCGATTACACGACCTCTGTATTTGAGGACAGCCGCGGAGAGCTGTGGATCGGGAGCATGAAGGCACTTACCCGCATCGACCGGAAGACGGGACAGTTTACCTCTTACCGCACGACGGGACGGCCTGGTGGTCTTTCCAGTACGTAGGTAATCTCTATCGCGGAGGATCATTCGGGATATCTCTGGTTTGGTACCCTGGGCGGGGGACTCAATCGCTATGACCCGCGCAGCGGACGATTCAAGGTGTACCGTCATAATTCCGCCGATCCTCACAGTTTAAGTTTCGACAATGTTCAGGGCTTATTTGTCGATCATAAAGGTACAGTGTGGGCTGGAACCGAGGACGGGCTCAGCGCGTTCGATCCCACGACAGATGGCTTCCGTGTGTACCGCCCGCAGGAATCGGCCTCGTTCCGCTACCGCGCGATCGCCGAAGATTCACGTGGAGACTTGTGGCTTGGCACCCTGGGTGGCGGCCTGCAACGTCTCGATCCCACCACCGGGCACTTCACTATCTACCGTCAAGGAAGCGGGGGTTTGAGCAGCGGCCAGGTGAACGCCGTTTGTGTCGATCGATCTGACACTGTTTGGGCCGGGACGCAGAACGGGCTGGATCGATTGGATTCCGCAACCGGAAAATTCACCAGCTACGACGAACGCGATGGCCTGCCCGGCATCTCGGTGAACAGTATTCTCGAAGATCAGCGTGGAGATCTCTGGCTGAGCACCAGCAACGGTCTTTCACGATTTAGTCCGCAAACAAAGACCTTCAGCGACTACTACACCTCTGACGGATTATTGGGAAACGAGTTCTACAACTACGCCAACGCATATAAGAGTCCGACGGGAGAGATGTTTTTCAACTCCTACGCCGGTGTGATCTCGTTCTTTCCCGATAAGATCGTGGAGACGCCACGCACACCTCCGGTGGTACTTACTGATTTCATGTTATTCGGCAAGTCGGTTGCAGTGGGGAGCGCATCGCCGCTCAAGCAGTCCATCTCCCTCACCAACTCGATCACTCTCTCGCACACTCAGGACATTTTTTCTTTACAGTTTTCCGCACTAAGTTTTGCTGACCCGGAGCGGAACCGGTATCGCTACAAACTCGAAGGTTTAGAGAAGCAGTGGAACGAGACCGACAGCGATCATCGATCCGCGACATACACGACGCTTCGGCCTGGGGAGTACATTTTTCGGGTGCAGGGCCGCACCAACCGGGGCGCCTGGAGCGAGAACGGGGCGAGCGTGCGCATCCGAGTGCTGCCCCCGTGGTGGCGCACATGGTGGTTCGGCACCGGTTGCGTGCTCCTAGTCTTGTGCTCCCTCTGGGCACTCTACAGGCTCCGGATGTATGAATTTGCAGCTCAATGCAATATCCGCATGGAAGAGCGTACGCGCATCGCACGCGAACTCCATGACACTTTGTTGCAGAGTTTTCAAGGGTTGACGCTGCTCTTTCAAAGCGCGCGCAACCTGCTTCCCGAGCGTCCGGTCGAAGCCGTGCGGGCCCTCGACGATGCTCTCATCCGGGCTGATCAGGCGATAATAGAAGGCCGGGATGCCGTACACGATTTGCGATCGTCGGCAGTTGAAAATAATGACTTGGCCCAGGCGACCACTGCTCTCGGAGAGGAACTTGCCACTTATGGTGGCGCGCGGAATACGACGTTCCGGGTGTTGGTAGAAGGCACGCCACGAAGTCTCGATCCGATCCTTCGAGATGAAATCTACCGCATCGTGCGGGAGGCTTTGCGAAATGCGTTCCACTACGCACAGGCGCTGCGGATCGAAACAGAAATTACCTATGGCGACCCCCTATTCCGGATGCGCATTCGGGATGACGGGAACGGTATTGACCCGAAAGTTCTTGGTCAGGTTAGCCGTACTGGACACTGGGGCTTGCCAGGGATGCACGAGCGCGCCAAAGGCATCGGCGGAGAACTGAATGTCTGGAGTCGGCCTGGAGCCGGCACGGAGGTCGAATTAACGATCCCCGGCTCGATCGCCTACGGAGGATCTCCTGATCGCGCCGGTTTTCGTCTGACGCGCAAGTAGAAGACGGCTCACTTATGAGCATCGCCCCTAACCAAATTCGGATTCTCGCAGTGGACGACCATCCCCTCCTCCGGGAAGGCCTCGCGGCGCTCATCGCTAGTCAATCCGACATGGAACTGGTCGCAGAAGCCTCCGACGGCCGCGAGGCCATCGCGCAGTTCCGAAGGCACCATCCCGATATCACCTTAATGGATCTGCAAATGCCGAACATGGAGGGTATCGATTCGATGCTCGCCATTCGCGGCGAATTCCCTCAAGCCCGAATCATTGTGCTTACGACCTACACTGGCGACGTACAAGTTCTGCGCGCGCTCAAAGCCGGTGCCCAGGCTTATCTGTTGAAGAGCCTTTTACGCAAAGAACTTTTGGAGACGATCCGCGCCGTTCACGCCGGACAAAAGCGCATTGCCTCTGAGATCGCCACGCAACTGGCCGAATACGCCGCCGAGGACGCACTGACCTCGCGCGAGATCGACGTTCTGCGCTTAATCGCCACCGGAAATGCGAACAAACAAATCGCTGGTCAGCTCTCGATCACCGAGGAAACCGTCAAGGGACACGTCAAGAACATCCTCTCCAAACTCCGGGCCAATGACCGCACCCACGTGGTCACAATCGGACTGAAGCGCGGGATCATCCAGTTGTAGGCCCCTCGAAAGAGGTGCGTTCCGACCCCGTTTTCGAGTGTTTCGGGCCATGCATGGATTGCGTATGCTCATTCCGTGAGGTACGTCTGCAACGATTATTCTCAACTTTCCCTGACGGTTTGCCCGGCACTGGGCTGCTTCTTTTGCGCCTGGCCCCGGCGCTCACGAAGAATGACCCAGTAGTGTTCGATTGAACTGACCCACGTCGGAAACAGGATTCGTAACAAGCAGAGAAGCAGACACATCATCATCCCACGCCGAAGGCGTGGCTGTTTT
>Ga0181520_10000107_pt1 | contig 161767 bp, 137 predicted proteins | sample PEATcosm2014_Bin_29_FD_132451 | JGI IMG/M metagenome (GOLD analysis project Ga0181520, IMG submission 132451) | Peatland microbial communities from MTU Mesocosm Facility, Houghton, MI, USA - PEATcosm2014_Bin02_30_metaG | ecosystem: Environmental > Terrestrial > Soil > Wetlands > Peat | place... | reverse complement strand
GGGAAATAGGGGTCATTCGGTAAGACTGCCTCCGGGAAGCAACTTGAGGCGGTTCCCTTCAGTCTACGCTAGCCGCCCCGCCCTGGGGCCCCGCGTTGCCCGGTTTCTCGCAATCGTGTTAGCGTGAGCCTTAAACGTTTTGGGCCCGATTTAACGCAATCCAAGGAGAATTCATCTTATGCCATTAGTGTCTATGCGGCAGCTTCTGGACGAGGCTGCCAAAGGCGGCTACGGAGTTGGCGCGTTTAACGTCAACAACATGGAACAGATCCAGTCGATCATGGAAGCGGCCAGGGAAACCAAGTCGCCGGTGATCGTTCAGGCCAGCCGTGGCGCGCGCGCTTATTCCCAGGACCGCTTTCTGTATCACCTGATGTTGGCGGCCACGGAACTTTACCCCGAGATTCCCACCGTGCTTCATCTGGATCACGGCAACAGCGTCGAAACCTGCAAGACCGCCATCGATATGGGCTTTACCAGCGTGATGATGGACGGCTCCCTGCTCCCGGACGGCAAGACGCCCTCCAGCTTCGAGTACAACGTGGACGCCACCCGCCAGGTGGTGGCAATGGCGCACGCCAAGGGCATCACCGTGGAAGGCGAAATCGGCTGCCTCGGCGGCATTGAAGACGGCCACGGAACCGGCCTGGATGGCCTGAGCCATCTTACCGACCCCGATCAGGCGGTAGAGTTCGTGAAGCAAACCGGCCTCGACGCGCTGGCCATTGCCATCGGCACCAGCCATGGCGCGTACAAGTTCAGCAGCAAGCCCACCGGCGAAACGCTTAAGATGCAGCGGTTGATCGAGATCCACAACAAGCTGCCCAATGTCCACCTGGTGATGCACGGCTCCTCCAGCGTGCCGAAGGAATTGCAGGACATCATCAACCAATACGGCGGCAAACTGAAGCCCACCTGGGGCGTGCCCGTGGAAGAGATCCAGCTCGGCATCAAGAACGGCGTCCGCAAGATCAACGTGGATACCGACAACCGGCTGGCCATCACCGGCGCCATCCGCAAGGTGTTCTTTGAGACCCCCGAGAAGTTCGATCCGCGCGATTATATGAAGCCCGCGCGCGACGCCATGAAGAAGGTGGTGGCGCAGCGCATGACCCAGTTCGGCCAAGCCGGCCACGCCTGCGACTACGCGCCCATCCCGCTGGCGGAGATGGCCCTGCATTACGCACAACCGGTTCTGGCGTAGCTCCTTTAGTGGGGGCGGACCGCAAGGTCCGCCCCCACTGTACACTAGTCCTTCATGCCCCGTTTACTTCCCGCGGCCGTTTTGGCGGCCCTGATGACCGGCGGCTGCGGGTACGTCGGACCTCCTCTCCCTCCGTTGGCGAATATTCCCGTGGCGGTCCAGGATCTCGGCGCCGTGCAACGCGGTGCGCTCGTCCTTGTGGATTTCACGGTTCCGGTGGCCACCACCGAGAATATGCCCATCCGCAAAGCGTTGAAACTCGACCTGCGGATCGGAACTGCAGGCTCCCCGTTTGACGCCGGAGTGTGGGCGGCCGGGGCCAGGCAGATCTCCGGCGCAAAGTACGGCAACGGCATGGCGCACTACGAAGTCCCTTCGGCGGAATGGACCGGTAAGAGCGTTACGGTGGGGGTACGCGCAATCGGCTCCAACGGAAAAGCGTCCAGGTGGTCGAACTACGTCAGCCTGCCGGTGGTTGCGCCGCCAGAAAAGCCGGGCAACGTGACGGTCACCGACACGCCCCAGGGGGTGCATGTCGCCTGGACCGCCCACGGCGACAGCTTCCGGGTTTTCCGCCGGAGCGGCGATGCCGGTGATTTTGACCTTGTGGCGACCGTCGAGCAACCGGAATGGACCGACCACGCCGCGGACTTCGGAAAGCCCTATGCCTATCGCGTCCAGGCCGTCGTGAAGCTTGCCAACGGCAGGGAAGCCGAAAGCGACTTATCCGACCCGAACGGCATCACGCCGCAGGATGTGTTCCCGCCCGCGGTGCCGTCGGGGGTGAGCGCATCGGTCGCGCCGAGTTCCATCGAGCTGACATGGAACCCCAATACGGAGCCCACGCTCGGCGGTTACAGCGTCTATCGCTCGACTGCCGGCGGAGCATTCGAGAAAATCGCCGCCGCAGTCCTTATTCCGGCTTACTCGGACCGGACGGCGGAGCATGGCAAGGCCTACCGCTACGCCGTGACGGCCGTGAGCAGGACCGGGCACGAGAGCCCGCGCTCGGCGACCGTGGAAATCACGCTGCCGTGAACGCTTTGTGCGGCGGCGGAGCGGCCGGCCGGCGAAGCTTCAAAGCAATCAGCCGGTAGGCGAACAACACGGCGACCAACGTTCCGTACATCACCGGCAAACGGTGGTCGGATTTGACCAGCCAATAGTAGTGCGTCACTCCCGCGGCCGCCGTCACATAAATTAAGCGGTGCAGGTCTTGCCATCGCTTCCCGCCCAGCCTGCGAATCCACCCGGCGGTGGAGGTAATGGCCAGCGGCAGCATACACACAAAGGCCGTGAAGCCTGCGGTGATGAACGGGCGCTTGGCGACGTCCTTCACGATGGCGTGGAAGTCGAAAAACTTGTCCAGCCAAAAGTAGGTGAGGGCGTGCAAACAGCCGTAAAAGAAAGCAAATAGCCCTATGGGACGCCGGTAGCGAATCAGGCTGGGGAGGCGCAACAACTTGCGCAGCGGGGTGACCGTCAGCGTGGCCACCACCAGCCGGAGGGTCCAATTGCCCGTGAAGTGCGTGATGTATTCGATGGGGTTGGCGGTGAGGTTATCATTCCATGCTCGCCAACCGAGCCAGAACAGCGGCGAGAGGCAGGCAGCCCATAGCAGCACCTTACCCCAGCGGATCTTGGGCATGCCTCAATAGTACTTCTTCAAGTCCATCCCCGCGTACATGCTGGCCACCTGGCTGCCGTAGCCGTTGAACATCAGCGTGTCGCGCTTGAGAAACTCGCCTAGCCGCCGCTCCTTCGCCTGGCTCCAGCGCGGGTGGTCCACCTTGGGGTTCACGTTGGAATAGAAGCCATACTCATTGGGAGCATAGATATTCCAGTCAGTGGGCGGCTGGCTCTCGACCAGCCGGATTTTGACGATCGACTTGATGCTCTTGAACCCGTATTTCCACGGAATCACCATCCGCACGGGCGCGCCATCCTGAGGCGGCAGCGTCTCCCCGTACATGCCGACGCACAAGAGCGCCAGCGGGTGCATGGCCTCATCGAGCCGCAATCCTTCGACATAGGGCACCTGGATTCCGGCGTGTACGGCGTCCGGCATCTGCTTGGGGTCGTAGTACGTCTCGAAGGCCACGTACTTGGCTTTGGAGGTCGGCCCACCCGCCTGCTTGATGATCTCGCTCAGCGAGTATCCGATCCAGGGCACCACAATCGACCAGGCCTCCACGCAACGGTGCCGGTAAATCCGCTCTTCAAGCGGAGCCAGTTTCATGATTTCATCCAGGCTGAACTTGCGCGGCTTGGCAACATCGCCCTCCACGGACACGGTCCATGGAGAGGTCCTGAAGTTCTTCGCCTGGATGGCGGGCTGGTCCTTCTGGGTACCGAACTCGTAGTAATTGTTATAGGTGGTGACGTCGTTGTAAGGGGTGGTCTTCTCGCCCGTGGTACTGAGCTGGCTCTTGACCAGGTTGGGGAGTTTCGTGCCGGCGCGGGCAGCGCGGGCGGTAAGCAGGGCCCCCGGAACGCCCGCCAGAAAAGCGCGGCGGTTGAGGTAGAGCGCTTTGGGCGTGACTTCCGAGTAAGGAATTTCCCAAGGTTTTCGGGTCGGCATAATCTACATTATGGACGTCACCGGATAGTTTTTCGATTCCGGGATTTGCTTTCCCTGTAACTCAAACCCGTTCCCACGCATCTTCTTACGCGAAGTGCTAATCGAAAACAAGCTCACCAGGAGAGGTTTGCTCTCCGCTTTATCCCTTTTCCCAGCCGCGCGCCTGCTCTCCGCCCAACAGAGCCAGCCGGCCGAACAAACGCCCGAGTTTTCTACGGACGTTCGGTTGGTCAACCTGTTTGCCACCGTTCGGGACAAGTCTGGGAAGATTGTGAAAGACCTGACCAAAGACAACTTTGAGTTGGCCGAGGACGACCGCCCCCAGACCATCAAGTTCTTCGAGCGGGAGAGCAGCCTCGCGCTTCGCCTGGGTATGCTGGTGGACACCAGCGGCAGCCAGGCCCGCGTGTTGGGCGACGAGCGGACGGCGGCCCTCAAATTCTTCGACGAGATTCTGCGTCCCAGTAGCGACCAGGCCTTTGTCATCCACTTCGATTTCGAAATAGAGCTGCTGCAGGATTTCACCGGAAAGCGCCAGGATCTTGAAAATGCCCTGGATCTGCTCCGGGTGGGCCAGCCGCCACAGCAACAGCAGCAGCAGGGCCAGCAGCCGACGCTAGGGCAGGGTGGCAACTATCCTCAAGGCGGAGGCTACCCGGGCGGTGGGTACCCCCAGGGCGGCGGCTATCCACAAAGGCGCGGAGGCGGTATGCAAGGCGGCGGCACCAAAATGTACGACGCCATCCTGCTGGCTTCCGAGGACATGATGAGCAAGCAAAAAGGCCGCAAAGCGCTGATTCTGCTCACCGACGGCGTGGATACCGGGAGCAAGGTCACGTTATACCAGGGCATCAAGGCCGCGCAGGAAGCCGATACGCTGGTCTACTCCATCCTGTTTTCCGACCCCTCCGCCTATGGCAACCAGGGCGGCTACGGCATGCCTCGCATGGGGAGCCGGCGGGGGATGGGGATGCCGATGCCCATGCCGCGGGGCGGCGGGGAAGAACTGCCGGACGGCAAGAAGGTGCTTCAGCAGATCGCGCTGGAAACCGGCGGCCGCTTCTACGAAGTGAATTATTTTCACAAGATCGATAGCATTTTCGCGGACATAGAAGAGGACCTCCGCAACCAGTACAACATCGGCTATACGCCCGATCAGCCTGGTGAGGCGGGAACGTACCGCCATATCCATCTCAGCGCCAAGACCGACAAGAAGAGGGAACTGGTGGTGACCACGCGCGCCGGGTACTACGCCAAGTAGGCGCGGCTGGTGGGGCGGTTAGCCCGCCTCGGCTACGTCCTGATTCTCAAGCCCATCCCGCCAGAGCCAAGCGAATCCGCAGCGGCGCCGGACCAGCCAGCAAGCAACCAACGCCGGGCACAGCGGCGCCGCTTCGGCCACGACAGCGGCCGTGACTGCCGCCGCCGGGCCGCGCAGACGAGGTCGCCCCTGCAAGTGCGAGGAGCGTGGAATTATCTGCAAGCACCGGGGGTGCGGGAGCCACAAGAACAAGAAGGCAGACGGGCCCACGGAGACGGTGGGCGCCCCGGTCCGCCCCACCAAAAACACAATTGTGACAGTGAGCAGGTATAATTGCGTTTCCCCACCAGCGCGATTTGCCTAAGGAGGGCAGTTGACAATGCGGAAGCAGAATGAGGTCTCGAAGCTAGGTCGAGATCTCCGGATGATCCTGATAGCGATAGCCGCTTCAACCGTCGTCTTGGGTCAGGCTCAAGATCCGCAAGGCGCCAATCCCAATCGCACCGTTGGCCCGCAAAAGGATGGGTCCGTGGTCGTGTCGGACAACCAGACGCTGACGCCCGCTGGCAAGATCATTGATCTCGGTTCGCCGGTGCGCGCCAAAGCCATCGTTCTGAATCCGAATGTCAGCACGAATAGCGGCGCCGTGCTGCTGATGGGATCGCCCCAGCCGATTATTGTTTTCAACACCGCGACCGGACAAATTCTCCAGCGCTTCACTCCGTCCTTTATGAGAGGCGCGGCAGTTACGCCGAGCAAAGCGGGGTCCTTCACCGGTATCGCGTATTCCGCGGACGGCAAGAGCCTGTTCTTCAGCCAGGACGACAACCACGTCGTAATCGCGAATGCGGACCCGCAGACCGGTCTTCTGACAAACGGGCAGAGCGTGGAACTGCCCGGTCCGCCGGCGGATGGCCGACCTTACCATAATGCCAAATCCATCAACCCGGGCGGCATCGCAATTTCCACGGACGGCAAGCGCGCCTATGTGGTCCTGAACGCGGCCAACACGCTCGGCGCGATTGACCTGAGCGCCTCCCCCGCCAAACTCGTCGCCCAGATTCCGGTTGGGAATGCGCCGAATAGTGTGGTCATTCATGGCAAGTATGCCTATGTCAGCAACGAGGGCGGACGTCCCGCCACCAGCGGAGACTTCACGAACGAGTCCGACGGAACGCCGATCGTCGCCGACCGGAAAGATGCTTTTGCAATTACCGGGACCGTATCTGTAGTGGACCTCTCAGCGGGCAAGGAAGTGAAGACGATCGAGGTGGGCCTGCATCCGGCCGGCATGGCCACGCTGGGCTCCGATCTTTACGTTGCGAATGCGTACAGCGACAGCCTCTCCGTGATCGACCTGAATAGCGATAAGGTGGTGCGCACCATCGATCTGAGCGTTCCGATCACGGGTGGTTTCTTCGGTTCCGGACCGAATGGCGTCGCCGTGACCGACGGCGGGCAGGCTTTTGTCACGCTGGGGCAAGCCAATGCCGTCGCCGTCATCAACCTTCAGGGACGGGATAACCATCCGGTGATCGGTTACATTCCGACCGGCTACTTCCCGACCTCCATCGCCTATGACAAAGCGCAGAAGCAACTGGCGGTGGCTGACGACAAGGGTTTGGGCACGCATGTTCCCGCGCGTTCCGGAGGCCTCTCTGGTTTTAATACGCATCAGGATACCGGGACCGTCAACCTGATCCCGGCGCCGAACGCGGACCAATTGGCCCGGTTCAGCAAACAGGTCTTCGACGACAATCACTGGAACCTGACCACGAATATCGAGGTGGGACCGCGTTACATCGATGCGCACGCGGCGCCGGTGGCCGTTCCCCGGCACATAGGCGAGCCCTCGGTCATCAAGTACGTCTTTCTGGTGATCAAAGAGAACCGCACCTACGACCAGATGTTGGGAGATGTGACGTGGGGCAACGGCGACGCTTCGCTGGCGATGTTTGGGTCCGCGGTTCCCAATCAGCACGCATTCGTCAAACGCTTCCCGCTGCTCGACAATGTCTACGCTCCCAGCCGCCAGTCTTCGGATGGGCATCCGTGGATTGGGATGTCGGGGTCATTCTACTCGAATGACATTTTGTCGCCGGATTGGATTCGTTCTTATCCGGGCGGCAATGCCGACGACGCTCTGACCTATACTCCCAAAGGCTTTCTCTGGACCGCGGCGGAAGCCAAGGGACTCACCGCCAAGCTATACGGCGAATGGAGCGACGGCGCAAAGATCGCGAAGAAGGCCGACGGCGCGAACTACGCCTGGAGCGATTTCTACCAGACCGCGCTATGCAAGGAAGGCAAAGCGCCTAAATCCAGTTGCATCGTTCCCGACGATGCGGTCAGGGTGACCTCCGCGATTCCCTCGGCGGCCAAGATCATGGACCCGCATTATCCGCCGTTCAATCTCACGATTCCGGACCAATACCGGATGGACTACTGGATACCCGAGTTCCAACGCCAGGATGCAGCGAATCAGGTTCCCAATCTGACGATACTGTGGCTACCGGACGATCACACCGCCGGCACAACAAGGGGCCAACCAAGCCCGGCCAACTACCAGGCCGACAACGATCTGGCGCTGGGCCGCATGGTGGAAGCCATCAGCCACAGCAAGATATGGGCGCAAACGGCGATCTTCGTGGAGGAAGACGATTCGCAGGGCGGCGTCGACCATGTGGATGGCCACCGCCAGCCGGTTTATATCGTCAGCCCTTATACGGTGGCTCCGCAGGGGCCCGGCCAGGGCAAGGCGATTCACACAACGTACACGGCCGAGAATATCAATCGCACCATCGAGAATATTCTGGGTATGCAGCCATTGACGCAGTTCGATCTGGTGGCATCCCCCATGTTCGACGCGTTTCAGAACACGCCGGATCTGACGCCATACGACCACCTCGCCGCGGCCATCCCTCTCGACCAGGGACCGGGCCTTCCGGCCGGCAACACCGTTGGATACAGCCCCTTGCAAAAAGCCTGGCTGACGGCCACGGCGGAGGTGATGAAGGGCAAGTACGACAAAGCCGACGCCGTCGACCCGAATTTCCTGAACCATGTGACGTGGTACTCGGCGACGGATTGGAAACGGCCCTATCCGGGGGAGAGCAAGGTGGAGATGCCGGGGCCGTTCGTCAAAGCCGCCAGGAAATACCGCGGCGACGACGACGATAACTAACGCGAACGGACCCACAGCCCGGCGGTGTAGATGACCGCGCGGCCCCACTAACGCGCGATGGTTTCTGAAACCGATGCGCCGCGCTCGTAGGCCTGCCGGTAGATCTCCCGCCGCTCCGCCTTCGAGTACGGCGAGCCGGCTTGGTACAAGCGCTCCAAGCCCTTTCCGATCGCGTAGGTCACGGCATAGGCGATGGCGCCTTTGGGGATCAAACCGCCGCCAAATGGGATCTTACCGGCCAATTCCCGGGCGATGGCGCGCCATCCGAATGCTCCCGCGGCGATGCCTATGATTTCCGCCCTCTGCGGTGCGAAGCCCACCGGCCTCCCGCAGGCCGCCGCCGTCAGAAATGCCATGCGTACCTGGTTGCCCGTCAGGAACGCGGTATCGGAGGCGAACTCGCTAAACGCCCAGGGCAGTTCCATGAGGCTCGGGATCAAGTCCGGCAGCGCGGTGGCGATGGAAAACAACGCGTTTTCGCGCGCAATGGTGTGGATGACGCGTTCCACCGCCGGCGCGCGGAAGGCCGGATACGTTCGCGCCAGGGCCGGCGCGATGTCGTCGTTCTCCCGCACGATCTCCGCCGCCGTCCGCCCAGGCTCATCCCGATGAAACGCGTATGTGCCTTTCGGCCCCTCCGCGCCGTCCTGGTACAACACCAGATCGACCTTCTCGGGAACTCCCGGATCGCCGGCGCGGTATACCAGCGCCCTGGCGCGCGCGGCCGGAGGGGCGCCCGGGGGAATCAGGAAGTCCTCCATTTCGGCGAATGCTTCGGCGCTGTCCGCTACCAGGCCGAAGCTCACCGGCCGGATGGCCCGGCTAAGGATTTCGTCGGGGCTCAGCATCGCGAACGCCGCCCGTGCCTGTTTGATCGCTTTGATCATAATCTTCAGCGGGGCCGCTCGGCGCCTGTCAGGCGGAACATCACGCGCAGCCCCTTCCGCCATTCTACCGCCAGCCCGATTCGCTCCACCTCGATGGCCGGTGGAAAGTAGCTCAAAATGGCCTCCGTGGTGGAGTGGAATTCGAGCGACGGGGAGACCAGCATCAGCCGTGGCGGCTCGCTCCGCAGCTCGATTCCGGGGAAGTAACCGGCGGGAGTGAATTCGCCACGGTCGAGGTGCCATTTCACGTGGACCCAGTAGTCAAGCGCCTGCAAGGGCAGGTGCAGGTCGGCCGAAGCCTTCAGTTCCACCACGGTCAGCCGGCCGGAATGGTCCACCGCCAGCAAGTCGACGACGCCGCGCTCACCGCCGGCAATCACCGGCGTCTGTCCGTAGACGGGGTCGGCTAGCAGCGAGGCGTCCAAGGTCTCGATGCCGGCGCGAACCTGGGATTCGAGCCACGCCTCCGGCGCCTGGCGGTACAAGGGATGCTCACGGTCGGCGGCATCCGGCGTCCTCGCGCGGTCCAGTTCTTCCACCAAGCGCTCGATCTCGGCGGCATGATGCCGGCCTGCCGGGCGGCGCTCGCTCATTCCGAAGGACAAATCGCCGCCGGAAGCTTCGGCAAATTCGATGCCGCGCACGCGCCAGCTTTCGCGGCCGTCATGTTTGGGCACCCGCTCCACCCCCGGCAGGGATGCGAGCCGTTCGTAGGGGTCGGGCATGACCGTTCCTACCGCCGCCCGCCGCCACGGCTCCAGGCGCGTATCGAGGTTGCCGTAATCTCGCGGATCTGCCAGCGCTACGGAATCCTGTTCCGTATAGGTGAAGAGTTCGAAGCGCGCGGTGGCGGGGTCCAGGCAGAGCAGCCGCGGACCCACGGCGCGCTCCCGGCCGGCGGGAACATAGAAGGCCAGGCCCTCCACCGCGACGCGTTTTTCCCGGGCGCGCAGGTGCGTCAGCCAGATTAAGCCGAAAGAGAGCGCCGCCGCGGCATCGCCGTCCGGTGGACAGGCGATGGCCGCCCAACCATGCTGGCCGTGCCGCAGAAAACCGCGCGGAAAGGCCGGTGAAAGGCTGCGCGCCAGGTTCGCTTCGGCGCTCAGCTCGGCCAGATTCCATTCCGGAAACTGGCGCCGCAGAAACAGCCGGAAGCGCTCGCGGAAGACCAGGCGGGCGCTGCGGCGGCCGGCATCGGCGCCGGCCGGACGGCCCAGATCCACCAGGAACAGCCGGCCCTGGCGGTGCGCGAACCGTTCCACCACCATCTCGATGCGTGCGCTCTCGGCACGCTCGATGGTCAGAATGCGGCGGGAGAAGTTGCGCGTGCGGTCCCAGGCCTCCAACGTGAGACGGGAGCCGTGCATTTCGAGCGAAAAGCCGCCGGCCGCCAGCGGAAACAGCTCTTCGCCCGCTTCGTATAGCGCCGGCTGCCGCGCGTTCTTCAGGAACGCCTCGATGGCCGCCCGGATTTCCGCGATGTCCTGAACATCGCCCCTTTGGGCGGTTGGCATGGAAACCGATTGTAGCGCCCGGCGCCGCCGGTGTGCCATCCTAGACGGTCGGAATGGATATCATCAACGGCAACATCGGATGGATCGAAGTGATTTGCGGACCCATGTTCTCCGGCAAGAGCGAGGAACTGATCCGGCGCCTGCGCAGGGCCATGATCGCGCGCAAGCGGGTCGAGGTTTTCAAACCCACCATCGACGACCGTTACTCCGCCGACGAGATTGTCTCCCACGGCGATCTCCGCATGACTTCGCAGGTGGTCGCGAACGCTGGCGATATCGTCGAACGCATCGATTGGCGCTCCGAAGTGGTGGGCATCGACGAAGCCAACTTCATGGGCCCGCGCCTGGTGGAGGTGGCGCAGCGCCTGGCCGACAGCGGCAAGCAGGTGATTATCGCCGGGCTGGACACGGACTACCTGGGCCGCCCGTTCGCCCCCATCCCGGACCTGCTGGCGCAGGCGGAGTCGATTACCAAGACGCTCGCGATTTGCGTGCGCTGCGGCAATCCCGCCAAGCACACCCAACGGCTGCGGGGTTCGGACGATTTGATTGTGGTGGGATCGAGCGATCTCTACGAAGCCCGCTGCCGGCGCTGCTTCGAGCCAGGCATCCCCAAGCAGACGGAAATGGATTTTGTAAAAGCGAAGCGGGTGGAGAAGAGCTAGCGCCCTCAGCCTCGCCGCGCTGCCTCAATGGCGGCGATGTCGATCTTTTGCATCGTCATCATCGCCGCGAAGGCGCGCTTCGCCTCACCGCCGCCGGCCGCCAGCGCGTCCATTAGCGCGCGCGGGGTGATCTGCCAGGAGAGGCCCCAGCGGTCTTTGCACCACCCGCACTGGCTTTCCGCGCCGCCATTGCCGACGATCGCGTTCCAGTAACGGTCCGTCTCTTCCTGAGTATCCGTGGCGATCTGGAAGGAAAAGGCCTCCGAGTGCTTGAACGCCGGCCCGCCGTTGAGACCTAGACAGGGTATGCCCACGACGGTGAAAGACACCGTCAGCACATCGCCCTTCCTGCCGCCCGGATAGTCACCGGGAGCATGGTGAACAGCGGTTACTTTACTATCCGGAAAGGTGGCGGCGTAGAAGCGCGCCGCCTCATGCGCGTCCTTATCGAACCAGAGGCAGATGGTGTTCTTTGGCTTCATGCTCCTGTTCCTCCGCTACTTGAGCAGATACATAACGGTTGTTTCGAGTTTCGACGCATCGTCCGTCCAGTCGCCGTAGATCTCCCACGACTTTCCGGCGAAGGCACGGTTGTTCGCCTCGCGCCACGCATGGATCGCATCGTGCGTTTCGTTCAACCGGCCATAGGGGCCCACATGCACCGCCACCGCCACCATGCCCGCCGGAGTCTCGGTGGAGTAGACCTCGCCGGCGGATTCAAACGCGCGCGAGACCTCAACGCCGAAGTCCACGTCCATCGGCTGGCCGCGGCGCGCCGGGTGGTGATATAGAAACACGTTCTGCCCATCCGTGCGCAGGCCCGGTTGGGTCCCCAGAAACGCCCAGACTTTATCGAGCGCCGCCTTCCAGGCAGCTCCGATGCCGGCGATTGCGACTTGACGGCGGACGGCCGCAAGCTTCACGGACGCAACCGTGCGAACGTGAACGTCGGTAGCCATGTCCTACGCCGGTCGGTTCGCCAGGATCAGCGGCGACGGCCCCGGAGCATCCAGGCTGCGCACATCGACGAAGCCGGCCTCGCGCAGCCAGCCGGCGATCTCGCCGAAGGAATAGGTTTCGCCCCGGTCGGTCGCCACCAGCATGTTGAGCGCGAAAACCAGTCCCATCGGCGGCCCGCTGCGGTCTTCGTTCACCAGAAACTCGGCGATCGCGATTGTGCTGCCCGGCGCCATCGCCGCCCCCGTCTTCTTCAGCAAAGCGCGGCTGCGCTCTTCGCCCTCGCTGTGCAGAATGTGTCCGAGCGTGGCGATATCGTAACCATCGCCGAAATCCGCTTCGGCCAGATCTCCGCCAATGTACGAGAACCGGTCCGCGACGCCCTCCCGTTCCGCGATTTTCCGCGTCACGCTCAGCACGTTCGGCCAATCCACGGCGGTTACCGATACATGCGCCGATTGATGGGCCAGCGCGATTCCCCACACGCCCGAGCCCGCCGCCAGGTCCAGCGCCTTCACCGGGCCGGTGGCCTTGGCGACGCCGAGACTGGCCGCCAGCGCCGACGCCGCGCCATAGCTCATGGGAAACAGGTCCTCCACGAAATGCTCGAAGAACTCGGCGCCGCCCCGCCGCTGATTCACGGCTTCGGTAGGCTTGCCCGTCCGCACCACCGTACTGAGCCCCTGCCACATGGGAATCAGGTCCTGCCCCAGGTGCCGGGTCAACGCGCCCAGATACCCCGGCTTGCCGCTCACCAGAAACGCGGAGGCGTCCGACCCCAGCCCGTATTGCCCCGCGCCATTCCTCGTAAGCAGGCCGAAGCCGGCCAGTCCGTTCATCAGCGTCCGCACTCCCCTCACGGAAGCTCCCGCCAGGTTAGCCACCATTTCGGCGCTCTTGGGTCCTTCGTCCAGGATGTCGAACACGCGGAGATTGACCGCGGCCTCCATCATCAGCGTGGGGGCGAAACCCCAGGCCATTTGCATGATTCGTTCCGGCGTGATGGCAGCTTGCCCTACTGCGCCCATAAAGCATCCCTCCTGAGTGAAGCTCGTTGCTAGATTATGGCACAAGTAGGAGGGCGCTTTTCGCACTCTCAGCCGCCATCGGGATCCTGGGATGCGAAGCCGCTCCAGCCTTTGCGGCCGCCGCCGGCGAGCCCCTTCCGGCGCCTCTCCGCAACGCTCCGCAGCATCCCGGTCAGCCGGCGGATTGCCCGCGGCCAGTCCGGAAACAGATCGATATACTGCAGCTCGCGCTGGATCGGGCGCGGCACCCGGCACTCATCCAGGCGAACCGGAATGATGAAAATCTCTCCCAGCGGCACGCGCCGCGCGCAGTCCAACGCGTAGCGGATCTCCGCCTGAAAGCCCCCCCGCTTGTTCACTGAGTTCTCCGAAAAGCAGGCGATAAAGAAGCCCGACGACTCGATGGCGGCCTCTATGGCCCGCGGCCAATTCTGCCCCGGCAGCAGCTTCGCAATGTCCATCCACGGGCTGAAACCGGCGCCCGCCAGGTCGCCGTAAAGCCTCTCGGCCACGGCCAAGTCCTCCCGTGCGTATGCCACGAAGACCTGCGCCAGCGTGCGCGGCTCGAATCGAAATCCCCGCGCCGGATCGGGGTAAAACACGCCCAATCCATCGATCTCCACGGGTTGGCCGGCGGCCAAGCCGCAAATCACCACCTGCGCCAGGTGTTCAGCCGACGGGTCGTCAGTCATGTCCGCCTCTCCCTTCGCGCCGAAACGCCAGGAGCCCGTCCGCCCCGTGCGTAAACCTGCCCAATCCAGGCAGCTCCGTGTCCTGGCCCTTTCGCAGACGCCAGAGGACTTGGCGGACCACCCGGTCCATGCGGTCCGCCGCCTCACCCTCGCTGTCGCCCGTCCGCCGAGCCATCTTTTTGACGATTTCCAGTTTCTTCATCCGATTTCAATCTACCAGTGCGGCGCCTCGCGGGCTCCCCTCGCCGCGGCTCGGACTTTCTCTAACTGATTCACTGTTAAGGCGATGTTTCTTTGCGTTTGTTTTCCAATTCCGTGTGACTGGGCAGATGAACCGATTTTAATTGCTGCTTAAGAGAGGCTTCATGTGCAGGTCCTTATTATGAATTCAGACGAGAGAACTCGTCGACGGTAAATAAGGAGAAGCCCCAATGAAAAAACTGATGACAGCAATGCTCGCCCTGTCCTTCCTCGGCGCAACTGCGATGATCGCCCAGGCGCCGCCCGCGGCCCCGGCCGACAAGACCGCCCCCGCGAAGAAGGCCCCCAAGAAGACCACCGCCGCGAAGAAAGACACCTCCGCGAAGACAGACTCCACAGCGAAGAAGGCCCCCAAGAAAGCAAAGAAGGACACCACCAAGTAGTAGCGCTTCGCGCGTTCCAGTTGTTTGTCGCTGGCAAGCCGCGTAGCGATCCTACGCGGCAATCCAGTGTTCCTCTCCAGTTTGCCCTCCCGAACGCTCCCGCCCGTTGATTACGTCTCGATATTTCTTAGTGGCCGGACACCAGATGAACCCATTTTAATTGCCGCTTAAGAGAGGGTTCATGTGCAGGTCCTTATCATAGCTACAGACGAGAGATATCGTCCACGCACCAGGAGAAACGCAATGAAGAAACTGATGACCATTTTGCTTGGCCTGTCGATGCTCGGCGCAACGGCGATGATCGCCCAGGTACCGGCTACCACGCCCGACAAGACCACTAGCACGAAAACCACCAAGTCGAAGAAGTCAACCACCGAGAAAACGGTCGCCAAGGCCAAGAAGACCACCGAAAAGACCACCGTGAAATCGAAGGGGAAGAAGACCGACTCCACCACACAGAAGTAACGCGTGGCGCGCTCCAGTTGTAAATCGCTGGCAGCCGCGTAGCGTACTTTCCTACGCGGCAATCCAGTGGTCCCCTCAGTTTGCCCTGCTGAAGGTTACCCTACCCCGCTACTCCTCTGATTTCCGTCTCGGCCGTGTACCGTCTTGCCCTTATCTGAGCCGTCCCACCTGGTCCAAAGGCCAATAAGCGAAAACCGCCTTACCGTAAATGTTCTCACGGGGGACGAAGCCCCACGACCGGCTGTCGCTCGAAAACATGCGGTTATCCCCCAGGACGAAATACTTGCCCGACGGTACCGTACGGTCCCGAAACGACTCCGGCGGGGATGGCCAGGAAACCCGGTCCCGGTCGGCCACGTAGTCCTCCCGCAGCGCGCGCCCGTTCACGTACACCTGGCCCGCGTCGATTCTGATACGGTCGCCCGGCGTGCCGACCACTCTCTTGATGTACGATTTCGTAGGGTCTAGCGGATACCGGAAAACCACCGTATCTCCCCGCTCGATACCGCCCAGGCCAAAGCGGTACGTGAACTTTTCGATGAAGATCCGCTCCTGGTCCTTAAGCGACGGCGCCATGCTCGTGCCTTCGACTTTGACCGGCTGGTATACGAAGATGATCAGGACAACCGCAATCACGGCCGAGATGGCCAGGTCGCGAACCCACGCGAGGACCGCCCGGAAGCCCGGACCGAGAGGTGCCGGCTCGCAGAGGAGTTCCCGGGCGGTCGCGTCGTTCTGAGCTTCGTGGTCCTGCATCCCTTGTCCGGTGTTGCCATTATAGACGGTTCGGGAGGCCCTTCGGTTGCCGGGAAACGCATGGCCCGGAAACGCATGGCCGCGAAACGCATACCCTTTTGCAGGAGCGGGATTCGACGGAGCTTCGCTATCGCGATACTCTAGTGCTTTACCCCGGCGGGAGGTCGCACATGCACAGACGGGATTTCCTCGGCGCGGCGCTCCTGGCCGCTGCAGCGCCCCGCCTGGATGCGCAAGCCACACCCGCCGCGGACGACCGAATCGCACAGCCTACCGGCGCCGGCTACGACTCCCCTCTTTCCGATCGCCCCGGCCAACCCTGTTGGGTTCAGGTGGATCTCGGATCCTCCCGCAAGGTGGATGCCGTCAAGCTCTATCCCAAGCTCAATTGGATGGGTCAGCGTAGCCAAGGCTTCCCGCTGCGCTTCCGCATCCAGATTTCGGACGATGCCCGCTTCCTGACGGCAGTGCCAATCGTCGATGAGACCGGCGCCGATTACCCCGATCCGGCCGATCGCATTTGCGCCTTCCGTGCCGGGGGCGCCGTTGGCCGGTATGTGCGAGTCACGGTCACCCAGCTCAAGTCCTCGGGCGGCAGGGCGCCGCGATACGGCTTTTCGCTCGCCAAAATAGACGCGCTTTCCGATGGCAAGGATGCCGCCGAAGGCCGCCCCGTCGCCGATTCGAACAAGGGCGATCTGGGCGTCACCCCGCTCACGCGTCCGCCGAGGCCGCAAGGCGAAACCACGGTCACCGACAATCCCGCGAACGTCACCGCGCCCCGGACCTGGAAGCCGCCTGCTCCGCGCGTCCGGATTCCCCGCGGTGGAGTGCGCCTGGAAGACGGCCTGCTCAAGGCCGCTTTCGACAACAACATCGGCTATCTGCTGGGTTCCTTCACCGTGGATGAGATGTTGAAGGAGTTTCGCGACCGCGCAGGCAAGCCCAGCCCCGCCGGGTTGCGCGAGCCCGATAAGTTCTGGCAAACCGATCTGGCAGGCTCCAATGCGGGCCGCTTCCTGATGGGCGCCGGCAACTCGCTTCGCTGGACCGACCATCCCGAACTGCGCGCCCGCCTAAACGCCATTGTCGCGGGAATCGCCGAGTGCCGCCAGCCCAACGGCTACATCATGGCCTACCCGGAAGACACCATCTTCTACTCCGAACGGGGCGCTTACACCCGCGCCTGGCTCACTCACGGCCTGATCGAAGCGGGTTACGCCGGCAACCCGGACGCCTTCGGCCTGCTGCGCGGATACTACGACTGGTTCGACCGTTGCCCGTACCTCCCCAAACTGTTGCGCGGCGCCACGCAAGGCGTGCAGGGCATGATTGCCAATGCCCGCATGTACCACACCCCTGCCGGCAAGCCCGAGGATCTACAGGTCCTGCAACGCTATTTCCAGGAGGATTACTGGCTGGCGCAGTTGGCCCGCCGCGAGGACGCCGCCATCTGGCAGTATCCCTATGACCGGCCGCATTGCTACCTGATTACCGACCTCGAAGCCTACATGGACCTCTACCGCGCCACCGGCGAAAAGCGGTACCTGGACGCCGTGATGGGCGGATGGGACCTGTACCACGATAAGTGGGAGCACGCCGGCGGCTCCATCGCTATTTGTGAGGAAAGCGCCTATCCGCCGTCTTCCTACCGGCTGCATGCCAAGACCGGCGAGCTTTGCGGCAGTTCCTTCTGGTCCTTCCTCAACCAGCGCCTTCACGCGCTCGATCCGGAGCGTGAGAAGTACGCGAACGAAATCGAAAAGTCTATCTACAACGTGGCGCTGGCGAATCAGGCCGGCGCGGAAGGCATACGCTATACCGCGTCCCTGGTGGGCCGCAAGGCCAACCGCATCGGGAACCAGGGAATGAATATGAACACGTGCTGCGAAGGCCAGGGCACGCGCCTGTTGGGGGCCATGCCGGAGTTCATCTATACGCTGGCCGCGGACGGCATCTACGTCAACCTGTTCGCCGCCTCCACCATCGTCTGGCAACAGGCCGGGCAATCGCTGCAACTGCGCATGGCCACGGACTTCCCGTTCCACCCGGATGTCGAACTGCGGCTCTCCGTGTCCCGCCCGGTGCGCGCCCGGCTCCGCGTGCGGGTTCCGGCCTGGGCCGCCAGAGACATGCCGATCCGCGTCAACGGCTCCGCCGCCGCCACCGGCAAAGCGGGCTCCTACGTGGCGTTGGACCGCGTTTGGAAACAGGGCGACTCCATCTCATTCACGTTGCCGATGGATTTCCGTCTCACGCGCTACGCCGGCGTGGATCGCGTCGCAGGCCAGGAACAATACGCGCTCGAATACGGTCCCATCCTGATGGCGCTGGTAGGCGGAGTGGACGCGGCGGGCGGCGCCGTGATCCCCGTCGCGCCCGAGGACCTGCCCAAGCGCCTGCGCCAGAAGCCCGGCGAGCCGTTGCGCTTCGCCATCGAAGGCGGCGTCGAGCAACAGGAATATATGCCGTACTGGCAGGTCGTAGCGGACCAGCCGTTCACCTGTTATCCGGTGCTGGGTGGGGCGGGCCTCCTGGCCTGCCTTCTTCTTCCGGATCATTCTCGCCCGGCATGAACGGTTTCGATCAATTCTCAGTCGGAGTCTTATCCACGCTTTCCACGATAATGACGTCGCCCGGCACGTCGGCGGTCTTGTCAATTCTCAATCCAAGCTGTTTCCTGACGGCCGCGAATACATCGTCCGCATCGGCGGGGTCGCTCGCGCTCAAGGCGGAGCTGGCGCCGGCCCCGGCCGACAAGGCTGCGTATGGGTTGAGACACGCCAAAACGAATGTGTATTTCCCAGGCATACCTGTCTTATCGAGCACGCGCGGATGGCTATCGAGCGGTCCCAACCCTTTTGCTGCCGCGATCAACCGGCCGAGATCCTTCGCAAACTCCGCCATGCTCTGCTCGGAGTACTTCGTCCGCTCCCTGCCTGGACCAAGAGCAGGCTTCACCATCATCATCGTGAACGAACCGTGTACCGCCGGAAAACTGTCATCGCCCTTAGGCGCGCGCGCAGCAGCCTTTGGATCGAACTCCTCCGAGTTCGATTCGCTAGTCACCTCCTTGATCTTCGGACCACCCTTGTCCACGACCAACTCGTAACCCGGAAAATTGCGAGTCTCACGGCGAAACACCAGATGAAAACGCTCGATCAACAGGTTCTGGAGCATCCTCTGGAACTGCTCGGTCGTGGCATGGGCCGGCATGATCGCATCGATATCGTAAAGCGGCTGTCCCATCGAGGTTAGCCATCCGGGGCCCTTGATCTGATCCGGGTCAACTCCAAATGCTCGCGTCAGCAGAGCGAACATAGCGATGTGCGGAGCATGAAACCGTCCAGGATCCCCCGTTCCCGGGCCTCCGGTCACCTTGTCCGATGACGGTGTCTCCGGCCCCGCGATCTTGACGGAAGCCACTTCGAAAGTCGGGCCATCGGCCGCGCCCGCAGCCACCGGCAAAAACGCGCTCACCGCCAATGCGATCACGCACCGCATTTCTTCCTCCTGAGACCAGGCAAATCGTCGATGCTCACGCGCATCCATTGTACGCCCGCAACGCCTTTCCGTTAAGATTGAGAGTTGTCCCGCATAAAGGAACACGCCCATGAAGCGACTATGGATTCTCTTGCCATTGATCTGTTGCGCCCTTTCTCAGGCGCAGACTAAGAAGGACCAGGAACACTGGGTGGTCACCTGGGCCACGGCGCAGCAGGCTGTGCGTCCTGCCCCGCCGGCGGGCCGCGGAGCGCCGCCCACGCCAACTCCGGTCGCGCCCGTGCCGCCGGCCACTCCGCCTCCCAGTCCCGGCGCCCGTTTCGATAATCAAACCGTGCGCATGATCGCGCATGCCAGCATCGCGGGGAAGCGCGTGCGAATCGAGCTGTCAGACGCCGTTAACGCGCCGGTGGTGACCGTGGGCGCCGCGCACATCGCCCTTCGCGCCAAGGATTCCGAAATCGTCGCGGGGTCGGATCGCCCGCTCACGTTCGGCGGCAAGCCCACCTGCACCCTCCGGCCCGGGGTCTTGACGGTCAGCGACCCCGTGGATCTCGACGTGCCAAAGCTGGCGGACCTCGCCGTGAGCCTCTACTTCCCCACGGACACCGGGCCGCCCACGTCGCACTCGCTGGGCCTGCACACCACCTATATTTCGCAGGCCGGAGACTTCACCGGCCAGGCCGCCATTGCCGATGCGGCCAAGGTGCAATCGTATTACTTTCTCGCAAGCATCGATGTGCTGGCGCCGGCCAAGGCCGCGACCATCGTCGCGCTGGGAGACTCGATTACCGATGGCGCTCTTTCCACGCCGAATGCCGACCGCATGTGGCCTGCGCTGCTGGCCGCCCGGTTGCAGGCCAACAAAGACACTGCCAGGTTTGCCATCGTGAATGAAGGCATCTCCGGAAATCAGGTGCTGAAGGACGGCGCCGGGACCAGCGCCATCGCGCGCTTCGACCGCGATGTGCTGAGCGAACCCGGCGTCGAGTGGCTCATGATTCTCGAAAGCATCAACGATATCGGCGCCCTCGCCAGAGGCGGCGGCCCGCTCACCGCGGCCGACCTGATTGGCGCGCTCGGGCAGCTCGTCGAGCGGTCCCACATGCACGGCATCAAGGTGGCTGGCTGCACCCTCACGCCTTACGGCGGCGCCGGCTACTACAGCGACGCCGGGGAAGCCATACGCTCCGCCGTCAACGATTGGATACGCACCAGCGGCGCGTTCGACGCGGTGGTGGATTTCGACGCCGCCGTGCGCGACCCGGCGAACCCCAAGGAATTCCGCGCCGACATGCACGCCGGCGATCATCTGCACCCGAGCGACGCGGGCTACGCCGTCATGGCCGATTCTGTGGATCTCTCGATCTTCGCCGGCAAGCCCGTCGGCCCGAAGCCGAAAGACAAGCCGAAGAAGAAGTAGCGGCTGCGCCCGCGTTACCGCGAAGGGGCGTCGTCCCTCAGATACCGGTCGATGCCCTGCGCCGCCTTGCGCCCCTCGGCGATGGCCCACACCACCAGCGATTGTCCGCGGCGCATGTCGCCGGCCGCGAAAACTCCGGGGACCGAGGTCATCTGGTTTCCATCGGTCGAAACGTTGCCTCGCGCGTCCAGTTGCACGCCGAGTTGGCCGATCATGCCGTTCTTCACGGGGCCCAGAAAGCCCATCGCCAGCAGCGCCAGGTCCACATCCAGCGTGAACTCCGTGCCGGGCATGGGCGCGAAGTTCGGCGGCGGGCCCACGCGCACGGCGTGCAATTGCTTGACGCAGCCGTTTTCATCGCCGGTGAATTTCACGGTGGAAACGCTCCAATCGCGGACGCCGCCTTCCTCGTGTGAGCTTTCCACGCGCAGTTGCATCGGCCATAGGGGCCACGGCGTGGAGGGCGAACGCTCGTCGGGCGGCTTAGGCAGCAGCTCGAACTGAGTCACCGACCGAGCCCCTTGGCGATGGCTCGTGCCCAGGCAATCCGCGCCCGTATCGCCGCCGCCAATGATCACCACGCGCCGCCCGGTGGCCAGTATTGCTTCCGCTTCCGGAACCGTGTCGCCCTGGTTGCGCCGGTTCTGCTGCGGCAGGAAATCCATCGCGAAATGAATCCCCCGCAGCTCCCGGCCCGGAATCGGGAGATCGCGAGGATGTTCCGCGCCGCCCGCCATCAGGATGGCGTCGAATTCCTTGCGCAGATCTTCCACCGGAACGTTGCCGCCCACGTGCGCGTTGGGCTGAAATTTCACTCCTTCGGCGCGCATCTGCTCCAGACGGCGGTCGATCAAATGCTTCTCCATCTTGAAATTCGGAATGCCGTAGCGCAGCAGCCCGCCGAAGCGGTCGTTCTTCTCGAAGACCGTCACGCTATGCCCGGCCCGCGCCAGTTGCTGCGCGGCAGCCAGTCCGGCCGGCCCGGACCCGACCACCGCCACGCGCTTGCCGGTGAGCGCAGCGGGCGGCTCAGGCTTGATGAATCCCTCTTCGAAGCCGCGGTCCGCAATCGCTTTTTCCATTTGCCGGATGCTCACCGGCGGAGCGTTGATGCCCAGCACGCAAGCCGTCTCGCAGGGGGCCGGACAAATGCGCCCGGTGAATTCGGGAAAGTTGTTGGTGGCGTGCAGGCGTCGTATGGCCCCGTGCCACCGGCCCTGATACGCCAGGTCGTTCCAATCCGGAATGACGTTGTTCAGCGGGCAGCCCGTGTGGCAGAAGGGAACGCCGCAATCCATGCAGCGTGCGCCCTGCGTGCGAGCGCTCTCCTCCGGGAACGGCAGGTAGACTTCAAGCCAGTCCTGGATGCGTTCGGCGACCGGACGGCGCTCGGCGGTCTCACGCGGGTGTTCGAGAAAACCAGTGACTTTACCCATTGCTCAATCCAGTGGGGCAGGCGATTCGCCTGCCGATCTCTTGTCCGGCTGCTCGCATTTCCGCAATCATGATTCAATCTCCGGCCGGCTGCATCGCCGCGGCAGGCTGGCTCACGCCGGGTGGCAACGTCAAGTCCACCGCGTGGCCCACGCTCTCTCCAGCGTCAAGCGCGCGCCGGTACTCGTGCGGAAAGACCCTCAGGAATTTCGGCAGGGTCTGTTCCCAGTTCTCCAGAATCCGCCGGCCCAGCGGGCTCTCCGTGGCGGCTACGTGCCGCGCGATCAGCGCAAAAAGAAGCTGCGCGTCTTTCTCGCCTTCGAGCACAGGCTCCATGGCCACGCTGGCCGTGTTGCAGCGCTTCTCGGCGAAATCGCCTTTCTCGTCCAGCACGAATGCCAGGCCGCCGCTCATGCCGGCCGCGAAATTGCGCCCGCACTTCCCCAGCACCACCACCAGCCCGCGCGTCATGTACTCGCAGCCGTGGTCGCCCAGACCTTCCACTACCGCCGTCGCGCCGGAATTGCGCACCGCAAAGCGCTCGCCGGCCACGCCGTTGATGTACGCTTCGCCGGCCGTGGCGCCGTAAAGCGCGACGTTGCCGATCAGAATATTCTCTTCGGGAACGAACGTGGAGGCCCGCGGCGGATAAACAATCAGTTTCCCCCCGGACAGCCCCTTCCCGATGTAATCGTTGGCCTCGCCCTCCAGTTCGAGCGTCACGCCCTTCGCCAGAAACGCGCCGAAGCTCTGTCCGGCCGAGCCGTTGAAGCGGAACCGTATGGTATCCGCGGGCAGTCCGGCCGACCCGTAACGCCGCGCAATCTCGCCTGAAAGCATTGCGCCCACGGTGCGATGTACGTTGCGAATCGGCAAGCGCACATCGACAGGCGCCAGCCGTTCCAGCGCCGGCCGCGAGAGGTCGATCAACTCATGGTCCAGCGCGCTCTTCAAACCGTGGTCTTGCGCCTGGACGCACCGTCGCGCAATGCGGCTCGGCGCCGGCGGGTTGTAGAGTATCGTCGAAAGGTCCAGCCCCTTGGCCTTCCAGTGGTCCTGCGCGGCGCGCGGTTCCAGCATGTCCACCCGCCCCACCATCTCATCGAACGTGCGGAATCCCATGCTCGCCATGTATTGGCGCACCTGCTCCGCAATGAAGAAGAAGAAGTTGATCACGTTCTCGGGCGAACCGCTAAACCTCGCGCGCAGCACCGGGTCTTGCGTCGCAATGCCCACCGGACAGGTATTCAGGTGGCACTTGCGCATCATCACGCAGCCCATGGACACCAGCGGCGCCGTAGAGAAGCCGAACTCCTCGGCCCCCAGCAGCGCGGCGATCGCCACGTCGCGCCCCGTCTGCAGCTTGCCATCTGTCTGCACGCGAATGCGCCCGCGCAGATCGTTCATCACCAGCACCTGGTGCGTCTCGGCCAGCCCCAATTCCCACGGGATGCCGGCGTGGCGTATGGAACTGAGCGGTGAGGCGCCCGTCCCGCCCGAATCGCCCGATATCAGCACTACATCCGCGTGCGCCTTAGCCACGCCCGCGGCCACCGTGCCCACTCCCACTTCCGCCACCAGCTTGACCGAAATGCGCGCCGAGGGGTTCACGTTCTTGAGGTCGTAGATCAACTGCGCCAAGTCTTCAATCGAGTAAATATCGTGGTGCGGCGGCGGCGAAATCAGGCCCACGCCCGGTATCGAATGGCGCACCCGCGCGATGGTCTTATCCACCTTGTGGCCCGGTAGCTGCCCGCCCTCGCCCGGCTTCGCGCCCTGCGCCATCTTGATCTGCAAATCGTCCGCGTTCACCAGGTAATTCGCCGTCACTCCGAACCGCCCCGACGCCACCTGCTTCACCGCGCTGCGGCGCAGGTCCCCGAAGCGTTCCTCGTCTTCCCCACCCTCGCCCGTGTTGGAGCGCGCCCCCATGCGGTTCATCGCGATGGCCAGCGTCTCGTGCGCTTCCTTGGAAATCGAGCCGAACGACATGGCGCCCGTCGCGAAGCGCTTCACAATCTCCTGCGCTGGCTCCACTTCCTCCAGCGGAACCGGCTCGGCCGAGGTCTTCAGCTCCAGCAGCCCGCGCAGCGTGCATAGCTGTGTGTTCTGCCGGTCGATAAGATCGGCGTACTCCTGGAAGGTCTGGAAGTTTTTCTGCCGCACCGCGTGTTGCAGCTTGGCGATGGTCTGCGGGTTGATCAGGTGATATTCGCCGCCCACCCGGTATTGATAATCGCCGCCCGCCGCAAGGTCCGCCTCCGATTCCGCCATGGGGCGATACGCGTGGTTGTGCCGCAGGACGGCCTCCTGCGCAATCACGTCCAGGCCGATTCCCTCAATGCGCGAAACCGTCCCCGTGAAGTACTTATCCACCACCCGCCGGTCCAGTCCGATCGCTTCGAAAACCTGCGCCCCGCGGTAGCTTTGCAGCGTGGAAATGCCCATCTTGGAGAAGGTCTTCAACAAGCCCTTGTTGATCGCCTTGATGAACTTCTCCGCGCCGGCCTGTCCCACCGTCTCCAGCGCCAAATAAGGATTCACCGCGCTCGCCCCGTAGCCGATCAGCAACGCGAAGTGCATGGTCTCGCGCGGCTCGCCCGATTCCACAATCAGCGCCACCTGCGTCCGCGTTTCCTCGCGCACCAGGTGATTGTGAACCGCGGCCAGCGCCAACAGGCTCGGTATCGGCGCCCACTCCTGGTCCACGCCGCGATCCGAGAGGATCAACAGCGTATAGCCGGATTGTATGGCCAGCGACGCGCGCCGGCACAGTTGCGAAAGCGCCCGCTCCAGCCCTTTGCCATCGTCTTCCACCGCGAACAGCGTGGGCAGCGTAGTCGCCAGGAAATCGCCCGTCGAAACGCGCCGCAGCTTTTCCAGATCGTGGTTCGTCAGAATCGGATCGGGCAGCTTCAGCGTGTGGCAGTGCCGCGGCGTTTCGTCCAGGATGTTCCGCTCCGTGCCGATATAGCTGGTGAGCGACATCACCATCTCTTCGCGAATCGGGTCGATCGGCGGATTGGTCACCTGCGCGAAAAGCTGCTTGAAATAGTGGAACAACAACTGTGGCCGGTCGGAAAGGCACGCCAGCGGCGTATCCGATCCCATCGAGCCGATCGGTTCCTCGCCCTTTTCCGCCATCGGCCCCAAAATCATCTTGAGGTCTTCCTCGGTGTAGCCGAAGGAGCGCTGCCGCCCGATCAGCGTCGCCTCATCCGTGCCGTGCTCCCGCGGCGGGTCGGGAAGCTGGTCCAGCGTGAGCTGGTTTTCCTTGATCCAAAGCTGATAGGGATTCCGTCCGTATAGGCTCCGCTTGATCTCACGGTCCGAAACAATGCGGCCCTCGACCGTATCCACCAGCAGCATTTTACCGGGCTGCAGCCGGCCCTTGAGCAGCACGTCCTCGGGCGCCACCGGCAGCACGCCGGCCTCCGACGCCATCACCGCCAGGCCGTCCTTGGTCACCAGGTAACGCGCCGGCCGCAAGCCGTTGCGGTCGAGCGTGGCGCCGATCGAGCGGCCGTCTGTAAACGCGATGGCGGCCGGACCGTCCCACGGCTCCATCAGGGAAGCGTGATATTCGTAGAACGCCCGTTTCTGCGGGTTCATGTACGGATTTTTGGCCCACGCCTCCGGGATCAGCATGGCCACCGCGTGCGGCAGCGAACGGCCGGCCATCAGCAGCAACTCGAGCGCGTTATCGAAATTCGCGGAATCGCTGCCGCCCGGCTGAATGATCGGGAACAGCTTCTTGAGGCTGTCGCCGAACAGCGGCGAGGCCAGCACCGACTGCCGCGCGTGCATCCAGTTCACGTTCCCGCGCAGCGTATTGATTTCGCCATTGTGCGCCACATAGCGATACGGGTGCGCAAGCTGCCACGTCGGAAACGTGTTCGTCGAGAAGCGCTGGTGCACCAGGCACAGGGCGCTCACCACGTCGGGGTCCCCCAGCTCCGGATAGAACCGCGCAATCTGCGGCGCCAGCAGTAGACCCTTATAAACGATGGTCCGCCCGGAGAACGAAGGGATATAGAAAAATTCCTTCGCCGGCCCATCCGATGCCGCCGCCTCGGCTTCGGCGCGCTTGCGCACCACGTAGAGCTTGCGCTCCAACTGGTCGGGCGTCATGCCCTTCGCGCGCGCCACGAAGATCTGCTGAATGTACGGCTGCGACACGCGCGCCACGCGGCCGATCGCCGAGCCGTCGATGGGCGTGTCCCGCCAACCGAGCACCGTCAGGCCTTCCTCCCGCACGATGCGCTCCACCATGCCCTCGCACTGCAAGCGCGCGTGCGGTTCCACCGGCAGAAACATCATGCCGACGCCATATTCCCCCACCGCCGGCAGCGTGAATCCGAGCCGAGGGCATTCGCGCGCAAAGAACCGGTGTGGAATCTGGATGAGCACTCCCGCGCCGTCGCCCGTTTCCGGGTCGCACCCGCATGCGCCGCGGTGCGTCAGGTTGACCAGGACCTGTATGCCCTTTGCGATGACGTCGTGAGAGCGCTGGCCTTTGATGTTCGCGACGAAGCCGATTCCACAGGCGTCGTGCTCGTTGCGCGGATCGTAAAGCCCTTGGGCTTCGGGTAGACCGGTAATCACAGTGGGATCGCTCATTAGGATCGCTCGGGAATCCGCAAGCCAGGATGGTAATCCGGCCGCAGGTTCATGGGAACGGCAATTCGCCTTAGGGGAAAGTGTAACATCTTTTTACAGTATTAGGCAATAGGGAACTAAAAACCATATACTATTAGTTTTGTTTATGTTATGATTGCTTCGTGACTCTGTGGGAACTGCGTCTTTTCAGAGAGATAGGCAATGCCAAGAGCATGAGCAAGGGGGCCGCTCACTGCCAGGTCAGCCAGTCCGCGGCTAGCCAGCACGTCCGGGAGGTGGAACGCCGCATGGGCGTCGCCCTGTTCGACCGCGGCCGCCGCCCGCTCGAGTTAACTCCCGCCGGAAGACTGTATTACGACTTTTGCCGCGAAGTTCTCCGCCGCCAGGAGGAGTTCTCGCGCGCGCTCGAAGACTTGAAGGGCGGCGTCGAGGGAACCGTGCGCGTAGCCTCCATTTATTCCATCGGCCTTTCCGAAATGAGCCGGCTGCAGGAGTCCTTCGGCGTGCGCCACCCCGCCGCCCATCTTCATGTCGAGTATGAGCGTCCCGACAAAGTCTACGATTCGGTGCGCGACGAAACCGCAGACCTCGGGCTCGTAAGCTATCCGGCGGCCAGCCGCGACATCGCCGCCATTCCCTGGCGCAAGGAGGAGATGCAGGTCGCGGTTCCGCCGGCCCACCCCTTCGCGGCCAAAGACGAAGTCTGGCCCGGCGATCTCAACGGCCAGGACTTCATCGGTTTCGACGAAGATCTCTCCATCCGCCGCGAGCTCGACAAATTCCTCCGCACCAACGGCGCCGGCGTCAACATGGCCATGCACTTCGATAACATCCAGACCATCAAGGAAGCCGTCGCGCTCGGCTCCGGCATCAGCATCCTGCCCGCGCGCACCATGCAGGCCGAGATCGCGCAAGGCCGCCTGGTGGCCGTGAAACTGCACGCCCCCGACCTCCACCGCCCCGTCGGCGTCCTGCACCGCCGCCGCAAGAAGTTCAACGCCGCCACCCAGTCGTTCCTGGATTTACTCCTCTCGGCCGAAGGCTCCTGAGCCGGGTGGGGCGGACCTCCTGGTCTGCCTTCTTTGGTGGGACGGACCCGGGTACCCACGCCGTTCGTGGGTCCCTGCCTTCTTCGCTTGCCACCCGACAACCTGTCCCGTGGCGTAGGCTTCCAGCCTGCGACGCCGGCCGGGGGCCCTCAGGGCATGCCGGCGTTCTTCCGGCCCAACTGACACTTCGTCCACCGCCGTGGGGCAGGCGCTTTCGCCTGCCAAGCCGCCGAAGGCGGCCCGCCCCTTCCGTACGCCCCAGCCCTTCACCTTGCATACGCCAAAATCGCCCGCGCAATCGCCTCCAGCGGCAGAACCGCATTCACCGCGCCTCTCTTAATCGCCTCATTGGGCATTCCGAAAACTACCGAAGTTGCCTCATCCTGCGCAATCGTGGCGGCGCCGGCCTCCTTCATTTCCAACATCCCCCGCGCGCCATCGTCGCCCATCCCCGTCAAGATCGCCGCCACCGCGTTCGGTCCCGCGTACCGCGCCGCCGAACGAAACAGCACGTCCACCGAGGGACGGTGCCGCGACACCAGCGGTCCGTCCTTAATGTCCACGTAGTATCGCGCGCCGCTGCGCTTGAGCAGCGTGTGGCGATTCCCCGGCGCAATCAGCGCCCGTCCGCGCAGCACCGTGTCGTTGGCTTCGGCCTCCTTCACGGAGATTTGGCACAGGCTGTCCAAACGGTTCGCGAACGCCCGCGTGAATACTTCGGGCATGTGCTGCACAATCACCATTCCGGGCGCGTCCGGAGGCATCGGCTCGAGCAGCGCCCGCAGCGCCTCCGTCCCGCCCGTCGACGCGCCCACCACCACAACCTTCTCCGTGGTTTCGAGCATCGCGCTCCTGGCGCGCGGCAGGATAGCGTCGGCCGTGAGCTTCGGCTCCACCGCCTTCCTGGGAGCGCGCAACCGGGCCCCCGCCGCCGACTTCACCGCCTCGCACAGAATCGTGCGCGACTCCTCCAGGAATTGCCTCGTTCCCACCCGCGGCTTGGCGATAATCTCCACCGCCCCGTACTCAAGCGCTTTGAGCGTGCTCTGCGCCCCTTTCTCGGCCAGCGTGGAGCAAATCACCACCGGAATCGGGTGCTGCGACATAATCTTCTGCAGGAACGTCAGGCCGTCCATGCGGGGCATCTCAATGTCCAGCGTGATCACGTCCGGCGTTTGCTCGCTCATCCGCTCGGCCGCGACAAACGGATCGCTGGCCGTTCCCATTACCTCAATCCCCGGATCTCCCGACAACACATCGCTCAGCGTCTGGCGAACCACCGCCGAATCGTCCACGATCAGGACTCGAATTCGCGGCTGGCTCATGGCGTTATCCTCCGGTCCTCCGCGCTCGCGAAATCGGTTTGCACGCGCGGGTCGCTCCAGACGCCTAGCCGGTGCAGCAGCACTTCACCAGTCCCCGTGTGGAAGTGAATCCTCCGGCCGCGGGTTCCGCCCACGTCGGATGCGGACACCCTGAATCCTTCCTCCGCCAGGACCTCTTCCGCAGCCCTGCAATTCTGTGCGCCCACGGTGGGTTTGCTGCGGGGCGTTCCCGCCACGGGAAGAACGTCCGCGCCCCCAAACAATTTCACCTCCAGGTCCCGCCGGTCCGCCCCCAGAGCGTCGAATTGCCGCGCCAGGTGGCGAATGCTGAAGTCCACGTAGCGGCACGCCTCGGCCAGGTTGAATCCGCCGGGCCGTTCCGGCGGGCTTTTCGGCAAAACGCCGTGGCACAGCGCGCCCGCGCCCAGCCGCGCGCTCCAAAAGGTGATGCCGACGCACGATCCCAGAATCGTTCGCAGGATGGCCGGCCCCCGCGCCAGGTATAGCTCTCCCGGCTGCAGATTGAGGTCCGGCAAGATCAGCCCCGATTCCGTCATCCCGGCTTCCTATAGACCGCCGGCGCAACCGGAACCAGCGGCAAGTCCATGCCTTGAATCGATTCCGAATGGCCCGCGAAGAAGTACCCGCCCGGCGCAAGCTGCCGCGTCAGCTTCTCGAGAAGCCGCACCTGCGTGGGGCGGTCGAAGTAAATGATGACGTTGCGGCAGAAGATGATTTCCGGCGCCTCGGCCAGCCCGAAGTCCGCATCCATGAAGTTGACGCGCCGAAATTCCACCAGCGCCCGCACTTCCGGAACCACCCGCAGCAAATCCGATTCCGGATCGCGGCTGTGCATGAAATATTTTCGCCGGAGGTCCGGCGAAACCGGTTTGACCACATCTGCCTTGAATATGCCATCGGCCGCCTTGCGCAACACGGTGGTGCTGATATCGGTGGCCAGCACGCTAAACCGAAAGCCCGCGCGCTGTTGCGCGTATTCGCTCAGAACTATCGCCAGCGTATACGGCTCCTCCCCCGTCGAGCAGCCTGCGCTCCATACCAGCGACTTCCGCGCCATGCCCTTCAACGCAGCCAGGTCCGGCAGCGCCCGTGACACCAGATAGTCGAAGTGCCCCGCCTCGCGAAAGAAATCCGTCTTGTTGGTGGTGATCACGTCGATCAGCAGCACGATCTCGTCTTTCCGCCCGCCGTGCGCGAACACCCGGTCGCAATACTCGCCGAACGACCCAATCCCCAGGCTGTGCAACCGCCGCCTGATCCGGATCTCCATCATCGTCTTCTTCTCCGGACTCAAGTTGATGCCGGATTCGTCGTAGATCAGCGCGCGCAGCCTCTCGAAGTCCGCTTTGGACAGCCCCTCGTTCCCGTTATTCATGGCGTGGTTGAAAGCGGGGCCGCGGCCAGCCGGGCCCCGCGTCCCCTCAGGCGTGTACTTCGGCCAGGGGCTTGTTGCCTTCCGCGCCGCGCACCGCCGACAACTCCTCGGCGGAAAACACGCGGTCAATATCGAGGATCATGATGAATTGCCCGTCGCGCTTCCCCATGCCCTTGATAAAGTCCGTCCGGATCTGCGTGCCGATCTTCGGCGGAGGCTCAATCTGATCCGGCTCCAGGTCGATCACCTCCTCCACCGAATCCGCCAGAGCGCCAATCACGGTCGATTCGCCCTCCAGCACCATCTCCACTACTACGATGCATGTGTTGACCGTCTTTTCCGTCTTCGACATTTCAAAGCACAGCCGCAGGTCAACCACCGGCACCACATTGCCGCGAAGATTGATCACGCCGCTCATGAAGTCGGGCGTACGCGGAATCTTGGTGATGGTCGTGAAATCGAGCACTTCCCGCACCTTGGAGACGTCGGTTGCGAACACCTCGTCGCCCAGCTTGAAGGTGAGGTACTGTCGCGTATCGGTGATTTCGGTAACGCTCATGTTTGTCTTCCTTTCGCGTTTTGAGCCTGAGGCGCGCGCCCCGCAAGACCCGCGCCTCAGCGTCTCTAGAAGCGCTCGAATTCCTTATCGATCCGGTCGCCCGTCTCCCTCATCTTCAGGGCCACTCCGGACTTGGCCGGCCTCTTCGAAGCCGCCGCGCCAACGCCATGGCCAACTGCCTCCTGGAGCTTGGCCAGCGATGAAGCGGGCCGCGCCCCCGCCGGCCGGGCAGCCGGAGCCTGGCCCGCGTCGCCCGTGCGGAAGAATCCAAGCGCACCCACCAGTTGATCGGATTGCCCCGTCAGTTCCTCCGTCGTGGACGCCATTTCTTCGGCCGCCGACGCGTTCTGCTGGATCACCTTCTCGAGTTGCTGCAGCGCCTTATTGATCTGTTCCGAGCCGGTATCCTGTTCCTTGCTGGCCGCCGTGATTTCCTGCACCAGCTCCGCCGTCTTCTGGATATCGGGCACCAGCTTGTCCAGCATCTCGCCGGCTTTCTCGGATACCTTTACCGTGGTCCCCGAAAGCGTATTGATCTCGCCCGCCGCCTTCTGGCTGCGCTCCGCCAGCTTGCGCACCTCCGCGGCCACTACCGCGAAGCCCTTTCCGTGTTCGCCGGCGCGCGCCGCCTCGATGGCCGCGTTTAACGCCAGCAGGTTCGTCTGCCGCGCGATCTCCTCGATGATCGAGATCTTGCTGGCGATTTCCTTCATCGCCCCCACCGCCTCCAGTACGCACTTGCCGCTCTCCTGCGCATCCTTGGCCGATTTCGTGGCGATTTTGTCGGTCTGCTGCGCGTTGTCGGCGTTCTGTTTGATATTCGAGACCATCTCCTCCATGGATGACGAGGCTTCTTCGGCCGACGCCGCCTGCCCGGTCGCGCCGTTCGAAACCTGCACCGAAGCCGCGCTGATCGATTGACTCGCCGACGCCACTTCGCCCGCGATGCCCCGAATCTCCGTCACCGTGCGCGTCAGCCCGGCCACCATCGCGATCAACGCCTGCATCAGCTTGTCCTGCGCGGAGCGCTCGCGTACCACCACCATGAGATTCCCCTGCGCGATTTCCTCAGCCGCGTGCGTGACATCGTTCATGGCCACGATCAGCGTGTTCAGGTTGTTCTTGATGTTATTGAATTCCCCTTGGTAGGTGTCCGTGATTTGCGGTGGAATGTCGCCCTTGCTGATCCGGTCCACATAGTTGGCAGACACGTTGAGCGGCATGATCACCGCGTCGAGAATGGCGTTTACCCCGCGCACGATGTTGGCATAGGCGCCCTGAAATTGATCGGCGCTGCCGCGCTCGGCCAGCTTCCCTTCCTTCGAGGCGTTCGTCAGACGCGCCAGTTCCTTCTGCAGACCCTGCAGGACCACAGCCACGTTGTTGACCGCCTGCTTCATCTTCTCGTGGTCGCCCTTGTAGGTTTGCGCGATCTGCTCGTCGATTTTGCCGCCGGATATCTGCCCCAGTATCCGGTTGCCTTCGCCGATCGGCAGCAGAATCGCGTCCAGCATGGCGTTTACGCCACGCACAATCTCCGCGTATGCGCCGTGAAAGTGCTCGGGCGTGCCCCGCTCGGAGAGCTGTCCTTCTCTCGATGCGTCGATCAGCCGCCCCAGTTCCTTTTGCAGGCTCTGCACCACCGTGCCTACGTTGTTCACGGCCTGCTTCATCTTCTCGTGATCGCCCTTGTAGGTTTGCGAAATCAGCTCGTCGATCTTGCCGGCCGAAATCTGGCCGAGAATCCGGTTCCCCTCGCCGATGGGCAGCAGAATCGCATCCAGCATGGCGTTCACCCCGCGCACGATGTCGGCGTATGCGCCGCGGAACTGGTCGGGCTTGCCGCGCTCGGAGAGCTGTCCCTCCTTCGAGGCGTCGGTCAGTCGCACCATTTCCTTCTGCAGGGTCTGCAGCACGGATCCCACGTTGTTGACAGCCAACTTCATCTTCTCGTGATCGCCTTTGTAAGTGTGCGCGATCAGCTCGTCGATCTTGCCGTCGGAGATTTGGGCCAGTATCCGGTTCCCCTCGCCGATGGGCAGCAGAATCGCATCCAGCATTTCATTGATGCCCTGCATCATCTCGCGATGGGCGCCGTGAAACTGGTCGGCCTTCCCGCGTTCCTCCAGATGCCCTTGCCGCGACGCCTCTACCAGGCGCAGGATTTCCTGCGACAACTGCCCGGTCTCCGCGTCCACCGCTTTCGATCCGCTGCCCGCGCCGGCGCGCGCGCCCTGCGCTCCGTATTCCGGAACGGCTGAACCGCCATTGCCGGATTGCCCAGGCTGTTTCTTACCGGTTGCTTTACGTATCATCGATTCTGTTTTCCTTTTTGAACGAATAGGTTTGCCCGCCTGTCGACACTTTCGCTCCCGCCGGCGGAGCGCTTCTTCCGCGACATGCCCTGGACTACGTTCTGCACCAGGCGATGCGGATCGAGAATCAGAGCCACGGTCCCGTTGCCAAGGATGGTGGCGCCGGAGACCACCTGAACGTTTCGATACAACCTTCCGAGGTTCTTGATCACGGTCTGGTGGTCTCCAAGAACCTGGTCCACCACAAACCCGTAATGCCCCTGCTCGGTTTCCACCACCATGATCTGTTCGCGCTCCGGCCGCTGGGTGTCCATCTGGAAATACTCGCTCAGCCGGATGTAGGGAATCGCTTCGCCGCGCACGTTCGCAATGTGTTTGCCATGCGCGTCTTCCGTATCCTGTCGCGTCAGCTCCACGCATTCCAGGCTGTTCGCCAGCGGCAGCACGAAGTGCGCGACACCCACGCGGACCAGCAGCCCGTCGATAATGGCCAGCGTCAGCGGCAGCCGCAGCGTGATCGTCATCTCCGACCCCTGACGGCTGGCGATGTCGATCGACCCGCGCAGCGCCTCCACGCTTCGCCGGACGATGTCCATGCCCACGCCCCGCCCGGATACCTCGGTCACTTCCCGCGCCATCGAGAACCCCGGCTGCAAAATCAGAGAGAAGATCTCGGCCTCCGACAGGCGCGCGGCGGCATCGATCAGGCCTTTTTCCACGGCCCGCGTCCGCACCGCCTCCCCGTCCAACCCGCGCCCGTCGTCGCTCACCCGGATCAGCACGTTGGCGCCGGAGTGCCGCGCCGACAGGTGAATCGTCCCCGTGGGACGCTTCCCGGCCGCGCGGCGGGCTTCCGGCGTCTCAATGCCGTGATCCATGCTGTTGCGGATCAGGTGTACCAGGGGATCGTTCAGCCGGTCGATCACCGTCTTGTCCAGCTCCGTATCGGCGCCTTCGATGACCAGCTCGACCTGCTTGCCGAGCTCGCTCGCCAGGTCGTGGACCAGCCGCCGGAAGCGTTCGAACGTGGTCTTGAGCGGCAGCATGCGGATGCTCATCGAGTTTTCCCGCAGCGCCGCCGTCAGCCTGTCGACCGCTTCGGAGATCTCGAGAACGTCGGCATCGTCGCGGCGAGCCGCCACCTCGCTCAGGCGCGCCTGCACGGTCACTAATTCGCCCACCAGGTTGACCAGTTGATCCAGCCTGTCCGCCGACACGCGAATGCTCCCCGCGGCTCCCGAAACGGACGCCCCGCGTTCCTCCGCCACGCTTTTTCTCGCCGCCGCGGCGGCCGGCGCAAGGGCTTCCTCCGCCTGCTCCGGCGCGGGCTCGATGGTCAGCTCGCAATCGTCCTCGACGAAGATAAAAACATCGCGGATCGCCTCCCGCCCCGCACCCGTGGTCAGGACCATGTCCCAGGCCAGATAGCAGCGCTCCGCATCGATTTCCTTCAGCGAAGGCATCCCGGATGTATCGAGTACCGTCCGCAACCGGCCCAACTCCCGCAATTCGCGAAGGATCAGCAGCGGATTCGTTCCATTCAAGAGAATGTCCGGCCCCGGCCGGAATCGTATGCGCCAATCGCGATCCGCGCCGCGGTTCAAACCGTCGTGCTCCGCGGGCGGTGGAGGCGCACTGTCCGGATGGGCGTCCGCCTCGCCAGTCAACCGGCGCAGTTCCTCCAGGATTCCCGCGGAGCGCCCCTTGTCCACGGTCCCGCGCCCGGCGGCTTCGTCCAACATGCCCTTAATCTGGTCGCCCGCGGCCAGGCTCAGACGAATCAGGTCGGTCGTGGCCGTCAGCTCTCCATTGCGCAGCCGGTCGAAGGCCGTTTCCAGATTGTGCGTAAAACCCGCAATGTCGTCCAAGCCGAACATCGCGCCGGACCCCTTGATGGTGTGCAGAGCCCGGAACGCCCGCCCCACAGTCTCGCGGTCGCCGCGGTTCCTGTCGAGCTCCAGCAGCGCCGCCTCCAACTCCACCAGCAACTCGCGCGCTTCCTCGTCAAAAGCCTGCTTGTACTGGTCGATCATCCAAGCACCCGTTTCACCACCGCCAGAAGCTGCTCGGGGGCGAACGGCTTCACAATCCAGCCCGTGGCGCCGGCCGCCTTGCCCTCCAACTTGCGCGCTGCCTGCGATTCGGTCGTCAGCATGACGATCGGAATGCCCTTGCACGCGGCGTTCGCCCGCACGCTCCGTATCAGCCCAATTCCATCCAGGTTCGGCATGTTCAAATCGGTGATCACCAGGTTCACCGGCTTGGCCAGCTTGGTTAGCGCGTCTCTCCCGTCAACGGCTTCAATCACCGCGTAGCCGGCGTCGGAAAGCGTGAATTTGACCATCTGCCGCACGCTGGCCGAATCGTCGACGGTCAGGATTACCTTGGCCATCCGTCACCCTGAATCTCCAGACCCGGGAACCGCTCGAAGCCGGCTTCCAGCGCGGCCTTGCCAGCCGCGTCCGAAAAGCGGGCCGCCATTGCGCCGCCCGCGCGTTCCGCCTGGCATCCGGCGGCGAACAGCAACTGCATCGCCGTGATATCGATCTCCTCCGCGCGCCCCAAGTCCAGACGCACATCCCTTCCCGAAGCCAGCCCATCGAGAAGCAATTTCTTCAGTTCCGCCGCGCACGCCAGGGCGCACTCGCCGTCCAAACGGATCAGCGAATAGCTTTCATGTTCTTCCATGATTACCGGCAAACTCGATCTCCTCGCGGAACCGTGCGCCGTCCGGAAGGAAGACGCCGTTCGCTGAACACCTTATCGGCGGGATGGCGAGTTCACAACACAGTGCCGGTGGGGCAGGCCATCGTTTTTTTGGGCGCGCCTTCTTCTGGACCATCGAACGTGCCCGCCTGTAGTCGGACGGCAAACCCGCTTCCGTCGCTGCGCACGACCGTGCCCGAACCCCACGCCGAAAACGGCATGACGGGATTGTCCGGCGCCTCAACGTCCACCGTCACCCGTTCGCCCTCCTGGAAGTCCGAAGGCCGCTCGACCCGTAGCAGCATGCCGTGGCTGCTAATGTCGGCGGCCACGGCGGAAACGCTCCCGCCGCCGCCGGTGTGGACAATCGCTTTCGCTTCTACCGGGTAACGGGGTTCACTTCGCCGCTTGGGCCGCTCGGATTCCATTTGCGCTCCTTGGGGAGTTTGAGGTCCTGATTTCCCTTATCGGCCGCGCACAGCCAATCCGTTTTCTCCACCTTTGCGCGTCTGGAGACGATAAGGAGTCTATGTCAATGGCCGGCTTGTCCGGACTGCCCAAGGGAATCCTCGCCGGTCTGCGCCGTGCGCGCGGAACCAGGTCCACAAGCGGCGAATGGCGCACCGGCATCGAAAGCGTCGCGGAATCGCTCGATAACCTCAACCGGTCCACCGAAGGCGATTTTCTCGCCGTCGGCGCGAAGCTGATGGAGTTTCGTTCCACGGCGCGCCGCATCGCATCCGACGCGGCGGCTCTCGCCGAGCTCATCTCCGGGGAGCAAGGCCTCGCCGTTTCCAGCGCGTTGAACCGGACGCTCGATCGCTCCACGGAAATGGACGCGGGAATCGGACGCAGCGCCCAGGCCCTGGAACGCGTGGCCGGCCTCTCTTCGCACGTCCGGCGGGTCTTCGCCGGACTTCGCCAAACGGCGCCGGTCTTTCAAACCCTGTGTACGCTCACGCGCATCGAAACCTCGCGGCTCGGCAGCGGCGGCGCCGGCTTCGGCGACCTGGCCGCGGAAGTGGGGCCGCTCTCGGAGAGCATCCATGCCGGCGGAGATGGCATCCTCGAAGCGTCCATCCAGCTCGATCGAGGCGTACAATCCGCCATCCGGCGCGGCAGCGACCTCCGCGCCACGCAGCTCAAGGAATTGCCCGCGACCATCGCCGGCGTCATCGAAGGCTTGCGGTCGTTCGAAGAGCGGCGTACGCGGGCGGTGGAAACCTCGGCCGGCCAGGCCGTTCAGTACCGGGCCCTTTGCGGCGCCGTGGACGATGTGGTCGAATCCGTTCAATTCCACGATATTACGCGCCAACAGATCGAGCATGTCGCCGAGGCGCTCCGGCAGATCCGCTCCGAGCATCGGACCGGCCCAGGACGCCGGAATTCCCCGCCCCCCAACGCGCGCGCGATTCTGGTCTTGCAATCCTCTCAGTTGTCGGCGGCGGCGGCCCTCTTCGCGGCGTCGGTGGCGCGCATGGAGCGCGATCTCGAAAGCATTGCCGGACGCGTCATGGAAATGGCTAGGGCCAGCAGCGCGCTGATGGGCATCACGGCTGGTGAACAGGATTCCTTTTTTCTGCAAATGGAGAGCCGTATTACGGGCATCCTCGCCATGCTCGGCGTCTGCGGCGCGGCGCAGTCGGAAATGGAGCGCACTGCCGTCAGCCTCGCGGAAACCGTGGCCGCCATGAAGAGATCGGTCGCCGAAATCCGGGAAATCGAGATTCGCATCCAGCGAATCGCGCTCAACGCCATGATCCGCGCGGAGCATATCGGCCCTGCGGGAAATGCGCTCAACGTGATTGCCGAGGTCATGCAGCGGCTGGCTCTCGATTCGAGCGCCTGCACCGAGGACGCGGCAGGCACGCTCGCGGCGATGCAAGATGCCGCCGCCCGCGTGTCCGGCGGCGGGGACGCAGCCGCGAACCAGGCCGTGGACCAGATGCGTCATACGGTCGTCGAATTGCACACGTCGAGTGAACGCAGCTTCGCCCGTGTGAACCAGATCGCGGCCTTGGGCGCGCAACTCGCGGAACACATCGGCGCGGTCCGCGGCGGTTTCTCGGCGGGCCGGCTTTTTGCCGAAACGGTCGGCCGCGCGCGGGAGGAGATCGACCGAATCGGCGCGCGAGCCGGGTTGGGGTCTCTCGAAAGCGCCCCGCCGGTTCCCGGACAATTGGAAAGCCTCGCCGATCGTTACACCATGCAAGCCGAGCGCGACGTTCACCAGTCGGCAGCCGGGGGCCCGGCCGGCCAACCCGATACGCTTCCCGCTGCGCCGGACGCCGTTCCCGCCGATGGCGAGCTGGGGGATAACGTCGAGCTATTCTGACCGCGCGCCGGCCGAGGGGAGCAGTACCGTGAAGCACGCGCCTTCGCCGGGTGCGCTGGTCACCAGGATGGCCCCCCCGTGACCGCGCACAATTCCAGCCACGGCCGCCAGTCCCAGGCCGCGCCCGGTGAGTTTCGTCGAGAAGAACGGCTCGAAGATTCTGTCCTTGGTCGCGTTGTCCATGCCGCAGCCGGCGTCTCGCACTACGAGCCGGATATACCGGCCCGGAGGCAGTTCCGCCGCGTCCGGATGGCGCCGGATATACCGCCGGTCGACGTTCTGAACGCCGGTCTCGACCGCGATCGCGCCGCCCGGCCCGCCGGTTGCTTCGGCCGCATTCAGAGCCAGGTTCGTGAACATCTGCCCCATCTGCCCGCGATCCGCCTGTATGGGCGGCAGGTCCGCCTGGAGAGCGAGGCGTAGCGTCACGTTCCGGGGCAGGGGAGGTTCAATCCGGGCGCTGGTTTCCGCGATGAGGCCGGAGAGATTCACGGCTTCCACCAGGAACTTGCCCTTGCCGGTATAAGCCAGCATCTCTCGTGTGAGGTGGGCGGCTTGCTCGCCGGCCTTAATGATTCCTGCCAACAGCCCGGCTGCCGGATTGTCCGCGGGCAGAAGTTCCTGGGCCAGGCTGGCGTTGCCGATGACGCTCATCAGCAGGTTGTTGAAGTCGTGGGCGACGCCGGCCGCTAACATGCCGGCGCTTTCCAGGTTTCGGCTCACCCCCTTCTTATCGTCCGATTCCAGCCGCCCCGTTGCGCCGCCGCTCCCACACCGGGTAACATTCTGGTATCCTGCGGCTCGCGCATCAGGCAACACGCCCTCGCAAATGGTGGACCTCGCGGCTACTGGCCGCGGCGCCCGCCCTGGTCTTCGCTCTGCACGCCGCCACCCCCGCCGACTACCGGCAGAAGGTGGGCGTCTACGTTTGGGGGAAGCTGGCCGGCGGACTCCAGGCCGCGGCTGCCGACGCCCGGCGCCTGGGCGCCACCCGCTCCGTCCGCGTCGCCATCGCGCCAACCTGGGACCCGTCCGGAAAGAACGACGCCTCTCCGCTCGATGTGAAGATCCGCCGCGCCGATTACCGCGCCATCCTGGCCGCTTTCCCCGTCGTCATGCTGACAGCCTACGACGCAGCTTCGTCCGAGAAGTACAAATATGGACGCCTGGACGCCGGGCGCCTGGCCGCCGTCAGCGACGAGTTCCGCCGCTTCACCCTGGAGCTTGCGAAAACCCCAGGGCGCAGGATCGTCTCCAATTGGGAGTTCGAAAACGATTGCCCGGCCCAGCAGTGGCTCGGGTGCCAGGAGTATTACCAGGCCCGCCTGGACGGAATCCTGGCGGGGCGCAAGCAAGCCAAAGCGCTCGGTTATCCGGGCGAAGTGCTCACGGCCTTCGAGTTCACCATCGTGCCCGGATTCGCCGGCAAGCCCTCCGGCCTGGTGGAAGTGGGCGCCAAACTGAAGGGACTCGATTTCATCTCCTACAGTTGTTGGTGGTCCATCGGAGCCGACGCCGGCGCCGCCAAGGTCTCCCAGGATTTCGCGTACGTGGTTCCGCTGCTACGCAACTTCGCGTCGGGGCAGAACATCACCACCCGGCTCATCATCGGCGAGTTCGGCGAGTATTGGGACATGCACCCCACCGATGAGAGGATGAAAGCCCTGGTCGCCGCCAGCATCGACGCCGGCGCCGAATACCTCTTCGACTGGGTGTTATACGATCAGCCCGGCAACAAGGACGAGTGGGGCCGCGACGCCTCCCACTTCGGCAAGTACACCCCAACCCGCGCCCTCACGCCTCAAGGACGCGAGTTTGAGCGCTGGTTCCAGTAGCTCCGGCCGGTTGGTACTACGCGCGCCTTCGATACCCTCCGCCAACCGTCAGCGCGGCCTTTTCGCGCGCGCGTTTGCACTCGGGACAGGGGGGCAGGTCCTTGGTTGCGAGGTGGTACTGGCTCTGCGGCGCGGTGATGGGCTGCCCGCAATAGCTGAACGTGTTCAGCGGACGGATGCTGTGACGAACCCGATTTTGCGATTGTGAGGTCATAATCTCCGAAATTCATTCTACGGGAATGACGCGGCCGCCGCAAGGACATTCGGATTTAAGCATCCTGTTCTCTGTGAAAAACCGCACACACCTGGTGTAGTGCGGCGAGCGGAATGCGAAGTATCCGGAACGTCCGGACAACCGCTCTCTTACGTTCGCGGCTCAGCAAAATCAAGCACTTCGAACCGAGCCGCGAATATAAGAGAGCGGTTAGACCAGGCCGAGGAACTTGGGCGCGTAGCCGGGGAATACGCCGGTCAACGTCGGATTGCCCAAATGGCGGGCCACCAACTCGCCCAGGACATCGCGGAAATCGGTGGTTAGCGCGAGGTCGCGAGCCTCGTAGAGTTGCTCCGGCTGCAGTCCGGGCCAGCGACCGTAGACTTTGCCGCCGCGGATTCCACCGCCCATGGCGAACATGCAGTTGGCGTGGCCGTGGTCGGTGCCGCGGTTGCCGTTTTCGCGCGCCGTGCGGCCGAATTCGGACATGGTGACCAGGGCCACGTCGGCCATCCGGTCGCCCATGTCCTGCCAGAAGGCGGCCAGCGCCTGGCCGAACTCGCGCAGCAGGGTGGGGAGCTGGCCTTCGGAGGCGCGCTGGCCCATTTCATTGACGTGGTGGTCCCAGCCGCCGATATCGGCGAAGGCCATCTCCATGCCGACGTCGGCCTTGATCAGTTGGGCAATCTGCCGCAGGCTGTCGCCGAAGCGTCCGCGCGGATAGTCGGCGCCGGCGGCGGGCACGTAGGATTGTTTCTGGATGGCCTGGAGCATGGCGACCGCTTCGAAAGTCTCGCGCCCCACGCCGCCCAGCACCGGGTCTTCCGACGTCGCGTAGAGATTCTCAAACTCCTGGGCGGCCTTGGCGTCGCGCACCTGGAAGCCGGCCAGGGTCTGCAACGCGACGGCCGGCCTCTCGCCGCTCATGGCGCGTGGCAGCACCGGGCCGAGCGCCACCGCGCGTACGGGCGAAACCTTGCTATCCACGGGGGGCAGCGCGCGGTTCATCCAGCCGCTGGCTGTGGCCTTCAATCCGGGCGTGCCCGATTCCATGTAGTCCTGCGCGTCGAAATGCGAGCGTGTGGGGTCGGGCGAGCCAACCGCATCGACGATCGCCAGATGACCCTGATTGAACAACGGCTTCAGCGGGGCCAGGGACGGGTGCAGGCCGAAGAAGCCGTCCAGATCGATGGCGGCGTCATCGCGCTTATCGCCCGATAAGGATGGGCGCGGCACGGAGAGAGTGGGACGCAGGCTGTAGTAAGCCCTCTCGCCGTGAGGCACCACCACGTTCAAGCCATCGGCCGCGCCTCGCTGAAAAATGGCGACGAGGATTTTCTTGCGCGGGTTGGGAGCGTCGGCGGCGTAAAGAGCGCGTTGCAGCCAGAGCGGCGCGGCGCCGGCGCCCACCATGGCCAATGCGGAATTTCGAAGAAAAATGCGTCGATTCGTCATGACACGTACCCCTCAATGCTAATTGCCTTCCTGCCAAACTGGCCCACCAAAGCAGCGCAGCCGCAACCAATATGGGAACGTCGAAGAAGACAGGCCAGGAGGCCCGTCCCACTCTCTTCATCCCCTAATGCTTCTGAAACTCGGGCGACCCCAGATCGATGCCGGCCACTTTCGTCGCGCCGGCCTTCACGCCCGGTATCCGGTTATCCGCCAATTGCAGGGCGAAATTCATGCGCGCCAGCAGGCCCGCCGTATTCACCCACTCCTTGCCCAAATTGGAATAGCCCGTGGGCTCCTGCTTGCGGTAGAGCGGCTCTCCAAGCTGGGCCACCTGGTTGGCCAGGCTCAAAGCGTAATCCACCTGGCCGTCCTCGACGCGCACGGCGCTCGCCACCAGCTCGAGCGGCGACTTCATCTTGGTGCGGTACGCGTCCACACTCCAGAATTCCTTCGAGGCCAGCATGGTCTTCATGACTTCGCGCAGATCGCCGCCGGTCTTCAGAAACGTCTGCGCCATGCGGTTCACCAGCGTGTCCGGCGGATTGTCCGCCACGAACCGCTGGGCCAGTTCCCTGGATATGAAATGCGCGGTGGAGGGATGGCGCGCCAGAATGTCCAGCACCTTTTCGCCGTCCGACATGCCGCCGCCGGCGGAGATCTTCACGCCCAAAACCACCTTTGCGCCGTTATCGTGGGCGCGCGGGTTGAATACGAAATCGCCGCCGCGCTGGGGCTGCAGGATGGTCCAGCCGGTGAAGCAGCGCGCCACTTCGGTCACGTCCTTTTGGGTATAGCCACCGTCCACGCCGAGGGTGTGCAGTTCCATCAGCTCGCGGCCGTAGTTTTCGTTGAGGCCGCGCCTCGGCTGGTTCGCGGCGCGCGCCGGCGTGGGAGCGGGAGCAACGGATTGCCAGTTGTCCAGATAAAACAGCATGGCCGGGCTCTTGGCCGTGGCTTCCAGCAGGTCCCTGAATTTCCCGAGCACATGCGGGCGAATGGCGTCGCGCTCGTATTCGGTGACCAGATAGTGGTCCGCGCCCTTGTCCAGGTAGACGTTGAAGTGATTGAACCAGAAGTCGGTGAGCACTTCCTCGAGTTGGCGGTCGCTGTAGATGGCGCGCAGCAGCTTGCCTTCCATGAGGTCGCGCGCCACCACCTGGGCCGGACCGGCGGATAAGTCGATGCGGCGGCGGAGATCGGGCGGCGCGGTATCGTACAACGCCAGCCGCACCCCCGGCAGGTTTTCCAGCACCTGATCCTGCCTTTCGGCGGGCAGGGTTTCGAAGAACGCCAGCCGTTGTTCCGGCGTGCCCGTACGCAGCGTGCGAAGCTCCGCCGGCGTGAACAGATCGGCCGGAGCGGGTGGAGTTGGAACCGGCCGGCCTTGCGCGCGGTCGAGCCGGTCCACGATTTTCCGGATCAGCATCTGGCGGTCGGGGTCGGTGGGCATGGGAAGCTGGCCACTGACCATCAGCTTGGCGACCTGGGGAGAAGGATAGTTGGACACCAGCTCATCGCCGGTCATGGCGAGCGAGTCGAGCGTTTTGAGCTTGGCTGCCAGGGTTGGGTTTTCGGGGATGCGCGCCGGGTGAAGTTGCAGGTCGATCCACTGCTTCAGCCCGAGGGCGTTCACGCGTTCGGCGTCACCCGGCCGCGGCCCGAAGGTCAAGCGGTCAAGCGCCTGCCAGACTCGTTGATCCGGGGCGATCTGTGTGGAGAACGACGGACCTTTGGCGGCTTCTTTCTTCGCCGACTTTGCCGCGCCCGAAACCGGCATCAGGCAAAGCGCAGCCACTACCCCCCCAGCTACTTTCCTACGCATCCCTCATCCCTTCCTACTAGTCTAAACCGGCAAAACCGCGCAAGTTGCGGTCGCGCCGGTCCGGTTCTGAGCGCCGGATCACGGTTCGCCCAATGGCAGGAACATCTGTTCGTTGCATTCGGCAACGCGGTGGTAATCCAGGCGCCGGGCGTCGTCGTAGCGGCCCCAGCCCTCCAGAATCCAGACCATCTCGCGAGAGGATTCGTCGAGGATGCGCAGGTCCCCGCGCAATTCGGCAGCGGCAAACCACTGCTGCATCAGTTCGTACATTTCGGCGATGCGGCCCTGGTCGCGCAGTATGTTTCGGCCGATTTGCGCCGCCTGGCAAACTTCCTCAAACGCGGCGTTCTTCGCATCAAGCAAGAGACGCTGCGCGGACCTTAGCGCGTCATCCTGCGGCGTGCCTACGTGGGGACCGGGTTCGGTGCAGAGCAGCGTGGAGCATTGTCCGCCGAAGAGGAAGCCGGGCAGGGCGGTCGCGGAAGGCACGCCATCCAGCAGCAAGAGGAAGCGCCGCGCGGAACAGAAATCGCGAAGACGCGCCAGGTTGTTTGGGAGGTCGCCCTCGAGCCGCAATCCAAGCTGGGCAGCCAGATCCCCCGCAAGGGAGGCCGGCGTACGATCTTGGCATTCGAGGCGAAGGATCTCGTCGAAATCGGCGACCGAGACGCGCGCAAACTCGAACGCCAGATCCGCGCTAGAGACTGTCGCGCTGCCGGGGCAGTCGGCTAGCGCGGCGGTCAGGGTCTCCAGTTCCGCCGATTCGCTGCACGGCGGAGTTTCCGGCGAAACGTAAGACGCCACACGGTCGCGTACCCAGTGCTTTAGCGCACGCCGACCTTGCAATGACCGGCCGTCGAACTGCGGCGCGAGCACCCGGGGCGGCGTGTAGTCGTCGCAACGGACGAAGGCGATTCGGACTCCCTCGGCTTTGGGTTCGTCAATCAAAGCGCCTTGCCAATGGGCTCTCGGCCAGGGTACAGGCACGGAGTTGCGAGAAAGCAGCGGCACGATAATGTCGGCCATACGCGCTTCCGTGGCCTTGGCGGACAGGTCCTCGCCGGGTCGCAGTTCGCCTTCGGCGAAGAAGACGCGCACGCCGGCGCTGCGCTCGAGAAAGGTCGCGAGCGTGGCCGCCAGGGCACGGTCGGACGAGGCGTAGCAGAGGAAGAGAGTCGGAGTCACGGTTTATTCTATCCCCAGGGTAAAATAGAGCAATGCGCAACGAATTCACGGCGATTGTCGAGAAGGACGGCCCTTGGTACATCGCCTACTGCGCCGAAGTGCCCGGGGCTAACGGCCAAGGCAGAACGCGCGCGGAATGCCTGGCGAACCTTCGAGAGGGGATTGCCCTGATGCTGGAGCATCGGCGCGAGGATTCCTTGCGCGCCATACCGCCCGACGCCGAGCAGGAACTCGTCGTGGTCGGATGAAGCGCGAGGGCCTCCTCCGACATTTGCGGCGACACGGCTGCGTGCTGCGCAGAGAGGGCAAGGAACACTCCGTTTGGGAGAATCCCAGCACTGGCCATGCCGAAGCCATTCCGCGCCACGCCGAGGTTTCGAATCTACTGGCCAAGAGGATCTGCCGGAGGCTTTCAATACCCGACCCGCCCGGTTAACGTTCTTCAAGGCTCCCTCCAAAACAAAACGGCGGTCCGGAGTGCTCCGAACCGCCGTCCGAAAGGTAATGCCGAACTGGCTTAGTCGATCTTGACGGTCTCCGACAACGGGAGGCTGCGGGAGGAAGCGCCCGCCCAGATCTTGTAGTCGCCGGCGGCCATCTCAAAGCTGTCCTTGCTCTCGTTGAAGATGGAGAGGTAGAGCGGGTCGATGGTCAGGTTGACGGTCTTCGATTCGCCGGGGTTGAGCTGCACTTTCTCCCAACCGATCAGCCGTTTGGGCGGTTCGCCCGTGGTGGCCGGGAGGGTGGCGTACACCTGCACGATTTCCTTGCCAGCGCGCTTGCCCGTGTTCTTCACGGCGACGGCTACCGACACGTTGTGGCCGGATGCGGTCGCTTTCAAACCGGAGTAAGCGTAGGTGGTATAAGACAAGCCGGCGCCGAAGGGGAAGAGCGGCTCCTTGTTCTGCTGGTCGAACCACTTGTAGCCGACCTGGAGTTTCTCGGTGTAGGGCACGTCGAAGGGCGTACCGCGCCCGCCGCCCATGCCGCCCATGCCGCCGCCCGCACCGCCGCGGCCTGCCGCCGGAGGTTGCGCGGCCTGCAAAGCCAACAGGGCCGCGTGGACCGCCTGAGCCGCGGCTTCGGCAGTCGCGGGCTGGGTGGCCGCCGCCGCCTGCTGTTGCGCCTGGGAGAGGCGCTGTTCGGCCTGGATGAGCGCTTCGCTAGCTTGCGTGGTCTGCTGCAAAGCTTGGGTCACTGCCTGTTGGGCCTGTTGTTGCGCCTGGGCCTGCTGTTGTTCGGGTGTGAGAGCCGCGCCGCCACGGCCGCCAGCGGCCGCACCAGCGCCCGCAGCGCCACGGCCAGCGCCAGCCGCCGCACCGCCTGGCGCCGCCGCGCCGCGTCCGGCGCCCGCAGCCGGGCCGTTAATGGTCAGATGAGGCAAGTCGGAATCGGCCTTGGCGAAGGTCACCGGGAGCTTGGCGGACGGGTTCACGTCGCCGAAGAGGATATCCGCGATGGCCTCACCGCCGCCGATGCCGGGGAACCACGCTTCCATAATGCCGCCGACCTTGCCGGCCCACGGCATACTGACCGGACCGCCGGTCTCAAGCACCACGATGGTATGCGGATTGGCCGCGACCACGGCATCCACCAGGGCGTCCTGGTTGGCGGGCAGGGTGAGCGTGGAAGCGTCCGACCCTTCGCTCATGGGCTGGTTGACGAACACGATGGCCACCTGGGAGGTTTTGGCCAGAGCCGCCGCGGCGGCCACGTCCGTGCCCTGATTGAATTCCACCTTGGCTTTGGGGGCCTTGGCCTCAATGAACTTCATGGGGGAAGAGGGGAAGTACTGCGAGCCGCCGCGGCCGAAACCGCCGCCGCCGGCCTGTGCGTCCGCGGCCGGCGCCGGGGGCGCGGCGTTCCCGCCCGGAGGCAGGACCTGCGCCGATCCGCCGCCCGAAGGCACGCCGACGTCGGCATGCGATCCGATGATCGCAATCGATTTAACAAGGGTTGCGCTGAGCGGCAACTGGTTATTGGCATTCTTCAGAAGGACGATGCTCTCTTCTTCGATCTTCCGCGCGTCCTCGCGGCCCTTGAACGGATCGACGACGCGATGCTGCGGGGGGTTGTCCCAGACGCCGACGGCGAACATGCTGCGCAGAATGCGATGCACGGAGTCGTTAACCTTGGCGAGGGGCACGTCGCCGCTCTGGACGGCGGCCTTCAGTGCGTCGCCGAAGAAGCCGCTGCCGGGCTGTTCCTGATCGAGGCCGGCCATGATGGCCTTCTTGGTGCTGTGGGTCCCGCCCCAATCCGATAGCACCCAGCCTTTGAAGCCGAAATCCTTCTTGAGAACCTGGTTGAGGAGGTAATCGTTCTCGCAGGCCCAATCGCCATTGACCAGGTTGTAGCTGCACATGAAACCGGAGGCATCGGAGATCTTATAGGCGATCTGGAAAGCCAGGAGGTCGGTTTCGCGCATGGAGCGCTTGTCGATGAGGGCGTTGGCGGTGTTGCGGCCGGTTTCCTGGTCGTTGAGGGCGTAGTGTTTGATGTCGCCCATGACCTGCTGCGACTGCACGCCCTTCATGAGGTTGCCGACGGTGATACCAGCGAGGATGGGGTCTTCGCCGGCGTATTCGAAATTCCGTCCGTTGCGCGCTTCGCGAGTGATATCGACGCCACCGCCGATGGACATGTTGTATCCTTGGTCGCGCAGCTCACGGCCGATGACTTGGCCATAGAGAGGAGGGCAAGAGGGTGGAGTAGCGGCTCTCGGTATCGCCACGGGTAACGCCGACAGCGGAATCCGCCATGTTGACGTCGGGAATGCCAAGGCGCGGAATGCCGGGAACCCAGCCAGCGCCGCCATTGGAGCGGGTGACGATTCCGGGGGGCATGACGGCAGGCGCGCCGCCCATTCCGCCGGGACCGCCGTGGAGAAGCTGGATCTTCTCATCGAGGGTCATGGCGGCGATGACCAGATCCGCGCGCTGGTCCGGTGAAAGGGTCTTGTCCGACCATGGACCGGTGACGGCCGGAACTCCGCCGCGGCCGCGCCCGCCTTGCGCCGAAGCCAAAGCGGCGAAAGTTAAAAGCCCGGCCACCGCGAGGAGGGTAGCCGGCCATCGATTGTTAGACATAATTGCTCCGTAACGTAAATTTTGGGGCCTGAATATCTTGGAGGCGAATCCGCAGGCCCCCCGGTTACGATAACACCGCTCGCGGACGGCATGAGTCGGCAGTGCAAGACCTGACGCGGGCGCCCCGACGCGGAGCCAACTCATAGCGGCGTGAGTTAGCAGGGCAAGGGCGGGCGTAAACGCTTTCGGTTGGGTTGGCAGGCGAAAGCGCCTGCCCCACCTTACAGCTTGCAGGCTACCGCGAAGCCGTCTCCCATGGTGGCTATGGTGAGAGCTATGCGGTTGTCCGCGTGCAGCTTACGGTTGAAGGCGCGAATGGCTTCGATGTCGGGACCGTGGTCGTTCGCGTCGATCACGCGACCGTGCATGAGGACGTTGTCGGCAACCAGCAGGCCTTTGGGGCGCAAGAGGGCGAGGCAGCGTTCGTAGTACGCGAGATAGTCTTCCTTGTCGGCGTCGATGAAGGCGAGGTCGAAAGTGCCCGCCTGGCCTTGGGCCAATAGGGCATCCAAGGTGACGAGCGCCGGTCCGAGGCGGAGATCGATACGGTCCTCGACGCCGGCCTCGCGCCAGGTGCGCCGCGCCTGTTCGGCGTACTCGGCATTGCGGTCGCAAGCCACCACCTTTCCGCCGGGCGGCAGGGCGAGCGCGACCCAGGTGGAACTGTAACCCATGAACACGCCCACTTCGAGGGCACGCGCGGCTCCGATGGCGCGGGCCAGCACGTGTAGGAACTGGCCCTGCTCCGGAGAGATCTGCCAGTGGGCCTGGGGATGGTTTTCCGTCCCTTCCCGCAAGCGCCGAAGGGAATCAGGCTCGCGCAGGGAGACGCCGCGGACGTAATCTGCCATTTCAGGCGTGATGGGGGTGTAGGTTCTGGACATAGTTCCAGCCATTGATTTTATCCTGCGAAGCGGCCCGACCCTTTGGAGCGAGCGCAAACGGCCCGCAATTGGCGAATTTGGCGGATTTCAGCGCTTTTCTGGGAAGCGAGTCGGATCGGCGAGGCATAAATCGCATGTGCAGCCGGCGTAATGGTGGGTGTTGTCGGCGTTGGGCGGGCCCTGGGGGTTGCGGGAGGCTGCGGCGGGGGGATTGGAGGCCGGCTCGGACGGGGTAAGCGGTTCGGTTTGTTGGGGTTCGGGGGGAATTGGGTTCGTTTGGTCAGCAGGAGAAGAAGGAAGAAGACAGGCCAGGAGGCCCGTCCTACGAATGCGCTCGAAATCCTGGACGGCGCGGCGGTAGAGGCGCTCGGCTTGGGCGTTGTAGCGCATGCAGAGGTGGATGACGTTGGAGGCACCGACGCTGCGGCGGAATCCTTCGGCCAGGAGGTAGTTTTTGACCTGCTGCTTGCCGGGTTCGCCGCCGCCGTACATTTCCGGGTCCATTTCCATGAGGGGACGTTCGCGGATATTCAGCACGTCGTTGAGGCAGGTGGTTAAGGTCCCGGCTTCGAGGCGGGCGGCGCGGTTCATGGATTGTTGGGTGATGGCAATGCGCTCGACTGCGAAGAGTTCCTGGGCGTTGGTTGGCTTATAGAGATCAATGACGCTTTCCCTGAGCTCGGCGACCTCGTCGATGTCTTCGAGGCGCGGGACGGTGTACGCGGCTGCCGCGAAGCCGTGTTTGCGCGCGTTCTGAGCGGAACGGGCTTTGCCATCGGGTGTGCGGGGGCCGGTAGAACCGGCGGCATTGGCGCGATTGGCTGCGAATTGCTCTGGGGAAACGTAATGTTGTGAGTTTTGCATGGGATTATCTGAATATCCTTCCAATTCCAGAATGTCATGCGGTCTGGCTGGGTCTGAGGCGCGGGATGGGTAAGTTGTTTGAAGGAAAGGGAGTTATTTAGTTGAGGTCGTGGTGACTGGCTCCAGAAGCGCATGTGGGCACAAGCCACCCTTGGCGGACACCACTCGATAACCGGAACCGGCGGCGAGGCTCACGAGGTCGTCCTCCGTCAGGCCGTGGAAGAACCCAGTCCACGACCTAAAGTGATCTCCTGGAGAACGAGAGGACGGTGCGCCCAATGATTTGAAAAGGCGCTTCAGGGCGGGGCGGACGCAGTCAAGCCGCCCATTCTCCGAGCTAAGGGGATAGTTGAAGCTAAGGAGCAAGGGGGCCTTCGGCGCAATGGCGAGGACAGCGCGGAGGAGTGCGAGGCGGTCCGGTTCCGAGAGGACGTAGTTGATGCTTCCCCATCCGAAGAGGACCGCGTCAAAGGACTGGTTGAGAATGGCGCCGGCGAGCGGGCCGGATCGATCCGTGACGGCCGCGACGAGGTCCGCGTAGGATGCGCAAATCACGGAGCTGCCCGGATACTCCGAAACTACTTGGCTGGCGCCGTGGAAGTATCGTTCGCACGGTTCAAAGGCTACGACATGGAAGCCCCGCTTGCATAGCTGGCTCAGTTCCCGGCCGCCGCCGGCCCCGCCGAGCAGAATTCTGCCCGTTTGGGGAAATGGAGGAGTATGGATACACGCCTCCTCCCAATCGTACAGGCCTCCTTCGAAGGTGGCGCCTCCAGGCAGGAATGTCTCTCTGTTTCCGTAAATGAGCTGGTTGGCGGCATCGCGCCGATCCGCTTGGGTCCAGGCCCAGAGGGTTTCCTCCCAGAAGAGATAATGCAGATACGCCGCTGTTGTGAGAACTCTGTCGGCGGCCAGGGATGCCCGGATCAGAAGGGGGGATCTGGGGCTCATGGACCACCTATATCAACTTTCCCAAGGGTGCACCAGGAAGACAGGGCGACCGGGGGGGTGCCCGCAGACCAGGGGTCTGCCCCACCTAAGAAGGCGGAGTTATGATTGAAGCGGGCGAAGGCTATGCCGAACATCAAGGAACTGGATGTCAACGGAACGCGGCGCCGGATCGATGCGGATCCGGACCGCATGCTTCTGAGCGTCCTGCGGGACGATTTGGAACTTACGGGGACGAAGTATGGCTGCGGCGAGGGGCAATGCGCGGCATGCACGGTGCTGCTTGACGGGCAACCGGTGAAGAGTTGCATCACGCGCGTGGGGTCGGCGGCGGGGAAGCGCGTTCTCACGATTGAGGGGCTGGCGCCGGCCGGACAATTACACCCGGTGCAGCAGGCGTTTCTCAATGCCGATGCCATGCAGTGCGGTTGGTGCACGCCGGGCATGATTCTGGGGGCGGTGGCGCTGCTGAAGGCGACGCCGAACCCGACGGAAGCGCAGATTGTGAGCGGGATGAACGGCCACATCTGCCGGTGCGGAACGTATCCGAGGATTGTCCGCGCAATCCAAGCGGCGGCGGGGAAAGGAGGTGCGGCATGACGCGGCGGGACTTTCTGGCGGCTTTGGGCGGCGGGATTACGGTCCTGCTGGTGGAAGACGATATTTTCGCGCAGGAATCGGGGCGCGGCGGCGCTCGACAGGTATCGCAGGAAGTGAGCGCGTGGCTGCATATCGGCGAAGACGGGGTGGTCAAGGCGTACACAGGCAAGGTGGAAGTCGGGCAAAACGCGCGCACGTCGCTGACGGCGGCGGTGGCCGAGGAGTTGCGCGTGCCGGTGGGGTCGGTTCAATTCGTGATGGGGGATACGGACCAGACGCCTTACGATGGCGGCACGGTGGGCAGTTCCACGTCGCCACGGATGTTTCCGCAGATTCGCAACGCGGCAGCCACGGCGCGCGAAATGCTGGTGGACGTGGCGGCTCGCAAGTGGGGCGTGGACCGGGCGGCCGTAGCGATTGCCAACGGGAAAGCGACAGCAGGGAGCCGCTCGGCGGGTTTCGGAGAATTGACGCAGGGACAGAAGCTGGTGCAGACGATTCCGGCGAACGCGGCGGTCACTCCGGCGGCGCAGTGGAAGGTGGCCGGGACATCGGTGCCCAAAGTGGCCGGACGGGAGATTGTGACGGGCGCGCACAAGTATCCTTTCGACATCGCGAGGCCCGGCATGTTGCACGCGAAGGTTTTGTATCCGCCGCAATTCGGGGCGAAGCTGGCGTCGCTTGACAAGTCGGCTGCCGAGGCAATGCCGGGCGTCAAGGTGGTGCGGGAAACGCTGACATCGCCGCGCGCGGGATTCGGAGCCGAGGTGGTGGGGGTGGTGGCGCCGGACGCGGATACGGCGGCGAAGGCGCTGGCGGCGCTGCGGGCGGAATGGACGCCGGAGACGGGGGAATCATCGAGCAAGGACGTGTTCGCTTATTTCAAGCAGAACGCTAGCGGGCTGGCGACCAACGGCGGGCTGACTGCCTATACGATTGCCTACATTGCGCACGTTCCGCTGGAGCCGCGCGCGGCGGTGGCGGAATGGAGCGGCGGCAAGCTCACGGTATGGACGGGGACGCAGCGGCCTTTCGGGGTGCGCAGCGAATTGGCGGAGCAGTTCAAGATTTCCGAGGAGAATGTGCGCGTGGCGATGCCCGATACCGGGTCGGGTTATGGCGGGAAGCACAACGGGGACGCGGCGATGGAGGCCGCGATTTTCGCCAAGGCCGTGGGGCAGCCGGTGAAGCGGAACTGGACGCGGGAAGAGGAAATGACGTGGGCGTACTATCGGCCGGGCGCGTTGATTGAGGTGGGCGGGAAAGCGAATCCGGATGGGAGCATCGCCGGATGGGAGCAGCATAATTACAATGGCGGGCCGTCCGCGTTGAACACTCCGTACAATGTGAAGGGCGCGCGGGAACAGGTGCATCAGACGAAGACGCCGCTGCGGCAGGGGTCGTACCGGTGCCTGGCGGGGACGGGGAACAACTTCGCGCGCGAGTGCTACATGGATGAGCTGGCGCACTCGGTGAATTTGGACCCGCTCGAATTCCGGCTTAGGAACGCTTCGAACGATGACCGGCTGGTGGCCGTGATCCAGGCGGCGGCGGAGAAGTTCGGCTGGAAGAACCGGAAGAAGGCGGCGGGGCGCGGGTTTGGGATGTCGGCGGGGTTTGAGAAGGGCGGGCATGTGGCCACGTTCGCCGAGGTTGACGTGGCGGCCGGCGCGGTGAAGGTAGTGAGGGTGGTGGAGGCGTTCGAATGCGGGGCGGTGATCAACCCGGAGCATCTGCGCAACCAGATTGAAGGCGCGGTGGCGATGGGGTTGGGCGGAGCGCTGTACGAGCGCATCGATTTCGCGGGGGGGAAGATCGCGACGAACCGGCTTTCGCGGTACCGGGTGCCGCGGTTCGCGGATATGCCGGCGATTGAGAGCGTGCTGGTGGACCGCAGGGATTTGCCTCCGGCGGGGGCGGGCGAGTGCCCGATTATGGGCGTGGCTCCGGCGGTGGCGAACGCGATTTTCGACGCGACGGGGCAGAGGGTTAGGTCGCTGCCGATGCTGCCGTTGGGGGGCGGGGCTGGGGCGGTGTGATGGGGTTGATGAACATCGAGATTCACGATGCGGCTCTGGCGGCCCGAATCCAGAGGCAGATTCAGGCGACAGGCTCAGGCAGCGCGGAGGAAGCGCTGGTTCGGCTTCTTGAAACGCAAGAGGAGCAGGATCGATGGCTTCTGGCGAATCGGGAGGCGATTGACGCGAAGATCCGGCGGGGCATTGCGCAGCTCGATTGTGGCGAGGGAATCCCTGAGGACCGACTGGAAGCATATCTGGCTGAGCGGAAAGCTCAGCCGGAATGAGGCGACGCTACGTTCTTGCGCCGGAGGCAGCGCTCGACCTGGTCCAAGTTTGGCGGTACGTCAAGAAGGAAGCCGGCGTAGAAATTGCGGACAGGGTGGAATCCGCAATTCGAGACAAGATCGCTTTCTTAGCGAGGGTTCCCGGCAGCGGCCATTGGCGCAAAGACTTGACGGACGAGCCGGTGAAGTTCTTCCCGGTCTACTCGTACTTGATCGTTTACCGTCCCGAGACGAAGCCTTTGGTCGCCATTCTCCATGGCCAGCGCAACGTGGAGCGGCTGCTGAGGAATAGGGTATGAGCTTGGCTCACTACGGCGTCTTCTGCTGGTGGGCTTGCGCGGCGCGGAGGTGGCGGTAGAAGCCGAGGTCGGCGCCGGTGAGGGCTTTGGTGGCGAAAATGATCTGGCCGGTATGCATGGAGAAGTGCTCGACGACGGCGTAGATGGCGTCGAGGACGCTAAGGTCGTAGCCCTGAATGGCGAGCCGTTCGGTGAGGCGTTCGGCGGTGACGGAATCGAGGACGGCAGTGGCGTCGGCCACGGTGGCGCGCAGTTTCTGGGATAGCTCGGGGATGGCGAGGCCGCCGCGAGCCGCGAATTCGGCGTCGCGCTGACGGACGTCGGGAAGGCCGCCGACGCCGGCGATAATCCATTGCCGGACGTTTCCGCAAAGGTGCAGCGTGAGGTTGCCGACGGCGTTTTCGTTTTCGCCGCCCCGCGCCCAGACCTGCTCTTCGTTGAGCTGGGCCAGACATTTCTCGATGCCCGATGTGAGTTGGCGCAGTTTGCGAGTGGAGTAATCGAGAAACGATTTGGCTAGGATATCCGAAGAAACTGTGCTCATGGTTTCCCCCTTTTCGAAGTATAGAACGGCGGGATTCGGCGGCCGGGAAGAGAAGAGAAGAAGGCAGACGGGGAAGAGAAGAGAAGAGGGCAGACCAGGAGGTCCGCCCCACATGCCCTATGCTGGGAATGCGGGGCATGGTGCGGGAACCGATTCACATTTTGGGCGGAGGGCTGGCGGGGACGGAGGCGGCCTGGCAGGCGGCGCGGCGGGGGGTGGGCGCGGTGCTTTATGAGATGCGGCCGGGGCGGCCTACGGCCGCGCACCAGACGGGCGCGCTGGCCGAGCTGGTGTGCAGCAATTCGCTGAAATCCGAGCTGGAAGCGACCGCGCCGTGGCTGCTCAAGGAGGAACTGCGGCGGATGGATTCGCTGCTGCTGCGCGCCGCGGATGCAGCGCGCGTGCCGGGCGGCCATGCGCTCACGGTGGACCGCGGGCGGTTCTCGGCGGAGGTAGCGGCGGCTATCGAAGCGGAGCCGGGGATCGAGCTGCGGAGGGAAGAAGCTCAGTGCGTGCCGCGCGACGCGATTGCCATTGTGGCCAGCGGGCCGCTGACGAGCGACGCGCTGGCGGGGGACATCGCGCGCCTGACGGGATCGGACCGGCTGTATTTCTATGACAGCATCAGCCCGATTGTGGAAGCGGAGTCGGTGGACCTGGGCGTGGCGTTCTGGGCTTCGCGGTATGGAAAATCTACCGGCGGGACGGACGATTACCTGAATTGTCCGTTTGACCGCGAGCAGTACGAGCGCTTCGTGGATGCACTGCTGGCGGCGCAGGACGCGACGGCGCACATTGCCGAGGACAAGACGCCGTTTTTCGAAGCGTGCCTGCCGGTTGAGGAACTGGCGCGGCGCGGGCGGGACACGCTGCGCTTCGGGCCGATGAAGCCGGTGGGCCTGGCGGACCCGCGAACGGGAAAGCGGCCTTGGGCGGTGGTGCAGCTTCGCCAGGAGAACCTGCGGGCGCAGAGCTTCAACCTGGTGGGTTTCCAGAACCACTTGAAGTTCGGCGACCAGGCGCGCATTTTGCGCATGATTCCCGGCTTGGAGCACGCCGAGTTTCTGCGTTATGGACAGATGCACCGCAACACGTACATCGACGCGCCGGCGCTGCTGACGCCAACGCTGCAACTGCGGGCGCATCCGGACACGTTGTTCGCGGGACAGATTTCGGGGGTGGAAGGATACGTGGAGGCGATTGCCACGGGGCTGATGGCGGGCATGCACGCGGCGGCGCTGGCGCGTGGCGGGATGCCGCGCGCGCTGCCGCGGGCGACGGCGCTGGGATCGCTGTGCCACTACATTTCGGGCGCGGGATCGGCCGGTTATCAGCCTGCCAACATCACCTTCGATCTGTTGCCGGCGCTTGAAGAAGACGTGCGCCAGAAACTGCGCCATGATAAGAAAGCGCGGCACGCGGAGATTTGCAGGCGCGCGCTGGAGGCGCTGGAGGAGTATCGGACGGATGTCTGAGCTGGCGGAGCGGATTGACGGCTATGTGCGGGAACTGGAGCTGCGCGGGGTCTCCGGGCACACCGTCAGGGCGTATGCCACGGACCTGGCGCAGTTTCTGGAGTATCTTTCGCCGCCGGATGCTACGCCGCCCGAGCCGCAGGCAATCGACGTACTGACGCTGCGCGAGTGGCTGGTGGGACTGTACGGCCAGAACCTGGCGACGGTGACGATTCGGAGGAAGCTGGCGGCGGTGCGGGGGCTGTTCGGATTCCTGCACCGCGCGGGCGTGGTGAAGGCCAACGTGGGCCGGCTGGTGAGAACTCCGAAAGCGCCGCAGCGGATACCGGATGTGATGACGGCGGGGCAAGTGAACGCGCTGGTGGACGGCGTGGGGACGAGCACGCAGGAGCGCCCGTTCCCGGCTCGGGACCGCGCCATCTTCGAGCTGCTGTACGGCTGCGGCGTACGCGTGAGCGAGCTGGCGGGGATCGACTTGGGGGATATCGACCGCTCGGAGCGGTGGCTGCGGGTGCGCGGCAAGGGGCGCAAGGAGCGGCAGGTCCCAATGCCGGGCAAGGCCGCCGAAGCGCTGGAGCGGTACCTGGGCGAGCGCGCGGTGGTACGCGAGCAGAGCGCACTGTTTCTGAACCATCGCGGAGGGCGGCTGACGGACCGCGGCATACGGGGAATCGTGAAGTTTTACGCGACGGCGCTATCGGGCGACCCGTCGATCCATCCGCACAGCTTCCGGCACGCGTACGCCACGCACCTGCTGGCGGATGGGGCCGACTTGCGGGCGATCCAGGAGCTGCTGGGCCATGCGCGGCTTTCCACCACGCAGAAGTACACGCAGGTTTCGCTCACGAATCTGATGGCGGTGTACGACCGCGCGCACCCGAAGGCGTAATCGGGATGGCGCATTTGCCGGGCGACTTGCGGCGGGAGATTCGGCCCATGCTGGCGCTGGCGGCTCCGCTGGCGCTGGCGGAACTTGGCGCGATGGCCATGGGAGTGGTGGACACCATCATGGCAGGACCGCTGGGACCGGCGGCAATCGGCGCGGGGAGCCTTGGGGCGATGGTGTTCTACCCGATTGTGATTTGCGGGACGGGCATGCTGCTGGGGATGGACACGCTGGTGGCGCAGGCGTTCGGCGCCGGCGACCGCGCGGATTGCCGCCGCACGCTGGTGAATGGGCTATGGATGGGGGCGGGACTTACTCCGGCGCCGATGCTGGCGCTGTGGGGCCTGATTCCGCTGCTGGGCGCGGTGGGGACGAATGCGGGCGTGCTGGCGCTGTTTGCCCCTTACGTCAAAGCGCTGCTGTGGGGTGTTTTTCCGGTGTTGCTCGGCACGGCGTTCCGGCGGTATCTGCAGGCCATCAATGTGGTGAAGCCCATTGCGTTTGCGCTGATCAGCGCGAACGTGGTGAACATTGCCGGGAATTACGCGTTGATGTACGGGCACTGGGGGTTTCGCGCGATGGGGCTGACGGGGTCGGGGTATTCGACGTCCGTGGCGCGGGTTTATATGGCGGCTGTGTTGGCGGGGGCGGTGATTTGGGAGGGAAGAGCGGTACGGGAGGAAAGAAGTGGCAGGCGAAAGCGCCTGCCCCACCTAACGAGGACACAGCTTCTGCCGGATATTTCCCGTTTGCAGCGGATGGCGGCTCTGGGATTGCCGGCGGCTATGCAGATTCTGGCGGAGGGGGCGATTTTCGCGGTGGTGACGGTGTTCGCGTCCAAGCTGGATGAGGCGTCGCTGGCGGCGCATGGAATCGCCGTGACGGTGGTTTCGACCACGTACATGGTTCCGCTGGGAATCAGCTCGGCGGCGGCAGTGAGGGTGGGGCAGGCGGTTGGGCGCAAGGACCGGCGGGGCGCGGCGGCCGCGGGCTGGTCAGCGCTGACAATGGGCGCCGTGTTCATGAGCGCGGCGGGCGTGGCGTTGTGGACGGTTCCGCGATGGATTGTGGGGATCATCACCCGGGATGCGGCGGTGGTGACGGCGGGCGTGGCGCTGCTGCGCATCGCGGCGTTCTTCGAGCTGTTCGACGGACTTCAGACCGTGGCGACGGGGGCGCTGCGGGGACTGGGCGACACGCGATCGCCCATGCTGGCGCACCTGTGCGGCTATTGGGGGGCGGGCCTACCGGTGGCGTACGTGCTTTGCTTCCATTTCGGATGGGGGGCGCCCGGCATTTGGGTGGGGCTTTTGGCGGCGCTGATCCTAATTGGGACGGCGCTGCTGGCGGTTTGGAAGCTCCAGTTGAGCCGAGTTCGCTAGCGCCTGGATTTTCTGTTGCGGGACTGCGCGCGGGTGCGCCATATTGGGAATGGCTGAGCGTGGCGGAGCGCGGATCCGATGGCGGGCGAGTATCTATATTTCACGGAACTGGTTGGCATGCCGGTGTTCGATTTGAAACACCGGCGCATTGGGCGGGTGCGCGACGCGGCCATCGTTCCGGTGGTGGACGCTTCGCGGGTGGACCGTGTTCTGGTGGGCGGCGGGGAGTCGTGGCTTACGATTCGCTACGATCAGATTCGATCGATCGCGCTGGGCGAGGGGATTGCGCTCAGCGATGAGCAACTGACGCCCTATCATGAGGACGAGTTCATGCTGCGGATTGGGCGCGACCTGCTCGACCAGCAGATTATCGACGTGACCGGCCGCAAAGTGGTGCGGGTGAACGACCTGACGTTCGAGATCCGCAACGATGGCGAACGGGACACGCTGGCGATGCTGGAAGTGGACATCGGGATTCGGAGCATCTTCCGGCGGGTGATGGAGCATACGCTGCCGCCGCGGTGGATCCGGCGTCTGCAGGAGGCAATTCCACCCAACTCGATCAAGTGGGACTTCTGCAACGTGCTGGAGCCCGACCCGCTGCGGCGCTTGCGGCTCAACATATCGTACGAAAAACTGGAGCGCATGCACCCGGCCGACCTGGCGGACATTGTGGAGGAATTGAGCCACGCCGAGCGCGAGGCGATCTTCGAATCGATTGACAGCGAGGCAGCCGCGGAGGCCCTGACGGAGGTAGATCCCAAGATGCAGGCGAGCATTTTGGAGGCGCTGGAGCCTGAAAAGGCGGCCGATATTGTGGAGGAGATGGACCCTGACGAGGCGGCCGACGCGTTGGCGGAGTTGGAAGAGGAAACTTCCGAGGAAATCCTGGAAGAGATGGAATCCGAACCTAAGACCGATGTACAGGAGTTGCTGGAGTATGAGGAGGATACCGCCGGCGGCATGATGAACACGGACTTCGTGTCGCTGCCCGAGGATGCCTTGACGGCGGACGCGACGGCGGCGATTGAGGGCGCCGAAGAACTGCTGGAGACTTTGAATACGCTGTTCCTGGTGGATGCGGAAGGCCGGCCGACGGCCTCGATTCCGCTGGCGCGGCTGTTCGTGGCGCGGCCGGGAGCGCGGCTGAAGGAACTTGCGGCGGAGACCCTGATCACGGCGCCGGCGGACGAGAAACAGCACCGCATCACGGAGTTGTTCGATAAATACAATCTGCTGACCTTGCCGGTGGTGGACGAGGAAGGAAAGCTGGCGGGCGTGATCACGGCGGACGATGTCATCTCGGTACTGCGGAACGGATAGCGAATGCTGAAACAGATCCGCCGATTCCGGTATCAGATTCTGGTATTCCTGGCGGTCCTCGGGCCGGGATTCATCACTGCGAACGTCGATAACGATTCGGGCGGCATCTTCACTTACTCCGCGGCGGGCGCGCGGTTCGGTTACTTACCGCTGTGGACGCTGCTTCCCATCACGCTGGCCCTGATTGTCACACAAGAGATGTGTTCGCGCATGGGCGCGGTGACCGGCAAGGGACTGTCCGACCTGATTCGCGAGGAGTTCGGCCTACGAGTGACTTTCGTGATCATGACGCTGCTGGTGCTGGCGAACATGACCAATGTGATGGCGGAATTCGCGGGCATCGCGAGCTCACTCGAACTGTTCCACATCAGCCGGTACATCTCAGTGCCGCTGTCCGCCGTCGCGGTATGGTTTCTGGTAGTCAAAGGCAATTACAAGAGCGTCGAGAAGATTTTTCTGTTCGGGTGCCTGTTGTATGTCACTTACATCATCTCAGGGTTCCTGGTGAGGCCCGACTGGAAGGCCGCCGCCATCAATAGCGTAGAGCCCCAGTTGATGCTGGACAAGGACTACGTCTACATGCTGATTGGGATGGTAGGCACCACCATCGCGCCGTGGATGCAGTTCTACCTGCAATCGGCGGTGGTGGAGAAGGGAATCACGGCGAAGGAATACGCAGCGTCGCGGCTGGAGGTGATTGTCGGCTGCATCATGACCGATGTGGTGGCGTTCTTCATTATCGTGGCGTGCGCGGGCGCTATCTGGAGCATTCATCCGAGGGACATTGGGAGTGCGGCGGAGGCGGCGCTGGGGTTGAAGCCATTCGGGCAATACGCCTTCCTGTTGTTTAGCGCGGGACTCTTCAACGCGTCGATTTTCGCGGCCTGCATCTTGCCGCTCTCCACGGCTTACACGGTGTGCGAGGGGCTTGGCTTCGAATCTGGCGTGAACCGGCGGATATCCGAAGCGCCCGTGTTCTACTTCCTCTACACGCTGCTGATTGTGGCGGGCGCCGGCGTGATTCTGATCCCGAACTTCCCGCTGGTGCGGATGATTCTGCTCTCGCAGGTGCTCAACGGCGCGCTGCTGCCCTTCGTGCTGATCTATATGGTCCTGCTGATCAATAAGAAGGACCTGATGGGGGTGTGGACCAACCCGAGGTGGTTCAACCTGGTGGCGTGGGTCACGGTGGTCGTGATGATCGGACTGACACTGGCGCTGGTGGGGATCACGGTGAGAGGGACTTAGGGGGCGGCGTAGACTTCTTAGCGATCCGTTGGCGGAAAGTTGACTTCCGGACGCAGCAAGTCATGCAGTTCCGAGTATGGGATCTCGATCAGGTCGTCGGTGTAGTAGCGGAACTGCAGCGCCGTGTCGCCGAAGCCGCAATCGTCGCTCAGTGTGAAGCGCCCGTCGGGGGAGAGAGTGAACAACTTGGCTGTTTCGGGCAGCTTTAACGTCTGGCGGACGTGAGCGGCGGCGAGTGAGTCTAACCTGGTCTTAGCTCCGTCCCGCAGGATAGAAGCGAGCTTGACTGGCTCCCCGGTAACCGGATCGAAGTTAAGGTATTTTCTGATGGGTCCTTCGAGACCAGCCAGCCTGCCTCCATATGCTGTGCGGTACTCATTGGTGAATTCCGCGCTGAAAACAGGAGCGGTCATGCGGAGCACCTTAACCTGTCTTGTGAGAGTCCAATGCATTGTGACGCCGGGAAACTCCTTATCCCCGTACTTGCGCATGGTCTCATAGTCGTCGAGAAAGTCTTGCGCGAGCGATTCGGGTGAGTACTTGCGAAGTTCCGAGCCGGGAATTCCTATCATCCGCCAGACCGAATGGATGTCCGGGACGAAGTATCCGGAACCGCTCATCGCACTGACAATCTCCCGGTTGATGCGCTCACGCGCCGCAGGCGGTCCGGCGACCGCCTCGACATAGTCGACTTCCGCGTGGGCGCAGCCGTTTGTCTCATCGCCGCAGCCTGGGAGGGTGCGGTCAAAATGCCGCGCCTCCACCTGTAGGGGCTCGACCGCCGTAGTTTCAGACGGATCGGTCGGTCGAACGTATTCGACCGTGTATGTGCCGCCTTTTGGAACAAAGCGCCACAAATCGTCGGAGCCGAGATAGCCGTAGTAGAGATGCGGCGGCTGTTCAAATGGCAGGTCGAAGAACAGGGCTTGCCGACGGAGGTCCAGGTTCTTCAGGAATAATGCCGGCGCCCGCGGCGCGCCTCCGCCCGGCCCGTTGAAAACGAGCAGGGCAAACTTTCCGGTCGAGGTATCGATCACTGCCGCTGCGAAATCCTGTTTGCCATCCCGATTGAAATCACCCGTCGCGGTGTAGAGATGCTGGGTGGGATTCATTCGGAGCAAGTCATCGCATGCGCAGTCGGCATCCGCCGCGGCGCGGTATTCCGGATGGTGGGCGAGCCAGGCTGTGAACGATTTCCGCTCCGCGTCGCCGGGGGCGCGTCCACCGTTCCGGAACGCGCGGAATGCGAAGAAGCCCACTAACAGCGCCGCGCACACCAGCAACAGATGGATTCCGAGATTGCGCGCGAGGCGCCCGATTTGTTTTTCCGGGGCCGCTTGGGTCGGGTTCATTGGCGCGAGGCTTGCTTGGCGCAGCCCGGCCGCCGGTTGGATCGATGGGTGACCCTGCGCTTCATTTTCGCGCCTGCCGGCTCAACATGGCGTCGATATCGAGCTGCGCCTTCGCAACGGATTCAATGGTCCATTCCTCTGTCGCAAAGGAACTCTTCGGATCGCTGTCCGGGGGCATGGATTTCAAGAAGGCGGCCAAGTCCAGAAAAGGCGCAGTGTCCAACGCACGAACGTGAGATTGGTCGCCGTCATCCAGCATCTTGAGCCAATCGGAGAGTTTCGGACGAACGCCGGCTGTATCGCGCGGCGGATCCGTCGCCTTCCTGATGCTGGACGAGTTCGTGAACTTCACCTCGGACGGCGCCCCCCGCAGGCTCAGCGCTAATTCGCGGTCAATCTGTCCTACAAAGGCGAAGTAATATGGAAGCTCGCCGGGTATGAGATCCGCGGTTTGACGAGCGCCAATCGCATCGCCGGCGCGCAGTTGAGCTTCAGCGATGGTTTTCAGCGCGTTCACTACGGAATCCCGAGCACTGTTATAAGATGGTCCAGTGTCCTTGCCGATCAAGCCCTTTCTCGCCACAGTGACATTCGCCTGGGCGCCGGCGATATCGCCACTAAGCGCCTGCTCGAGTGCGATGGCGCCCAGCGCCTCACTTTGGAACAACCCAGGCCTCATGGCGTCGGCGGTCAACTGAGCATCGCGCAATAGCCCGGCTTCTATTTGGCCCAGAGCTAATACCAGTCTGGCGTCATCGACTGTGTCGGAGTAAGTATCGATATCGCCCGGGTCCAAGCCTTTCAGTTCAAGACTCATGGACTCCACAGTTGACTGCGCGCCTGAAATGTTGCCCGCGATCTTCTGCACGAGAACAAGATTATCCTGTTCGAGGATCTTACACTTGTTTTTCGCTACCGCGTTTTTAATCAGGTCCGCGGTTTTCAATGCGTCCGATAATCGATCGGCCATTTGAATCCAGTCGAAACCGCCTAAGGCTTCTTGAAACTGTGCGAGGCTGATGGCCGCCCATATATCATTCTTGGCATCGGCGTCGCGATTAAAGGCGGCAGCGAGCTTTCGGGCTGCCGGCTCGTCGCCGGCGAATACCCACAATCTCGCCACGATTCCCATATACTTCGTCAGGGGAGCGAAACTGGCCGGCGATTGGCGAACCTGATCCTGCAGTTTTGCGATGAAGCGGGAGATATTGCTTTGGCTCTTCACGTCCAGCGCATCGACCTGATCCTTCACCGCCGTGGCGTTCGGCGCGTTTGGATAGGCGGCAAGGTAGGCTCCAAACCAGGCGATGGAGCGCAATTCCCGCCCTGGAATCTTCGACTCAGCCAAGCCGAGGTCATAGTAAATCTCGGCGGACTGGGGAGCTGTCTTGCGTGCATCCTGAAAATAGCGGATTGCCAGAAGATAGTCCTGTTGGTTGGCTGCCAGCACGCCCTTGTGAACGGCCTCTTGAGCCTCGGGCGGCAACGGCCCCTGCGCCGTTTGCGCCGGCGCCATGAAAGCGGGCGCCAGGACGAGGCAAACCGGGAAGATGAGCGAACGGATCTTCCTCAAACGCGGATCTTGCCGGCGGACATCGGTTCGCAAAATTCAGTCCCTGACGCCGGATACAGAGTAGGTTTTGGGCGGCTGCACGAAAATTGCGTCGAAAAAAGCCTTCCAGTTCGCTTCCATAGGCTTTGCCGGAGTGGGCGAAACGTCCTTTGCCTGCGGGGGCTTCGTCACCCCCGGATGTTCCGTCAGGTAGTTGCGATTGAAGCCCTCGAAGGCCTTAGCCAGATCGGGATCCATCCCGCGATTCACGTTTGCGCCAATCGCGGCCGCTGCCGCCGTGTCCGGCGCGCCGGTATCCGGCGGAGCCGTACGAGGCCGCGCTAACGGCAATGGATGGCTTTCGCGGTCCATCGTATACTCCGACAGCTCAATCAGACGTTCGATGCCCGCGTTGCCGGGATCGTGGTTGAGGGCGTCCTGGAACCACGCATGCGCAACGTTCCAGTCATGCTCCGTGATTGCTTCAAATCCTTTGCGGATGCGATTGCCGGCGGGCGTGTCCGGGATTTGCGCCGCAACCGAATCCGGCAAGCCGGTTGGCACGTTTTGCGCATTCACGACCATAGGATCGTCAAAGGCCAGAGCGGGCGCGGCATTACGCGCGTGCGGCTTCGGAGCAGAGGACATGAAATCCAGGTTGCCCGAGGATGGCGCCACACCTGGCGCGGCAGTCAGGGATTGCGCCAGGTTCTGGATGTCCTGCCGCATTTTTGAAGCGGCAATCTTGTCCTGCTGGTCCTGTTGGCGTTGCTTCCGCTCCTGTACGGCGGCGGCCTGCCTGGACTCGGCGGCTGACACATTGTCCTGAAGGTCCTGATGGAAGGGGTCGCCCTGCGTGGTATTCGCCAGCGCCTGCCTGAAATAGTTCGCCGCTGTCGGATAGTCGCCGCTTCGGAACGCGGCGGAGCCTTCCTGATCTTGCGCAATGGCGATGTTCCGCCGGTATACCGGATCGCTCGGATTCGCCTTCAGGGCCTTCTTAAATTCCGCTTCCGCTGTGGCCCAATCGCCTTTGGCGCAGGCGGCCCGTCCCCGCTCGTTGGATGCGAAGGCGGTGGCCCGGCTCTTGTCCTGCGAGGTCTGTGCGCTGGATTGGCTCTCGCTCTGGTTCTGGCTCTGGCTCTGGCTCTGGGTTCCGGATTGGCCCGAATTCCCGTTGGAAGGGCGCTGGTTATCGAGGCCCCTATATTTGTCCAAGGTCGAGAAGTCAATCTGAGCGCGAAGCGGCGCGCCGCAGACCGCTGCCGCAATCGTTGCCAAGACTGCAACAGCGCCGCAATTCCTTGTCATCTTTGGCCTCCGGGGGTTCCAGCGCGATTGTCTGACGCTCAATCGTACTCTATTGTACTCTCACAGGAAAACACCTCTTGAGCGTGGTGGGCACAAAGCGCTTATTGAAGTAAGACCCCACGGGTAAGTGGGGCTGACTTCCGGTGACACTCGCTCAAGAAATGTCACTCCGTAGCCGCCCTGGCGCCGGTTTGTCCTAACGTTTTCCGCCGTGATTCCGATAATATATAAAAAGACCGGCAAATCCTGTTTCGAGGATCGATGCGCGCAGCCGGCGGATCTGTCAGATCGCGGCACTCACGCCGTCAAAGGAATCATCCATGGGATTTATACGTTATCGCAATATTGCTCTCGCGGTGGGACTGACTCTCGCGGCGGGCTACGCCAAGGAAGGCGCCGATCAATATCCGTATGGCGCGGAGAACTGGCTGACGGGGGCATTGCCGCCGCCGGGGACTTACTTCGTCAATTACGCGGGCTATTATAGCGGGCTGTTGCGCAACGATAGCGGGGCCAAGGTGGATATCGGGGGTCAGGCTGCGTCGGTGACGGCCGAGTTCGACGCGCTACGCTTCGTACAGATCACGCACGTAAAAATTCTGGGCGCGGAATGGGGCATGCAGGTGATCGCTCCGTTCGTACACCAGACGGTGAACCTGGATGGCGCACGAAGCCGCGTAGCGCAGGGCGACCTGGACGTCGATCCGTTTCTGCTGGGCTGGAACGGCGAGAAATGGCACGCCATCGTGGCCATGGATACGCTGCTTCCGACCGGGTACTACGACCAGAACGACGCGCGGGTCAGCGTGGGCGCGCACTATTTCAGCTTCGAACCGATTGCCGCGTTCACTTTCCTGCCAGCCTCGGGGTGGGAAGCGTCGGCCAAGCTGATGTACAACACCAAGACCACAAACCAGGCTACCGATTACCACTCGGGCGACGAGTTCCATACGGATTTCGCGGTGGGCAAGCACTTCGGGGCGTGGTCCGCCGGGGCCGCAGGTTATTTCATGGAGCAACTGACGAACGACACGGTCAACGGCGCGATCGCACCGGCAGTTCCGGGGTTCTGGGGCGAGGGACGGGAAGGGCGGGTGCTCGGCATCGGTCCCAGCATGAGCTACCGGAACCGCCATCACATGGAATTCATTGCGCAGTGGGAAAACGAGATGCTGGTGAGGAACCGGTTCGGCGGGAACAAGCTGTGGTTTAAGATGATCATCCCGTTATAGGGGAGGAAGTAGCGGCGGTCGAGCGCCAATCCGCGGTGGAAAGCCGAGGACGGCTCCCGTGCTTTAGCAAGCATGGCGGCTTGCGCCACTATTCGGGCAGGGGCTGGTCCTTGGTTTCGGGGAGGAATGGGAGGGCGGCGAGGCCAACCAGGAAAACCAGGCACATGGCGACGCCGGCGTAGCGCATGGGTTCGGCGTGGCCTGCGAAGACCTTGCTGGTGAGCAGGCCTAGCGTGAAGGGGCCGGATGCGGCCGCGAAGCGTCCGACGTTGTAGCAGAAGCTGGTACCGGTGCTGCGCAGGCGGGTGGGGAAGAGTTCCGGCAGGTAGATGGCGTAGCCTCCGAACAGGGCGAGCTGGCAGAAGCCCATCAGCGGGACCATCCAGAAGATGTCGGTGAAGGTCTTGAGGTTCCAGAAGGTGTAGGCGGTCACGAACATGGCCGCGACGAAGCTGATGGCGAAGGCCTTCTTGCGGTTGAGGCGGTGGGTGAGCCAGGTGAAGGCCTGAATGCCCAAGAAGGAACCGGTATTCTGCAACAGGGACGTGATGCCGATCCAGGTGGTGATTTTGCCGGCCAGAGCAGCGCCGGTAAAGCCCTGGAGGCGGAAGGCCTTATCGAGCGGGGCGCGGAGCAGATCGTAGCTGAAGAAGCCGATTCCCCAGAGGCCGACCACGCCGGCGAAGGCCAGGCAAAGGCCGGCGATGGCGTTGCGGCGCCAGCGCGGGTCGCCGAGGAGCAATTCGCGGTAGGAGCCGAGTTGTTTTTTCTGGGCGCGAGCCTTGAGCCACTGTTCGGGTTCTTTCAATTTCCGAAAGACCACCAGGGCTAAGGGCGCGGGCAGGGCGCCGGCCAGAAACATATAACGCCAGGCGCCGGCGATGATGCCGGCCTGCTCAATGTGGCCGGCCAGAATGCCAGTCAAGGCGGCAATCATGTTCCCAAGGCTGGAGCAAGCCTGAACGGCGCCGAGGGCGTAGGGCCGGGCACGGGCGGGGGTCTCTTCGGCCACCAGGGAGACTCCGACGGCGAACTGGCCGCCCACGCCCAGGCCGCAGAGGAAGCGGTAGGCGTTGAAGTCCCAAACGCCCCTGGCGAAAACGCTCAGGCCGGTGAAGACGGTGAAGAAGAGGATGGTCAGCGTCATGGTCTTGGCGCGGCCCAAGCGGTCGCCCAAGACCCCGAAGATCACGCCGCCCAGAGCCCAGCCGATCATGAAGATGGACGTGGCGTAGCCGGCCTGGGCGCTGATGGAGGCATCGGTGGCGCCACGGCCCAGCAAGTCGCGCATGGCGTCGCGGCGCCCGAGAGCGAAGAGCTGCTGGGTCATGGTGTCGAACGCCCAGCCCATGCAGGCGACGCTCAACACGAACCAATGGTAGCGGTTCAGCTCCCGATACCAGGAATACTCACGCTCGCCGGGGCCTAGGACGGTTTTCGCCATGAACCGCTATTGTTTCCGATATCGCGGGTGAGCGCAAGCGCACGGCCGTTGGGGGAACAGATGTGCGCGGAATCACGTATAAAGGTACAGATGCCGTTCTGTAGCCAATGCGGGAACGCGGTGGGTCCGGCGGACCGTTTTTGCGGCCGTTGCGGCGCGGGCCAGCCGCGCACGGGGGCCGGCGGCGACGCACTGGGGAACATCACTCCCAAGACTGCGTCCATCCTGTGTTACATACCGTGGATCGGCTGGGTGGCTGCCATCGTGGTGCTGGCCGCCGAGAGGTTCCGCGGCAATCGCGACGTCCGCTTCCACGCTTTTCAGGGGCTGTACTTGTTCGTAGGTTCGCTGATGAACCAGTGGGTTCTGCGCGCGGCGCCCTGGCCGTTTGGGCACGTTGCACTGTACCACCTGGTTCAACTGGCGTTGTTCGCGATGTCGGTCTTCATGATGGTAAAGGCGGCACATGAGCAAGCCTATTCGCTGCCGCTGTTTGGGGAACTGGCCGCAAGATCGGTGGCGGAAGACTAACGCGGGGCCGGCTGGAGCGGGGACCAGCGGCGTTTGCAACTGGCGAGGGCGGCCTCCAGATTCCAATTGGCATCCACGCGCAAGCACTCCTCGATTTTCGAAATCTGGGGGCGGAAGCGGTTCTCGTCGAGGCGGCGGAGGGTCTCGGCGGTATGGCTCATGCGCTTGCGCCAAGGGTCACAACGATGCGGGATGCGCGGATCTTCGCCCATCGGCATTCTAAATGATAACCCGATTTGGCGGGGGTGCGGCATGTGCGACGATTCCGCGCAGGGAGTGAAGCGCATTGCCTGGACGGACCATGGAATTTTGGGGCGGACCTCCTGGTTTGTCTCCATGGCCATATCTGGGATGATATCCTGCGCGGCGATTGAAAATCGCCGCGCGGGCCGATTGGCAATCGGCCCGCAGGTTGCCTGCCGGCCAACCTGCCCCACCGAAGAAGAAGGCAGACCAGGGTCATCCTGCGAGGATTTTCTCGGCGGCCGCACGCCCCATGCGGATGCAATCGGGGATGCCGATGCCGGTGTAGGCGTTGCCGGCCAGGAACAGGCCGGGGATGGCGGCGGTGCGGGCTTCGATTTCCGCCAGGCGTTGGGGGTGGCCGACGGCGTATTGGGCCATGGATTTCGGCCAGCGCGCGATGCGCGTGAAGCGGGGGCGCGCATGGACGCCAGCGACTTCCCCCAATTCGGAGAGAATGGCGGAGACGATGGCGGCGTCTGGCTCGTTGAGGGCGGCGGCATCGCCGGTTCCGCCCAGGAAGCAGCGCGCCACGATCTTGCCCTCGGGAACGCGGTAGGGGAACTTGGTGCCCACCCAGGTGCAGGCGACCAGGCGGCGGCGTTCCTTTCTGGGGATCAGAAAGCCGAAGCCGTCGGGCGGGGGGCCGAAATCCGCGGCATCGTAGCCCAGCGCGACGGTCATCGAGGAACTGTACGGCACGGCCGCGAGCAGTTCGGCAAGCCTAGCGTCCACGGAGGCGAGCAATTGGGCGCCGCTGTGCGCCTCGCAAGCCAATACCAGGCGAGCGGTCTCAAGCCAATTGCCGTCAATGCGGACGCGGAAGCCGGCGGCGCGGCGCTCGATGGCCTCGGCTCGCGCCTGGCGCACTTCCACTTTGTCTCCGAACGACGCGGTGACGGCATTGACCAGTTGGCTGAGGCCGCCTTTGAGGGTGCGGAAGAGCGGCGGGGGCTGGGCGCCGTTCGGATGGACGCGGGCGGCTTTGGCGCGCTCGATCAGCACGCCGCGCGTGAGGCTGCCGTGGCGGTTGGCCAGCTCGACAAAGCGGGGCAGCACGGCGGTGACGCTCAAGGCGGCGGGATTGCCGCCGTAGATGCCGGAGAGGAGTGGTTCGGCCAGATAGTCCACCGCTTCGGCGCCGTAGTGCTCTTCGATGAAGTCGGCAACGGACTCGTCGGCGGCGGGGGGCTTGGGCGCGCGCAACAACTCCATGCCCATACGGAGCTTGGTTGCCCAACCGAGGAGGGGGGTGGTCAGGAGGGGCAGGATCTTGGTGGGCACCATCATCAGGAGGCCGTCGGGCATGGGGATGAGGCGGCCGCCTTTGCGGATGTAGGTCTTGCGGAGGTGGTCGTTGGAACCGATCACCTGGTCGGCGAGGCCCAGTTCGCGGATGAGGTCGAGGGCGGCGGGTTTGGCGGAGAGGAAGCTATCGGGCCCGGCTTCGAGAGTGCAACCTTCGACGGAGTCGGTTTGGATGACGCCGCCGAGGCGGGGGCGGGATTCGATAATGGTGGAAGGCGCGCCGGCGCGAGCGAGGTAGTAGGCAGTGGAGAGGCCGGAGATGCCGCCGCCGACGATTGTGACGTCAGGCATTGTTGACAACACGGCAAGTGGCAGGCGAAAGCGCCTGCCCCACCTGACAGGCAGCTTGGCCAGGAACTACAGGCATCGTTTGGCGACCTCGGCCAGCGCGGCGGAGAATTTGGCGGACGCGTTCAGGGATTCGGGACGCAGGAGGGAAATGCCGCGCGCGGCGGCATACTGGCGGAAGAGAATATCGATGTCGTAGAGAGTCTCGACGTGGTCGCAGACGAAGCCGATGGGGTCGAGCACAATTTCGCGGACGCCCTCGGACGCGTAGCGGTCCAGACAGGATTCGACGGTCGGTCCGAGCCAGCGGTCGTCGGTGAACCCCTGGCTCTGGTAGGCGAAATCGTATTCGGCCACGCCGGCGCGGGCGGCGACGGCGGCGGCGGTGGCGCGGCATTCGCGGTCGTAGGGGTCGCCATTGGCAAGCGCTTTCTCTGGGAGGCTGTGGGCTGTGAACAGGACGCGCCGGCCATTGCGGACTTTCGCCAGGCGTTCGGCGAAGGCTTCGATGAGCAGCGGCTCGTCGTGGTAGCTCCTGGCCCAGACGATTTCGGCGGTTACGCCCTCCATGCGCGCCGCCTCCTGCGTACGGCGGATGTACAGGCCCACGCTCAACTCAGAGTATTGGGGCGCAAGGGCGATGGCGGCGAGGCGTTCCACGCCGGAAGCGCGAATGCAATCCATGGTCTCGGCGATGAAGGGATGCCAATTGCGCATGCCGTAAAACACGGTCATGCCGAGGACGGTTTCAAGCGCCTCGGCTTGGGCGCGAGTCCAGGCGAGGAGGGGGGACGACCCGCCGATGGCCTGGTAACGGCTGCGGACCTCCTCCAGCACTTTGGGGGAGGAGGGTCTGCCGCCGCGCACGAACGAGAGGTAGCTTTCGACATCCTCCAAGCGTTCCGGCGCTCCGTGGGCGAGCAGCAGGAGGCCTTGTTTCATGGCTTAAATTCCCGAACCATTTCCACGACCGCTTTCACGTTCTCGACGGGGGTTTCCGGGAGAATTCCGTGGCCGAGATTGAAGATGTGGCCGGGGCGGGCGCCGGTGCGCTTGAGCATCTCGTGGACCTTGGTGCGGAGTTCGGGGAGAGGCGCAAACAGGGCCACAGGATCGAGGTTCCCCTGGATGGCGGATCGGTAGCTGATGTCCATCCAGGCCTGGTCGATGTTGATGCGCCAGTCCACGCCCATGACGTCGCCGCCGGCGGCGTGCAATTCCTTGAAGAAGCCGGAGGCGCCGGTGCCGAAGTGAATCACGGGTACGCCGGTGGAGCGGATGCGCTCGATGAGGGCGCGCGAATAGGGGGCGGCGAAGCGCACGTAGTCGTCCGACCCGAGCGCGCCCACCCAGCTATCGAAGACTTGTATGGCGCGGGCCCCGGCGGTGACCTGCAACTGGGCGAACGGTGCCAGCACATCGACGATCTTGCCCATGAGGCGGCGCCAGAGCGTCTCGTCGCTGTACATGAGCTTCTTGGTGCGGATGAAATTGCGCGACGCGCCGCCCTCGATCATGTAGCTGGCCATGGTGAAGGGCGCGCCCACGAATCCGATGACCGGGGCCTTCCCGGCCAGCGCCCGGACCACCTGCTGGATGGCCTGGCCGACGTAGCCAAGGTCGTCCGTATTGGCGGTGGACAGCGAATCGACGTCCTCGGAAGTGCGCACCGGGTTATCGATGGCGGGCCCTTCGCGGACGGCGTACCGAAGCTTCAGGCCCATGGGTTCGACGGGCAGGAGAAGGTCGGCGAAGATGATGGCGGCATCCACATCGAGAAGCTCCACGGGTTGGAGCGTGACGGTGGCCGCGAGGTCGGGCCGCTTGCAGATCTCGAGAATGCCGTGCTTGTCGCGAATCTGCCGGTACTGCTTGAGATACCGGCCCGCCTGCCGCATAAACCACACCGGTCTCACGTCCGTGGGACGGCGGCGGCATGCATCCAAAAACCGGCTATTCATGGGAGCCACGCGCATGGCTGTTCCGTCCTGTCTTCGCAAAAGAACACGCGAAATTCCTTTGGCTTATGCCTGACCGCCCACTGGCGGCCGTTCACGAAATAGGGTTTGGCCCACGCCTCGCTATCGATGGTGCGCGGCGCGACGACCGAAACCGAAGAAGTGCCTTGCGCAGGATATCCCGTGCGCGGGTCCATGATGTGGGCGTAAATCCGCCCCTCCGCCCGGAAAAACTTCTCGTAGCTGCCGGAAGTCGATAACGACATGTCCTTCAAAAACACTTCCGCGGCCGTCTGGTCCGGATGCTGGGGGTCCTTGATGTCCACGCGCCAGCCTCGCGGTTCGGCGGGCGGAGCCCCCATACCATAAATACTGCTAACCGACCCCGCAACGAGAGCGGTTGTGACGCCCTTTTGTCTTAAAACATCCACCATTCGGTCGACTGCGTATCCTTTGCCGATGCCGCCGGGGTCGAGTTCCACCCCCGGACGGTCGAAACGAACCGTTTGGGCCGCCGGATCCAAATGGATATGCCGGTAACCCACCTTGGTGAGGGCCGCCGCCACCTCCGCCCGGTGGGGCAGATGGCCGGTACCCTTATAAAAGCCCCAAACCTTCATCAAGGGGCCCACCGAGATATCGAACGCCCCTTCGCTCTCGCGGCTATATTCCACGCACGCCGAAAGCAGCCCGAACAGCTCCGGGGAGACCTTAACGGGCTTCTCGGCCGCGAATTGGTTGACTTCGCTCCACTGGCTTTCCGGCTTGTAATTGGAAAGCAAGTCGTCCAGGTCGCGCGCCTCGTCCAACGCGGCATCGGCGGCGGCCTCCATTTCGACCCGATCGTACCCGTACAGTTCGACGGAGTACGTGGACCCCATGGCGGCGGCGCTTTTCTCGAGCCGCAGCAGTTCCTTCCCGGTTTGAGGGCCTCCCTCGACAGCCGCCCCGGTCCAGGCGGCCGCAAGGGCCAACACAAACAAAACTATCACGGATTGTTTGGTCATGGGGCTAATTTTCGCCGCGAGACCGTTTTGCCCGCCGGATCAGGAAGTCGATGCGGCTGTCGGCCCCGGCGGCGCGGTCGGGTTCGAAATGCAATTCGGGGACGTGGCGGAGGGACAATCGGAACGCCAGTTCGCGCCGGAGGTAATGGCGGGCATGCTCCAGGGCGGCGATGGCGTCGCTCTGTTCGCGTTCTCCGCCCTGGACGGAAACCTTGACGCGGGCGTACTTCGCGTCGGGGCTTACTTGCACCTCGGCTACGTTTACCGCCGCCAGGCGAGGATCCTCAAGTTCGAACCCGATCAACTCGGCAAGCTCCTCCCGCACGGTTTCGGATACCCGTAATGTGCGCCGTTCATCCATGGCAAGACCAGGGCCCAGGGGCCGGGGGCCGGGGGCCGGGGCTGAAAGAACAGGGGCCGGGGGCCGGGGGGCAGGGACCGGGGGTGGAAGAGCAGGGCCCAGGGGCCGGGGGCCGGGGGCCGGGGGTGAAAGAACAGGGGCCAGGGGCCGGGGGCCGGGGGCCGGGGCGGAAAAACCAGGGGCTGGGGGCAGTGGTTAGACCCCATGCGCCTTGCTCGGCTCCGTTCTTTGTCGGGGATACCATGTCCGCAAATCCTGGGGGCGCCGTTCCCTGACCCCCGGCCCCCCGGCCCCGGCCCCCGATTCTCATGCGAGCCACTCCACCGTGACTTCGGCCAGCGCGCCGCCTAGCAGACTGGCGGCTTCGTCCTCGACGGAAAGCAACACCTTTTCGGCGTGCTCACGTTCGGAAGACACGGTCACAGCCGCCAGGGCGGCGCGCTGCCAAAGGTCCTGATAGGCGATCTCCGCCACGGCCACGTTAAACTTGGCGCGGAGCCGCTCCTTCAAGCTCCGCACAACCTGGCGCTTGTCCTTGAGCGAATGCGAGTTCTCCAGCCGCAATTCCAAGGTGAGGACGCCAACCGATGGCATAACCTCAGGCGAAGACTTCCGTCGCCACGCGCTCGGTGACGAACGCCTCGATCACGTCGTTTTGCTTCACGTCGGAATAGTTCTCAAGCGCGATGCCGCACTCCATTCCGCTCTTCACCTCGCTCACATCGTCCTTGAATCTGCGCAACGAGGCGACTTTTCCGGTGTAGATCACCACGTTGTCGCGCAACAGCCGCACTTCCGAGCCGCGCAAGATCTGGCCATCCTGCACGACGCAGCCGGCAACGGCTCCGACCTTCGGAATGCGGAACGTTTCGCGCACTTCGGCCTTGCCCTTGTAGACCTCTTTGAAGACCGGCTCAAGGAGGCCGGTCATGGCCTTCTTAATCTCGTCGGTCAGGTTGTAAATGATGGTATGCAGGCGAATTTCCACCTTCTCCTGCTCCGCCACCGCCTCCGCTTTTCGCTCAGGGCGGACGTTGAAACCGATGATGACGGCGTTCGAGGTGGAGGCCAGCAGCACGTCGGATTCGTTGATGGCGCCGACGCCGGAGTGGATCACGCGCACCTTGACCTTGTCGTTCGAGATCTTCTGGAGGGTCTCGGTGAGCACCTCGGCCGAACCGCCCACGTCGGTCTTGAGGACCAGGGGCAACTCCTTGACCTCGCCCGCCAGCATTTGCTTATGCAGTTGCTCGAGGGTAAGGCGGCTGGATTTGGCCAGCGCGGCTTCGCGGGCCTGCTGGTCGCGGAAGTTGACAATCTGCTTGGCCTTGGCGGTATCGGTGACGACCTGGAACTCGTCGCCCGCCTCCGGCATGGACTCCAGACCGAGCACCTCGACGGGCGTGGAGGGCTCGGCTTTGCGGATCTGCAAGCCGCGGTCGTTCTGCATGGCGCGAACCTTGCCGAAGACCGAGCCGCAGATGAAGAAATCGCCTACGCGCAGGGTTCCGTTGCGCACCAGGACGGTGGCGACGGGGCCGCGGCCGCGGTCGAGCTGGGCTTCGATCACGGACCCCATGGCCGGCCGGTTGGGGTTGGCTTTGAGCTCTTGCATGTCGGCCACGAGCAGAATATTCTCGAGCAACAGATCGAGGCCCTGCTGGGTTTTGGCGGAAACCGGGACCATGACGGTGTCGCCGCCCCAATCCTCGGCCAGGAGGCCGCGGTCGGAAAGCTGCTGTTTAATGCGCTCCGGCTGGGCGCCGGGCTTGTCGATTTTGTTGATGGCCACCACGATGGGCACTTTGGCGGCGCGGGCGTGGTCGATGGCTTCGAGGGTCTGCGGCATGACGCCGTCCTCGGCCGCCACCACGAGCACCACGATATCCGTCACCTTGGCGCCGCGGGCGCGCATGCGGGTGAACGCTTCGTGGCCCGGCGTGTCGATAAATACGATCTTGCGGCCGTCGACTTCCACCTGGTAGGCGCCAATGTGCTGGGTGATGCCTCCGGCCTCCCGCGCGGCCACGTTGGATTCGCGAATGACGTCCAGGAGCGAGGTTTTGCCGTGATCGACGTGACCCATGATGGTGACCACGGGCGCACGCTTCTGCAAATCCTTCACGTCTTCGGCGGTTTCGACCGCCTGCATGGCCTCGACCTCGTAGCTGACGGTGGCGGTGGATGCGCCGAATTCGCGCGCCATCTCAGTGGCCAGTTTGGAATCGAGCGTCTGGTTGATGGCCGGGTAAATGCCGCGAGCCATCAACTTCTGGATGAGCAGAGCAGCCTTGACGTCGAGCTTTTCGGACAGCTCCTTGACGGTGATGCCTTCCGAAATGGTGATTTCCCGGCTGATGGGCGGCGGGCCGGCTTCGACGTGCCGGCGCGCGGGGCGAAGGACCCTTTCCTCTTCGACGCGCTCACGGCGCACGACGCGTTTATCGCCTGGACGGCCGCGCGGCTGGTCCACGGGAGGCGGAGCCATGCCGGGTTCGAGCCGGCCGCCGCGTTGGGACGTGGGATGTTGGGGCCGGGGACCGCTTCCGGGCCTGCTGGGCACTCCCGGCTGAACTCCGGGCCTGGCCACCATGGGCTGGCCGGGGCGTATGGGACCGCGATAGATGGGCTGACCGGGAACCGGCGCGACATGCGCCTTGGGAACTCCGGGGCGGGGCGAGGCAGGCTGCGCCGGCATGACGGGTCTGGACGGCGCCAGTCTGGCTAACACGTCGGCGCGCGGCGGAACCACGGGGCGCGCCGCGGGCTGACCTGCCAGCGTACGCTGCGGCAACGGGCCCGCCATGGGCACGGACGGGCCGGGTCCGATGCGGGCGGTTTCCCTGGGAGCTTGCCGGATCTCGGGCGCTTGAGGCCGTGGGCGCGCGACGGCGCCGGGGCGCGGCGCTTCAACCGGTGCGGACGGGAACGGCTGGCGCGGACCGGACAAAACCTGGCCCGGCCTGATCCCGGTGGGCAGCGGCTTGACCGTTGGAGGCGCGGGCCGTCCTGGCGCGATCATCGCGGCCGGCGGACCGGGAGGCCGCACGGGCGGCGTGGGCGGGACCTCCGCCGGCATGGCGGGCGCCGGGGTTTCCGGCGGCTTGGCGGCCCCTACGGGCGGATGAATCGGGCGTCCAGCCAGCGGCGGACGAATCGGGGCCGCGGGGCGAATCTCTCCGGTGGCGACTCCGCCGCCATCGGCGGGCATCCCTGCCGGGGGATATTCCGGCGCGGATTCCCCTTCGACTTGGGCAACGGGTGGGGCCGGCGGGCCGCCTGCTTCCACCTCCGGGCTCGCGGGGCCACTCTCGGCGGGCTCCGCCTGCGCGGTTTCCCGCTGTTCCGCTTCCGCGATATCGGACTCGTCGGGAACGTAGTCGGGAACTACTTGCCCGTAGAGGCGGCGAAGCCGTATCGCCGCGTCCTCGTCGATCGAGCTGGAGTGCGTCTTCTTTTCGGTGACGCCTACTTCGGGGAGCCGCTCCAGGATCTCGTGCGCCTTGACTTCCAGCTCCCGCGCCAGCTCGTTGATTCGAATCTTCTTCATAGGTAAAGCTGTCTGCTTCTCTCCGCCAAGCCGCCGCTATTCGCCGCCAGGGGCGTCCCCCTGGGAGCCGGCGTCTTCCGGGACACCCGCCGATTCCAGTTGTTGAGATGGAGAACCCGCGTCCTCTATCGTACCAGACTGCTCCGAATTTGCCTCCTCGGGGGCCGCAGGCTCGACCGCTTCCGGAGCGGCTTCGGACGCCTCCGCGGAGGCCTCCGCATCCGGTTCGGCCACGGCGACCTCGCCCTCCGGCGCCGCTTCGGACGCAGCTTGCGCTGCCGGTTGGCCCTCCTCCTCATACTGGCTGTAGTAGGAGTTGACGGCTTCTTGAAGCTGGTCCACGGATTCCTGGCTAATGCCTGGAATGGCCTCGAGTTCCTCCGGCGTCATGGCCCCCAGCTTCTCGATGGTTCCCACGCCCGCTTCCACCAGCTTCTCCGCCACGTTCTCGCCCAAGCCGTAATCGATCAACACGGAAACCGGCGCTCCCGGGGCCACCAGCGCGGCCATCTGGGACTCCACCTCCTGCCGCTTTTCCTCTTCGCTCTTGATATCGATCTTCCAGGCAAGCAGCTTGGCCGCCAGACGCACGTTCTGCCCCTTCTTGCCGATGGCGAGCGATAGCTGCGAATCGTCCACGATCACTTCCATGTGCTTTTCGAGGGGGTCGAGCACGGTGATGCGGCTGACTTTGGCCGGGCTCAAGGCGTGGGTGGCGAAGACCACCGGGTCGTCCGAAAATTCGATGATGTCGATTTTCTCGCCGCGCAGCTCGCGAATGATGGATTGCACACGCATGCCCTTCATGCCGACGCATGCGCCCACGCTATCCACGTCGCGGTCGCGGCTCTGCACGGCGATCTTGGTGCGCTCGCCGGCTTCCCGCGCGCAACCCTTAATGGTGACGGTGCTGTCGTAGATCTCCGGCACTTCCTGTTCAAACAGGCGCATGACCAGCTCCGGCGCGGCGCGCGACACCAGCACCCCGGGTCCCTTCCCAGACTTATCCACCAGGCGGATCACGCAACGGACGCGATCGCCCACGCTGTAACTCTCAAGACGCGATTGCTCTTTCTTGGGGAGCTTCGCCTCGGTCTTGCCTAAATCCAAGACGTAATCCGGCCCTTCCACGCGCTTGATGGTGCAATTCACCAATTCGCCTGTTCGGCCGGAGTACTCGTTGAAGACGGTCTCCCGTTCGGCTTCACGGACTTTCTGGAAAATGACCTGCTTGGCGGTTTGGGCAGAGATGCGGCCGAGGGCGTCGGTCTTCTTGGGGATGCGGATTTCGGAGCCGGTTTCGGCGGCCGGGTCGATGCGGCGCGCCTCCGCGAGGGTCATCTCGTGCACCGGGTCCGCAACTTCTTCCACAGCCTTCTTGACTGCAAAGAGACTGATGGCGCCGGTCTTCGGATCCATATCCGCGACGTAGTCTTCATTTGTGCGGTAATGTTTCCGGGCGGCGATCAGCATGGCATCCTTTACGGCGTCCAGGACGATTTGCGGATCGATGCCTTTTTCCTTGCTCAAGATCTCAACGGATTGAAAGATCGTGTCCAAAATACCCTCGTAGTGCGTTGAATTTTTCCGCTTGCGTTTCTCTCCGGCGAGCTACCACTCGAACTTCAGGTTGGCTTTCTGGATCTGCTCGAAGGGAAACCGCAGCGTAGTCCCCGGCTGCGTTTCGAGCGCCACCGCGCCGTCTTCGAACCCGGCCAGCGTGCCTTCCCAGTTGCGCCGGCCCTCCAGGGGTTCGCGGAGAGAGATTCTGGCTTTCTGACCCTGGAACCGCTGATAATCCCGCGGCTTGAGGAGCTTGCGTTCCAGGCCCGGAGAACTGACCTCGAGGGTATAGCGGCCGCCCGGAACCGCATCCTCGACATCCAGAATGGTCCCTACCTGCTGAGAAACCAACTCGCAATCGCCATGCGTGACGCCCTCCGGCTTATCGATCGAAATGCGAATCAGGCGCGAGCCCCCTCCGCCCTTCACTTCGACCTCCACGATTTCCAAGCCTTCCGGCTCCGCCACGCGCCGAGCCACGGCTTCGATTTTGGACGTCACATCTGCCTGCATTTTTGCAAATCGCCGAACCCAACAAAAAAGTGGGCTTTCGCCCACTCGGACAGTTCGACCCTCAAAACGCTATTGTACCGTGTTTGGCCCGGCAGTGGAAGAGGCGGCTCGCGAGGAGGATCGCGAAGGTGATCGAATGCCCACCGGCCGGGTGGGGGTTGTGGCAACGCTGGGGACCGAGGCCGGGGCTTGACGGCTCAGGGGTTGACGCGGCGCTGGGAGGACATGCTCTGGCGGAGTGGGCGGCGAGGGGAAGCGGCTGGGGCTACTTGAAGGGAATGGCCACCTCAGTAAAGCTGCCAGGCTTGGCCGAATCGACCGCTTCTAATGACGCGCTGAATGTGAGGCCGAAGTTGCGAGCGTGTCCCAGCCTTGTTGCGCCGCGGTGCGAACGGCGTGGCGTTGGAGATACGGACGGATTGGCACAGGAGTTGCCTGATCGAAAATAATTAGCATCTAAGGCGCGTAGGCGGGCGCTTTGTCAAGGCTGCGCACGGCGAACTCGATAACCGCCTTCACCTGCTCGCGGTCGAGACCGTCGAACCACTCCATGATGTCGTCGATACTGGCCCCGGCTTCAATGTTCTCAAAGATTGCGGAGACGGGCATACGGGTTCCCCGCAGCACCCACGCGCCGCTCACTTTGCCGGGGACGCTTTCCACGGCGGGGCATTGCGACCAATCGAGGCTCGCCATTCGTCCAACTCCTGCTTTCAGGGTACTACGGCGGATGCGTGGGTGAAGAATGCGGGCGCGGACGCCGGCACAGCAGGCTGAAAGCCTACTCCACTATGGGTTATAATCCGGGTCAGTTTCCACAGGAATGAGGTAGTCCATGCGCTTGAAGACTGTGCTTGCGGTTCCGGCTGTGCTGGTGACGATGGCCGCTTTGGCTCCGTGCCAGACGTTGCCGCCGGGCGTTCGGAAGAATGCCTCGCTGGCGGGCGTCACCGAATACGCGTTTCCTAACGGGCTGCGGGTGTTGCTATACCCCGACAACTCGAACCCAACGATTTCCGTCAACGTGGTTTACCTGGTCGGGTCCCGGCACGAGGGATACGGCGAGACGGGCATGGCGCACCTGCTCGAACACATGGATTTCATCCAGACGACGAACGGCAGGAAGATCAAGGAAGAACTGGTCAACCACGGATCGACCTGGAACGGAACCACCTCTTTCGACCGCACGAACTACTACGAGACCTTCACGGCGACCGATGACAACTTGAAGTGGGCGCTGGGACTAGAGGCCGACCGGATGGTCAACGTCAAGGACGCGAAGGAACTGCTCGACACCGAGATGACCGTGGTCCGGAACGAGTTTGAGCGGGGCGAAAACAGCCCGGCGGGCATCCTGGAAGAACGCGTGATGGCGACGGCTTACCTGTGGCACAACTACGGGAAGTCGACGATCGGGTCGCGCGAGGACATCGAGAAGGTGCCGATCGACCGGCTGGCGGAGTTCTACCGGAAGTACTATCAGCCGGACAACGCGGTGCTGGTGATCGGCGGGCGGATTGACGAAGGGAAGACACTGCAATTCGTGGCGGATAGCATGGGCAAGATCCCGCGGCCGACGCGGCGGCTGGACGCGACGTACACGGTGGAGCCGGTGCAGGATGGCGAGCGGTATGTGGAATTGCGGCGGGTGGGCGAGGGGCAGAACCTCATACTGGGATACCACGGACCGTCGGCGGCGCAGGCGGATGCGGTGGCTTTGCAGGTGATGTCGGGGATCATGAACGGAAGCGGCGGCGGCGGACGCGGGGGACGCGGCGGCGGGGGTGGAAACGACGGACGGCTGTATAAGGCGCTGGTGGAAACGAAGAAAGCGCAATCGGCCAGCATGTCCTTCGAACAATTGCACGATCCGGGAATGATTCTGGTATCGGCGAGCCTGGCGCCGGACCAGTCGCTCGACGAAGTGCGTAAGATTGCGATCGATACGATTGCGGGGGTGGTGAGCACGCCGCCCAGCAAGGACGATGTGGAGCGGGTGAAGACGCGGCTGCTGCGGAACCTGGAACAGAGCATGCAGAGCACTTCGAGTTTCGTGATTAACGGGCTGACGGCACCGATTTCGCAGGGCGATTGGCGCATCGTGTTCCTGAACCACGACCGGTTGAAGAATGTGACGGCGGACGATGTGGTTCGCGTGGCGAAGCTGTACTTCAAGGCATCGAACCGGACGGTGGGCGTATTTATTCCCGAAGCCCAGCCGGAGCGGACGCTGGTACCGGCCACGCCGGAGCTTACGTCGCTGCTGGGGAACTTCAAGACGGATTTCAAGGTGGAGCATGGCGAAACTTTCGACCCCACGCCGGCGAACATTGAAGCACGGGTGATTCGGGCGAAGCTGAGCAATGGGATGAAGGTGGCGATGCTGCCCAAGCAGACGGCGGGCGGGAGGCTTTCCGCGGCGGTGGAACTGCATTTCGGCGGGGAAGCGTCGCTGGCGGGGAAGAACGCGGCGGCGCAATTCGCGGGATCGCTGCTGATGGCGGGGACTAAGAACAAGACGCGCCAGCAGATTCAGGAGGAAATGCAAAAGCTGGATGCGCAGATCACGGTGAGCGGCGGGGGCGGCGCGGGCGGAGGCGGAGGGCGCGGCGGACGCGGCGGCGGAGGGGGCGGCGGTGGCGGAGGGATGGCAAACGCAAGCGCATTGATCAGCGCGCCGGCTGCCAATTTCGAAGCCGCGCTGCGGCTGGCGGCGGAGATCCTCAAGGAGCCGGCCTTCCCGGCGGACGAATTCGACCGGCTGAAAGCGCAACGGCTGAGGTCGCTGGCGGAGCCGCCGACCGATCCAGCGCAACTTACGCAGGAGGCTTTGCAGCGGCACCTGAGCCCATTTACGAAGGGCGAGGCGCAGTATACGCTCACCCGGGAAGAGGAGATCGCGGAAATCAACAAGGTCACGCTGGACGATGCCAAGAAGTTCTACGCGCAGTTCTACGGGGCCAACCACGGGGAGTTCGCGATTATCGGGCAGTTCGACCGGGCGGCGATCCAGAAGCTGGCGGAAGAGCTTTTCGGCAATTGGAACAGCGCACCTCCGTATCAGCGGCTGGTAGCGCCGTTCAAGGCGGTTGCGGCGATCAATCAGAAAATTGAGACGCCCGATAAAGCGAATGCGCAATTCGAGGCGGGAGAGCGGCTGCAAATGTCGGAGAGCGACCCGGATTACGCGGCGCTGGTTCTGGCCAACTACATGTTCGGCGGGTCGATCACGGCGCGCATTCCGAACCGCATACGGAACAACGAAGGGTTGAGCTATAGCGTGAGCACGACGCTGGCGGCGCCCTCGGAGGGCAATGCGGCGCTGTTTTCGGCGATGGCGATTGCGAACCCGGCGAACGTACCGAAGGTGGAAGCGAGCTTCAAGGACGAGTTGGCGAAGACGCTGCAGGGAGGGTTCACGGCGGAGGAGGTGGTGCAGGCCAAGAAGGCGTACGCGGATGCGCGGATGGTGGCGCGTTCATCGGATGCGGCGCTACTGACGCAGATGGCTTCGCACGAGAATCTTGGGCGGACGTTCCAGTGGGATGGCGACTTGGAAGCGAAGATTCAGGCGCTGACGCCGGAACAGATTAACGCGGCGTTTCGGAAACATATCGACCCGGCGGGGGTTTCGATTGTGAAGGGCGGGGATTTCAAGGCGGCGGGGGCGTATTTGAATTAGGAAGAAGAAAGAAGAAGGCAGACCAGGAGGTCCGCCCCACGTGATTCTGGCGATTGATATCGGCGGGACGAAGTTCAGCATGGCGGTGTTCGACGGGGGACGGATGGTCCGCCGGGAGTCGCGTGGGACGGACGCGGCGGGGGGACGGGAGTGGATGCTGGGGCAGATCCGCGAGATTGTGGTCGACTGGCGGCGGGATTTGCGGTTCGAGAGATGTGGGATTGGGTTCGGCGGGCCGGTGGATTTCGCGGGGCAGCGCGTGGTGCTCTCGACGCACGTGGGAGGGTGGCGCGATTTCGACCTTCCCGGTTTTGTGAGGGATCTGGCGGGCGCGCCGGCGGTGATGGATAACGACGCCAATGCCGGCGCGGTGGGCGAGGGCGAGTACGGCGCGGGGAAGGGCTATTCCCCGCTTTTCTACATGACGCTTTCGACGGGGATTGGAGGGGGGATTTACGAGGACGGCCGGGTGTGGCGCGGGGCGGATTCCTACGGGGGCGAAATCGGACATCTCACGATACGGCCCGACGGCCCGGAATGCCTGTGCGGCGCGCGCGGGTGCTTCGAGCGCATGTGCTGCGGTCTGTGGCTGGAGCGCGACCACGGGCGGACGGCCAGGGAATTGATGGAGGACCCGCAATTCGTGGAACGCTACGTGGTGAATTTGGCGCTGGGGCTAAAGGCGGCGATCATGCTGTTGAACCCGGCGCGCATTGTGATTGGAGGCGGCATTGCGAAGGCCGGCGACCGCCTGTTCTTTCCGTTGCGCGCGGAGCTGCGGCGGCAGATCACGGCGTGGTCGGCGGCGCGCATCGACGTGGCGCCGGCGGCGCTGGGGGACGACAGCGTCCTCTACGGCGCGATGGCGCTGGCGCGAAACTGCTAGGCAGCTATGAGAAAGACGGGCGTTGCGATTCTTGGCATCCTGACGTGTCTGCCGGCAGCGGCGGCGATCGGCCAGCCTGTGAAGGTGACGGGCGGGCTGGTTTCAGGCGTGCCGGGCAAGGACGCTTCCATCCTGACGTTCAAGGGGATTCCTTTCGCGGCGCCGCCGGTAGGGAATTTGCGATGGCGCGCTCCGCAGGCGGTAATTCCGTGGGAGGGCGTGCGGCGGGCGGAACATTTCGCGGCAAGCTGCATGCAGAGAACCGTGGAATCGAGTGGGCAGTGGACTTATGAGTTCATGACGCACGGAGAGGTGAGCGAAGATTGCCTCTACGTGAACGTGTGGACTCCCGCGAAATCGGCCGGGGAGAAGCTGGCGGTATTCGTTTACGTTTACGGCGGCGCGTTCAACGAAGGATCGGGGGCGGTGCCGGTTTACGATGGCGAAGGGCTGGCCAAGAAGGGGCTGGTGACGGTCACGTTCAATTACCGCGTGGGCGTGCTCGGTTACCTGGCGCATCCGGAGCTGACGAAGGAGGCGGCGTATCACGCATCGGGCAACTATGGGGAATTGGACCAGGTGGCGGCGCTGCGGTGGGTGCGGGCGAACATACGGGCATTCGGCGGCGACCCGAAGCGAGTGACGGTGGCCGGGCAGTCCGCGGGGGCGATGTCGATTCACGATTTAATTGCGTCGCCTCTGGCGAGAGGGCTTTTCCACGGCGCGATTATGGAGAGCGGGAACAACGGATACGGCGGGGCGGGCGGGGGACCGATGATGGTCCAACACACGCTGAAGGAGGCGGAAGCGGCGGGAGTGCGGTTCGCCGAATCGAAGGGAGCACACTCGGTGGCGGAATTGCGGGCGCTGACGTGGCAGCAACTTACGGCGCCGGCTCCTGCGCCGCCGGCGGCAACCGCGCCCGCGACTCCGTCTGCCGCTACGCCCGCGCAGGCTGCGCCCGCCGCGACACCGGCGACAGCGCCCCCGACTCCGGCGGGTGGGCGCGGCGGCGGCGCGAGTTTTTCCGCAGGGCCCATTGTGGATGGCTACTTCCTGCCGCTTGAAGAAATGGTGGCGGTGGCGCAGCGCAAGCACAACGACGTTCCGGCGATCGCGGGCTGCAATTTGGGCGAGGTGACGGCAGGCGGAGGAATGGGCGGCGGCCGGCAGGGCGGCGGGCAGACGCGCGAAGCTTATCAGGCGCAAGCGCGGCAGCAATACGTCGAAGCGATGGACGAATTCCTCAAGCTGTATCCCGCGGCGACGGACCAGGACGTGGCGGCCATCCGGGCGCAAGTGACGCGCGACCGGGCTCTCTCCGGCATGGTCTTGTGGGCGAAGGAGCGCGACCTGACGTCCGACAGCAAGGCGTTTGTTTACCTTTGGGACCACACGCTGCCGGGACCGAACTCCGAGCGGCTGGGGGCTTTCCACACGGCCGAGGTTCCTTACGTGATGAATACGCTCGATATGTCCGGGCGCCCATTCACGGACGCGGACCGGAAGGCGGCGGATATGATGTCGTCCTACTGGGCGAACTTCGCCAGGACCGGCAACCCAAATGGAAAGGGACTGCCGGCGTGGCCGGCGATGGGCGCCAAGGCTGAAGTGATGGAACTGGGCGACAAGAACGCGACCGTGCCGGCGGCGAGCACGGCGGAACGGTCGGCGTTCTGGGAAAAGTTTTTGATGCGGTGAGTGAGGAGCACTTCTGAAGTGCCAAGGCAGCAGGAACCACCCCACAAGAAGATGGCAGGCGAAAGCGCCTGCCCCACCGGCCTCCTGGCCTGCTTTCTCGGTCAGGCGCGGGCGGTGGAGGCGCGGGGCACCAGCTTCGGTTCGAGGATGATGCTTTTGGGGTTGGCCGACGTCTTGGCGCCGATCAGGCTCAGGGCCAGCTTAGCGGCCCGCTCTCCCATTACGGCGCTGCGCTGATCGATGCTCGATAGGGGGACGCGCAAAGAGGCGTCGTAGTGGACGTTGCCGCAGCCGATCACGGCGATGTCTTCGGGAATGCGCAGGCCGGCTGCGAGAATGGCGCTCATGGCGCCGACGGCGGTCGGGTCGTTGTAGCAGAAGACGCCGTCGGGTGGAGGGTTGAGCTGTAGCAGCTTTTGCATGGCGGCGCGGCCGCGCACTTCGGTTTCTGTGTCGCCGGCCATTCCTTCGGGGATGTAGGAAGCGGGCGGCCTGAGGTCGCAGCGCGCCAGAGCGCGGCGGTAACCGGCGAGCCTTCCTAAAGCCGTACTGACTTGCGGCCCGCGGATGTGGGCGATGCGGCGGCAGCCGACGGCGATCAGGTGATCGGTGGCGAGTTCGCCGACCAACTCGTCGTCGACGCCCACGAAGTTCGCGGCAAGACCGGCGAATTGGCGGTCCACCAGGATATAGGGCGTCTTCTGCTCTTCGATGAGGCGGAAGCTGGCGACCGTCCATTGGGCGGAGGCGACGATGAGGGCGTCCAAGCGGCGCGCGAGGAGGCGGTCGATCTCCTGCGCTTCGAGATCGGGATCTTCCTCGGAGGAAGTGATGATGAGGCTGTATCCCGACTTACGCAAGACGGAAGAAAGGCCCTTGGCGACTTCAGCGAAGAAAGGATGTACGAGATCGGGGACGACCAGGCCGACGGTGTAAGTGCGGCCGGTGACCAACGCGCGGGCGGTAAGGTTGGGCTGGAAGTGGAGGTCGCGCACGCGCTTGAGGACGCGCTGGCGGGTTTCCTCGCCGATATCGGTGTGGTTGCGCAGGACTTTCGATACGGTAACGACGGAGACGCCGAGGTCGCGGGCGATGTCCTTCATTCGGACCGGCATGGTTCAGTCATGCTCCCACAGGCGGCTCATTTCCTGGGCGACACTTTGACAAAGGCCGAGGCGTGGGGGGCTAACTGGAAGGTCCGGCCGGCGGGGGAGACGCCAAGATCTTTGCCTGCCCAGAGGTCGCGGACCTGACAGGCGGGGGGAAGGCCCATGTCTGCCCAATCGACGTGAATGGCGTCGTCCGCATCGCCGGTGTTGAAGACGGCGAGGTACCTGGCCGGCGAGCCGGTCATCTCCGCGACCCACGCCACCTGATTGCCATGGGTGAAGAGTTCCTTGCTGGCGGAGGCCTTCTGGTCGACGGCAAGCACCTCGGCGTTGGCGATGAGGCTGAGGGTGAACGGGTCGTTATCGGGGAGGTTGCCGCCGAACATGAGGGGGGAACGGGCGACGGACCAGAGGGTGATGAGAGTGCGCTGTTCGTCATGGGTCAGCAGAGACATGCGCGGGTCGCCCCTTTCGGCGCGGATTCCGATACGGCCGAGCGGCAGCATATCGCCGTCGGGCCAGGCGCCGGGCTTGACGTAGGGGTTCCATTTGGTGAAGTTGGGAAACTGGCGTTTGAGATCGGCCCAGCGGTCCCAGAAATCGCCGGAGATGCGCCACATTTGGGCATGCTGGGCGATGAAGGCGACCTGGTTGACGTTGTTGGTCCCAGGGGAGAGGCTGAGAACGATGGGGCGGCCGGATTTGGCGATGGAGCGGTTCAGGGCCTCGATTTCGGAGCTGTGGTCGCCGGTGGGTCCGCCGCCGAACATGTCGTCGGCTTTGATGAAATCGACGCCCCAGGAGGCGTAGAGTTGGAGGATGGCGTCGTAGTAGGCCTGTCCGCCGGGCAGGCTTGTATCGACGCCGTACATATCGGAGTTCCAGGGGCAAATGGCTTTGCGGTTGGCGACGTCGGCGGCCTTGCGATCGCTGCCGAAGATGGGCAGATCGGCGTCCACGGCGCGCCTGGGAATGCCGCGCAGGATGTGGATGCCGAACTTGAGACCGAGGTGGTGAACGTAGGCGGCGAGGGGCTGGAAGCCGCGGCCATCCGAAGCCGAGGGAAAGCGATTCGGCGCGGGCATTAAACGGCCGTAGGCATCCATGACCAGTTGCGCGTTGGGACGGTAGCCGTGGGTTTGAGGATTGGGCTCGGACCATTGGATATCGACGACGATGTATTGCCAGCCGAACTTGACGAGATGCTTCGCCATGTAATCGGCATTGGCTTTCACTTCGGCCTCAGTGACGCCGGTGCCGAAGGAATCCCAACTGTTCCACCCCATGGGCGGCGTGGGGGCCAGTTTGGGCTGCGGCCAGAGAGAGCACGGCAGCGCAGTCAGCAGGGCGACGGTCAAGCAGAATCGCTTTCGATGAGTCATGGTTGTTACTTTTCCAATTCACGCTGGTTGCCGAGGTCGATGGTAACAGGCTGATTGGGATTGGTGTACATCAGTTTGCCGTCGATTATCTTGAGTTCGACGACGTTGATGGCCGATCCACCGCGTGCGCCGCGGCCCGGTTGCGAAGCAGCGGCGGGCTCGGCAGGTTGTGCGGTGGGGATGACCGCCCAATCGATGTTGGCGTTCCGGCCGGTCTGGCCGCCGAAATAGAACCACCAGGCGCGGTCGCCATTGATGACGACGTCGCCGTGGTTGCCGATGAGGACGCCATCCTGCGGCTTCCAATGGGTGCAATCGTCGGATGACCAGACGCCCTGGCCGGACCAGGTGTCGGCGATCAGCCAATACTTGCCCTGCCAATGAATGCATTTGGGGCCTTCGCCGGTGCGGTCCGTGACGGCGTTGCCCTTGGGTTCCCACTTATAGAGGTCGGGGCTGTCGGCGTAGGCAAGGCTCAGGGGCTTTTCCTCGTCCTTATAGAACATGCGCCAGTTACCATCCGGCAGTTGGATGACGCAGGCATCGATGACTTTGCCCGATTTCAGATCGACTTTGCCGACAGTGTCCCACTTGATGCCATCCTTGCTGGTAAGGTGGACGATTTCGCGCGGGTGGTTCCAGTCACTGAAGATACCAGGGACATAGGCGAGATACATGTGGTACGTGTCCTTGACCCAGATGACTTCGGGGGCCCAGTAAGTGTAGTCGGTTGGGTGCTGGTCCTGACCGTAGGTAATGCCGGCAACGCCGATGTATTTCCAGGTGGCGCCGTTGTCCTCCGAGGCGGCGATGCCGATCTTTGTGCCGTGGATCAATTGGATGCCGCCGCCGCGGCGCTGGGTGTAGTACATGAACCAGCGTTTGGTTTCGGCATTGTAAGTGAAGACGGGATCGGTGGGATTGTCGAAGACCGGGTCGCGAAAGAGCGGCCGGGCGGCGAGTTTGCCGAGGGAAACCGCGGGCGCCTGGGCCTGCAGCGGCGGAGAGAGAACAGCCATCGACAGGGCCAGCAGGGCCAGCGGAAGGCGGCGATATTTCATCAAGCGAACCTCTCTTTCACAGCGTCATTTCGAGCTTACCGGAAGAGCAGCGGCGCAAATTCGTTCAGATCTCTGCGCCAAGTAAGCCACTCATGGGCGGTGCCCGGCGACTCGTAGTAGGCGACCTTGATTCCAGCCTTTTGCAGGGCGTCGCGGAAGGAGACGACGCCGGCGCCAATGCCATTGAGTTCCGCGCTTCCGGCGCCTACCCAGACCAGTTTAACCCGCTTATTGAACGCCGCGGCGTCGTTGAACACGCCGTTGTAGGCTGTTTTGACATCGAAGGCCGCGCCACGGCCCATGCCGCCGCCGGCGCCGCTGAATCCGCCGATGTAGGCGAACTTGTCGAGGTGATTGAGGGTGATCTGGAAGGTCTGCGCGCCGCCCATGGAGAGACCGGCCATGGCGCGGTGTTCGCGGCCGGGCAGAGTGCGGTAGGTGGAATCGACCATGGGGATCAGTTCGCTAATCACGACGTCTTCGAATATGGAGGGCGCGCCGCCCCGGCCTCCACCGCCAGGCGCGCCTCGTCCGGCCTGCGCGGCTCCAGGAGCGGCAGGCGGAGGCGCAACCGGCGGCGCGAGCGCACCGGCCTTGGTGGCGTAGCCCCGGTCCATGACGACGATCATCGGCTTGGCTTTCCCGGCGGCGATGAGGTTGTCCAGAATGAAGTTCACGCGCCCCTGGATGGACCAACCCGTCTCATCTTCTCCCGAACCGTGTTGCAGGTAGAGAACCGGATAGCGCGTGCGGACGTTCGTGTCGTAACCCGGCGGGGTGTAGACGAAGCACCGGCGCCAGGCTTCGGTGAGCTTCGAATAGTACCAATGGGAGCGCACGTCGCCGTGGGGAACGTCCTTGGGCAGATAGTAGTCCACGCCCTTTTCCGGCACTTCGATGCCGCTCGAATCCTTGCTCACTCCGTAGAAGGCGTGGCTGGCGGGGTCATTCACCTGGACGCCATCGACAAAGAAGTAGTAGTAGTGAAAGCCGGGAACCAGCGGCGGGGTGGTTCCGGTCCAGGTTCCATCCGCGCCCTTTTCCAGGTCGTAGTGTTTTTGATCGGCGCCGACCTGCACCTGGACGGCCCTGGCGTCAGGCGCGCGAAGGCGGAAAGTGGCCCGCAAGTCGGAGGAGACGCGGGGATATTGAGCGCCCATGACGTTGGACGCGGGGGGTTGGGAATCGTCAACGGCCTGAGCGCAGCAGAAACCGGCCAAGAGAATGAATAGAGTCAGGATGAGTCGCATGAGTTCTCCTTGTCGTAACTCTTCAGTTGCCTTTTGGCGCGGCGGGCTTGGGAGGAGCCGCCATATCGCGATCGAAAGCTACGCCGTCGAAGGGAACAACGATCACCTTACTGCCGTGATTATCGTTGGGCAGCTCCTGGGCTTTCGGCACATCCAGGACCGCGAAGGTAAAGGCAGTGACATGGCCATTTTCCAGGTACACGCCGGGACGTTCGATGTTATTCCAATGGTTCACGGTTCCGTCGGTATAGCGGAGGTAATCGGTAGTCGGATCGTAGGCCAGCCCACGATTGGTCCAGTTGGCAATGCCATCGACCGATGTCAGCAGGAATGCTTTGCGGTCGCTCCAGCAATTGACGACGATGTGATACAGGCCCCCGCTATACCAGATGACGGGATCTTCCAGGTTATGCGTCGGGAGGTCGGGGATGCCCGGATAAATACTGTGCCCCTGAAGCTTGTATGGGCCCAGGATGCCGCTATCGCTAATCATAATGACGCCGGAGCGCGCGACGATCTCATATCGGCCGTCCGGGCGAATCATCATGGCAACGTTCGACATTCTGCCGTCCCGCGCGTCGAACCCGTTGGCGTCAACCTGAATGGAGCCGAGCTGCTTCCAGGGACCATCGAGCGAATTCGAAACAAACACGTCGCCCGGCCTGGTCTCACTGACGACCACGGCATAACTCCCGTCCGGAAGAGTCAGGGCAGTAACATTGTGCCCTTTGCCGCCTTGATTATCGGGCCAGCAAATACCCCTGTCTATGTAGGGCCCGGTGAGGCTGTCACTGACGGCGTGCACGGCGACCGAGCCGCCCCATCCTCCGTTATGGCCTCGGGCTTGATCCCAGCGGCTGGCAAACATGTGATACTTGCCATCCGTCCCCTTGATAATCTTGCCGTCCCAATAACACCACTGTTTGATGGTAGTGTCTTCGAGACCATTTTGCGGATCGCGCGGAAGGACATTGGGCGCGCCCCAGGCGTCTTTCGACAGTTGACCATGAATCGGCATGGGCAGAAAGTAATCGATCAGGGTCTTGTCGGCGGCAGGCGATGACACGGCCAGCGCCGCGAAAGCCGCGAATAGCTTGATTGACGTTTTCAGAGAACTCATTGGCTTACTCATTTGGTCAGAACTCCGTAATTGGTTTGTCGCCGCCTCAGAAACCGCCACGTCCGGAAGCAACGGAAACCCTTAACATGACGACGCCGTGGCGCGGCACGGTGGCGGTGAACGCGTCGCCGGTGGTTGGCACGGCTTCATGTTTCCACAGGTCCTGGGCCTGCAATCTGCGGAAGCCATAGAGGCCGGTATCGAATTTCAGGGCGTCCCAGCGGAAGCCGATCTCGGCAGGGGCATCTCCCCGGTTGAAAAGGCCGACCGCGAAGGCGTTGCCGCTGAGGGGTCGCACGAGGACTTCGGATTTGCCCTCCTGGGAGAGGCGCTGGACGGGTTTGAATTCGCGATCCTGATCGATGGCGATCACGTCGGGATTCATGAGAATGGACTTGGTCTCATCGGTCATGGTCCGTAGGTCGTTGCCCGCCATCAACGGAGCGGCCAAGAGGCACCAGAGGCTCATGTGGGTGCGGTACTCGTCGGCGGTCATGCCGCCGTTGCCGACTTCGAGCATATCCGGGTCGTTCCAGTGCCCGGTGCGGTTATAGGAGGCGATGTCGATGTTGGCGAAGCCGATGCGCTCCATGGAATCCCAGCGATCGCCGATATCGAAGGTAGTGCGCCAAAGGTTGCCGCCGGTTTTGGCGCCCCACTTCCAGACGTCGTGGGAGCCGTACTGGCAGAGACTGTAGACGATTGGGCGACCGGTCTTGAGGAGGGCTTCGCCCATTTTCTGATAGGCGCCCTGATTATCCTCGGCGGTGTTGGAATAGACGCCGCCGGCGCTGCACCAGTCATACTTGAGGTAATCGTAGCCCCATTCGGCGAAGGTAAGGGCGTCTTCCTCTTCGTGGGCGAAGCTGCCCTGGTATCCCCCTCCCATTTTTCCGCTGCAGGACTGGGGGCCGGGCGAGGAGTAGATGCCGATCTTCAGACCCTTGGAGTGGACGTAATCGGCCAGGGCTTTCATATTGGGGAACTTGCCGTTGCCGACGATTTTGCCATTGGCGTCGCGGCCGCTGGTCCAGCCTTCGTCGACCACGATGTAGGTGTAGCCAGCCTTGGCCATGCCGCTCGATACCATGGCGTCGGCCATGCCGCGGACGGTGGCGTCGTCGAACACGTCCTGGAACTTGTTCCAACTATTCCAACCCATGGGGGGAGTGCGAGCGAGGCCGTTATCCGGCACGTCGCGCAAATCGGGGGGCGGGATTCTGGTGGGATAGGCTTCTTCGCGCGCGATGCGTTCGAAGGTCCCCTTGAGCGGATCGCGGCCGGTGGAGGTCATGGTGACGGAGATGCGGTTGGCGTTCTCAGCCGCGCCGTCGTAGACGGTTTCACGAGGTTGAGCCGGAGTCGCGCCGCGACCGGCGGGCGCAGTGGGAGCGGCAGTCTGGGCGGGTGGGTTGACCGTGGAAGCCAGATGCAGTTTGCCGCCCTTGAACGTTCCCGTGAGCGTTCCTCCGCGCCCACCGCGGCCGGCCGGAGCCACGCTGACGACGGCATCGCCGGTCTGCTGGAACTGGAAGAAGTTGACGCCTCCATCGGTGACGCGGAAGGCCCAATAGCCCGTCATGCCGGTTTGCGCAAAGAGCGCCAGCGCGCCGAGGAATATGAGAAGGACGGCGGCGCATGTTATTCGCCAGGGGCGGTCACGAAGAAATCGGGGTATCATGTGTTTTGCTCTCCTTTGGGGTCCCAGAGGACCGCGTTAACGATAAAGGAATCCCCATCCTAGGTCCACGCGGAATCCGCGTCAAGGGTTCCCGATTCGATTCGCGGTAAGCGGTTGAAAACATTTAACAAATTCACGCATTCGGGGGCAAGGCAGTGGGCGCTTGCCAGGGCCGCGGGCGTGCGCCGCGGGAACAGTTATCGCAAAAGTTAGCGTAGTTGGCTACAATATCGGCTCTGCGCGGTTCGACGCGGAAGAATGCCGGCGCGCTCTGAGGGCCCTCGGCCGGCATAGATGGAAGCAGGCTGAAAGCAGGCTGGAGGCCCACTCCGCGGAGGGGTGGTTTTGGAGGAGGAACGCTAGTGGATCTCAACGGTAGGGGCCGGTTCGGCCGGCGATCGTTTGTTCTGGGCTTGGGTGGCGCGGCTGCCGCCGGCGGGCAGCAACGCTCGGGAAGCGGCGCGCCGCCGACTGCTTCACTGCCCGATCCGCTCGGTCCTCCCGATGCGATCACGGTCTTCCCGGAGGGTAGGTCCGGCGCAATCCGTTTGACCCGCTCGGGGGACAAATGGCAGGGGGACGATGTTGAGATCGCGATCGCGGAGGGGGCGATTCTCGTTTCGGCACCCAAGACGCGGCTGATGCGCGTCAGTATTCGCTGGCACGGGCAGTTTCCTTCGGGGTGTCGGTTTCTGGGAGATCACTGGGAGCGCTCCTACGGGGATTTGGAATGGCGCGGGCTGGTGGGCGAACGGCTGATGCCGTGGTATTTTCTGGCGTCGGGGAACGGCGCCACGAACGGCTACGGAGTGAAGACAGGGGCCGCATCCATATGCTGCTGGCAGGCGGATGGCGGCGGCGCGACGCTATGGCTCGACGTGAGCAACGGCGGAGCGGGAGTCGAATTGGGCGAACGGCGGCTGAAGGCGGCGACCGTGGTGGTCCGCAAGGGACGGACGGGCGAGACTCCGCTGGGCGCGGCGAGGGCGTTTTGCCGCGCGATGTGCGAGAAGCCGACGCTGCCCGCGAATCCGCTCTACGGTAGCAATAACTGGTACTACGCTTACGGGCGGAACACTTCGGCCGAGGCCACTCTCAGGGAAGCAGCGATGATTGCGGAACTGGCGCCGGCTGGCGCGAAGAACCGTCCGTTCGTGGTGATCGACATGGGGTGGGGCGCGGCGCGGGATGGGGCAGGTCCGGTTTCGCAAACCACCAAAGCCTTTTCGGACATGCCGGGACTGGTTGGACGGATGAAGGCCCTGGGCGTGCGTCCGGGGATATGGACGCGACCTACGCTGACGACGGAGAAGCGGGCCGAGAGTTGGCGGCTGCCGGCCGCGGGCGGGAGACCGAAGGGCGAACTGATCGCGCTCGACCCCAGCATTCCCGAGGCCCTGGCATACATCGGCGAGAGCATTGCTACGATCCGCGGCTGGGGGTACGAGCTGATCAAGCACGACTACTCGACCGCCGACCTGACGGGCCGGTGGGGTTTCGAGATGGGGCCGGAGGTTACCGAGCGCGGCTGGCATTTTCAGGATCGAACGAAGACTACGGCGGAGATTGTCCTGGATTTGTATCGCACCATTCGGCGGAGTGCGGGAGACGCGGTGCTGATTGGGTGCAACGTAATCGGCCATCTGGCGGCGGGCCTGGAGGAGGCGCAGCGGATCGGCGACGATACCAGCGGCCGGGAGTGGAGCCGCACGCGCAAGATGGGCGTGAATACGCTGGCGTTCCGCATGGCGCAGAACGGCACGTTTTTCACGGCCGATGCGGACTGCGTGCCGGTGACGCGCGAAATTCCGTGGGATCTGACGAAGCAATGGCTGGACCTGGTGGCCCGCAGCGGAACGGCGCTGTTCATCTCGGCGGATCCGGCTGTGGTGACGGCGGAGCAGAAGCCCGCGCTCAAGGCAGCGCTGGCCGCGGCCAGCCGAGCGCACGAGCCGGGCGAGGCTTTGGACTGGATGGATACGACGATCCCGGCGCGCTGGCGGCTAGACGGGAAGGCGGTTCGTTACGAGTGGTACGAGGAAGAGTGAAAGCGATGGCAAACGAAGAACGCGTCGATCCGGGCCTGGTTCCGCAGAGGAGACTATATAGCGGCGCGGCGATGCCGGCGATCGGGCTGGGGACGTTCGGTTCCGATCACGCGCGGCCGGAGGAAGTAGCGGCCGCGGTGAAGGGGGCGATCCTGGCGGGGTACCGGCACATCGATTGCGCGTCGGTCTACGGGAATGAGGACCGGATCGGCGGCGCGTTTGAGGAGGTCTTCCGGCTGGGAATCCGCCGCGAGGAGCTTTGGGTGACTTCCAAGGTGTGGAACGACAGGCACGACGATGCCATCGGGTCGTGCCGGAAGTCGCTCAAGGACTTGGGACTCGACTACTTGGACATGTACCTGGTGCACTGGCCGTTTCCGAATTTCCATCCGCCAGGGTGCAGCGTGGACGCGCGCAGCCCGGATGCCAAGCCGTATATCCACGAGCGTTTCATGAAGACGTGGCGGAGCATGGAGCGGCTGGTGGAGTTGGGACTGACGCGGCACATCGGGACGTCGAACATGACGATTCCCAAGCTGAAACTGGTACTGCGGGACGTCGCAATTAGACCGGCGGTCAATGAGATGGAACTGCACCCGCATTTTCAACAAGCGGAGCTGTTCGACTTCGTGCGCGCGAACGGGATGGAGCCTATCGGCTATTGCCCGATCGGTTCGCCGGGACGGCCGCTGAGGGACCGCACTCCGGACGATAGTGTGGACATGGAAGACCCGGTGATGGTGGAAATCGCCCGAAGGCTGGGCGTGCACCCGGCGGAGGTTTGCGTGAAATGGGCGGTGCAGCGCGGTCAAACGCCGATTCCCTTTTCGGTCAATCCCCGGAACTATGTGGCGAACCTGAGGGCGGCCACTGGCGAGCCGCTGACCGATGGGGAGATGCGGGCGATTGCGCAGATCGACCGAAACTGCCGTCTGATTAAGGGACAGGTATTCCTGTGGAAGGAAGACCAGAGCTGGGAAGACCTATGGGATTTGGCTGGAGAAATCAAATCATGATGCAAGGCGCTTATTTGCCGGGCAACAGCACCGTCGAGATGCATGAGATTGCCGTCCCCGAGCCGGGGCATGGCGAGGTTCTGCTGCGGATGAAAGCGTCGACCATCTGCGGCTCCGACATCCGCTGCATTTATCACGAGCACCTGGGCAAGGGGCCGGAAGGATACCAGGGCGTGGTGGCGGGGCACGAACCGTCGGGGCAAGTGGTGAAGACGGGGCCGGGCTGCAGGCGTTTCGGCGTGGGCGACCGCGTGATTGTTTACCATATATCCGGCTGCGGAGTGTGCAACGATTGCCGGCGCGGGTACATGATTTCCTGCACTAGCGAGAAGTACCGGCGCGCGTACGGATGGCAGCGCGACGGCGGCATGGCCGACTACCTGCTGGCCGAGGAAAAGGACCTGATCGCGCTTCCCGGCGAACTATCCTACGCGGACGGCGCGCAGGTGGCTTGCGGTTTCGGGACGGTGTACGAAGGGCTGCAAAAGATCGGCATTAGCGGCAATGACGCGGTGCTGATTACCGGGCTCGGACCCTTGGGGCTGGCGGCCGGGGCGCTTTGCCGGAAACTCGGGGCGAGGAAGATCATAGGCATCGACGTAATGGAGGAACGGATTCGGCTTGCGAAGGAGCTGGGCGTTTGCGACGAGGCGCTACGGGGCGGGCCGGAGAATGTGGCGGACGTGAGAAAGCTCACGGGCGGTTTCGGAGTGGAGCGCGCCGTGGATTGCAGCGCCAACGACGCGGCGCGCGCGACGGCGATACGAGCGACGCGCAAGTGGGGCCGCATGGTGATGCTGGGCGAGGGCGGGAGAGTGGAGTTTAATCCGTCGCCGGATCTCATTCACGACCAGAAGACGATTTTTGGATCGTGGGTGACATCGACGTGGCTGATGGAGGAACTGGTGGAACGGCTGGTGGAGTGGAACCTGCACCCGGCGGAGCTGGTGACGCACCGTTTCCCGCTTGACAGGGTGGCAGAAGCGTACGCGACGATGGCCGCGGGGAAATGCGGCAAGGTTGCGGTGTGCTTTGACGAAGAACTGACGGCGCGGTAGGGCGCAGTGGCCGTCCTCCCGAATTTGTCGCAAAAAGAGGTGATGGTGACTCTGGAGACGCTTCGCGCGGAACGGCGGGGGAAAATCCTCCGGCTCGCCGAGCGCCGCGGCGCGCACAGCCTACGGGTGTTCGGGTCGGTAGCCCGTGGTGAGGCCACTGAGGAGAGCGATCTCGATCTGCTGGTTGCGTGGGAACCCGGCAGGAGCCTGTTGGATCATGCCGGGCTGGTTCAGGATCTCCAAGAACTTCTTGGGGTCAAGGTTCACGTGGGCACAGAGAACTCGCTGCATTGGTACGTGCGCGATCGGATACTGCGCGAGGCGACCGCACTGTGAAAGACGACAGGCTTTACCTTCATCACATGCTGGAGCGTTGCCGCCGGATATCACGGTATATCGGGCCGGGCAGAGAGGCATTCCAGGCGTCGGAGGAATTGCAGGACGCTGTCATTCGGAACGTCGAGGTAATCGGAGAGGCGGCGAAGCGGGTTTCGGCCGACGCGCGGGGCTGCCTTCCGTCGCTCGATTGGAAGGCGATTGGTGGAATGCGCGACGTTCTGATACACGATTACATCGGGGTAGACCTCGAGGTTTCTGGCGGCGGGGAATTGAACCCACCCGGCATGATTCGCCCTTAAAATATTCGGCGCGCCCGTTCGTCTACAGAGGTGGATGGACGAGGCGCTCGAAAGACCGTGGCCCATGGCGAAGCAGGACCAAAGCATCTCCGATGCGATTTCGCGGGAGGGGCCGCGGCTCCGCAACTTCATCCGCAAACACGTGGCCGATCAAAGCGATGCAGAGGACATCCTGCAAGACGTGTTTTACGAACTGGTGGAGGCCTACCGGACGATCAAGCCCTTGGAGCAGGTCACGTCCTGGCTGTTTCGAGTGGCGCGGAACCGGATGATCGATTTGTTCCGGAAGAAGAGCCGGGAAGCGCCACGAACCGGACCGGCGCCGCTTGAGGACGGGGAGGCGTTCGCGGCGGAGGAACTCCTACGGTCGCACGAGGCGAGCCCGGAGGAAGTCTACGCGCGCGAGGTTCTGATCAAGGCGCTGGACGATGCGCTGGACGAATTGCCGGCGGAGCAGCGGGAGGCGTTCGTCGGCCATGAGTTGATGGGGTACAGCTTCAAGGAGATGGCGGAGCGGTCGGGGGTGAGCGTGAACACGCTGCTTTCGCGGAAGCATTACGCGGTGGTGCATCTGCGCAAGCGGCTGGGGGCCATCTGGGAAGAATTCGGAAGATAGGAGCGGAAGATGAGACGTAGATTTTGGAGGATATTGAGGTTTGTCCCGCTGGTCGCGCTGGTGGCGGCGGTGGTTGGGGTGGTGGTGATGAGCTTGTGGAACTGGCTCATGCCTGCGATTTTCGGATTGCCGCACATCGGTTTCTGGCAGGCGGTGGGGCTATTGATCTTCAGCAAGATCCTGCTCGGCGGATTTCACGGCGGGCGCGGCTTCCACGGGCACTGGCGGGGCCGCATGATGGAGCGCTGGCAGAAGATGACGCCGGAAGAGCGCGAGAAATTCCGTGAAACGATGCGCCACCGGTGCGGACCGTTCGGCGGGGCAGCCGTGACGCCGCAGGCTGGAGAGCCAAGCGGTGTCTGAGAGTGGCTTGCGTTGGGCGACGCGCGGAGATAGTATGACCCCGAAGCGAGACTCACTTGAGATGACACGCGAATTTCTGATTGGTCTGGCGATGTTTGCGCCGGCGCTGTGGTGCCAGACGCCGGCGCGGCCGGAGTTCGAGGTAGCTTCGGTGAAGGTGAATGGGTCCATGAGCGGCGGGTCCCAGTGGAATCCCCAGCACGGGAACTTCACGGCGGAGAACGCGAGCCTGAAGCAACTCGTCGGGTTCGCGTACCATATTCCGGGGTTCTTGATTTCCGGGCCCGGGTGGCTGGACTCGGCGCGGTTCGACATCAATGCGAAAGGAAAGGGCGATGCACCGGACAGCCAGGTAAGACTCATGATGCAGTCGCTGCTGGCGGACCGGTTTCATTTGCAGGCCCACCGGGAGACCAAGGAGGGCCCGGTGTATTTCCTGAGCGTGATGAGCGGCGGTTTGAAGGCGCAGCCGGCGGATACGCCCAACCCGGCGCCCTATCCACAGCTCCCCGCTGGGCCGCACGCGATGATGCAGATGGCGCACGCGACCATGGCGGAGCTTGCGGTGAGTCTGACGGATTTTGCCAAGCGCCTGGTGGTGGACAGGACTGGGATCGAGGGGACGTACCGCGTGCAGGTGTGGTACGGCAACAACCCGGAATCGGATGCACCGGATCTGTTCACCGCACTTCAGGAGCAAGTGGGGTTGAAGCTGGAGAGCGGAAGAGGTCCGGTGGAGACGCTGGTTGTAGATCGGGCGGATAAGGTCCCCGTCGAGAACTAGCCGCGGCAAATTGACGGGAGCCAGATGACCTTCCGACTTAAGACCGCAGGAGTTCCGATCTTCGCGATTGGTCTGTCCGCCCAGGCGGCGCAACAACCGGCCACTGTTGCGCTTCGGTCGTTCGAAGTGGCTTCGGTGAGGGTGCATAATCCGGCTTTGCCATATCTTTCGTATCATGCCCTTCCGGATCTCGTTGGCCCAGGCGGCAGAGTCAGCCTGCAAGGCATCCCTCTGTTTGTCGTGCTGCGACGGGCATTCGACATCCGGGCCGATAGAGTCAGCGCTCCCAGTTGGCTCGTCTCGGAGACGTACGACATCTTCGCGAGCGCTCCCACGGACGCGCGTAGGGAGCAGTACCCGCTCATGTTCCAGAGCCTGCTGGCCGATCGATTCGGGCTGCGATATCACTACGATGCCCCCGTCACGCTGGTCTACGGGGTGGCCGTCGCGCCGGGTGGGTCGAAGCTCAAACCCGGGCTCGACGACCCGGATCCCTACAACTATGGCCCGATCCGCAGCGCCGGCGGCGTCACCGGCAAGGCCCCAGGCAGAGCAAGGAGCTCCGGGTGGGGGGTATATCAGTATTGGAGCGCAAACGGTGCAAGGCACTTCGACTTCGAGAACATCCCCATGAAGGGGCTAGCAGGCTTCATCTTCGGCAATCTGGACCTGCCGGTCATCGATATCACGGGGCTGAAGGGGACATATCAGGTGTCACTGGACGTTCCTTCTCAACGGTGCCCGACTCCGAGGGCGTCCGAAGACGGCGACCAAGCCGTGCCCATCGCCTCCGACCCGTGCTCAGACCAGTACGCATCGATCGCGGCATCGCTCAAGAAGCAGGGCTTGACCCTCGAAAGGCGTAAGCTGCCGTATCCAAGGCTCGTAGTCGATCACATCGAGAGAGTGCCCACGGAAAACTGATACGGAGCGGGCTGTCCACGCCTGAGCGTGCACCCGTGTTTGCGGGCCGTCTCAATGTACGCGTCGACACCCTCGGACGCGCCGCTCCGCCGCTGCCCGCCATCCTGAAATTGTGATAGGGTAATGGTTCATTCGGAGGACGCATGGAGGCCCTCGGCCTGATTGAGACGAAGGGTTTGGTGGGGGCGATCGAGGCGGCGGATGCCATGGTGAAGGCAGCCAACGTGGTGCTGATGGGCAAGGAGTTCGTGGGCGCCGGTCTGGTCTGCGTGACGATCCGCGGCGATGTGGGCGCTGTGAAGGCTGCCACGGACGCGGGGGCTGCCGCCGCCCGGCGGGTGGGCGAACTGGTGGCCGTCCACGTGATCCCGCGGCCCCACGATGAGGTGGAGAGGATCCTTCCCGGCGGCGTTCCGAAGAAGTAACGGACGATGCTCGAAGACAAAGACCTCCTGTCCATCCAGGAGGTGCGCTCAAAGGTCGACAGGGCTTACGCGGCCTGGCTCAAGTATCGCGACTGCACCCAGCAGCAGGTGGACGCGGTGGTGGAGAGCATGGCTGCGGCGGCGCGGGCGAATGCCCGGCGGCTGGCCGAGATGGCGGTGGAAGAGACCGGCTACGGCAACGCCAAGGATAAGTACGTCAAGAACCTGCTGGCCGCAGACTGGCTTCCGCGACGGATGCGCGGGATGAAGACCATCGGCGTGCTGCGCGAGCTACCGGAGGAGAAAGTTGTGGAGATGGGTGTGCCGGTGGGCGTGGTCGCGGCGATTCTGCCCACCACAAACCCCACCTCGACCGCCATCTACAAGATTCTGATTTCGCTCAAGGCGGGCAACGCCATCGTGCTCAGCCCGCATCCGCGCGCGCACCAATGCACCTGCTATACGGCGGCTGTGCTGCACCAGGCTGCGGTGGAAGCGGGCGCACCCCCGGACATTATTCAGTGCGTAGATAACGCCACCATCGATGCCACCAACGCGCTGATGCGGCACGAGCGAACGGGCGTGATCCTATCCACCGGTGGCGCGGGGATTGTCAAAGCGGCGTACTCGAGCGGCAAGCCGGCATTCGGGGTGGGCCCCGGAAATGTTCCGGCGCTGGTGGATGCCTCGGCGGACGTGGAAGACGCAGTGGCAAAGATTGTCGCGGGGAAGGCTTTCGATTACGGCACGGTTTGCTCGAGCGAGCAAGCCCTGGTTGCGGAAGAGGGACTGCGGCCGCGGATCATGGCAGCGCTGAAGGCGAACAAGGCGTACATGGCCAGCGACGCCCAGAAGGAAGCGCTGGGCAAGCTGCTGATGATGCCGAACTGGACGGTGAACCCGCAATGCGTGGGGCAGGCGCCGCCAGAGATCGCGAAGATGGCGGGGTTTGAAGTACCGCCGGACACCTCGATCATTTGCGCCGAGATTGGGGGCGTGGGCAAGCAGCACCCGCTGTCCGCTGAGAAGCTCTCGCCGGTGCTGGCGCTGTGCTTCGTGAAGGATTTCAAGGCGGCATTGGACACCTGTTTTGCGCTGCTGAAGTTTGGCGGGATGGGGCACACCGCGGTGATTCACGCCAAGGACGATGCGCGCATCCGCGAGTTCGCCACGAAGATGCCGGCGATGCGCGTGCTGGTGAACACGCCCGCGCCGCAGGGTTCGACGGGCATCACCACGAATGTTTTTCCCTCGATGACGCTGGGATGCGGAGCGGCGGCGGGGAACATTACTTCTGACAACATCGGCCCGCTGCACCTGATCAACGTCAAGCGGCTGGCGTATGTGGTGCGGCAACCGCAAGAGGCTTTCGAAATGCCGCTCGAATACGATGCCGCCGCACCGGTGGCGGGGCGGGCGGAGGCGGTGGATCGCCAGAGCGTGGCCGCGGCGGTGGAACGCTATCTGGCGGCTCGGAGCGTGGGAAGCCCCGCAGGCGCGGCGAAGGCAGCGGCATCGACGCCTTCCGTGGAATCGGCCCCGGCGTGCGGTTGCGCGCCGCATGCGAGCGCCGGTCCATCGTGCAGCCCGAAGTTGCCGCAGCGGAGCGAGGCGCCGGCGAAGTTGGCTGGACCGCCGCCCCGGCCGGTGGATTTCGTGTGCGAGGCCGATGTACGGGCCGCGATTGCAGAGAAACGTAGAATCACTATCGGGCCGGGGACGATCGTAACGCCCTCCGCGCGCGACCTGGCGGGCGCCGCCGATGTCCTGGCGCCGGTCAAGAGCTAAGGAGTATCGTGGATCTGAACCTTGAACCGTTGAAACGAGAAATTCTGGCGTATCTTGACGCCTCCGAGTTCGCTGTGTTTCATAGCAGCCCGGGCGGACTGGACTCCCTGCCCATGGTGCTCTGGGACTCGGAACGCTATCCCGATTACCGGATGTTCCTGGAAGTGGCGCGGAGGGCTGGAGTCAAGCTGATTCTGTTCGCCTCCTGCGAACTGGAAGCCGCCGACCTGGACGAACTCAAGGACCAGATCGAGGAAGCCGACCTCACCCGCGAGCAGCAGCGGGAATGCCAGGCGCGGTTGCGCGAGCTGCGCGTCCATGAGGGCGTGACCTGTTCCATCGAACTGGCGTTCGACTTCAATTCCCGCATCTACATCTACGAACTGCAACCCGACTGGTACGATGACTTCGTCAACCTGGAAGAGGAGATCATGGCCCACGTCTCCGAGTCCGAGGAAGAGGACGACGGCTCGCTCGGCGGGTACTATTCGAAGAACTGAAGCGAGAATGGGCGTACCTCCCCGCTGGATTTTCCCGGCCGCCGATCTTCAGGCCGCCGAGGCTCTGGCCGCCGAACTGCGGATTGGGGCGCCGGCATCCCGGACGCTGGCGAACCGCGGGCTGAGCGATCCGGGATGCGCGCGGCAATTCCTGGAAGCCTCGCTCGACGATCTCCACGACCCCTTGGCTATGCGCGATATGGGGCCGGCGGCCGAGCGGCTGGAAAAGGCCATCCGCAATCGCGAGAAGATTCTGATCTACGGCGATTACGACGTGGATGGCGCGATTTCGGTGGTGGTCCTGATGAAGGCCATCGAGCTGGCCGGCGGCGCGGCGGACTGGCACATACCGAACCGGCTGAAGGACGGCTATGGGATGCGCCCCGAAGCGGTGGCGGCGGCCGCGGAGCAGGGCGTGAACCTGATCGTCAGCGTGGATACGGGAATCCGGGCCGCCGATGTGGTGCGAGGGGCCGCGAAGCTGGGGATCGACGTGATCGTTACCGATCATCATTTGCCGGAGAGCGAGCTGCCGCCGGCGCTGGCGGTGCTCAACCCGAACCGCCTGGATTGCGCCTATCCCGAAAAGAACCTTTGCGGCGCCGGCGTGGCGTTCAAACTGGCCCAGGCGCTGTTCGCGAGGGTGGGGGCGACGCTCGGCTGGACGGCGGAGAGGCAGCGCCGCGTGGCCGAATCGTTCCTGAAGATTGTCGCACTGGCGACCGTGGCGGACGTGGTTCCACTCACGGGGGAAAACCGCATTCTCGTCAAGCACGGGCTGAACGGGTTGCGGCGGGTGCGCAGCCACGGCCTGCGGGCCCTGCTTGACGTGGCCGGCTTCACGGGCGAAAACGCGCCCAACGCGAGGCAAGTGGCGTTCCAGATCGCGCCGCGCATCAATGCCGCGGGCCGCATGGATACGGCGCGAGCGGTAATCGAGATGTTCCTCACGACCGACCCGGCGCGGGCGCGCGAGTTGGCGCAGGGGCTTCAGGAGCAGAATCTGGAGCGGCAGAAGGTGGAAGCCGAAATCCTGGAGGCGTGCCAGTGCGTACGCGTGGATGAAAGCGCCGCCGGCCTGGTCTACTACGACGAAACCTGGCACCGCGGCGTGCTTGGCATTGTGGCCAGCCGGCTGGTGGAGCGAACGTGCCGGCCGGTGTTCGTATTGGGGCGCAATGCGGCCGACGGACTCGCGCAAGGGTCGGGCCGTGGGATCGCCGCCTTCCATTTGCTGGAAGCGCTGGAATCGATGCGCGACCTGTTCGTGCGCTTCGGAGGGCACAAGGCCGCGGCCGGCGTGACGCTCGAAGCGGGCCGCGTGGATGAATTTCGGAATCGCTTCAACGCGCGTGCGGCGGCCAGCCTGGGACCGGAGGACTTCATCCCGCGGCTGGACATCGACGCCGTGGTGAGGCTCAATGAGATCGACGAAGCGGCAGCCGAGGGAGTTTTCGCGCTGGCCCCGTTCGGACACGGCAATCCGCAGCCGGTATTCGCCGCGCTCGATGTGGAAGTGGCTGGCACGCCGGTGGTCATGAAGGAGAAGCATCTGCGGGTGACGGTTCGCGAGAACGGCCGGACGCTGACTCTCAAAGCGTGGAACTTCGCCGGCCGGGCGGGGGAATTGGCGCCAGGGACGCGAGTGGATGTGGCGTTCGCGCTGGAGGAAGACGCGCGGTCGGCCGCACGAGGGTACCCTGGGTGGGCGGCGATCCTGCGCGACGTGCGGGCTTCTACTTAGCGGTGCGGGGAGGCTGGCTCTCCATAACCACGCGCAGAATCCGATTGATGCGCGTCTGGTAACCTCTACCCTGACGCCTTAGCCAATCAAGCACATCGGCGTCGAGGCGGATGGTCAGTTGCTTCTTGACGGGCGGCCATGGTGTCGCCGCCTTCGCAAAAAAAACTTCGCCCAGTTGCGGTATGTCGGAGTAGTCAATGGGCGCCGCGTCCAGCCGCCGGACCTCGGCCGGGGTCAGCTTTCGTGGTTTTTGAGGGTCAAGACGGTAGCGTTTCAATGTATTTTCTCCGCTCGCGTGGGTTGGCCTTCCTGGCGGAAATCAGCCGAATCATCTTGCTGCGCACCGTGTAGGCGACGCCATAAAGGCGCTCTTCGATCCTGCCGAGCGTGATCCGGCGCTCCTCGCCATAATCATGGCGATCATCCTCCGCGTCTATTCGGCGAGCGTCCATAAAAACCCTGACGGCGTATTCGAATGGCACGCCATGCTTGGCGATATTCTGGCGAGCCTTACGCTCGTCCCATTCGAATTCCATCCCCAAGTATAACTCCTTTTGTAGCTACAGTGGGCGGATCATGAATGCCCGCCTACGCTTCCATGCCCATTTGCGTGAGGCGGTAGCGGAGGGCGTTGCGGGTGAGGCCCAGGAGGCGGGCGGCCTGACTCTTGTTGCCGTCGGCGCGGCGCAGGGCTTCGCGAATGATGTCCTTCTCGTAATCGTCGAGGCTCAGGCCTTCCGGGAGGAAGTGCGAATCGCCTTGCGGAGTCTTGCGCGGGGCGTTCTCCAGCTTGATATCGCCGGCTTCGAGGCGCGTGCCCGCGCACATCACCAAGCTGCGCTCGATCACGTTCTCCAACTCACGCACGTTGCCGGGCCAGTGGTACGCGATGAGTTTCTCCATGGCCGCGTCGGAGATGGATTCCACCCGGCAGCCCGCATCGGGGGCCAGCTTGCTGAGGAATCGGTTCGCCAGGAACGGAATGTCCCCCTTGCGCTCGCGCAGGGGCGGGATATTCAGCGGAACCACGTTGAGACGGTAGTAGAGGTCCTCGCGAAAGGTGCCCTGCTCAAGGGCCGCCCGCAGATCCTGGTTGGTGGCGGCGATCACGCGCACGTCGATGTGGCGGGTCGCATTGCTGCCCAGCCGCTCAAATTCGCGTTCCTGGAGAATGCGCAGCAGCTTGACCTGGACGTTGGCCGGCACGTCGCCAATTTCGTCCAGGAACACCGTTCCCGTGTCGGCCTGCTCGAACTTGCCCGGTTTGGAGGTGTTGGCGCCGGTAAAGGCGCCCTTCTCGTAGCCAAACAGCTCACTCTCCATCAGGTTCTCCGGGAGGGCGGAGCAGTTGATCTTCACCAGCGGCCGGTCGCGGCGGGGCGAGTGGAAATGAATGGCGCGTGCGATCAGATCCTTCCCAACGCCGCTTTCACCGGCCAGCAGCACGGTGGCGCGGGTGGGCGCGACGCGCTCGATGGCGGCGAAGATCTCCTGCATGTTTTCGCTGCGTCCGACGATGTTATCGAACTCATAGCGGCGGCCCAATTCCGCCTTCAGCTTGCGATTCTCGTCGCGCAGTTCGCGGACTTCGAGGGCTTTATCGATCACCTGCATGAGGCGATCGAGCGAGAAGGGCTTGAGCAAAAAGTCGGTGGCCCCGGCTTTCATGGATTCGACAGCCGTCTCAATGCTTCCGAAGGCGGTCATGATCACCACGGGGACCTGCGCGTTCTGCCGGCGGATGAGTCCCAGAAGTTGCAGGCCGTCCATGTTGGGCAGCTTGAAATCGGTGAGCACCAGGTCGGCGCGATCGACAATTTTGAGGCCCTCTTCGGCGGTGGCGGCCTTATCGACGTCGAATCCGGTGGAAAGAAGATGCAGCTCGATTACGCGCCGGAGCTTCTCTTCGTCTTCGACAACCAGGATGCGTCTTTTCATGCGGCGGGCGGCCGGGCGGCGCGGTCCATCGGCAAGAACACGCGGAAGACGCTGCCTTTGCCGAGTTCGCTCTCCACTGTTATCTTACCGCCGTGTTCGTCCACGATCATGGAAACGATGGCCAGCCCGAGTCCCACGCCCTGCGGCTTGGTGGTGAAGAACGGATTGAAGATGGAATCGACATGCTGGGGGTCGATGCCGGCGCCGCGATCGATGATGGCGATTTCGGCCACGGCATCGCTGGTTCTGGTCTTGACGGTAATGGCGCCACCGGCGGCGGTAGCCTGGGCGGCGTTGAGCGCCAGGTTATAAAAGACCCGCTCCATGAGCTCGGCGTCGAAGGGGAAAGGCGGAATCCCCGGCTCGTAGTTCTTGTAGATGGCGATGCCAGGCGCTTCCTGCTCGACCATGGCCACAGCGCGGTCCAACGTCTGCGCCAGGTCGGCGGTTCCGAGGCGCAACTGAAGGGGGCGCGCGAATTGCAGGAATCGGGTGACCAGGGAATTGGTGCGGTCCACTTCGGAGCTGATGAAGCCGGCCATTTCACGCGCCACGTCGTTTTCCGCGCTGACGGTCCGGTGCAGCATTTCGGCGGAAGTCTTGATGGTGCCGAGCGGGTTGCGCAATTCGTGCGCCAAGCCGGCGGTAAGCTGGCCCAAAGCCGCCAGGCGGTCCGACCTGCGCACGGCCTCCTCTGCCTGGCGGAGCTGAGCATTGGCTTCGGCGAGTTGCTGGGCGGCGCCGCGGGACTTGCGGGTTTGCACGCGCAAATCGTCGGCAAGGGTGTTGGCCAGGTTCCCGACCATGGCCAGAAATACCAGCCGCAGCGCCACGATGTCCCACTCTGCAGCGTTGGGTAGCCCACTGCGGAACAGGAGGAAAGAGAGATAGGCGCCGCTTGCGAGCAAGGTGAAGGCCAGCGTACCCACCGCTCCAAGGACCGTCGCGGCGGTGACCACGGGAAAGAGCAACACCAGCCAATACCAGCTATCGAGAGACCCCGTGTAGCCGATCAGCATGTATCCCAGCGCGAGCTTGAGTGCGATCCAGAAGATCCGCCCGCGGGTGGAATCGAGCGCCGGAATTTTCCGCTCCAGTACCTGTACGATGGCTAACGCAGCGAGCCAGGTGATGGAGGGGGCATCGCGGTACTCCGTGGGAAGGACGAGCGCCAGCACGGCGAACAGCAGGAGCCAGACGAAATCCTGGGGGCGGACGAGCCTGAGCCAGCGGAAGCGGGTATCGGTAGGCAAGGATGTATCCCAGTCGGGATTATGCCACAATGAGGAGTAAGTCTCATGGTCAACCCAAGCCCACTGGATCAGGATAGGGCCCCCCGTCCCGATTCCCAGCCCACAACCGACAGCGCCGAGTCGTTCGGCGATATTCTGTCGCAATATGAAAAGTCTCACAAGCATCGCGCCGAAGAAGGCGGCAGAGGACTGGAAGGCGTCGTGATCGCGGTCTCGGCCGAATCGGTCTTTCTGGATATTGGCTTCAAGACGGAAGGGATGATTCCGCTGGCGGAGTTCGTGGCTGCGGGTGAGACCGTCAAACCGGGCGACAAGATGCCGGTGTCGATCAAGGGGCGGAGCGAAGAAGGCTACTACGAGCTCTCGCGGATCAAGGTGGAGCGGCCCAAGGATTGGTCGGCGTTGGAAAAGGCATTCGCGGACAAGGCCGCCATCGCGGGCGTGGTCTCGGCGCTGGTAAAGGGCGGGGTCAACGTGGATGTGGGCGTGCGCGCGTTCATGCCGGCCTCGCGCAGCGGGGCCAGGGACGCGGCCGACATGGAGAAGTTGATCGGCCAGGAGATTCGCTGCCGCATCATCAAGCTCGACGTGGCCGACGAGGATGTGGTGGTGGACCGGCGCGCCGTGCTGGAAGAGGAAGAGCAAGCCTCCAGGGAGCGCCGTTACACCGAGGTCAAGGAAGGTGAGACAGTACGCGGAACGGTACGCGGCCTGACCGATTATGGCGCTTTTGTGGATATCGGCGGCGTGGACGCGCTTTTGCACGTGGCCGACATTTCGTGGGCGCGGGTGAACAAGCCCGCCGATGTGCTGACCATCGGGCAGGAAGTGGACGCCAAGGTACTGAAGGTGGATGCCGCCAAGCATCGCATTTCGCTTGGCATGAAGCAGCTTCTGCCGCACCCGTGGGAGCTGGCCAGCGAAAAATATAGGGCCGGCGACCGCGTCAAGGGCACGGTCACACGAGTGGCGGATTTCGGGGCGTTCGTGGAGTTGGAGAAGGGCATCGAAGGGCTGATCCACCTCTCCGAAATGTCCTGGTCGAAAAAGGTCAGGAAGCCGTCGGACGTGGTGAAGCCGGGGGACCAGGTGGACGTGGCGGTGCTGGGCGTGAATCAGGCCGACCGCCGCATTGCGCTGGGCCTCAAGCAGGCGCTGGGCGATCCGTGGGCGGAGGTTCCCGAGAAGTACCCGGTGGGGTCGGTGGTGGAAGGCGCGGTCACCAGCCTGACCAAGTTCGGCGCGTTTGTGCAGATCGCCGAAGGGTTGGAGGGCATGATCCACGTAGGCGACATCAGCGCCGAGAAGCGCATCGAACACCCCCAGGACGTGCTCAAAGTCGGACAGACGGTCAAAGCCCAGGTGCTGGAAGCGGACGCAGCCAAGCGGCGCCTGCGCCTGGGAATGAAGCAACTGGTTCCCACCAGCCTGGACGAGTACATCGCCGAGCACAAAGAAGGCGACCTGGTTACCGGCCGTATGACCGAAGTGTCCGGCGGGAGAGCGCGCGTCGAGTTGGGCGAAGGAGTGCAGGCCACTTGCCGCACGAACGCGGGCGCGGAGACGGAGAAAAAGGAAGCCGAGGCTGCCTCGGCGGATGTCTCTTCGCTCACCTCCATGCTGCAAGCCAAATGGAAGGGCGGCGGCCAGGGTTCCAGGCGGGAGCCGGCGCGCTCCGGGCAGATCCGCAGCTTCCGCATCGTGAAGTTGGACGCGGCCGCGAAGAAGATCGAGTTGGAACTGGCCTAGCGCCAGTGGATCGCCGCCCCTTTAAATTGGCTTTCGCACCGGCCCGCATACCCGCTAATAATAGAGGTGGAGATCCAATTTGAAAAAACTGGCGGTGTTGCTGGCGGCCGTGGCGGCGGTGGCGATCGGGTGGAACCTCCTGAGCAAGCGCCGCCCCCCCAGCGTGAATTTCGCGCAGGTGCGGCAGCAGACGCTGGTGAGTGCGATTCCCACCAATGGCAAGACTGAACCGCTAGAGTGGCAGGCGGTGCGCGCTGAAGTCGCCGGAATGGTGGCCGCGGTCCCCGTCCAGGAAGGCCAGCGCGTAGCGAAGGACGCTGTACTGGCGGCGGTCGGCGACCCTTCGCTACAGGCCGATATCGACGCCGCCGAGGCGAAGTTGGCCGAACTGCGGGCTAACCTGGCGCCGCTCCAGGCGGGTGGCAAGCCGTCCGAATTGACGGACATCGAGAACAGCCTGGCGCGCGCACACCTCGATCTGCAACGCGAGCAACGGGAAGCCGACGCGCTGCAACGCCTGGCGGATCAGCAGGCCGCCACCCAGGAAGAAGCGGCGGCGGCTCGCGACAAGGTGCGTCAGACGCAGTTGGAGATCGAGGGACTCGGCAAGCGGGAGGCATCGGTGGTCGGTCTGACCGACGTGGCCGCGGCCAAGGCGCGGATCGATGCCGCCGAAACCGCCTTGAAACTGGCGCGGCAACGGGCGGCGCAGGCGGTGATTCGAGCGCCTATCGCGGGCGTGGTGTACGAGCTTACAGCGCGGCCCGGCGAGTATTTGGCCTTGGGATCGCTGGTGGCCAACATCGGGCAGGCCGACCGTTTGCGGGTGCGCGTGTACGTGGATGAACCCGAGCTGGGACGCGTAGCCCAAGGCGAGCCCGTAGCCATTAGCTGGGACGCTCTTCCGAACAAGCGGTGGCAGGGAACCGTGGAGCGGATGCCGGATCGGATTGAGACGCTGGGACCGCGGCAAGTGGGCGAAGTGGCCTGCGTCATCGAGAACCCACGGCGGGAGCTGCCGATCGGCGCCAATGTAAACGCCGAAATCCGCACGGCCGAAGTCCCGGACGCGCTGGTGGTTCCAAAGGAAGCGCTGCGCCACGATTCGGCCGGCGATTACGTCTACGTCCTGACCGGGGGGCGCCTGGAGAGGCGGCCGGTACGGACAGGAATCTCCAACGTCTCCGTGGCGCAAGTCACGCAGGGATTGTCGGCAGGCGAATTGGCGGCACTGCCCGCGGACGTTCCGCTGAAGGCTGGAGACTTGGTTACGGCGGTGGTGAAGTAAGCCGCCGGTTGGTGGCAGGCGAAAGCGCCTGCCCCACAAGGCAGTGCAGCCGCAACCGCCAAGAATGCCGGCAAGGACGCCGGCAAAGCAGGCGGGCCCACCGACCCGTGGGCGTCCCGGCCCACTCCACTACTCTAGTTTCCCTTGCCTCTGGGCGGAGGCGGTTGGGTTGCGGGGGTGTCCGGCTGCTTGGGCGGCGCGGTGGCGGGGGTCTCTTTGGTCTTGTCCGGGGGCAGCGGGTCGGGCGTCTCGGTATCGAACTTCAGTTCGGACTCGGCCGAGTACTTGCGGTAATTGTGGAACTCGGTATCGACCCTGGACAGGTAATCCTCCGCCTTGCTCAGCGTTTGATCCTTGATCGGCAGAAGAAATGTGTGGCCGGAGATTTCCGTGTAATCGTAATCCAGGGTGGTCTGGGCCGACTTGATGGGGAAGTCCGCCGGAATGTTCTGGGCCTCCAGGGTCACGCGGACCACTTCATGCGACTTCTCATCCACATAGACCAAACCCTGATACGCGGGTACAATATCGAACTTGTTGTCGTAGGTGATGTGCCATTGCGAACGGGTCTGCTCCACATGGTAGGCGAACACCATGGCGGATTTGGACCGCAGCGTACCCCAGTGGTCCCATTCGAAACGTGCCTGGGTCTGGCGCTCGAAGATCTCTTTCAACATGCTGCCGAAATCGCCGCTGACGAGCGTTCCGCCCAGGGATTTGTAGTCCCGGTTGGTCATGGCGCCATTGACCAGGACAGGCTTGTAGTCTTCCTTTTGTTCGAAAAAGCTCAGACGGATGAGCAACTCATCGCTCTTCCGCCAGGACGGTTCTCGATCGGCGGGGCCGCCGGATCTGGTACCGAGCGGGGGGGCGTAGTAGCGGCGCTGCACCTGCGAGCAGATGAAGTCGGGCAGGTTCTGGCTGTAATCCAAGGCGTAAGTGCGGACCTCCTCGATGATGGCTCCTTGTTCCTCGGAGGAAGGCGGCGGACGCAGCGGGGGCGGTGCGGGCGGTTCGATGGGCTTGGCAACGGGAAGCGACTGCGACTGTTCGCTCAGCTTGCGAAGCGCGGCCAGGGTCCTGGGACCAATGCCGAGGCTTTGCATCTGTTCCACGGAGCGGTCGTCCAGCCGCTCGGAGAGCCTGGCGGTGGCCAGGAAGTCGGCCGTTTCCTTGTCGGTCTGCTTACCTTCCTTGATCTGTTCGATGGAAGACTGGATAAAGGAGAACAACTGATCCACGGTCAGCGTCGCTGCCACGGCGGCCAGGCAAACGGCGAAAAACACGGAGATCAGCCTAAAGCGCATACCTTTCTATTTTAGACGAACGGAGGCCGACTTCGATTTCATCGAACGGGTTGCTACCATAAGGAATCACCCTTGATTGAGACTGTGCCGGACATCCTGGCCCGTATTGTCGCCAGAAAGCGCGAAGAGCTTGCCTCAAAGTCCCCGAAAATGACGGACTGGGCGGACCGGGCGGAAGCGCGCCTGTGCGGACGGCGCGATTTCCGGGCGGCGTTGGCGGGACGCGTGCCAGCCATCATTGCGGAGGCTAAGAAAGCTTCGCCCAGCAAAGGCGTGCTTGCGGCGGATTACGACGTGGTGCGCGTAGCACGGGCGTACGAGCGCGGCGGGGCGGCGGCGCTTTCCGTGCTGACGGACGAGAGCTTCTTCGAGGGCAGCCTGGCGGACTTGGAAGCGGCCCGGGAAGCCACCGGGCTGCCGGTCCTGCGCAAGGATTTTACGATTGCGGCATCGCAAATTGTGGAGGCCGCGGCGCACGGGGCGGATGCCATTCTGCTGATCGCCGCTATTCTTTCGGAGCGCGAAATGCGCGACTTCCGGGAGGCTGCGGCGGCATGGCGCATGGCGGCGGTGGTGGAGGTCCACAACCGGCGGGAGCTCGATTCGGCAGTAGCGGCCGGCAGCGACCTGATCGGCGTCAATAACCGGGATCTCACGACGTTTGAGGTCACGCTTGAGACCTCGCTGCGGCTGGCGGAGTTTGTGCCAGCGGGAGTGCTGCGAGTGAGCGAGAGCGGCATCCACGAGGCAAGCGACATCGCACGCTTGCGCGCGGCGGGATACACGGCGTTTCTGGTGGGCGAGCATCTCATGAAGTCGGGCGACCCGGCAGCGGCGCTGGCCAGGCTGGCGGCGGCATGATTCTCAAGATCTGCGGCATCACCAACCAGGAGGACGCGACGGCGGCGGCCGAAGCGGGAGCGAACGCGATCGGGTTTAATTTCTATCCGGCCAGCCCGCGGTATATTGCGCCGGAACGCGCGGCGGAAATCGAAACGCCGGCGGGCGTGCGGCGCGTGGGCGTGTTCGTGAACGAAGCGCGGGGACGCGTGGAGGAAGTGGCGCGGGTGGCGAGGCTGGGCGTCGCGCAACTGCATGGGGATGAAGATCCGGCGGAGTATCCGGCTGGGTTGGCGGTTTGGAAGGGCTTGCGGGTGACGGCGGAGTTCGATTTGGCGCGGTATGAAGAGTGCCCGGCGGAAGCGTTGGTGCTGGATGGGCCGGCGGGGGATTTGTACGGAGGGTCGGGGAAGGGGTTCGATTGGAGGGTGGCGGTTAATAGGAAGACGAAGATCATTCTGGCGGGTGGCTTGGATGGGTCGAACGTGGCGCTGGCGATTGCGGCGGCGCGGCCTTGGGGGGTGGACGTTTGCTCGGGGATCGAAACGGCGCCGGGAAAGAAAGATCTGAGGAAGATGCTGGAATTCCTCCAAGCGGCTGAGGCGGCGCTGGGCGCATGACTCCGCAACCCGATCCGGGCGGACACTTCGGGCCGTATGGCGGTCGCTACGTTCCCGAGGTCCTGATGGCGCCGATTGAGGAACTCGAGAAGGCGTATCTGGAAGCGCGCGACGATCCGGCGTTCCAGGAGGAACTGGCGGGACTGCTGCGCAATTATGCCGGGCGGCCGACGGCGCTGTGGTATGCGCGGCGGCTGAGCGAAACCCTGGGCGGAGCGGAGATCTACCTGAAGCGCGAGGACCTGCTGCACACGGGGGCTCACAAGATCAACAACTGCCTGGGACAAGCTCTGGTCGCGCGGCGCATGGGCAAGCGGCGTATCATCGCGGAGACGGGGGCAGGCCAGCACGGCGTGGCGACGGCGACGGTTTGCGCGCTGTTGGGCTTCGAGTGTGTGGTGTACATGGGCGCGGAAGACATGCGGCGGCAGCGGCTCAACGTCTTCCGCATGCGGCTGCTGGGGGCCAAGGTGGTGGGCGTCGATTCGGGCAGCCGCACGCTGAAGGACGCCATCAGCGAAGCCATGCGCGACTGGGTGACCAACGTCGGCGACACGTATTACCTGCTGGGTTCGGCGCTCGGGTCGCACCCCTACCCCATGATGGTGCGCGATTTTCAGAAGATCATCGGCGAAGAAGCGCGGCGCCAGATTCAGGAATCCGCGGGCCGGTTGCCGGATGCCATTTTCGCGTGCGTGGGCGGGGGATCGAACGCCATTGGCATCTTTCATGCGTTCGTGGCGGATGGCGGCGTGCGGTTGATCGGCGTGGAAGCGGGCGGACGCGGCGACGCGCCGGGCGAACATGCGGCGCGTTTCCGGGGCGGCGCCCCAGGCGTGCTGCAAGGTGCGTACAGCTATCTGTTGCAGGACGAGAACGGCCAGGTGTCGTTGACGCACTCGGTTTCGGCGGGCCTGGATTACGCCATGATCGGGCCGGAGCACGCCTGGCTGCACGATAGCGGGCGGGCGGAGTATGTGGCCTCTTCGGATGCGGAGGCGCTGGAGGCCGCGCGCCTGCTTTCCCGCACCGAGGGCATCATTCCGGCGCTTGAATCGTCGCACGCGGTGGCGGAGGCGGTGAAGCGCGCGCCCTCGGCTAAGGGGCAGTTGTTTCTGGTGAACGTGTCCGGCCGCGGCGATAAAGACATCGACATCTACCGCGAGAACTTCCGGGAGCTGGACGAAGCATGACGCGCATCGGGCGGCTTTTCGAAGGTTTGAAGCGGGATGGCCGGAAGGGGCTGATCGCCTACATCACGGCGGGCGATCCCGAACCGGGGCGCACGGGGGCGTTGGTGGAGGCGCTGGTGCGCGGCGGCGCCGATTTAATCGAGCTGGGGGTTCCGTTTTCCGACCCCATCGCGGACGGTCCGGTGATCCAGCGGGCGGGCGAACGGGCCCTGGCCGCGGGCACGAATCTCAAGGCTGTGCTCGATATCGCGGCGGAAATCCGGCAGCGCTCGGAGGTTCCGCTGCTGTTGTTCACGTACTTGAACCCGGTGCTGCGCTATGGCCTGAAGCGTTTGGCCGAAGACGCCGCGGACAGCGGCATCGATGGCTGCCTGCTGACCGATGCCTCGGTGGAAGAGGCCCGGGAGTATGTGGCCGCGATGCACGGAAGCGGCCTGGACACGGTGTTTCTAGCGGCGCCGACCAGCACCGATCGGCGGTTGAAGCTGGTGGCGCAATACTCGACCGGGTTCGTGTACCTGGTTTCCCGCACGGGCGTCACGGGCGAGCGCGACTCGGTTTCGGGCGCGGTGGGGCCGCTGGTGCGGTCGATGCGGGCCGTCACGGAGCTGCCTCTGGCGGTGGGCTTCGGGATCTCGACGCCGGAGCAGGCGGCGGAAGCGGGCAGGCAGGTGGAGGCGGTGGTGGTGGGGAGCGCGTTCGTGCGGATGATTGAGCGGAACCGCGACAATCCGTCGCTTGAAATCCAGCTCGAATCCTTCGCGCGCGAACTCAAACACGGGCTGAGGGCGGCATGACCAAGGACCAGGCGCGCGAGAGGCTGGAGGAATGCCGCGTCCTGATTGACGACGTGGACCGCCGGATCGTGGATCTGCTCAACGAGCGCACGAGCGTGGTGGAAGAGATTGGCCGCGTGAAACGTGAGGCCGGGCTGCCCATTTACGAGCCTAAGCGCGAGGACCAAGTCTTCGCCAACGTCACCGGCGCCAACCACGGCCCGATCACGCAGGAAGCGATCCGCCGGGTCTTCGAGCGCATCATCGACGAGATGCGCACCATCCAGCGCTTGCGCATGGAAGCGGGGCGGGACACTAATCCCGCGCAGCTTGGAGAAACCGACAAATGATAGTGGTCATGCAGCAAGGCGCGACGGAGCCGCAGGTGCAAGCGGTGATCGACCGCATGGTGGAAATGGGTTTCGACGTGCACCGCTCGACGGGCGTCATTCACACGGTGCTCGGGGGCGTGGGCGGCAAGGGCGAATTCGACCTGGCCATCTTCGAAGTGATGGAGGGCGTGAAGGAAGCCCACCGCATCGCCTCGCCATACAAGCTGGCAAGCCGCGGTTTTCGCCCCGCCGGAACCGTGGTGCGCGTGAAGGACGTGGACATTGGCGGCGAGCGCGTGGTGGCGATGGCGGGGCCGTGCAGCGTGGAAAACCGCGAGCAGATTGAGCGCTCGGCGGAGCTGGTGGCGCGTGCGGGGGCTACCGTCATCCGCGGCGGGGCGTTCAAGCCGCGCAGCTCGCCCTATGCGTTCCAGGGGCTCGGCGAAGAGGGTCTCAAGATGCTGCGGGAAGCGGCCGACCACCAGGGGCTGGTGACGTTGAGCGAGGTGATGGACCAGACGCAGATTCCGCTGGTGGCGCAGTATGCCGATATTCTGCAGGTGGGCGCGCGCAACATGCAGAACTTCACTTTGCTGCGCGAGCTGGGCAAACTGCGCCAGCCGGTGTTGCTCAAGCGCGGCCCGTCCGCGACCATCGAGGAACTGCTGCTTTCGGCGGAGTACGTGATGGCGGGCGGCAACTACGACGTGATCTTGTGCGAGCGGGGCATACGGACGTTTGAAACGTATACGCGCAATACCATGGACGTCTCGGCGATACCGGTGGTGAAGAAGCTGTCGCATCTGCCGATTGTGGCCGACCCCTCGCACGGCACGGGACGGCGCGACATGGTGGCCCCGGTGGCGCGGGCGTCTGTGGCGGCCGGCGCGGACGGTTTGCTAATTGAGGTGCATCCGGACCCGGACCATGCGTTGAGCGACGGCGCGCAATCGCTGCGGCCGGAGCAGTTTCAGGAGCTGATGGGGCAGTTGAGGCTGATTGCGCGGGCGGTGGGGCGGCAAATGGCGGAGGCGAAGGGATGAGGATTATGTGGGGCGGGCCTCCTGGCCTGCCTTCCTGGCTTGCGTGGCTTGGCGGAAAGATAAGAAGGCAGACCGGGAGGTCCGCCCCACGTAAGAGGCTTCAGCCATGAATACGGTGGCGATTGTCGGGACGGGGCTGATCGGCGGTTCCTTCGGGCTGGCGCTGCGCGAGGCGGGGTTCCAGGGGGCCATTCTGGGCGTGAGTTCTGAGGGCGCTATCGCTGAGGCGGTGGCGGCCGGCGCCATCGACCGCGGGATGCCGCTGGCCGAAGCCGTGCCGCAAGCGGACCTGGTATTTCTCTCTCAGACCATCGGACGCATACTCGATTCGGTTCGGCATCTGGAACCGCTGGTGCGGCCCGGGGCCCTGGTGACCGACGCGGGCAGCACCAAGTGTGAGATCGTGGATACAGCTCGCCAGCACCTTTCGCGCTGCCAGTTCCTGGGAGGCCATCCGATGGCCGGTAAGGAGAAGCGTGGCGCGGCGGCGGCCGCGGCCAGTTGTTCCGCGACAGGCCCTGGGTGCTGACGCCCGACGATCCTGCCGAACTGGAGACGCCGGCGGCGGGCGAGTTCCGAGGATGGCTGAAGCGCATCGGCGTGCGGATTCTGGTGATGGACTGTGACGAGCACGACCGCGTGGTTTCGCTGACTTCGCACTTGCCGCAATTGGCGTCAACCGCCCTGGCGGCGGCGCTCGAAGAACGGCTGGGAGCGGCGGGCCGGCCGGTGGCGGCGGGTCCCGGACTGATGGACGCCACCCGCCTGGCGCTGAGCTCTTACGACTTGTGGCGCGATATACTGGCTACCAACCCTGGGCATATCGACCGCGCCCTGGAGATTTACATTCAAGAGTTGGAACATATAAGAGAGAACCTGCGTACACGGCAGCTTCAGGAAGAATTCCACCGCGCGGCCACGTTTGCCGGCCGGTTGCGGGGGACGGTCTAATCCGAGGCGCCGATTTAGGATAAACTACCCATGAGGCTACGATCCGCAACAACGCCGCCGGCGGAAGGCGATTCCGCCGCCGGTCAAGCGGCCAACAAGGCGCGGCGAACCGGCCGGTTCGCCACATCGGCTGGCCGAATTAAGGATTTTCAAACGATGGAACAAAAACTCAAGATCGCCGTGTTCATCGACTTCGATAACATCGAGATCGGCGTCAAGTCCACCCTGCACCGCGAATTCGACGTGGCAGCGGTGCTGGACGCGCTGAAGGAACGCGGCGAAATCGTCACCAAGTTCGCGTATGCGAATTGGGGCAGACAGGAATCAGCCACGCGCGCCCTCTCCGAGCACGCCGTGCAGATGGTTCAACGGGACCCCTCGCCGCGCGGCGACAAGAACGGGGCCGACATCAACCTTTCGCTGGACGCAATGGAAATGGCGTTCACGCACGACCATATCAACGCCTTCGCCATTGTAAGCGGCGATAGCGACTTCATCGCGCTGGTCAACAAACTGAAGCAGTACGACAAGCGCATTTTCGTGGTGGGCGGGCGCGCGTTCACCAGCACCATTCTGCAGAAGAATTGCCACGAGTTCATCGCTTACGAATCGATTATCGACGACCGTCCGCGTTCATCCGGTCGCCACCGCCAGCCAGAGCAGCAGCCTGCGCCGCCGCCACCGCCGCAAGAGAAGGTGGAGACGCCAGTGTTGGAAGGCCAGCCGCAAGCGGAGGAAGGGCAGCCCACGGTGGAAGTCCAGCCGCCGCCCGTGGAGGCTTCGATTACGCTGCCCGGGGAGAAGCGGGCCTATGCGGACAGGCCGGCGTATACGGAACGGCCGGCATATCAGGACCGGCATCAGGACCGGCCGCAAGATCGGCAGCAAGATCGGCAGCAAGACCGGCAGCAGCACAATCAACAGCGCCAGTCGCACAAGCGTGTGGCGCTCGATTTAACCTTGGCAATGCCGCTGGTGGAACGCGCGCTGGGAGTGCTCGAGCGGCGCGAAGTGCGGCCGCAACTGGGGCTGCTGAAATCCACCATGCTGCAGCTCGATTCCACCTTCAACGAGAAGGCGTACGGCGCGGGTTCCTTCACGGATTTCGTGGAGAAGCTGCAGAAGGCCGATTTCGTCGAGGTCAGCGGCGGCGAGGGCCGCTATATGATCCGGATGAAGGGCGGCGCTCCGGGGGCTCCCGAAAAGCAGCCGGGCGCGAAGCCGGAAGAGGCCATTCCGCTGCTGCGGGATGTGCTGGAAACGCACCGGTTGGATGTGGATAACGGCGCGACCGAGGAGGAACTGTCCGAGTGGGTACGGGAGGAGCAGCCCAAGCTGGACTGGCGCAAGTTCGGTTTCCAGGAATTCAGCGAGCTGCTGAACTACGCCCAGGACAAAGGCCTGGTGCGCATCCAGGCGGATGAAGAGAAGGGCCTCACGGTCTATCTGGGGGCCGAGTTCCATCCGCCCGCGCCCCCGCCAGAGCCGGAGCCGGTGGCCGTGGTGGAGCAGGAGGAGCAGGAGGAGGAGGACGAACCGCAGCCGTTGGTGCCGGGTCAGCCGACGGCCACTGGGGAAGTTCCGCCGCCGCTGCCCACGCCCAAGCCCGCGCGCCGGCCGCGCGCGCCGCGAAAGACTGCCAACGTTGGGGTGACGCCGAAGAAGCGGATTACGCGACCGCGGAAGAAGCCCACCGCGTAGGCGTCGCTAAGATCCACCAGGGAGGCAGGCGGAAGCGCCTGCCCCACCTATCCGACGGAACGACGCCTCCCGGCACAGACCGGCGGCGGTACGTTATCCTAAGCGTTCCCGAGGACCCCTTTGAGCAAGACTAAGGTACAACCCGCACCATCCCCCATTGCCGCGACGCCATCGCGGCGTTTCCATCCCGCGCTGCTGCTGCTTTTCGCCGGCAGCGGGTGTTCCGCGCTGATTTACGAAATCGTCTGGTACCAGTTGCTGCAACTGGTGATCGGGTCAACCGCCGTCTCGCTGGGCGTTCTGCTGGCCACATTCATGGGCGGCCTGTGCCTGGGCAGTCTGCTGCTGCCGCGCTGCTTTTCGGCAAGCCGCCATCCGCTGCGCGTGTACGCGGCAGTGGAGTTGGGGATCGGCGTTTGCGGAATCCTGGCGCTGATGGGAATGCCGCTGGTCAGCGGGATTTACGTGGCGTTCGCGGCGCACGGTTTTCCGTCGGTGCTGTTGCGCGCCGTGATTTCGGCGATTTGCCTGCTGCCTCCCACCATGTTGATGGGCGCCTCCCTGCCGGCTGCCGCGCGCTGGCTCAAGACTTCGGCCGAAGGCGTCTCCTGGATGGGCCTGCTCTACGGAGCCAACACGGCGGGCGCGGTGTTCGGCTGCCTGCTGGCGGGCTTCTACCTGCTGCGCGTCTTCAACATGGCCACGGCGACTTTCGTAGCCGTGAGCATCAACGTGGCGGTGGCGCTCGCCAGCTTCATGCTGGCCCGGCTCAGCCCGCATCAGGCGGCCGCGGAAGCCGCTCCGGTGGAGGGCATCGGGGTATCCGGATACTGGCCGGTGTATGCCGCCATCGCCTTTTCCGGAGCCAGCGCGCTGGGGGCCGAGGTGGTCTGGACGCGCCTGCTGGGCCTCATGCTGGGGGCGACGGTCTACACGTTCTCCATTATCCTGTCGATCTTCCTGGTGGGATTGGGGATCGGCAGCGCCGTCGGGTCCATCGTTCTGCGTTCTTTGACGCGCCCGCGCGTGGCCCTGGGCTGCTGCCAGATGGCGCTGGCCGCAACCGTCGCATGGACTGCCTGGATGCTGTCGGATTCGCTGCCCTACTGGCCCATTAACCCGTTCCTCTCGACCAGCCTTTGGTATACCTTCCAGCTCGATATGGTGCGCTGCCTGTGGGCAGTTCTGCCGGCGGCCCTGCTGTGGGGCGCGAGTTTTCCGCTGGCGCTGGCCGCGGTGGCTCCCCGCGGTGGAGATCCGGGGCGTCTGGTCGGGCGGGTGTATGCGGCCAATACGGGCGGCGCAATTTTGGGCGCTCTGGCGTTCAGCATGGTTCTGATTCCGTGGATCGGCACGCGCTGGTCGGAAAGCGTCCTGATCGGGATCGGCGCAGTGAGCGCCCTGGTGGTTCTGGGGCCGCTGGTCTGGCGCGCACGCTCCGGGGCCGGCGCAGTGGCGTTGCTGGCCGCCACCGGCTGCGCAGCGCTGATGGCCGCAAGAGTCTCCGACGTTCCCGGGGAACTGATCGCCTACGGCCGGCGCATGACTACCTCGATGGGCAAGTCGGAGATCCTTTACACGGCCGAAGGGATGAACTCCTCCATCGCCATTTCGCGGTGGAGCGACGGCGCCATCCAGTTCCACGTCAGCGGTAAGGTGGAGGCCTCCACCGAGCCTTACGACATGCGGCTGCAGCGCATGCTCGGGCATCTGCCGGCGCTGATTCACCCGCAGCCGCGCTCGGCCCTTGTGGTGGGTTTCGGCGCGGGCGTGACCGCCGGAACGTTCGTGCTGCATCCGACCATCAAGCGGATTGTCATCTGCGAGATGGAGCCGATTATTCCCAAGACCGCCAAGCGCTACTTTAGCCAGCAGCATTACAACGTGCTGGACGACCCGCGCACGCAGGTCTACTACGACGACGCGCGCCACTACGTCCTGACCACGCCGGAGAAGTTCGATATCATCACGTCCGACCCGATCCACCCGTTTGTGAAGGGCAGCGCCACGCTGTATTCCAAGGAGTACTTCGAGATGGTGAAGAGCCGGCTGAATCCCGGCGGCATCGTGACGCAATGGGTTCCGCTGTATGAAACCGACATGGAGACGGTGAAGAGCGAGATCGCGACGTTCTTCGACGTCTTTCCCGACGGCTCCATCTTCGCCAACGAGCTGAACGGCGGCGGTTACGACCTGGTGATGCTGGGTTGGGGGGGGCCGGCGAAAATCGACGTGGACGCTGTGGAAGGCCGGCTGGAGCAGCCCGCCTACCAGGCCGTGGCGCAATCCCTGCGCGAAGTGGGCTTCAGTTCCGCCATTCAGATGCTCGGCACATACGCCGGACAGGCATCCGATCTGCGGCCGTGGCTGGCGGACGCCGAGATCAACCGCGACGGCGACCTGCGCCTGCAATACCTGGCCGGCTTCGCGCTGAACAACTCACAGGAAAGCGAGATCTACAGCCGCATGCTGACGTACCGGCAGTATCCCGAGAACCTGTTCGTGGTGTCGGACCGGCTGAGGGCGGATCTGATGGCGGCGTTTTCATCGCACGGGGAGTGAGGGGCGGAGGCGAGCAAACCACGTGCGCGTCCCGAATGGTAGGATCGAACGTATGGAGCTGGCGATTCGAGTACAGATCGAGGAATTGCCGGAGGGCCTATTCCTCGCGACTTCGAATGAGCTTCCCGGCCTCGTGGCGCAAGGGAGGACGGTCGCCGAGGCGCTCGATATCGCGCGTGACGTCGCTCGGAAACTGATCGAGGCTCGCCGCGAGCGCAACGGGGTTCCGAACCTGCCGACCACGAGCGAAAGGCGAGACTACATGATCGTCATCGCGGCGTAGATGGGCCGTCTGGCAGGCTTCCGGTATAGAGAAGTCGTTCGGAAGCTCAGGGCTTGCGGCTTCGAGTTCGACCGTCAGGCCGCTGGCAGCCACGAAATCTGGTTCAATCCACAAACCGACCATTATACTACGGTTCCGAACCATCCAGGCGACGTGCCTGAAGGAACACTTCGGGCGATCCTAAGACAGGCCGGAATTGAGCCTGCTGATTTCCTGCGGGTTTGAGCCGTCCTCATTCCCGCATTTTCTCGTTTCAATCCCCGCCGCACGTACTCGCTCTGTCTATGAACTAGAATGGAGCGGAAACACCTGGAGCATCCTGATGACTCTACATCGAAATTCCGTCCTCGCCTTTCTCCTGCTGGGAATCTGCGGGTTGGCCTCCGCTCAGACGGCGCCATGGACGGGACCGCTTCGTGGTTCGTGGGTTCAGACCGGACCGGTGGCCGCAGGTGACGTGACGCTGGCGGGGCGAGGAGTCGCGAGCCGGATTGTGGTCGCCGACGATGAGAATACCGCTGTGCGCCAGGCCGCGGAGTTTCTGGCGGGCGACATCGAGAAGATCAGCGGCTACCGGCCCGCGGTGGCGAAAACGCCCGGCGATGGGGTGAACATACGGCTGGTGACGCTGGGCCACGGGCAACTGCCGGCCGCCATCGATGCGCGCGCAATGCAAGGGCAGTGGGAGAGCTACCGCATCGCCACCGCCGGGCGCGACGTGTGGCTGGTGGGGTCGAACTCACGGGGCACGGCGTTCGCTGCGTACGCGTTGTCGGAGCGGCTGGGCATCGATCCGCTCTACATCTGGACCGGCTACCGGCCCGAGCATCGCGATCGGCTGGTGATGAAGCGCACCAGCTTCGCGCAGGACCCGCCGGCTTTCAAGTACCGGGGCTTTTTCCACGACGACGAAGACTTGCTGCCGCGGCCCTTCGACGCCAACGGGTATCCTCTGCAGACGGGCGACGTCCCGCTCGACTGGTACAAGCGGTTCTTTGAGACCGCGCTGCGCCTGCGCATGAACATGGTGGCGCCCTACACGCGCGTACACCGCCGTTACGAGGTCCAGAAGCTGGCGAGCGACTGGGGTCTCTATTACACGTCGCATCACTACGACATCCTCGTCTCCAACCCCTTCGGCCTGACCACCTACAATCTGGCCGCCGAGCGCGGCGTACGGCCGGACTATAACTGGTTCACCAACCGCGAAGGCATGCTCACGTTTTGGCGCGGCGGGGTAACGGAAAACAAGGATCTGGACGTGATCTGGCCGGTGGGCATGCGCGGAACCACCGACCGCCCGTTCACTTTTCCTCCGGGGACCACGGACGATCAGAAAGCGGCGACCTTCCGCGAGGTGATCCAACAGCAAGTCGCCATGGTGAAGGAACTGCTGCCGAAAGACAAGACGCCGCTCTTCCACTTCACGATGTACTCGGAGATGCTTACCGAGTACCAGCGCAATCCGGCGGCGTTCGACTTGCCCGAGGATGTCATCATCGTATGGCCCGACGATAATGACGGCCACATGCGCGCGCTGCCGACGGGGCTGGGCAAATGGAAGCACGGCGTCTACTACCATCTGGCTTACTTGGGCGGCAATCTCAGCAAGCAGTTGACGCACACGGTGGGGCCGGCGACCGTCGCGGGCGAGTTCGAGAAGATCGTGAAATCGGGCGCCACGGAATACATGCTGGTCAACATGTCGGAGGTGCGGGATTACGTCATGAGCGCGCGCATGTTGACGGACATCACCTGGGACGCCGCCAAGATCTATGCCACGCCGAATCCGGCCGAGCGCTACACCGCATGGTGGTCGCGCGAGTATTTCGGCGCGCCGGAAGCGGGCGAAGCCACGTCGCAGGCGGCCGGGACCGCGTACGGCAAGTACTTCGCCATCCTCGACGCGCCGGGCCAACTCTGGACCGCACTGGATGCGATTCAGGGATTGATCGGCAGCCTCTATCGTAAGGTGGCCGGCGAAACGGTCCCGCCGTTCAATGCAGATACGCTTTCCACGCTGCAAGCTCGCATTGGGCAATTGAACGACGCGCTGGCAGCCGAGGCTCGCGCGGAGACCGGAATGTCGCTCTCCCAGCAGCGATTCTTCTCAGTGGATGTGGCGCTCGGCCTACGGGTGGCGCAGCGGCAGACGCAGGCCGCGCTGAAGCTGGAGGAAGCGCTACGCGCGCCCGACGCCGCGAGGATGTGGCAGTTTGTCCGCGACGCGCAAACATCGCTCGAACAGTTGGAAACGGAATTCGCCCGAGCCGAGTATCCGCCTTTCGACCGGTGGTACGGCGAAAGCTGGATCCGGTCCGCCAACAGCCAGAACAATCCACACCGCGCCTACGTGCAACTGCGCGCGTTCATTGCGAGCGAAGGGCACGGGAGCGTGGCGGGGGTGCGGCCATAACGGCGGCGAGTAAGACCGGCTAAGCTAAGGAGTGCCTTGGGCCATAATGGAAATGCATGACGGCGCCGCCGATTGCAATTCCGAAGGCCGACATCGCCGACCTTTGCCGGCGTAACGGAATCCGGCGATTGGCGCTGTTCGGCTCGGTGCTCACCGAACAAGTCTCCGATTCCAGCGACATCGACGTTCTTGTCCAATTCCGGCCCGAGGAGCGGGTGGGCTTCTTCCGCCTCGCGGATTTGGAGGGGCAATTGAGCGGGTTGCTCGGCGGACGAACGATCGATCTGCGCACCCCGATGGATCTCAGCCGTCACTTTCGCGACGAAGTAATGCGTGATTCGTTGGTTCTCTATGCCGAAGTCTGACGCCATCCGGCTTCGTCACATGAAGGAAGCAGCGGCTCGCAGCGCTCGATATGGCCGCTGGGCGTGAGCGGGACGACCTGTCCGCGGACATCACTCTGGCCATGTCCAAAAATCATCTCAATGCGCAACCGGCTCGTCCACGCTTACTTCGACATCGACCGTGACATTGTGTGGACTACCGTCAAAGACGACCTGCCGTCGCTTCTGCTCGCGCTCGACAGCGCTTTAGCCGAAATCGACCGCTGATGCCTCTTGCGCTCCTCACGCCACTTTACGCTCACCAGCAAACGCCGGGTACGCTGCCCATACCACCGTCAACGCCACGGCCGCGGCGATGATCCAGCCTTGAATTTGCAGCGCGGGGTTGGTGGTCGCGAATAACTGGGCCAGCGGCGTGCGCAGCGCCATCATCCACAACGCCAGCGCGTACGCCAGGTAATTGTCGCGCGCAAACCACATGCAGAAGAGCGCATAAGCGCCGGCCCCCACGAACGCCAGGCCGTATTGGAGCGCGAACTCGGCGGGCGTGTGCGTGTCCGGCGAGAGCATCACGAACAACGCTACGAAGGCCAGCGGGACCAGCATCCAGCGCTTCGGCGTCTTGCGAATCCCCATCGCAATCACCGCCAGCGCAGCCGCCATCATCAGCGTGGAGCGCACCGCGTCCGCCAGCGCGGCGAGAGCTGGGGCGGAACTGACGATCAGGTCGGGGCTGCCGACCGCAAAGAGCGCCTGCGCCGGGAATAAGTCGAACAGCACGCCGCGGAGTTGGTTCAACGCCACCGATATGCCGATTCCCACCGCCAGCGCGGCCACGGCATCCAACGCCAGAGCCCCGCGGTTGGCGGCTCGCAGCGACGCCAGGCTTTGCGGAATAAGCGAGAGCAGCAGCGCCGCCGCCGCGGCCGTCATGATGAAGTCGAAAATCACCGTCATGGCCAGAAAGGCGTACTCCATGGCTTGGTACGTCCCCAACGGAATGGCGGTTGGATATTGCTTCAAGTTGAGGGAAAGCGAAAGCAGCGGGTCGACAACCGCCAGCACGGCCGGAACCGCGGCCAGTGTGAGCGTCGCGCGCCAAGGGACTAGCCCCGCGCGCGTGTTCCGAATCAGCAGCCAAAGGGCCCATACCACCGCGCCCGAAATGGCCGCGATGCGCAGCGCCAGCATGGCGATGGAAATGGCGTTCTGCCGCTCGCGGTTGCGGGACCATTCCTCGGGCAGCTTCCAATATGCCCGCGCGGAGGTGACGCGATCGCCCGACACGACGATTTCCAAACGGTAGCGGGCTTGCTCCAGGTTGCGCGCATCGCCGGGCCGCGCCTCCCACACCAGGGTGTAATCGCGCCGCGCTTTCTTCTTCTCAGAGTTGCTCTCTTTCAATTCCATGGCGCCGACGTCCCATCCCTGAGAAGGCGCGAATGCGAGGGCGATCTGGCGGGCGGCGTCCGGCGACAGGTCCGCGCCGGGTCGGTCTTCGGGGACGGAGATCCCGAAGCCGGTCATTTTTCCGGTCTCTGGATGGACGGCGACCGTGGTCTCTTCCTGTTCGAGCGGTTTGAAGTAGCGCGTCGCCCAAACCTGCACGGGCCGGAACCGCTCGAACATGGCCGAGGCCGCGCTCACGGAACGGCGTTCCAGGAAGTACTTGGCCGCCAGGCTGTCATCGCCTTCCCAACGCGCCAAGGGATACGTCACGGCTTGAAATGCGCCGGGGCTAAGGCCGCGCTCGCGCAGGAAGGCGTCCGCGGCGGCGCGCGCCTGGCCACTCGGCAGCTTGTAGGCTGGGGAATCGCCGAAGTGGCTGGTGTGAACGAGCAGCGTCAGCAGGCACACCACGGCCACGGCGGCCGCGGCAAGCCTGCGGCGCGGGCCGAGCGGCAGGTACCCGATTGTGGCGGCAGCCGGCTCATGCGAAACGTTCTCCGGCTGCGGCGCTGGACCCTTCTCATCGGCGTTGAGCAGCCCGGTCCCCGGTTCGAAGCCGCCGCGCACCAGGTAGGCCGCCAGCGCCAGCACCACGGGCAGCGCCACCAATCCCGCACTGGCCGCCCCGGAGAGCCGGAAGTACAGGTTGTGCGAGCGCAGCAGCAGCATGGCGCTGTACATGGCATCCACCGAGTAGTGCCACACCAGCGTGGGCAGAATCCCCCAACGCAGCATGATGATGCCCAGCGCCACCCCGCCGATTCCCACCTCCACGCCGCGTATATAGAACGGCTGATTGGGATAGCCGGTGTGGCCGAATCCCCATAGAAAAGCCGCCAGGATCACCGCCGCCGCAAGCGACCGCGTCACCTTGCGCAGAAACGGGATGGCGAACATGCGAAACAGAAACTCCTCCGAGACCGCCGGGAAGAAGCCGCCGAACAGCACGAACAGCCACGGAAACCGCGTGTTGAGCAGATCGTCGTAAGGGACGTCGGCGGGCGCCCATGCGCCGTGGCGCGAAGCCACGATGTAGAAGACCGTCTGGTAGGCGATGAAGGTCCCGGTGAGCGCAATCCCCAGAATTGCGCCGAGGAAGAAGCGTTTGGTGCGCAGTCCCGCCGGGCGAAAGAGATTGCCTAGCGAAATGCGGTCCGGAAATGCCGCGCGGTAGAGCGGCTCGGCGCCGGCGGCGATCGCAAACAGTAGGCCGCCGTAGCCCAGTGCGGCCATCAGCGCCTGCAACGCCTGGCTCGAAACGAAGCTGCCATACGAATCCGTGGTGGGGTAGCCGAATTCCTGCAGCGGGAACTGGTTCAGCGAAGCCAGGAAGCTAAGCGCCGCGCCCACGGCTCCAATCACCGCCGCACGCCCCCAGCGCACGTCCTGCCCGCGCACCCGCATCACAATGGTTGCGAGCAGCCCCAGCATCAGCGCCACCACCAGGGCCGTGTCGGCGTACTCGGCCATATCGTTTTTCGAGCGCAACCGTTCATAGTCGCGGGTCCATTGCTCGGGGATCTTCAGATACTCGCGGTAACCCGCAACCTCATTGCCGTACAGCGTCACCTCGACTCGATTGGCGGCGTCGTGCAGATTGAAATCGCGCTCTTTCCACGTGAACGTGCGGTCCATACGATGGGGCCGGTCGATTTCCGACGCTTCGACGAAATCGAGCGAGGCGGGGTCGCGGCTGAGCCGTGCGCGCAGAAACTCCTCTGCCAGCGCGCGTGCCTGTTCGGGTGTGGCGGCGGGCCGCGCGGCGTCCTCCGGCAATTGATGTTCGAATCCCACGAACTGGCCGGTTGGAGTGATATCGACGCGGTATTCCTCCTTGCGGCTCGGCTGGAACCACCGGTAGGACCATCGCCACAAACGGACCCGCGTTCCCATGAGCCGGTTGGCCTGCTCCAGGCCGGCTTCGCGTTCCAGAAAAGTCTTGGCGTCGTCGTCGTAACTGAAGCGCGAGGCCAGGCGATAGCCCGCGGTCTTGTAGCCCTGCCCGGCGAGAAACTTTTCCGACAAGACCTGGGCATCCTCGCGGGTCGCGCGAAAATCGATGGAGGCTTCGGGAAAAGCCCGATAGAAATTACGAGCGGAGTACCACGCGGTCGCCGCGAGCAGCGCCAGGCAGATGCCAATGAAGCGATAGTCGGAGGCGCGCAGCCGTTCTTTGCTCATGGTTCCTTGACGGCCCAGTGCAGTCCAATCCCGCCCAGAAGGAAACTGCGCTCATCCACCTTCCGGTATCCCGAGCGGCGCAGCAGGCTGGAGAATTCCGGAATGGCGACGAAGGACCTGAGAGAGTCGGGAATATAGGTGTAGACGCGCGGCCGGCCGTGGAGCAGCAGGCCCCAGAAAGCCCCCTGCGCATACAGGTAACCGAGATAAAGCTGGCGCAATAGCACGTTGGCGGGCAGGAAAAAATCCAAGCTCACCAGCAGGCCGCCCGGACGCGTGACGCGTTCGATCTCGCGTACCGCCAGCGCCAGATCCGGAAAATTGCGCAGCCCGTAACCGATGCATACGCAATCGAAGACGCCGTCGCGGAAAGGCAGCCGGCCAGCGTCGGCGCAGACGGCCCGCTCGACGCCGCGCGCGCGGGCAAGTTGGAGCATGCGCTCGGTCAGGTCGGCGGCCACCGTCCGCGCGCCCGGGTATTGCCGGTCGGCCATCAGCGAAAAGTCGCCCGTACCGGAGGCCAGGTCGAGAATCGCCGGCGCGGCGCCCAGGCGCGCCCCTTCAAGCAGCGCTCGTTTCCAGCGCTTGTCCATTCCATACGAGAAAACGCGCGTGATGAAATCGTAGCGCGGCGCAATGGTGTGAAACATGGACCGCATCAGGCGCGAATCGGCCTTTTCGACGGGAAGCTTGGTTTGCGGCATGTTACTTTCTCGGGCAGGACGGACGCATCTCAACGCGGCTCACCATGGTGCGCGCGGGCATCCGCAGGACCATGACAACGGCTTCGGCGACATCCTCGGAGGCGATCATCCAACTGGTATCGCCGGACCGGTTGGACGGACCGCCCGAAAAGCCGGTGTCCACGCTACCGGGCATGATGGTACTGACGCGAACGCGGTCGTAGCGATGGTCCAGCATGAGCGCCTCGGTGAAGCCATTCAGGCCGAATTTAGACGCGTTGTATCCCGCGCCCCCGGAAAAGGCGTTCTTGGCGGCCAGGCTGGAGATGTTCACGATAAAGCCGGCGCCGCGTTTCTGAAATCGGGAAAGCGCCTCGCGCGAGCAGTAGAAAGGCCCGTTGAGATTCAAGTCGATGTTGCGATGCCACTCGTCCGCCGTCATTTCCGCCACCTTGCGAAAGACCCCTTCGCCGGCGTTGTTCACCAGGATATCGAGCGCCCCGAATTCGCGGTCCACAGCTTGGAAGAAGGTTTGCACCTGGGAGGGGTCGGTGACGTCGGCGGCGCATCCGTAAACCCTGCCGAGCGGCTGCATCTCAGCGGCCGCGCGCGCCGTGGATTCCGGGGAGCGGCCGCAGATGGCCACCGACGCGCCCTCCCGCAGCAGTCGCTCGGCGATGGCCCGCCCGATTCCCCGCGTGCCGCCGGTGACGGCCGCGATCTTTCCGGAAAGTGTTTCCATCCCTCAGATCTTACCGCGCCGGCCCGCTCACCGAGGAAAAGGGGAAGCGGCCGGCTAAAACCCCGTTTGTTCCGTGCGCGCGATGATCTCGTTCTGCAGCGCTGGGGTCAGGTCGCAGAAGTAGTCGCTGTAGCCGGCCACCCGAACGATCAGGTCGCGGTGCTGCTCGGGGCACGCCTGCGCCTCGCGCAGAGTTTCGGCCGTCACCACGTTGAACTGAATGTGGTGTCCGTCCAGCTTGAAGTAGGACCGGACCAGGTGGGCCATATGGTCGATGCCTTCCTCGCCTTCCACAACCCTGGGCGTGAACTTCTGGTTCAGCAGAGTCCCGCCTGTGCGGGCGTGGTCCATTTTGGCGGCGGACTTGATGACCGCGGTGGGGCCTTTGCGGTCGGCGCCCTGCGCCGGGGAGATTCCGTCCGAGAGCGGCTCCCACGCCCGCCGGCCATCGGGCGTCGCTCCGGTGACGGAACCGAAATAAACGTGGCACGTGGTGGAGAGATAGTTGACCCGATATTGCCCGCCCTTGGTATTCGGCCGGCCGTTGATTTCATCGAAGAACATGTCGAAGACCTGCGACAGGATTGCGTCGGCGTAGGCATCGTCGTTGCCGTACTTGGGAGTCTTGTTCCACAGCATCAGGCGCGTCTTTTCGTGTCCTTCGAAATTGTCGCGCAGCGCGGCCAGCAAGTCCGCCATGGATAGATTGTCCCGCTCGAAGACGTGGTACTTGATCGCCGCCAGGCTGTCCGTGCAGGTGCCCGGCGCCACGCCCATGATGTACGTGCTGTTGTAGCGCGGCCCGCCGCCGTTGTAGTCGCCGCCTTTTGCGATGCAATCGTCCACCAGCAGCGAAAGGTAAGGCGCCGGCATGTTGCGCGCGTACAGGCGCTCAATGACGTTGTTGCCGCGGATCTTCACCTCGATCAGGTAATGTAACTGCTTGCGAAAGGCCGCGGCCAGATCCTCGTAAGTGCGGAATGCCAGGGGATCTCCGCTCTCCGTTCCGACCATCCTCCCGGTGCGCGGGTCCCGGCCGTTGTGGAGCGCGATCTCCAGAACTTTCGGCAGGTTGAAGTAGCCAGTCAGAATGTAAGCTTCCTTGCCGAAGGCCCCCGTCTCGACGCAGCCGGAGATACCGCCGGCGCGCGCATCCTCAATTGACTTGCCTTGGCGCAGCAGTTCCTCCACCACCATGTCGGCGTTAAAGATGGAGGGTTGGCCCCAGCCCTTGCGGACGATTTCCAAGCCGCGTTTCAGAAAACGGTCGGGGTTCTTCTTACTCAGTTGCAGGTTGGACGAGGGCTGCAGCAGGCGCATCTCGTCGATCACTTCGAGAACCAGGTAACTCAGCTCGTTTACGCCACAGGAGCCGTCCGGCTTGAGACCGCCGGTGTTGATGTTACAGAAGTCGGTGTAAGTGCCGCTCTCGGCTGCAGTGACTCCCACTTTGGGTGGCGCGGGCTGGTTGTTGAACTTCACCCAGAAGCACTGCAGCAGTTCGCGGGCCTGTTCGCGCGTGAGATCTCCGTTATCGAGATCGCGTCGATAGAACGGATAGAGGTTCTGGTCCAGGTGGCCGGGGTTGAACGAGTCCCAGGTGTTCAGCTCCGTGATCACGCTCAGGTGAGTGAACCAGTAGGCCTGCAGCGCTTCCCGGAAATCGCGCGGCGCATGCGCGGGCACGCGGCGGCAGACCGCGGCGATCCTCTCGAGCTCCGCCTTGCGTAGCGGGTCTGTTTCCGCCGCGCCCATTTCCTCCGCCCTTTCGGCATGGCGTTCGGCAAACCGGATCACGGCGTCGGCGGCTATGGCCATCGCGCGAAGTTGCTGTTCCTTGTCGTAGGCCTGCGGATCGTTCAGGAAATCGAGGCGCGCCACGCTGTCAGCCACATCCCGTTTGAGGTCCAGCAGGCCCTTACGGTAAATCACGTCGCCCAGGACGGTGTGGCCGGGCGCGCGCTGCTCCATGAACTCTGTGTAGATGCCCGATTCGTAGGCGCTCTTCCACTCCGGGGTCATCTCCGCGAAGATGCGGTCGCGCATGCTGTAGCCGTTCCAGTAGGGAATGATCTCCTCCCGCTGGATGCGCCGGGCTTCGTCGTCAACGCAGTAGGAAATCTTCTCGCGCGTGTCGAGAATTTCGAAATCCTCCATCGTATGGCAGCAGAGCTCCGGGTAAGTGGGCGTTCCCTTGGGCAGCGGTCCGCGCTCCCCCACGATCAACTCCTCCGCGCCGATGTAGATGGTGCGGCGTTCCAGCACGTACTGCAAAGCGCTGGCGCGCAGGACCGGCGGCGAGAGAGGTCCCGCCTGACGGTAGAATTCCGTCATCAGTTGGGCGCGTTCGAGCGAAAGCCATGGCTTGGTATCCAAGCTCGCCTGGCGTAGTCGAGCCACTCTTTCCGTCATTTCATCCTCCTACTGTCACGCGCAAACCGGCGCTTGTCAGAACATCGTGAAAGCGCGCCAGATCGGCCGCCGAGGGCGGCGCCGTGTCATTGAGCTTCGAGTCCCTGCCCAGGCGCCGCTTCTTGTCCGCGCCGATGCGGTGATAGGGCAGTAGTTCCACGCGCCAGGGGCGCAGACTCCCCAGGCGGGCGGCGAACTGCGCCATTTCTTCGTCGCCGTCATTGATGCCCGGAACCACCGGGATGCGGACGGTGACCGCGGGGTGGCGGGCGATCAAAGCCTCCAGATTGCGGAGGATCGACTCGTTCGGAACGCCCGTGTACAGGCGGTGTTTTTCGGGGTCCATGAGCTTCAGGTCGAACAGGACCTGTCCGGCCAGCAGCGCCGTATTCAGAAACGTCTCGGGTTGGGCAAATCCACAGGTCTCGATGGCGGTTCCAATCCCCCGTTCCCGGCAGGCGCGCAGAAAGGCAGCCACGAAGGCCGGTTGGGAGAGCGGTTCACCGCCCGAAAGCGTCACGCCGCCGCCGGATTCGTCAAAAAACACGACGTCCTTCTCCACTTCGGCGATCAGTTCCGCCACCGTGTAACGCTGTCCGGCGATCTGGCGGGCCTCCGCCATGCAAATCCTGGCGCATTCGCCGCAAGCGGTGCAGGCGTCGGAGGTCGAAACCTTCCCATCCGCGTCATGGATGGCATGTTCGGGGCAGGCGGCAACGCATTCCAGGCAATGGCGGCAGCGCTCCTCGAAGTAGAGCCGCTCCGGCAGGAAGCTTTGGCCTTCGGGGTTGTGGCACCACCAGCAGGATAGTGGGCACCCTTTGAAGAAGACCGTGGTGCGGACGCCCGGGCCGTCATGCGTCGCGAAACGCATGATGTTGAAGATGAGCCCGGAGATTTCGTTGCCCAGGTGCGCCCCTCGCGAGTCGCCTGAGGCGGCTGCTTCCATACAATTCGGCCCGATTACCTGTTACCGATTATCCCATTTTGTGAGAGCCGGTGGGGCGGGCCTCCTGGCCTGCCTTCTTGTGTTGCCGGTGATCGCGGGACGAAGGCAGACCAGGAGGTCCGCCCCACCTTCCTAGTTCCCGCCGTCGGTCGCCGGCTCGGCCGGTTCGGGGAGCGACACCTGATTCCAATCCGGAGGCTCCACGCCCAACAGATAGTGGACAAAGTAATCGTCGCGATAATGCTCGCTGCCGAGCACGGCCACGCCGTGATTCTGGCCGGGAATATACATCATGTCGAAATGCTTGTGGGCCTTCACCAAGGCGTTGACCACCTGCAGCGACGAGGCCGGGTCCACGTTGGTATCCATTTCTCCGACGATGATCAGCGCGCGGCCTTGCAGCTTGGCGGCGTTATCGACGTTGGACGAAGCGGCGTACTGCGGCCCGACCGGCCAGCCCATCCATTGTTCGTTCCACCAGATCTTGTCCATGCGGTTATCGTGGCAGCCGCTGTTGGTGACCACCACTTTATAGAACTCGGGATGGAATAACATGCCGCCCAAGGCATTCTGTCCTCCAGCGGACGTTCCGAAAATGCCCACGCGGGAAATATCGTAAGAAGGGTACTTCGCGGCGGCGGCCTGGTGCCAGAGAATGCGGTCGGGGAAACCGGCGTCCCCGAGGTTCATATAAGACACGTCGTGGAAGGCCTTCGAGCGGTTGCTGGTACCCATTCCGTCGATGTGAACCACGATGAAGCCCAGCTCGGCCATGGCCTGGTCGCCAGGCACGGCGCTGAAGGTCTTGGGCACGAACGATCCCTGCGGGCCGGCGTAAATGTTCTCGATCACGGGATACTTCTTCGCGGAATCGAAATTCATGGGCCGGGTAATGGTTCCCCAAATATCCGTCTTGCCGTCTCTGCCTTTCGCCACAAAGACCTCGGGGAAGCGGAACCCGGCAGCGAGCAGCGCGGTGGCGTCACCCTTTTCCAGGTCCATCACCACCTTCTGGTCTTCGGTGCGGCGTAACTGCGACTGCGGCGGCAGGTCCACACGCGACCAGGCGTCGACGTAATACTTCTTGTCGGGCGAGAAGACCACGGTGTGGTCGCCATCGGCGTCGGTAAGGCGCGTCAGACCCGTGCCATCGAAGTTGATGCGGTAATACTGCACCAAATACGGATCTTGCCCGGCAATGCTGCCGCCGGCCTGAAACCAGATCTGGCGTTTGGCGTCGTCCACCTCTACCACGTTGCGGACCAGCCAGTTGCCCTTGGTGATCTGGTTCTTAACCTTGCCGGTCACGCCGTCGTAGAGATAGAGATGCTCCCAGCCGTCGCGTTCGGAGGCCCAGATGATTTCCTTGCCGTCGTCGATATCGTGCCGGTAGCGGCGGCCGCCGGAAAGGCCCGCCGCGAGCTGATTGTAATAGATGAATGTCTTGCTGGTTTCGTCGATTAACGGGCGGACTTTGCCCGTATCGGCGGCCACTTCGAGCACGCGGTAGACCTGGTGGCCGCGTTGGTTGTACTCGAAAGTGAAACCGCGGCTGTCTTTCCACCACACCGGGGGAGTGATGTCGTAGGCGTTGGGGAAGAGGGCACGATCCAACTCGATTTCGGTCTTCTTCTCCACGTCGAACAGGGCCGGATAGGCGATATCCAGGGCGTCGCCGGGCTTTTGGTAATGAATGCTGGTGGTCTTGGGCTGCACCTGGTCGGCGGGTGACGATTCGATGTAGTGAACCTCGCGGTCATAACCGGGGCGCGTGTGGTACGCCGCCAGGTGTTTGGAATCCGGCGACCAGGCGATGGAGCGCAGCGTATAGTAATTCCCTTCCGATCCATCGAAGCTCAACGGGAAGGCCGCAGGCGCCGCATTGTTCCCGCGGCCACCGCCCGCGCGTCCGCCTGGTGGCGCCGTGGCGCCTGCGGGCCTTAGGAAGACATTGTAGTTCTCGATCAAGGCCTCCCACTTGCCGTCGAAAGAGGCGCAAACATCGGGCGCGGCCCCGGCTGCCTGTCCCAGAATCTGGGAACCGACGGTCGCCGTCGTATTGGTCGTATTAGTGGCGCCCCGTCCGCCGCGTCCACCTTGTGTTTGATTCTGCGGGCGCGGCGCGCACGCGGGCTGGCGGTTGGCGCCGCGGCCGGCGCCGGCTTCGTCTTGCGGAGGCGGTTGATACTCGAGGCCATCCACCGGGTCGCCGCCAACTTCCATAGGAGCGGGCCGATCGACGTCTTCCAAATCCTCGGGCGCGCCGCCGCGTCCGCGTCCGGCGGCGAAGGCCGGAATCGCGCCGCCCTTGGCGCAGGTGTAGTCGGCAAGCTTACAGGTGTACATCGAGCCGCCGGCGCCGAATTGGAGGGTCTGCGGATCGGTGAAGCTCAGCGGCGCGGTTTGCGGCGGAGCGCCGGCCGCAGCGCCACGGCCGGCAGCGGCGCCGCCACGGCCGCCCGTGCCTGCAAAGGGCAGCGTCAATCCGGTGTAGTGACCGGAGGTTGCGGCGTTGATCGCGACCGCCAGTTTGTCGTGGTCGAAGGCAGGTTTCTTGGTGGCCGTGGCGGCATCCACCATCATGAACTCCGTCCCGCCTGCCACGGTTCTGGGGTACCAAAACTGGCCGGAATCGTGGATCCACGTAGCCGTGCCGGGGGTATTCACCACCAGGCCGCGGGCTTTCGCCTGAAGCCCTTGTCCACGTTGATAATCCGCCAGCGTACCCTGCGCAAGAGCGATGCCGGGGGCGACAACCGAAAGCGCCAGCGCGCTCGCGGCGGTGACTGCGAGACGAGACAATTTCATACTTTCTCCTGCTATTGAACTCAAAGTATAATCTCTGGCGCCAGGCAGCGGTGGGGCAGACTACTGCTTGCTCACGTCGACGTAGTAGAGATCCGTCGCCACCGCGAACTGGTCCTTCTTGAGCGGCGTTTTCATAGTCTTCCATTCGGCGGTGGGCTGCACAACCTGCCAGTGGTCTTTGTCCCCAACCCGAATCGGCATGGCGAAAGCCGGCTCATCGGCCTTCCAACGGTAGGAGACCGTGCCCGCGGCGTCGTCGAACTTCAGTTCCAGAGCCGGCAGGGCCGCGTGACGGAGGTACTCGTCGAAGATGGGCGTCAGATTCATTCCGGTCTTCTGGTTGAAATAGGCGACCATGTCTTCGGTCATGATGTTCCGGTACTTGAAGTGTTGGAACACATCGTGGATCAGGGCAAACCATCGCTTGTCGTCGTTCACCACGCTGCGCAGCGTATTCAGGAACAGCGCTCCCTTGAAGTACTGATCCTCCGGCGGTTCGCGGTTGACTCCGCGTTGCGTGATAATCGGCTGCCGGTTGCGGACCTTCGTCTTGTAAGCGTTGGTGTACTTCAACCCGTCGTTCTTTCCCCACATGTACTCGACGTAGAGGCACTCCAGGTAGGTGGCCCAACCTTCGTGGATCCACATGTCGGACACGTCGGCCGCGGAGATGGCGTTTCCGAACCATTCGTGGGCGCTTTCGTGAATAATGATGAAATCGAACCGCGTGCTGATCCCGACGCCGGTCCAGTCCCGCTCCAGGTAGCCATTCGCAAAATGGTTGCCGTAAGTAACCGCGGTCTGGTGCTCCATGCCGGAATAAGGCGCTTCCACCAGCTTGTAGCCGTCTTTCTTGAACGGGTATTCGCCGAAATAGTGCTGGTAGGCTTCGATCATCCCCTTAGCCTGCGCGAACTGCTTCTTGGCCTTCTCCAGATCTTCGGGAAGAGCGTAAAAGTCGAGTGACAGGCCGCCCAGTTTATCGGCGAAGTGTTCATAAGTGCCGATGTTCAACGAAACGTCGTAGTTGTTGATGGGGTAGTGAATGTTCCAGTCCCAGCGCGTATACCCGTCGCCCAGATCGGTTTTTCCGGCGAACCTTCCGTTGGAGACGTCCACCAGGCCGTTGGGGATCGAGACGCTGAGCTGCATGTTCTCGACCTCGTCGCGCCACTGATCCTTATCGGGCCACCACAGGCTGGCGCCGATGCCCTCGCAGGCGGTGTAGATCCACGGGCGGCCGGCCGGGTCCTTGCCGAAGGTGAAGCCACCGAACCGGCTGGTATGCGTCGGCGTTCCGGAATAGTAGAAGTCAATCGAATAGACGCGGCCGGCTTTGAGAGCCTCTGGAAAGTCCACGAAGACTGTGCCCAATTCGCGCTGGTACCGCAGCGTCGCCGCGCCCATCGTGATCTTGTCCACGTTGAGGTTCGCGAACAGATCGAGCTGGATGCGCGTATCGTCCTTGAGCATCTTGAAGCGGATGGTATTCTTCCCCGCGATCGTCTGCTTTTCCGGGTCGACGCGCACATCCAGATGATAGAAGAGCAGGTCGTTGTTGGCCCGATATCGGCCGTACTCGCCACGCAAGATATCGGCTCGCGTGGGCGCGGCTGGTTGAGGCGTCTGGGCGGAAACCAAGGCTGCCGCGCTCAGCAGCAAGATCGAGATGGATTGGAGCACAACATTACCTTATCTCGATTGCACGCCCCCGTTAGCGCCGCACCGTGCAACTCGCGGTGGCGGACTGTGCGGGATCGCTTTCGGATTGCGCTTTCAACGTGATGGTCCTCGGCGCGCCGGTCGCATAGACGGGAATCGGTTGCGTCTGCCCGGATTTCACGGCGGCGAGCGCGTTGGCGAGTTGCGCCTTCGCGCCGGAAGCGCCTTGCGCGGTGGCGGAAAGGCGATAAATATCGGTGGAATCGGGAGCGCCGGTGTTCTTGAGCGTGAAGGAGCAGTTGGCGCCCGCGGTGAGAGAGACGCCCCGGGTTTGCGGGCCGGAGCCATCGAGCGACCGGACTCCAATCGTGTAAGAGAGCACGCCGGCGGCATCCTTATGCAAATCGACAATATAGAAGTGCAGGCGGTTGGGAGTGTCTTCCCATTCGAACTGGCTGCCGGAATTCAGCCCGGCATGGAATAGGGCATCGTTCAACTGGCGGTAATCGGCCACGGTGCGCATGACGGGATCGCCGTTGGGACGTTTGAAATCGACCATCTTGATGTCTTCAGGGTGCGCGTCGATCACGTAAGTGAAGGGATGGAAGCCGCGGCCGCGCTGTTCCTGGTCCAGGTTCTTCGCGATGAGAACGCCGTTGTCCGGCGTAAAGGAATCGTAGCCGATGCGCTGTACCACTTCGATGGAATAGAAATTGTAGAGCGTGTCCCCGGAAGAAACCGGATTCGTGGCATAGTTTTCGGGCGGCGTACGGTCGCTGGGCGCCTCGCCATCCAGACGGATAGTGATGCCGGAAAGCCGGCCCGCCGGAGGTTCGACGGCGCGGGCGACCACGGTCCCCACAGCCAGTCCGTTGGCGGTGAGGCCGCTGCGCGTGAGATCCAGCACCGCGTCATCCCTGAGGAACTTGAAGCGGACCTTGCTGCGCAGCATGAGGCCGGCGGGCATGGAGGCGCCTTCGCCTGCCGGAACCACCCAGCGGCGGTGCGGACCGCCCGGTCCGTTGAAAGAACCGCGGTCCATAATGTCCCACGGGCCGGAGCCCGCGCGTGGGTAGGGCGCTTCGTAGGGATTGTTGTTGTTGTCGCCCACCGAAAAGGCGAAGTGCACAATTTCGTGCGTGATGGTGCCGGAACTCTCCCCCTGCCGGACCGACGACAAGCCCCACTGCTGCGCACCCGCCCGCCAACTGGTCCATGGCTCATAGCGGGTGACGACCCAGCGTGGGCCGTTGGGATCCGGGCTGCCCCATTCGGCGGGAATGTCCTCTTTGGTCTGAAATTTCATCTCGCCGAATTCCTGCCAGACGCTGGTTTCGTCGTAGCCCGCATAGAGGCGGAGGACAATGTCGTATTTGGATTTGATATCCGCGCCCGCACCGGCGGCCCACAAGGCGTCGGCATCCCGCTCCAGGCGCCCATCGGCGGGGGAGCCGGCTGGCGCGGCGCTCTGCTGGTTGTATTCGTTGAGGCCGTATTGGTAGAGCTTCTTGGGCATGCGATAAGGCCCGAAGGCGTCAAGTTTGGCGATGCCGATCTGGCCGCGGGACTGCTCCATCCAATAACCGTTGATGGTGTGGCCGTGGTTGACGGCGGAGGGCGTGTTATAGAAATCGGCGTAGAATTGCGCGACCTTTTCGCGCGCGACGGGATCGATTTGGGGGTTGCCGAAGAGGTCGGAGTGTTTCGGAAGGGTGATGACAAAGGGCTGGTCCGGGAAATCGACGGCCACCAGCGCAACTCTGTACTGCTTGCGCGCCGGAACCAGTCTGGGATCGGCCCAATCCACACCGGGGATGGGGTGATAGTCGGCCCAGGTCATGGTGTCCTGGTCCTGGACTCTTTGGGGATCGATGGGCCGCGGCGGCGCGGTTTGCGCCAAGGCAGCGGCGGAAAAGGCTAGGAGGACGATGAAGGTCCGCATCGTTCTACCTCGGCCCCGGCGGCAGATACTCCTCGAAGAAACCCCAGCGGAGGGTATTGAGATGCGTGGGGTCGGAACTCTCCACGCCATGCCGGCGGTTCGGATACTCCATGAAATGCACTTGCTTGTTGAGCGCGATCAGCCGGTTGAGCAGCCTTTGCGTCCCCTGAAAATGGACGTTGTCGTCGCCCGTGCCGTGAATGATCAGCAGCTTGCCCTTCAAGCCTTCCGCGTAACTGATCGGGGAGCCGTCGTGATAGCCCTTGGGGTTATCGGCGGGCAGACCCATGTAGCGCTCCTGGTAGATGGAATCGTAGAGGGTCTGGTCCGCCACTGGAGCGCCCGCCACGCCCACCGAATACAAGTCGGGATAGCGGAACATCAGGTTCAGCGTCATGGATCCGCCGCCGCTCCAGCCGTACACGCCCACTCGCGTCAGGTCGATATAGGGGTGGGTGGCCGCCAATCCTCGCAGCGCGGCCGCCTGTTCGTCCGACGCCAGTACGCCCACCGAGCCATAGATTACCTTGCGCCAGTGCGTCCCTTTCGGCGACGGCGTGCCGCTGTTATCGAAGCTGGCAATCAGGTAGCCGTCGTCCGCCAGGCCGAGCATCATCAGGTGACCGCCGCCCCAACTGTCGGCCACCGTGGAGGCAGCCGGCTCGCCATAGACGTTGACGATGATCGGGTATTTCTTTGTGGGATCGAAATGGCTCGGCTTGATCAACCACCCGTCGAGGGTCGTATCGTGGCCCACCGGGATGTGCACCATCTCGGTGCGGCCGGCAACGATCGGCCCCATCTTGGCCTTCTCGGCGGCATTGTCGTTGAGCACGCGCACCACCTTGTGGTCCGGCAGGCTCACCAGGTCGGATTGGCCCGGCGAATCGAAAGTCGAGACGCTGTGGAAAGCCCAGTGGCAATCGGGCGAGATGTCGTAAGTGTGCGTCCCCGGCTGGTCCTGGGGAGTCACGCGTTCCGTCTTCGTGCCGTCCAGACGGGAGCGATAGAGGTACCGCTGTGTCCCGTTTTCCGGCGATGCGATGTAATACAGCCAGCCGCCCGGTTCATCGACAGCCGATATCGACACCATATCGAAGGGCGCGCCAGTCACCAGCCGCGCGTCGCCTTCGCGCCCGATGGCATAGACATGACGCCAGCCGTCGCGCTCGCTGGTGAACAGCAGCCGCTTGCCGTTTTCGATCCATTTGAGATTGCGGTTCACCTCCACCCAAGTATCGTCCTTGTCCTGGAACATCTGCCGAACGTCGCCGGTTTCCGGGTTCGCGATGTAGACCGTGTTGGTATTCTGCAGCCGGTTCATATGCTGCAGAATCACCTGGTTGTCGTCCATCCATTCCATGTGCGGGATGTAGGTGTTGCGCGGGTCGCCCGGCGTCTTGAGCCAGACTGTCTTGCCGCCGGCGGAGGGGATCGCGCCTACGCGCACGGCCGAGTTCACCTGGCCCGCCTTGGGATATTTGTACTTGGTGATCACCGGGTACAGTTGATCGGTGTAGTTGATGAGCGCGAAATCCTGCACGCCGCTTTGGTCGAACTGGTAATAGGCGATCTTCTGCCCGTCGGGGCTCCATAGGAAGCAATCGGCCAGGCTGAACTCTTCGTTATTGTTCCAATCGGATGTGCCGTCGATGATGTCGTCGCTGGCATCGAAGGTAAGCTGCTTGACCGCGCCGGTGTGCGCGTCCTCCACATAAAGGTTCCAGCGCGGCTCGGCTCCCGCCGCCTGGTTCAGGTCGCCCAGGTAGGCTACGCTCTTGCCATCCGGCGAGAACTTCGCGAACATCAGCCCCGCGGTCGATTTGCCTCCGAGTTTGCGCCAGGAATGGTCGGTTTTGTCCAGCACCCAATAGTCGCTGGCGGTCTTGCGGATCATCACCGTGCGCCCGTTCGTGCTGAACAGCAACTTGGAGCCGTCGGCCGACGTGCCCGCCGCCATCGCCCGGCCGCCCCCGGGCGGCGTGTTGGGAGGCTCCGTCGGAAGAACCTGCCGCGCGCCGGTAGCCGTATCGACGCGCACCGTCTGGGTACCGCCGCCGCTCGCCGGCTCGGTGCTGACGTAAGCCTTGCCGCCGTCCATCCACCGTCCCGCCCCGCCGCCGCGCCCGCCGCGCCCTCCTCCTCCTCCTCCGCGCCCGCCGCCCGCGCTGAATTCCCCGGAGTTCATGCGGCGCATCCAATCCTGCAAGTTCTGCGACAACTGCGCCCGCGCCGGCAGCGCGCCCAGCAGGCCGGTCAGCAGGAGTGCGGCGGACAACATCGTGCGTCTGGCGAATGCTCTTGCCATGCGATTCCCCTTTTCCTCTGGAACGTGAATGAGTTTAACAGGTCGCGGGCCGCGCCATCCACCCACGGCGCGCTTACGCCCTGGTGATAAACTGAACTGGTCTGAAAACGCAGCCACTTAGGCCCAACTGAACCGCATTGACTCGCAAACAGGTTGCCCTTCTTCCGCTAATCGCCATCGGGGCTGTGCTGGTGCACGGCTATCATCCTGCCGTGGAGGATGGCGAGTTGTATCTTCCGGGCCTCAAGAAGGCCCTCAATCCAGCCCTCTATCCGTTCAACGACCAGCTCTTTATGTCGCACGCGCGCATGACGCTGTTCGATGAGCTGGTGGCGGCCTCCGTCCGCATCTCGCACCTGCCACTCGATTGGGTCGTTTTCCTGTGGCACGTCGCCTGCATCTTCGCTCTGCTCGTGGGATGCTGGCGCGTATCCCGCATCTGCTTCAACACACCATTGGCGCCGTGGGGCAGTGTGGCTCTGGTAGCGTCGCTGCTGACCATCCCGGTTGCGGGAACGGCGCTCTACATCATGGACCAGTATCTGACCCCGCGGGACTTCTCGACGGCGGGCATCATGCTGGTCCTGGCCGACGCGATGGAGCGCAAATTCTGGCGCGCCGGCATTTTGATCCTCGCGATTGCGACGATTCACCCGCTAATGTCGGTGTTCGGAATTGGCCTGCTGCTGTTCCTCTATATCGAGGAGCGCCGTCTGAAAGCGCCGGTCGCCGCTACGCTGCTTTTGTTCCCGTTGACGCTCCGGCCCGTTTCGCCGATCTACCGCGAGGTTTTGGACACCTGGCAGCAGTATTACCTGGTGGTGCGCTGGCAATGGTACGAGTGGCTTGGAATCTTCGCCCCGCTGGCGTTGTTGTGGGGGATTGCCCGGTACGGCCAGTCGCGCGGCCGCCGTGAAATCGCAGCTCTCAGCCGCGCGCTGGTGTTCTTTGGGCTGGTCTCCCTCGCCGCCGCGCTAGTGGTTTCCATCCCACGTCTCGCGGGCCTCGCCGAGTTGCAGCCGATGCGCAGCCTGCACCTGATTTTCCTCTTGCTCTTCGTGCTGCTGGGCGGCATTTTGGTCGAATCGGTTTTGAAGTCGCATGCCTGGCGTTGGGTGGCGCTGCTGGCGCCCATTTGCCTCGGCATGTTCCTGGCGCAGCGCCAGTTGTTTCCCGCCACCGGCCACTTGGAACTGCCGGGGAGATCCCCCACCAATTCCTGGGTCCAGGCGTTCGTTTGGGCCCGCAATCACACTCCCCGCGACGCGATTTTCGCGATGGACCCCGATTACATGGAGCTGCCAGGCGAAGACGAACAAGGCTTTCGCGCGGTGGCCGAGCGCAGTTCGTTGGCCACCATCCATGACAAAGGGTCCGTCGGCATGTTTCCCGCACTGGCGCAGGACTGGTCCGCGCAGGACAAGGCGCAACAGGGCTGGCGAGAGTTCCAAGCGCCGGATTTCGACCGTCTCCACCGCGACTATGGCGTTACCTGGGTGGTTCTCCAACGCCCCGGCGTGGCGGGTCTCGCGTGTCCGTTTCAGAATGACGCGGTGTTGGTCTGCCGCGTCGAATGAGATTGGCGGTACCCTGTGAATTGACGCTTTCCATCAGGGCCATCCGAACCTACCTATTGCTGCTCCTCTTTCTGGCGTTGCGGGCATTCGGCAACTTGTGCCTGGCGTGGGGAACCAAGCACCTGCATGAGGCGCTGGCCGCCCACCCGCTGGCCTACCTGCGCTCCATGGCGCAACCCTTCATCGCGCTGGGCATCGTGATGCTGATCGTCGCGTTGCTGGTGCGTCTGGCGCTCTTAAGCGTAGCCGATCTCAGCTTCATTCTGCCGATGACGGCTGTCGGATACGTCCTGGCGGCGGTGTTAGGGAGGTTCTTCCTGCATGAATCGGTCAGTCCTCGGCGATGGGCGGCGGTGGCCTTGATTTTCGCCGGCGTGGCGCTGGTAGGTTCCACGCCGCACAGCACCACCGGGAAGATACAGGGTGCCAAATGACCTGGGTCCTGGTGGCAGTGATGGTAGTGGCAACCGCGTTGAGCGACTTGCTTCAAAGCTACGAAATGAAGCGCGCGGGCGCTCAATCCGTGGGGGCTCGCGGCGTGGGCCGCCTGCTGCGGATGGTGGTGGAACGCCGCTACCTGCTGCTCTCGATTGCGTGCCTGGCCTTCTCGTTTTTCGCGTTTATGGCGCTGTTGCAGTCCGCGCCGCTGAGCTTTGTGGTGCCGGCGTCGGCCGCCAGCTTCATTCTGGAAACGGTGGCGGCAAAGATCCTTCTGAAGGAGGAGATCGGCGCTCGGCGGGCCGCCGGGGCGCTGTTAGTCCTGATCGGCGTTGCGGCGCTGGGAGGATAGGGCCCGCTTACTTGCCCCCGGCTCCTGGATTGACGGGCGCCAGCGCGCCGCCGCGAATGTAGTAGCGGTTGCCGCGCCAGCGTATGCTGCGTTGCGCGAAACTGGTCACCCAGACCAGGAATGCCACCGCGTCCCACAGCGGGATCAAGACCAGCCTTCGCCAATAAGAGCGCTGTTCGAGGCCCCAGATCGCAACCGTCGCGGTGATCGCGCAGCGCATGAGGAAGTAGCTTCCCAGGTAGACAGCCGCCGTCAGCGCCGAGGGGTGAAACGCCACGGCGGCGAGCGACCAGGGCAGCCCCTGCGTGAACAACAGCCCGAAATGGCCCCACGGCCGCATGTAACGCATGACCACGATCCACCGCAGACGCTTATGAATCAGCTCCGAAATGGACTGGTAGTCGGCGACGGTCTCCACCGGGTAGCGGGATAGCTCGACCTCATAGCCCTGATCGGCAATCAGACGGCCCACCAGCAGATCGTCGCCTGGGCGGTTCTCGATGGATTGATAACCGCCGAAGGCCGCCAGCCGCTCGCGGGTGGTCGCAATGGACGGTCCGAGGGCGAATTTGACCCCATCCAATTGCCACGCCACCACGATGCCCACGTAAAAATCGGACATCATCCCGACCGATTGCAGGCGGTCCACGAAGTTGCGCTCTTCAATCGGAAGGTAGAAGCTGGTGACCGCCCCGATTTTCGGATCTTCCAGCGGCGCCATCACGGTCCTCAAATAGTCGGGCCGGACGCGGACGTCGCTATCGCTGATCGCCACGTGTTCGTGTTGCGCTTCGCTCACCAGACGCGCTAGCTTGGCGACCTTGTCGTTGGCGGCGTTGCGGCCCGAGCCGAACAGTACGCGAATGCGCCGCTCCGGGAATTCCCTGATCAGGTCGCCGATCAATGGGAGGGCGGGGTCGTCGCGGTCGCCCACGCAAAAGAGCAATTCGTAATCCGGATAGTCCTGGCGGCAGAAGCTGGCGAAGTTCTCATACGCTTCCGGATCCAGGCCGCGAATGGGCTTGAGGATGCTTACCGGGGGAGTGAATCCCCCACTCGTCTGGCGGCGCGGGCGTCGAAAGAAGCGCCAGCAGCTAAACAAGGCGATTCCGTAATAAATGAATGGGATAGCCGCAACTGCCAGAAACACGAAGGCGCCGGTGCTTAGCGACATTGACGCCCTCCAGGCGGCAATCAATGTATAGACGCTGCTTTTCCGCCGGACGATACAGAATTTTCGTATCTCTTATGGGCTATACGATATCGTGGATGAAGCAATGGATGGTCGCAAACACTTTCCCCTCTACCTGGCTGTAATCCTGATTGCCGCGGCGATTTATGTTGGGTGCATCCTCTCTCCGCCTTCGTTGATGGACGACGTGGACGCCGTGCAGGCCCAGATTGCGCGCAACATGCTGACCTCGGGCGATTGGGTCACCGCGCGCCTGGATGGCATTATTTACCTTGAAAAGTCACCGATGATCTATTGGCTGGTCGCCATCTCATACAAGATCTTCGGGGCCTTCGACTGGGCGGCCCGCATCCCCGTGGCGCTATCTTCCGTGGCCCTCGCCTGGCTGACCGCGGCCTTCGGCGTGTGGGCGTTTGGCAGGCGCGCAGGCTTTTACGCCGGCCTCGTGATTGCGACGTGCGCGGGACTCTTCCTGTTTACGCGGATTCAGATCCCCGACGTGATGCTGACCGCCACCATTACGCTCGCCATGTGGGCCTTTCTGCGCGTTCTGGACGAGCGCGAACCGCACCCGCGCCGGTGGGCATTCGTACTGGCGGCCAGTTTCGGAGTCGGGTTGCTGCTGAAGAGCGCGGTTGCGGTGGTTTTCCCGGCCGGCGCCGCAGTGGTTTATCTCCTGGTCACGCGGCAGTTGTTTTCAGCCCAGGTCTGGAGACGGTTGCGGCCCTGGAGCGGCCTGGCCATCGTACTGTTGATCGCGGCGCCGTGGCACGTGTTGGCGACTCTACGCAACCCACCCTATTTCGACCTGACCTTCCACAGCGTTCCCGGCGAATACCACGGCTTTCTCTGGTTTTACTTCATGAATGAGCAGGTGCTGCGCTTTTTGAACCTGCGCTCTCCGCGCGACTACGACACAGTCCCGCGCCTTTATTTCTGGCTGTTCCACCTCATCTGGCTGTTTCCCTGGAGCGTATACTTTCCGGCGGTTGCGCGGCTGTCTTTCAAACCGGCGGACCGCGCCGGGCGAGTGCGTTTGCTGGCGCTGTGCTGGACCGGCTTCCTGCTGATCTTTTTTACGTTCTCCACCACCCAGGAGTATTACTCCATGCCCTGCTACCCGGCGCTGGCCCTACTGCTCGGCTCCGCCATGGCGGCGGGCGGCGACTGGGTGCGGCGCGGCACGCGCGTACTCGCGGCCATCGCCCTCTGCCTGGCCGTGGCCATCCTGCTGATTCTGGTTGCCGTGCGGCATGTTCCGAGTCCGGGCGATATTTCCCAGGCCCTCTCCGAGCATCCTACTGCCTACAAGCTATCGCTCGGCCACATGGAAGACTTAACGCTCGAATCCTTCGCCTACCTGCGGCTTCCACTTGCCATAGCCGCCGCGGCCTTTCTCATCGGCGCGCTCGGCAACCTGCGGGCCGTGGGGCAGCGCGCCTTCCTGGCCGCGGCCTTGATGATGGTGTTGTTCTTCCACGCGGCCCGCCTGGCGCTGGTAGCGTTCGATCCCTATCTTTCCTCGCGCCCCCTGGCGCAAGCGTTGCTGCGCTCGCCGCATGGGGAACTGGTGGTGGATCATCACTACTACACGTTTTCCTCGATTTTTTTCTATATGAACCGCCGCGCATGGCTGCTGAACGGGCGCTTCGACAACCTGGTGTACGGTTCGTACGCGCCGGGCGCGCCCGATGTCTTTCTCAACGATGCGCATTGGAAAGACCTGTGGCTCGGACCGCGGCGGTATTACCTGGTCGCCAAGACCTCGGAGGAGCCGCGGTTTGAGAAGCTGGTTGGGACAGGCGCGCTCTTCACGGTGGCGGAAAGCGGCGGAAAGATGGTCTTCACAAATCAGGCTATCAAGGAGTAACGCTTCCTTGACGCGAGGACGCAGAGACGCGGAGAAGAAGGCCTAAACCTTCTCCGCTTCTACTCATCCCCGGATCGCATTGACCAACTGCGTCCGGCTCTCCACCAGTACTTCCCGCGCCCGAATCCAACTCAGATCCGCCTGCGCCTCCGCGCCGCGGTGCTGAATCGGATGCAGCAGTCGCGGTTTGAGGTGGACCAACCGGCCCTCATCCCGTCTCCGCGTCAGGTCTTCGGCTGATGTTACCCTCGAATCATGCGTTTTCTTGGAGAAACGGGCATGAATACTTTCCTTCGGCGCGCGAAATGGGTCCCGCTGCTGCTGGCCGCGCTCACTGCGGCCTCCGCGCAGACCCCGCAAACCATCTCGCTCAACGGAACCTGGGACTTCGCGTTCGCCGCCGACGCGGCCGCGGCCGATCGCCTGGCCGGCTTCTACCAGGATAACTTCCAGGGCGGCGGCTTCGTTCACACGCCGGTGCCCTCGAACTGGGCGCTGCAGGGCTTCGAGGAACCCATCTACTCGCGAGCCAGGCAGGGCGGCGAAGGCTTCTACACGCTTCACTTCCAGGTCCCCGACACTTGGCGGGGCCAGCACGTGCTGCTGCATTTTGGCGGCGTCTGGGCTTCGGCCGAAGTCTGGCTGAACTCCGCGCTGCTCGGCCGTCACGATAGCGGCTTCACCGCGTTCGCCTACGATGTCACGCCCAACCTCAAGCTCGGAGACAACCGCCTGGCCGTGCGCGTCCGCCAGGTCACCAGGGACTCCGCATTCGACACCAATGACGATTGGGCGCTCGGCGGCATCTACCGCGACGTCTGGCTGGAGGCCATGCCGGCCGCGCAGTACATCGAACGGGTCGAGTCCGCCACCACGTTCGACGCCCAGTTCCGCGACGCCGATCTGAACTTGCGCGTGCTGGTATCCTCGGGCCGCGGCCTTACCCCGCCGGTTGCCCCCGGCGCGGCAGCCGGTGGACGGGGAGCGGCAGGCGCCGGGCGCGGCGGTTTGAACATCGCGCCGGATCAAGGCTACGAACTGCGGGCCATCCTCACCGCGCCCGATGGCAAGGAGGCGCAGCGCACCGTCATGTCCATCCCGCCGCACCGCGGCACCGCGCGCGACACGCTGCTTACCTTGCACGTCAGCGCGCCTCTCCACTGGACCGCCGAAACGCCCAACCTGTACCGGCTCAACGTGGAGATCGCGCAGGGCGGCGCCGTCACCCACGCGCGCACCTCCAACGTGGGATTCCGCCAGATCTCCACCACCGGCGGCGTGCTGCGCATCAACGGCCAGGCCGTCAAACTGCGCGGCGTCTGCCGTCACGACGAAAGCCCCGACGTAGGCCGCGCCACCCGCCGGGAAGACTGGCTCCAGGATCTGCGCCTCATGAAAGCCGCCAGCATCAACATGGTCCGCACCTCCCACTATCCGCCCGCCGAGGGTTTCATCGAACTCTGCGACGAGATGGGCATGTACGTACTCGACGAAGTTCCCATGGGCCTTGGAGGCGGTTCCGGCGAGGACCCGTCCTACGTGGCGGCCGGCCTGCTGCGCGCGCAGGAGACCATGGCGCGCGATCGCAATCATCCCGCCGTGATTATATGGGACATCGGCAATGAGAATCCCTTCACCGCCATGCACCTCGCGGCCATCCGCCTTGTGAAAGGATCGGACCCCACGCGCCCCGTGCTCATGCCGCAACGGATTGACGAATTCCTCCCGCCCGAAGTGGATATCCTGGCGCCACATTACCGCCCGCCTTCCGCCCTCGACCAGCTTGCGGCGCACTCCAGCCGCGTGGTCATCTCCACCGAGTACACGCACGCCTACGCGGAGGATGGATTCGGCGGTCTTGCGGATTCCTGGCGCGCCCTCACCCAACACCCCGCCGGCGCCGGCGGCTCCATCTGGATGTGGCAGGACCAGGGCCTTACCAGAACGCGCACGGGCGCCAACGGCCAGCCCGAAAAGTACATTCAGATTGTCACCGACGGCTGGGACGGCATCGTGCGGGCGGACCGCACGCCGCAGCGCGATTTTTGGGAAGCCCGCGCGGTGTACGCGCCGGTCAACGTCTCCGACGACCCGCTGCCTTTCTGGCCCGGCCAGGATCGCTTGCGCGTTCCCATCAAGAACGATTACGACTTCACCGACCTTTCCACCGTCGGCATCCATTGGAGCCTCATGGCCGATGATCGCGAACTGGCCAAGGGGGACGCCAAGGTGAACGCCGCGCCCCATTCCACCGGCTACCTTGAGCTGCCCGTGGATGCCATCAAGCGCGTCGAGCCGGGCGTCGCCTACTACGCGCATCTCGCGTTCCTGCGCGCGGATGGCTCGGAGATTGTGCAGCGCGCCGTCGAATTGCGGGCCGATGGTCCGGCGCCGGAGCCGGTCCGCCCGGTCGAGTCCCCGGTGCGCGTTCGTAACGGGAAGACAGTTCTGGTGACGGTTGGGTCCGCCTCCTATGAGTTCGATCCGGCCTCCTCCCAACTGATTTCGGCGTCGGCTGGAACCGCGAAGCTGATCTCCGGCTCACGCTTCACCATCTGGCGTCCCTTGGGGGAGAACGATAAGTTAAACCTGCGCTCGCCGGACACGGTGGCAGACCTGAACAAGTACACGGTCGCGGTGAAAAGTTGGAAGGTCACCGAGGAACCCTCGGGCGTACGCATCGACGCCGAGGCCGACCACACGGTCAACGAGAAGAACTCCTTCTCCGTGGCGTACGTGTACCGTGTGGGCCGCGACGGCGTACTGCACGTGGACTACACCGTGAAACCGCATGTGGAGTTCCCGTGGCTGCCGGAGATCGGCATGGAGTTCGTCACCCCGGCCGGCCTCGACAACCTGCGCTGGCTGGGCTTGGGGCCGCTCGACGCTTACCCCAACGAGAAAGTCGCGCCCATCCTGGGAGTGTATGCGGGCCGCACGGATAGCGACACCGCGAAGGGCATGAAAGCCAGCCGTTGGGCCGAGTTGACCACCGCGCAGGGACCGGGCTTCCGCGTCGAGGGCGCCCCTTACATCCGCGTGGAAGGGCGCAATTTGCGGGTGCTGTCGGCCGTGGTCGGGCGTTCCGAGAAGGGCCGCCGTCCCGAAAATCCCGAGATCCGTCTGGACACCGGCCCATCGGTGGCGTTCCAGGGAGCCTTTTCCGTAAGTCCGATTTCGCAAGTGCGAAAATGAATGGTATGGGTGGCCGGGACCGCCGTCGTCCCCGCTGCCACAGATCCCCGGCGAGGAATCTGAAAGGAGTAGTCCCATGCATCGACGGCGCTTCTTGAGGTCGCTCGCCGCGGCTTCCGCTACCGGCCCCCTCTGTCCCTGGAAGGCCATGGCGCAACAACGCGGCGCCGCGCCCGTCGCCCCTTTCAAGCCCAGCGAGGCTGTCAACCAGCCGCTCGGTGAAGGCAAGGGCATCTTTCCGGGCAGAGTCGTGTGGGTGCGCGATGCCAAGGCAACCAGTTGGGACGGCGTCACCGGCCACTGGTGGGACGACGCCAACACAGACCAGAAAGTGGTCCACGCCCTCGCCTCGCGGATGGTCCTCAATCTCACCGGAAGGAAGAATGAGAAGCAGGCGTGGGACGCGCTGTTCCGTAGTTTCAACGAAACGCACAAGCTGGGCGGCGCCGGATATCGCCCGGGTGAGAGAATCGCCATCAAGATCAATTGCAACCAGGATCGCTCCCCGGAGTGGGGTTCCGACGCGGCCAAGAACGGCTTGCCCAGTCCTCACGCCGTGGTGGCGCTGGTCACGCAACTGATCGAAATGGGCGGGGTGCGCGGCGCGGACATCATGCTCTACGATGCCGCGGGCACCCGCAACGTCGGCCAGCCGATCCACAATCGGATCCGGGCGAATTCCAATCGCGAATTCCAGGACGTGAAGTTTCTGGTCGGCGCCGATTATAATCAGGGCGACCGCATGTCTCCCACGCCGGACATGGCGAACCCCGTACGTTTCTCCGGAGGGCAACTGCCCGCCGCCTATCTGCCCCAACAGGTGACCGAGGCGAAGTACGTCATCAACATGGCGCTGCTGCGGCCGCACGGAATGGCCGGCGTCACCTTGGCCGGGAAGAACCACTTCGGCTCCGTCTACTTTCCGAACGATGGCGGCTGGTCGCCAAGGGCGCTGCACGGCGCCGTCCAGCGGACTCAGCCGATGGGCTCTTACAACGTTCTGGTGGACCTGTTCGCGCACCGCCACCTGGGCGGCAAGACGATGCTCTTCGTCCTGGATGGCCTGTACACCGCCGAGCACAATGAAGCCGGCGTCTTCAAGTGGGCCTCGTTCGGCGACCATTGGGCTTCCAGCATGTTGATGTCGCAGGACCCCGTGGCGATCGATTCCGTCGGGCTGGACATCCTGAGGAATGAGCCTCGCGCGACCGAGGTCCGCGGCAATGCGGACAACTATCTCCACGAAGCGTCGCAGGCGGCCAAGCCCCCGTCCGGCACGGTTTACAACCCCGATGGCGCCGGCGCCCTGGCCAGTCTCGGCGTGCATGAGCACTGGAACGATGCCACAGCCCGTAAGTACTCGCGAAACCTGGGCCGGAAGGAAGGCATCGAGCTGATCTAGACTAGCAGGCTGCTGAAAAACGCTCTGATTCGGATGCGATTTGGGCAAAATGCCCAAACTGAGCCCGTAACGCGCTGATTCTAAATGGCGGGGATCCTCGATTTGGGCAAATGCCCAAAATCGGCCGGTTCCTGGGCCTTTTTCACAGCCTGCTAGGTGGAGCGGGCTGGGGTGTGTTTTCGCCAGCTCCGTTACGCAAGCTGCGGTTGGCTGGGGTCGCGGCGCGCCCATTTGTATGCCGCCAGCGAGTTCCTCCAGAAGTATTTCTCGGCGGCTGCCCGGCTCTTGCCGTTGAAATAATCCTTGACGATTTTGACGATGGTTGGAAGATTGTCTACCGCCGCTCCATTAGGCCAGTCGCTTCCGAAGATCAGTTTATCCTCGCCGAACGCGTCGAAGAAATGGTCGAGCTGCGGCTTGTAGAGAGCCGGATCGGATGATGGCTTGCCGTCCACAATTCGCATGACTTCGGAGACCTTGATGTAAACCGTGGGCCGCCTGGCCAACTCGCGGAAATTCGCTTCGACGGCCGCCTGCCCAGCGGCATCGAGGCGCGTCACGATGGAGGGCAGGTGATCGATCACAATCCGCAGCCCCGGCACTTTGTCGCAGACGCGGATCGCCGCCTCAATCAGATCCGGCCTTGGGTTAGCCATATCCAGCGTGAGATCGGCCTGCTCGATCAGCTTGAGTCCCTCGATGAAAGTTGGGTTGGCAAGCTGCTCCACAATGTTGTAGCCCCAGAGATTGCCGTAGCGAATGCCGAGGAAAAGCCGGTTCTTATGGTAACGGTCCAGGTACTCCTTGAACTCGGGTTTTTCCGGCTGGAGATCGCCGATCATGCCCACCATCATCCGGTCGGTCTCTTCCACCTCGAGCACCCAGAGGTTGTCTTCGATCCACGGGCTGGCTTCGATCTCGATGGCGCCCACGATTCCCAGCGGCGACGCCAGCTTGCGGTAGCGTGCGGGCAGCGCGGGTTCGGTGTTGCTGCCGCCGCCCGAATAGGGAGCGCCTTGCGGCCGCGTTTGATCGAAGAGATGGATATGGCAGTCGACGATGGGAATCGGCGCCGCTTGAGCTTCGATGGGCCTTACGGCGCCGGCGAGAGCGGCGCCGGCCGTGGCGCCCAGGAACGCTCTTCGATGGAGCTCGTTCATGCTTGTCAACTGTAACACCAGCCTGCCTGCCGCTGCTATTCTTGAGGTTTGACCAAGCTCGAAGGCATCTTCACGCCGCTGTTGGTCCCCCTGGACGAGCGCGACCAGATCGACGAGAAGGAACTGCGCCGTTTTGTTTCCTGGCTGATTGAGCGCGGCGTGCATGGCCTGTACCCGAACGGATCGACGGGAGAGTTCACTCGCTTCACCGCCGAAGAGCGCCGGCGGATCGTACGGATTGTGGTTGGCGAGGCTGCCGGCCGGGTTCCGGTTCTGGCCGGGGCGGCGGAAGCCAACGTGAAGGAGACTCTCGCGGCTTGCGAGGCGTATGCCGAAATGGGGGTGCGGGCGGTTGCCATCGTCGCGCCGTTCTACTACAAGCTCACTCCCGAATCGGTGTACGCTTACTTCGCCGAAATTGCGCGCCATTCGCCCATCGACCTGACTCTGTACAACATCCCGATGTTCGCGAGCCCCATTGACGTGCCTACCATACGGCAGCTGGCGGACGGGTTTCCGCGGGTCATCGGCATCAAGGATTCCTCGGGCGATCTGGCTTTCATGATGCGGATGATCGCCGCCATTCGCCCCAACCGGCCGGATTTCACGTTTCTGACGGGTTGGGAGGCCGTGCTGGCGCCCATGCTGATGATCGGCTGCGATGGCGGCACGCACGCTTCGAGCAATGCCGTGCCGGAAGTAACCCGCCGGATCTACGACCTCTGCCGCGCCGGCAACTATGCCGAGGCCATGCAATGGCAGTACCGGATATTGGAACTGTTCGATGCGATGCTGTTTCCGTTTGAGTTTCCGGATGGGTTCCGGGCGGCGGCTGAGTTGCGAGGCTTCCGCTTTGGCCACGGACGGCAGCCCCAGACCAGCGCCCAACTCTCAGACCGCACCGCCCTGACTGCCGTGCTCCAGTGCATCCTGGCCGATTTCGATTTGGTGGACCGCCCCGCGGCGGGGTGCGCGCCGCGCATACGGGAGATCGGTGCGGATAAGGTGGAACAACTGGTTTTCGAAGTGTTGCATGAACTCGAAAAACGGGGTGTGGTCTGATCGAAGCGCTGGCCCTGATCGAGATTGGCGGCTGGTCGCCGGCTATGGTGGTGCTCGACGCCATGGAGAAATGCGCCGGCGTGCGGGTGCTGGAAACCGAGTTGAACGACAGTCCTGGCGTGTGTATGAAGCTGTACGGGTCCCTCGGAGACATCCAGGCCGCCGCGCGCGCGGCCGAGGAAACCGCCGGCGCCATGCAAACCCCGATCCTGACCCACGTCATCCCCGGCCCGTCCGAGCTTTCGCCCGCGGCCTACCAAGCCCAGCCGGAATTCAACCCGCTCATCGAACAAGCCAGCGTCCACAGACCGGAGAACGATATGAACGATCAATCCAGCTTTGCCGTGGGTCTCATCGAAACCCAGGGTTTCACCGCCGTCTTCGAGGCGATCGACACGGCGCTGAAGACCGCATCGGTAGAGGTGCTGGCCCGGGAAAAGCTGGGCGGCGGATACATCACGGTGGTGATCAAGGGCGATGTCGCGGCGGTTCGAGCGGCGGTCGACGCGGGCAAGGCGAAGGTGGAGGGTCTCGGCCGCCTGGTCGCGGCGCACGTCATTCCCAGCCCCAGTAAGGGCGTGCTGTCCCTCTTACCGAAGTAGGGACCCGGTCAGTTCTTCCCGATCGGGTAACCCTGCCACACATATTCCAAAGCCTCGGGCAGGGTTTGCTGTTTCACGGCGCGGTCGGTGTGGCCGGCGTTACGGGCGAATAGGAATTGATAGTGGTAGCCCTTGGCGGCCAGCACTTTGGCCATGTTCTCATTGGCCACCACCCAATCGTGCAGGTTGTCGCGCGCGCTGAAATTGTCCCGGTCGCCGACTTCCATCCAGATGCGCAGCGGCTTGGCCGGCGCGTTGGGGATGAGGTGTTCATGGAACTCCCAAGCGCCATGAGGGGTCTCGGGATTCGGCGGCGACTGCTGATTCACGTAGGTGCCCGAGTACGTGAGAACGCGGTGGTATAGCTCCGGGTGGTACCAGGCCATGGCCATTGCGGCCGAGCCGCCGGAACTGCCGCCCATGGTGGCGCGGCCTTCGGGATCTTTGGTCAGCTTCACGTTGCATTGCTTCTCGACGAGCGGCAGTACTTCCGCTTCGACGAACTCCGCGTACCGTCCGGACATGGTGTCATATTCCAGGCCGCGTTCGCTGCCCTGGGCGTCGCCGCCGCCGTTGGCGATGGAGATCGCGATCAGGACGGGCAGCCGGTGCTGTGCGATCAGATTGTCGAGGACCGTGAACAAGGGCCGGTCGGGTCCATCCGCGCCGACGAGGAACGGCGCTTCCGTGCCGGGGACGTATTGTTTGGGCACGTACACAGCCACCTGGCGGGTGTAAGGAGCGGGGTGGGTGTTGACTCCCATGCCGGGTTGGCCGGTGGCGGCGCCACTGGCGCCGGGCGCAGGGCCGCGCGCGATGCCGGGATAGAACTTGCTGTCGGCCGATTCCATGGTGAAGTTGAAGACCGTTCCCTGCGGAACGCCTTCCTGCGCGGCCATCTCCGGCGCAGGGTTATGGGTGGGGCCGAGGATAAAGTTGCCGTCGGCGTTCGGCGTCGGGATGGCGCCGTCGGGCAGCTCTTTGGCCGTGACATAGCCTGGAGTGTTGGGATCGCGGGTTGGCGCCTGCGGGCGCGCCGGCGTGGCTGCGGGCGTGGCTGCGGGCGGAGTTTGGGCTATGGCGAGACTTGGGCCAGCTAGCAGGCCGACCAGCAACGCGATGTTTGGAAGACGGAACATTTTGGGACTCCCTCCTCTTCGAACCGTTTTGTGCTTTAGACGCTGGCGAATTGCCGGGCGATTCGGGAAAGCGGGACCGGCCGTTGCGAACTCCCGCGAATTTAGCTACAGTCGCCCTGAGAAGAAGACAAACCAAGAAGACAGGCGGGCCCACCAAGGCGTGGGCACCCCGGTCCGTCCCACCCGGAGGAGGCCGATTTGAGGAGATCGCGACGGGAGTTTTTCGGGGTAGCGGTGGCCTCGGCGCTTGCCGACCCGCCGCACGCAGCGGCGCAATCCGTTGGAGTCAAGCCGGGAGATCTTCCCGACCTGACCATCAAGGAAGTGAAGGTCTATGTCGCCGACCTCTCGGGCTTTCGCCGCCTGAACGGCACCGAGACCGGCGAGATCGTTTCGGTGGTGACCAATGGTGGCCATGAGGGCAACTACACCATCGGGAACCGCTCGCTGACGCCGAACTGGCTGGAATGGGCTAAGCCTGCCCTGGTCGGCAAGAACGTTATCGATCTGCTGCCCAGCATCACGGCCACTAGCGGCACAAAGGAGACATTCGGGTTTAGCGGCGACCGCGCCGCGCCCAATCGAGGCGGCGGATCGTGGCCCAACTATTACACGGCCGCGGCTGAGATCTGCATGTGGGACATTCTCGGCAAGGCCGTCAACCGCCCCATCTACAAGATCCTGGGCGGCTCGAAAGCCCGCGTGATGGCCTACGCCAGTTCCCAGCATCTCGCCAACATCGAGGACTACGTCCCCGACGTGCTGAGCGCCAAGGAGCAAGGCTATAAAGGATACAAGATCCACCCCGGCGGCGGGCAGCCGAAGAGCGGGCCGGCGATTCCTGCCTATATGGGCCACATCGAAGAGATCAAGACCATCCGCAAAGCGGTGGGCGACGATTTCGTTCTGGCGCACGATCCGGTGCAGCGCTATAACCTGTACGAGGCGCTCAAGGTCGGCCGTGTGCTCGACGATCTGGATTACGCATGGTTCGAGGACCCGATTCCTTCGACCGATATTGAAGGCCTGGTGGAGCTGAACCGCGCTCTCGATCTTCCGCTGCATGTCGGCGAGTTCCTGTTCTCCATTTCCGATTTCGCCGAATATATTCGCCGCGGCGCGCTGGACGTGGCGCGGTTGATTGCCGATAACGTCGGCGGCATTAGCGGTTCCATGCGGGTGGGAATGCTGGCCGATGCCTTCAACCTGGAATGCACGCCGCACAATTGGGGCAATCCCACCGACCTGGCAGTGCATTTCCATCTGGAGCTTGCGATGCCCAACGCCTACTGGTTCGAGATGCCCCATCCCGTCACGGCGGCAGACCGGCCGTACCAGGCTAAGTTCCGGATCGATAAGGACGGATACGTGCTCGCTCCGACGGAGCCGGGCCTCGGCTATCCGATAGACCGCGATGCGCTCGATAAGATCATGAAGAGAATCGACCGTTAGGCCGGAAGGAGGAGCGATGGGACGTCATTCGCAAGGCGCAGGCAGGCGGGAGTTTCTGCGGACAGTGGGCGCCGGCGCGCTCGGTCTGGCGTTGGCGGACAGCGGCCGTTCCGCCGTAACCAAGCCCATGCGGGGAGTCTTTCCCATCGGCCAGACGCCCGTTACCGAATCCGGCGCGCTCGATCTGGACTGCCTCCAGAACGAGGTCAAATTCTGCAACCGCTATAAGGTTCACGGGTTCGCCTGGCCGCAGATTGCGAGCGGCTGGACGACGCTCTCCGAAAGAGAGAGACTGGACGGCGCCGAGGCCATTCTCGCCGCCGGCAAAGGCGGAATGACCGCGCTTGTCATCGGCGTGCAGGACAAGGAAGGCAAGATCGACCAAGCCGTTGCGTATGCCAAACACGCGGCCAAGAACGGCGCCGACGCCATCGTTTCGCTGCCTCCGGATAAGGCCGACGATGAGGCAATGATCGAGTACTACAAGACCGTCGGCCAAGCCGTGGATTTGCCGTTGATCGTGCAGAGCCAGGGCGATATGAGCGTGGACCTGATTGTGGAGATGGCCCGGCAGATCCCCACCATGAAGTGCGTCAAGGACGAGGCGGGCAACCCCTTGACCCGCATTACGCAGATCCGCGAGCGCACCAACGACAAGCTGGCGGTGTTTTCGGGAAACGGCGTCCGCACCATGATCGACGAGATGCGCCTGGGCTTTTCGGGCCACTGTCCCACTACGGCGCTGGCCGACTTTTACGCCGCGGCATTCGATCTGTGGCACGCCGGCAAGCGGCCCGAGGCGTTCGACATGTTCGGCCGGATTCAGGCCTTCAACAGCATCACGGGGACCGGTGGCTATCTGATGGCCATGCGCGGCATATTCAAGGAAGACACAAGAACGCGCCCGATGAGCAGCGGTGGAACGACGACGATGGGCGGAAGCGGTGGCGGCAGGTCAAGCCAAGTGGCCGTGGCCCCGCTAGACGACGCGGCCAAGCAGGCCATCCGCGAGGCCTGGGATCAATTCATGAAGCCCTACCTGCGCGGGTAAACGACTAACCAGCAGAGGTCCGCACGCGCGTGAACAGACAGGCCACCAAGGCCGGGAAACCTTCCAGTGTCCGCCGGAAGCCGCGCTTTCGCTCCACGTGCCGGCTTGGCTCCGGGAACGTGATCCCGCTGGCCAGCCACGCGGCTTGCGGCGCGTCCACGACCAAGCCCACGCCGGCGCCGCGCATGCGGTCCAACAGGCCGCGAGCGGCCGGCTCGGCGAAGGTCACCGCGGTGAGATCGACAAGGAACACGCGGTTTCCAGGCAGAGAGGCGGCGGTGCGCCAGCGAGCCTCGACTTCCGGCGCTTCAGCCGCTGTGAAGGGACCCTCCAGCTTCAACAGGAATGCGCTTGCGGAATGGTGAATGCTTACCCGTAAGGCCATATCGTCTATAAGGTAATAACACCGGGCTGGAGCGGTAGTAGCGGGTATTTACCGGGATTCTTACGATTGGGGATGTGGAAGAGACCGCGGTGTTGCGTAAGAGTCGATCCGTAAAAGAGTCGATCCGTAAAAGTTGACGGGGCCCGGTGGCTGCGCTAGTATGAGGGTGCGGGGTGGAGCAGTCCGGTAGCTCGTTGGGCTCATAACCCAAAGGTCGCAGGTTCAAATCCTGCCCCCGCAACCAAACCCGTCAACAACTTAGCGCGGTTTCACTGGGCTCGATTCCCCTTTTGCACTACCATTGCACTACCACTTGAGTCCGATGCGGGTTTTTCCGGTATTGGTTCCTGCATCTCCTTTTCGAGCCTGGCGACCGCATCCTTACGCGCTGCCGGGAACAGGTGACCATACGTGTCGAGTGTGATTTGCGTTGAAGCGTGGCCCATCTGGTCGCGCACGTAGGCTGGCGTCTCGCCTTGCGCAATCAGTTGGCTGGCGAAGAAATGCCGCAGGTCATGAAATCGCGTGCGAGGCGTCTTGGCGGCCGTGGCTATCGGCTTCCACACTTCAGCGTCAAACAGATCCGGGTCCATAATGCCTGCACGTCCCGGAAACAGCAGATCCTCGTCAGATCGGCCCGTCTTTAACGCAGAGATGACGGCCAGCGTCGATTCTGTCAGGCCGATGCGCCTGATGGATCGCTTCGATTTCGCCGGCCCCTCGCGCCACTCCCACTTGTGCGCGCCATCCGTTCCACGGGTCTTGCTGATCGCGCGCCGGATGCGAAGCTCCTTAGCAAACCAATCGATGTCCGAGAATCGTAGCGCTAGAAGCTCATTCCGCCGCACGCCGGTATGCGAGCCTAGGAACGTAGCGCCGTAACCCATTCCGCCAAGTTCGCGCGCTGCGGAGATCAGCACCCACACGCGATTCTTCGTCGGCGGGACGATTTCTGGTTTGATCTGTTCCGGGAGTTCGATACCGACGGTCGGATCATGCCCGATGTACCCGAGCCGAAGCGCAGATCCGCCCTTGCGCGCGGCGAACATGGTACGGAGGAGCGTAGCGGCGTTGTGGACCGTCTTCGGGCTCAGCGTGGCCGCCATGGCCGCGATGGCGGCCTGAAGATGCTCAGCGCGCACATCCGACACGCGCAGCATTCCGAGACGCGGGATCAGATGCTGCCGGATCATCGAGCCGTAGGCGCTGGCTGTGGACCCGCGCACGCGGAGCCGTCCTGCGAGCCACTGGTTTGCAAAGACCTCAAACGTCGCATCTTGCCGCGGAATATACCGTCCGGTGTCCACCTCGGGCAGCACGACATTCAAGCGCTCCTGCGCCGCGCCGCGCGTGGCAAAGCCGCCCTCCCAGTGCTGGTCGCCCTGCTGGTCTCGATACTTGATCGCCCATCCCACATAGCGACGACTTCGATTGGGGCGGATGATCGATCCACGCTGCCGCCGAGGCATGAGCATAGTTTACGCCGCTTTCGCCTGCTCGACAAAGGCCCGCAGGTCTTCTTCTGCGAACCGCAGGTACTTTCCGATCCGCCGGCAGCCGAGCGCGCCGGTCTTTGCGAGCTGCCGGACCTTCGATATTGGCAGTCCTAAGCGTTCGGCGGCCTCGTTCACATCCCAGAGCATCTTCTCGTTCATTGTCATTCTGTCCTTCCGGTATTAGGCAAGCCGTGGCTCACCTTCGTGAACCGCGTCTTCAACCACGGGTTCGTCCAACCAGTTGCGAAAAGACGCTGTCGTTCGTTATTCATACAAATACCCTATCGGCAACTCAGCATTCCGTTATAGTGCAGGAGCTTGACAGTCCCAGGGGGGAGCAAAACACAGAGTGCGAGCTCAAGAGTAAAGCCTGCGTGCGCGGCATGAACGGAAGGGCGGGGCAGCGGCTCCGCCCTTTTCGTTAGATGGACAAGCAGGACGGCGCAGCCGCACCCGGGGCGTCTCAATCGGCAAGGCGCGCGCCGCGTTGCGGCGAAACCAGACGGAAGACCCTCAACATAAGAAGCTCGCTTGGCGCCCAAGAAGCTCGCTTGGCGCCCAGCGCAGGGTGCGGGTCGGCGATCACGTTTTGGATCTCGATGGCTTCCCCACATCCCCTGCGCCACACCGCGATCAGATTCGATCAGGCCAAAGGCGTCAGCAACTCAGGATTCTTGACCATCGCCAGTTCGGTCACCACAGCAGACGCCTGCGCGACACGGGCGGGGCGGGCGGGAAGAAAGATGCTCCACCACTTCTTAGCGACCGGCGCCGGCGCTTCTTCCATCCGCGCCTGCGGTTCGTCTTCGCG